>Ga0302320_10025430_pt1 | contig 11512 bp, 9 predicted proteins | sample Bog_T0_3_FD_202130 | JGI IMG/M metagenome (GOLD analysis project Ga0302320, IMG submission 202130) | Peat permafrost microbial communities from Stordalen Mire near Abisko, Sweden - Bog_T0_3 | ecosystem: Environmental > Terrestrial > Soil > Wetlands > Peat | place: Sweden: Abisko, Stordalen Mire... | reverse complement strand
CATCGCGGCCAGGAAGCCGCCGGTATCGTCACCTTTGACGGTGGCCGGTTTCATTCCGAGCGAAGGCTTGGGCTGGTCGGCGATACGTTCTCCCGCCGCGAGGTAATCGAACGGCTGCCCGGCACCACCGCGGTCGGCCATGTCCGCTACTCCACGACCGGCGAGACCATCCTGCGCAACGTCCAGCCGCTATTTGCCGAACTCAATGCCGGCGGCTTTGCCGTCGGCCACAATGGCAATCTGACCAACGGTCTGACGTTGCGGCGCGAGCTGGTGCGCAACGGCGCCATGATGCAGTCCACCACCGACACCGAGGTGATCCTGCACCTGGTGGCGCAAAGCAAGCGCGCCCGCTTCATCGATCGCTTCATCGAGGCGCTGCGCGCCATCGAAGGCGCCTATTCGCTGGTGGCGCTGACCAACAAGAAGCTGATCGGCGCCCGCGACCCCCTGGGCATCCGGCCCTTGGTGCTGGGTGACCTGGAGGGTCATCCGATCCTGACCTCGGAGACCTGCGCGCTCGACATCATCGGCGCCAGATATATCCGCGACGTCAGTCCCGGCGAGGTCATCGTGTTCGACGAGCACGGCAGCCAGAGCCATCGGCCGCACCCTCCTGTCCCGTCGCGACCCTGTATTTTCGAATATATCTATTTCTCCAGGCCGGATTCCATCGTCGGCGGCCGCTCGGTCTATGAAGTGCGCAAGAATTTTGGCGCGCAGCTCGCGCGCGAAAGTCATGTCGAGGTCGATGTCGTGGTGCCGGTGCCGGATTCCGGCGTGCCCGCCGCGATCGGCTACAGCCAGCATTCCGGCGTGCCGTTCGAGCTCGGCATCATCCGCAACCATTATGTCGGCCGCACCTTCATCCAGCCGACCCAGAGCGTGCGCGAACTCGGCGTGCGTATGAAACATTCCGCCAACCGCGCCGCGATCGAAGGCAAGCGCATCATCCTGATCGACGATTCGCTGGTGCGCGGCACCACCTCGATGAAGATCGTCCGCATGATGCGCGATGCCGGGGCCCGCGAGGTGCATTTCCGCCTGGCATCACCGCCGATCCTCTATCCCGACTATTATGGCATCGACCTGCCCGACCGCGGCGGCCTGCTGGCGGCGACCCACAGCCTGGAAGAAATGCGCGAGATCATCGGCGCGGACTCCTTGGCGTTTCTTTCGATCGACGGCATGTACCGCGCCATGGGCGAGCCGGGCCGCGATCCGCTCAATCCAAAATTCTCCGACCATTGCTTTACCGGCGCCTACCCGACCCATCTCACCGACCAGGCCCAGGTCGAACCGCAGCCCCGGCAATTGTCGCTGTTGGCGGAAGCCAGCTGACCCATGACGCTTCACCTTTCACTTCCGCTCGCCTCCCGCATCGCTGTTGTCACCGGCGCCTCGCGCGGCATCGGTTATGCTACCGCCCGCGCACTGGCCAAGGCCGGAGCCCACATTGTGGCGGTGGCGCGGACCCAGGGCGGCCTCGAGGAACTCGATGACGAGATCCGAAAGGACGGCGGCAGCGCCACGCTGGTGCCGGTCAGCCTGACCGATTTCGATGGCGTCGCCCGGCTCGGCGCGGCGCTGTTCGAGCGCCATGGCAAGATCGACATCCTGATCGGCAATGCCGGCACCGCCGGCCCCTCCTCGCCGCTCGGCCATATCGATCTGAAGGCGTGGAACGAGGTCATGACCCTCAATGTCGCGGCGAATTTTCAGCTGATCCGCTGCCTCGAACCGCTGTTGAAAAAGTCCGACGCCGGGCGCGCGGTGTTCATCACCTCAGGCGCAGCGAACAAGGCGTCGGCCTATCTCGGTCCCTACGCGGCCTCGAAGGCCGCGCTGGAAACGCTGGCGCGGGTCTGGGCCCATGAAACCGCCTCGACCGCGCTGCGAGTCAATCTGTTCAACCCCGGCCCGATTCGCACCCGCATGCGGGCCACGGTCTTTCCAGGCGAAGACCCGTCGACCTTGGATACGCCGGAACAGGCGGCCGAATTCATCGTGCCGATGTGCCGGCCGGAATGGACCGAGAACGGCAAGTTCTACCATTATCCGACCCGCACCCTGATGAATTTTCAGCCACCGGCCTGACCGCGACGCAGCCATCGGCTTTTCTCAGGTCCAGTTCAGACGCACGTCTGCCTCCGATTGACTCCCAACGCCGCTCCCGATTGACTGGCCATCCAGCGGGACAACCGCGCCGATAGGGAGGATTTCGTGCAGCCACCGCGTTGCTTCCGCAGCCTGTTCGCCGCGACCATCGCCGTTGTGATTTTGATCGCCGCCCCGGCGCTCACCCTCGCGAGCGAGATTCCGACCTTTATGGTCGATGCCGCCTGGCCCAAGCCGCTGCCCAACAACTGGATCGTTGGGCAGGTCGGCGGCATCACGGTCGACTGGCAGGGACACATCTGGGTGATCCACCGGCCGCGCTCGCTCTCCGACGATGAGAAGGGCGCCGCGTTGACGCCGCCCCGTTCGAAATGCTGCATCCCGGCGCCGCCGGTGCTGGAGTTCAACAGCGACGGCGATCTGCTGCGCGCCTGGGGCGGCCCCGGCGAAGGCACGCCATGGGTCGGGCGCGAGCACGGCATCGAGGTCGACGAGCGCGGTTTTGTCTTTCTCGGCGGCAATGCCGAGAACGACAACGCCATCCTGAAATTCACCCTGGACGGCCAGTTCGTGTCGCAGATCGGCAGCATCGCCCCGAGCAAGGGCTCCAACGACACCACGCAGCTGGGCAAGCCCGCGCAGACCGCGATCGACCAGGCGGCGAATGAAATCTACGTCGCCGACGGCTATGGCAACCGCCGCGTCATCGTCTTCGATGCGACCACCCTGGCCTATAAGCGGCATTGGGGCGCCTATGGCCATGTGCCCGATGATTCCAGGCAGCCGCCTTATGATCCGGCGGCACCGGTGGCGCAGCAGTTCGGCAATCCCGTGCACTGCGTCAAGATCGCAAAGGACGGCCTCGTCTATGTCTGCGACCGCATCAACAACCGTATCCAGGTGTTTCGCAAGGACGGCAGCTTTGTCACGGAATGGTTCTATGAAAAGAGCACGCTCGGCAATGGCGCGGTGTGGGATCTCGCGATCTGGCCCGATCCGAAGCAGACCTATCTCTTGAGCGCCGACGGCGAGAACAACGAGATCCGGGTGTTGCGGCGCGACAATGGCATGGAGGTCGGCCACTTTGGCCACAATGGCCGCAATGCCGGGCAATTCCACTGGGTGCATGCGATGGCGGTCGATGCCAGCGGCAATGTCTATACCGCCGAGGTCGACACTGGAAAACGCATCCAGAAATTCAGGCTGACCTCGGACGCGCTGCGCTAGCAGGCGCGGCGAACACGCCAAATCGCGAGACGTTTCACGCGCTCCGCTGCGACCAATAACTGGCATGGGCTTTGCCTTGAATTAATGCCGTCTTGAGTTACGCTTGCGCGGCTTTCGGTCCGTCCTCCTCAGGGACGGCGCATCGATGATCCTGTTCATCTCTTTTTCGATCCGGCCGGGGAGCGCCCTTGTTTTGCGAATCCTGCTTATCAATCCGAACACCACGTCGACGATTACCGATCTGATCTGGCAGCGTGTTCGCCGGATGGTCGGCGAGACCGACGTCGTCCTGCCGGTCACCGCGCGCTTTGGCGCGGCCTATATCAGCACCCGCGCGGCCGTGGCGATCGCCGCGCATGCCGGGCTGGATCTCCTGGCCAGCCATGTGCACCGATGCGATGCGGTTTATCTGGCCTGTTTCGGCGACCCCGGATTGGCGGCGCTGCAGGAGGTTTCACCAGTGCCGGTGATCGGCATGCTGACGTCGTCCTGCCTTGCCGCCTGCGAGAGGGGCAAGCGCTTTGGGATCGTCACCGGCGGAACGAACTGGAAGCCGATGCTGACCGAGATGGTCGCGGCGCTGGGTTTGTCCGACCGTTTTGCAGGCGTGCAGACCGTTGTGCCGACCGGAGATTTGATCGCACGCGATCCTGAGGCGGCGTTGGCCGGGCTCGCCGACGCCTGCGAATTATCCCGCACCCAGGACGGCGCCGACGTCGTCATTCTCGGCGGCGCCGCCCTCGCCGGCCTGGCGGCGCGGCTGCAGCCGCGGCTCTCGATCCCCGTCATCTGCTCGGTCGAAACCGGCATGCAGGCGGTGATCGCTTCGGCGCGCGGCAAGCGCAGCCGGGCGCGGCGCGAACGCGAGCCCATCGCCACCACCGGCCTCAGCCCGGAGCTGGAACACTTTCTCGGGACGCCGCCCGACTGATCCGACCGCCCCCGCCGTGACCGGATTCCCGCATGCGCGCCTTGCAAAGGCCGGCCTTTTCGCGTCGGGTCACAAGGTCTAAAGCCCTCCGACAGCGCATATCGCTGGCGAAGATGGCAAATCGTATCATTGCCAGACCCCGTCGGTGGCGTCCCCGTACTCTCCTTGGAGCTCAGGCATGACCGACCAGCCCGCCTACACCCCGCCCAAAGTCTGGAGCTGGAACAAGGAAAATGGCGGCCAATTCGCCAATATCAACCGCCCGATCGCCGGGCCGACGCATGACAAGGAGTTGCCGGTCGGCCGCCATCCGCTGCAGCTTTATTCGCTGGCCACGCCGAATGGCGTGAAGGTCACGGTGATGCTGGAAGAACTGCTGGCGTTGGGTCACCGCGGCGCGGAATACGACGCGTGGCTGATCCGTATCAACACCGGCGATCAATTCGGAAGCGGCTTTGTCAATGTCAACCCGAACTCCAAGATCCCGGCGCTGATGGACCATAGCGGCGCAAGCCCGATCCGGATCTTCGAATCCGGTGCGATCCTGCTTTATCTTGCCGAGAAATTCGGGACGTTGCTGCCCACCGATGCAACGCGCGCGGAATGCCTGTCCTGGCTGTTCTGGCAGATGGGCAGCGCGCCCTATCTCGGCGGCGGTTTTGGCCATTTCTACGCCTATGCGCCGAGCAAGATCGAATACGCCATCGATCGCTTCGCGATGGAGGTCAAGCGCCAGCTCGATGTGCTCGACCGCCGTCTCGCCGATCACGAATACCTCGCGGGCGAGCACTATTCGATCGCCGATATCGCGGTGTTTCCCTGGTATGGCGCCTTGGCGCAGGGCCTGCTCTATGGTGCCGGTGAATTCCTCGATGTGGCGTCCTATGTTCATGTGCAGCGCTGGACCAACGCCATCGCGCAACGCCCGGCGGTGCGGCGCGGCCGCATGGTCAACCGCGCCTGGGGCGAACTCTCCGAGCAACTGCACGAGCGGCACGACGCCAACGATTTCGAAACCAGGACACAGGACAAGCTCGAAAAGGCCAGCTGACCTGCCAAGGCTGTCGTCAAGCCGGCCTGACCGCTTTGCCCGTCAGCGTTCGCGCCGCGATCAAAAGCGCCAGCACCAGCAGCCCCGAAGCCAGCAGGAACGGCGCGCCGGGCAGATGCAGCGGCGTCTTGCCGCCGATGAAATAGGCGAAGGTCAGCGTGAACAGGAATGGCCCAGCCATCTGCGCCACGCTCTGCACGCTGGTGGTGGCGCCCTGCAGCTGACCCTGCTGGTCCGAGCCGACTGCCTGGGTCATCAAGGCCTGGGTGGCGGCGCCGGCGACGCCCCATAGCGCCATGACGGGAATGCCGAGCCAGAACAGCGCGCCGCTCGGCGCGAGCCCGAAAATCAGAAATCCGGCGGCGCCGGAGCCGAGACCGAGCAGCAGCGCGGTGCGTTCGCCGAACTGCCGCACCAAGGGCGCGATCATTGTGCCCTGCACCGTCATGGCGCAGATCCCGACCAGGGCGAGCGTCAGCCCGACCGTTTGCGCACTCCAGCCATAGCGATAGCTGGCGTAGAGCACGAAGGTCGAGGGCAGCACCACATGCGCCAGCTGGGCGATGAAATTGGCCACCGACAGGCCCGCCAGCAGCGCGTTGGAGCGCAGTAGCCTCAGTGCGCCAAACGGATTGGCGCTTTGCCAGCGCAAGCGGGCGCGGCGCTGCGGCGGCAGCGATTCCGGCAGGATCAACAGGCCATAGAGCGTGTTGGCAAAGCTCAACCCGGCCGCGACCCAGAACGGCAGCCGCGGATCCATGCCGCCCAATAGGCCGCCCAGCGCCGGTCCCAGAATAAAACCGGCGCCGAAGGCGACGCCGATCCGGCCGAACACCGCGGCGCGCCGTTCCGGCGGCGTCACGTCGGAAATATAGGCAAAGGCGGTCGAGACGCTGGCCGAGGTGACGCCCGAGATGACCCGGCCGATGAACAGCCAGCGCAGCGACGGCGCCAGCGCCATCAGCACATAATCCAGCGCCAGGCCGAGATTGGACAACAGCACCACCGGCCGCCGGCCAAAGCGATCGGACAAAGCGCCGAGGATCGGCGAGAACAGGAACTGCATCAACGCCCAGGCGGTACCGAACAGGCCAAAGATCCGCGCCGCGCTGGCGGTGTCGTTGTTGACAAAACTTTCCACCAGCTTGGGCAGGATCGGCATGATCAGGCCGAGCGCGAACATGTCCAGGAGGATGGTGACGAAGATGAAAGCCGCCGCGGCGCCGCGCACCCCGGCGGTCGCAAGCGGCGGTTCCGCGGGCGCATCGACCAAGCCCTCGGAAAGCCCCTCGCTCACGAAGGCCGCTTGCGCTTGTGGGCGAACGGGTTTGCCTTCTCGCGCAGCGCGATTCGCACTGGCGTACCCGGCAGTTCAAAGAACCCTCGCAAGGAATTGACGAGATAGCGCAAATAGGATTGCGGCACCGCGTCCGCGCGCGAGCAAAACAGGATAAAGCTCGGCGGCCGCGCCTTGGCCTGCGTGATATAATTCAGCTTGAGCCGGCGCCCCGAAACCGCGGGCGGCGGATTGGCGTCGACCGCCTGCTCGAACCAGCGATTGAGGGCCGCGGTCGGGACCCGCCGGTTCCACACCGCATAGGCCTGTTCGATCGCGCTCATCAGTCGATCGATCCCCTCGCCCCGGAGGCCGGAGACGGCGACCACCGGCGTGCCCCTGACCTGCGGCAGCAGATGATCGACCTCCTCGCGCAGCGCCGCGATCAGGCTGCCCTGCGGCGCCATCAGGTCCCATTTGTTGACCGCGATCACCAGCGCGCGGCCCTCGCGCTCGATCAGGTCGGCGATGCGCAGATCCTGCTCCTCGAATTTGTTCTGCGCGTCCATCATCAGCACCGCGACTTCAGCGAAGCGCACCGCGCGCAGCGCGTCGGCCACCGACAGCTTTTCCAGCTTTTCCTCGATCCGCGCCCGCCGCCGCAGGCCGGCGGTATCGAACACGCGAAAATCCCGGCCCTGCCAGGTGATCTCGACCGAGATCGAATCGCGCGTGGTCCCCGCCTCGGGCGAGGTCAACAACCGTTCCTCGCCCAGGAGATAATTCACCAGGGTGGATTTGCCGGCATTGGGACGGCCGACAATGGCCACCCGGATCGGCCGTTTGGCAATGTCCTCATCAGGATCGATGACATCGTCATCATCGAACTCATCGCTGGCGTCGACCGGCTGCGGCATCAGCCCGCGCAAGGCGTCGTAGAGTTCGCTCAAGCCCTCGCCATGTTCGGCCGAGATCTGGACGGGATCGCCGAGGCCGAGCGCGTAGGCCTCCATGGCGCCGGCATCGCCTTGCTTGCCCTCGCTCTTGTTGGCGACCAGAATCACCGGCTTGTCGGCGCGGCGGGCAACATCGGCGAACGCGCGGTCGTTCGGCGTCAGACCGGCGCGCGCATCCACCACGAACATCAGCGCGTCGGCCAGGCTGATGGCGGTTTCGGTCTGCTCCTGCATGCGGGCGGTGAGCGAGCCCTTCGCGCCCTCATCGAGACCGGCGGTATCGATCACGGTGAATTCCAGATCGCCGAGCCGTGCCGCGCCTTCGCGGCGATCGCGGGTCACGCCCGGCTTGTCATCGACCAGCGCGAGCTTCTGGCCGACCAGCCGATTGAACAGCGTGGATTTTCCGACATTCGGCCGGCCGATAATGGCGATGGTGAAGGACATCCGCGATCCCTGCGCCAGCAACGCGGCCGCTGTCAATGCGCAAGGCCTTACGCAATTCAGCGCGTAAAGGTTCCGCTCGGCATCGGGGCCGGGAATGGCGAAGCAGCCTGTTGCGGGGGTGGCGCTGGCTGAGCCGCTGGCGCCGCCGGTTGGGCTGCCGTCTGATCCGGCGGCGGCGCGGTGGTGCGGCGGCGCACGATCTTCTTCGGCTTTGGAGGCGGCGGCGCCGCCGCGGTACTGCCGTCTTCGGCCCCAGCCGCATCGGCGTTCGGATCCGGGGCAGTGCTGGCAGTAGCAGGCGGTTTGCCCTTGGATTTGGCGGCGGTCTGCTTGGGTTTCGGTTCCTCCGCTGGCGGCGCCGAGGCCACGGCGGCCGCCTGCGCGTTCTGCTGATCGAGCTGCTCCTGCGCCGATCCCTTGTACAATTCCTTCGGTACGCCCTGTTCAAGCCCGGGCACGCCATCGGGAAACACCGGCTTGCGTTCCCCCGGCAGCTTTTTCTTGGTATCCAGGAAATCGAGCAGATCACTGGGGTCAAAGTTGGTCATGCTGCTGGAGCAGCCGGCGATCGCGGTCGAAAGCGCGACCAGGACCGCGGCGGCGATCAGACGTTGCGAGCGGCGCATGGTAGATTTCCCAGTCAACTCGATTTCCCAGTCAACTTGATTTCCCCGTCAACTTAATGACCCGATGTCAGCTTTTGGCGACCGGCGGCAATAACGCCTGCAGGGCCTCGGCCCGAGAGCGAAGGCTTGAGGGGGTCTCGCCATCATTGGCGATCTGATCCAGCCAGCGTCGTGCAGCCGCCATATCATTGGCCCGCCAAGCCGACAACGCCAGCAATTCGCGGGCGGTATGGCGGAAGGTCGCCCCCGCCGCCGCCGATGGTTCGAGGCGTTGCAGCATGTCGGGATAACCAGTCGTATCGAGCAACAGTCCGGCGGCACGAATGCGGGCCAGATCCTGCTCCGGGGCGCCGATGCCACGATCGGCCGCGAGTTGGTCATACAGCTTCGCGCCAGCCTGGGGATCAAGGGATCCGGCTTCCGCGGCCGCGTGCAACTGCGCCAGCAGCCGGTAACCCGACGGCGCCGAGCGGGCGAGTTCGGCAAACGCGGCTTCCGCCTCGCTGTGCTTGTTCTGCTCGGAGAGTTCGACCGCCTTATCGAACGCCGCGCCGGCCTCGGCGGCCTTCTTGGCCTCGAAATACGCATAGCCGCGCCAGCCGCCAACCGCGGCGATTACCAACAGCGCAGCCGCGATGATGTAGATCGAATAGGCGTCCCACAGCCTCTTGAGCTGGTCACGTCGCACGTCCTCGTCGACTTCGTCAAACAGTTCAGACACTTAAAGAAATCCTATCGCGCCATTCCGAGCCTCGCCGAGAGCTCACCCGAGCGGGCCAATTCCGGCGTCGCGGTGGCGATACCTTAGCGATATGGCGGCGGCAAGGCAAAACGGCGGCGCTGCACGCTTCCGCGAGATGTCCTTAAGAAGGCAACGCGGGCGATTGTACCACTACCGGCTGACCAGGGCCGCGTCCACCAGCGGTCCATCCGGCACCGGCACCGCCGCGGTTTCCGAGGGCACATCCGGGAAGCTGGTTTCCCAGCCGCCGCCAAGCGCCTTGAACAATTGCACGAGGTCTAGCGCGACATTCGTCGTGCTGGTCGCAAACTGCTGCTCGGCGCTCACCAGCGAGCGTTCGGCGTCAAGCACGTTGAGAAAGTCGGTCAGCCCATCATTGTAGCGCGCCCGGGCCAGATCGAGCGCGGCTTGGGAGTGGTCGGCCTGGGCGCGCAATCGCGCTCGCCTGAGCAGTTCGAGGCGATGCGCAACCAGCGCGTTGACCACGTCGTGCCAGGCCTGCAGCACGGTCTTGCGGTAGGTGATGGCGGCTTCCTGCTGCTGCGCCTGCCGCAGCTCGAGCGTCGAGCGCAGCCGGCCGCCGGCAAAAATCGGCAAGCTGACCTGCGGGCCGACCATGTATTGCAGCGAACTGGCATCAAACAGATGTTTGGCGGTCAGCGAATCGAAGCCGACAGTGCCGTTGAGCTGGAGCTTGGGATAGAAGTCGCCGACGGCAACGCCGATATCGGCGGTCGCGGCATGCAGGGCATCCTCGGCGGCGCGGATATCGGGGCGCCGCCGCGCCAGTTCGGAGGGAATGCCGAGCGGAATCCGCGGCGGTCCGATGCGCATCGACGGGCGTGACCCCAGCTCGGCCTTCAGCGCCCCCGGCGGCTGGTCCAACAGCAGGCTGATCGCATTCACGTATTGCGTCTCCTGCTGCTCCAGCTGCGGCAGCTGGGCGCGGATCGATTCGACCTGGGCCGCGGCATTCTCGACATCGAGGCCGTTCTGCAGGCCGCGCTGCTGCCGCTCCTGGGCGAGTTGCAGGATCTCGCGATCGACCTTCAGATTATCATTGGCGATGCCGAGCTGGGTCTGCACGCCGCGCAGCTGGATATAATCCCGGGCGAGTTCGGCCAGGCTCGAGACCAGCGCGTCGCGGCGCTGGTCGGCGGCCTGATCGACCTGCGCATCGGCGGCCTCGATCTGGCGCCGCACCCGGCCCCAGAGATCAATCTCCCAGGAGGCATCGAAGCCGACATTATATTCGTTCACGGCCCCCGGTGCGAAGCCGCCGCCTGCGGATGGGCCGAGCAGCCCGCCCAACAGGCTGACGATGCCATTCTGGCTGTAAAGCTCGCGGTTGTATTTGCCGTCGCCATTGATCGACGGAAACGCAGCGGCGGCCGTGACACCGCGCTGGAATCGGCTTTCCGCCAGCCGCAAGGTCGCGGTCTGGACGTCGAGATTCTGATCAGCGACGCGCTGCTCGAGCCGGGTGAGGATGGGATCGCGAAACAGATTCCACCAGGTCGGATCGGTCGGCGCCGGCAGATGCGCCGGTGCTTTGCCGTGATCGCCAAAATAGGAAACCTCCGGCAGATGCGGATCCGGCTGCACGAAGTCCGGGCCGACCAGGCAGCCCCCCAACGTCGCACAGCCAAGTATGGCGGCCAGCGAACGCTGCAGCCTGCCGAAACCCATCAATGGACACCGGCTGCGGAGCCGCCGGCGGTCTTTGCCGAAAGCAGAAAACAAAAGGGCACCACCATGAACGAGATCAGCGCGGCATAATAGAACACATCCGCATAGGCCAGAATAGTCGCCTGGGCATGAAATGCCGTATAGACCTGTCCGACCGCGGTGCTGTGCACCGCGGCGCCGGCGCGTCCCATCGCCCGCAGGCTCGCCTCATAGGTGGCGATCAAGGTCTCGTAGGGCTGATGAAACGGACTGGCCCATTGCGAGAGATAGGTCTGATGGACCTGCGACCGCTGTGTCACCTCCGCGGTTGACAGCGAGATGCCGATCGAGCCGAACACGTTGCGAAACATCGAGAACAACGCGGCGCCATCGCCGTTGAGCCGGCGCGGCAGCGTCGTGTAGGTCACCGTGCTGATCGGCACGAACAGGAAGGCGAGACCGGCGGTCTG
>Ga0302320_10025429_pt1 | contig 11512 bp, 18 predicted proteins | sample Bog_T0_3_FD_202130 | JGI IMG/M metagenome (GOLD analysis project Ga0302320, IMG submission 202130) | Peat permafrost microbial communities from Stordalen Mire near Abisko, Sweden - Bog_T0_3 | ecosystem: Environmental > Terrestrial > Soil > Wetlands > Peat | place: Sweden: Abisko, Stordalen Mire... | reverse complement strand
GCAATCCCCAAGCCTTGGGAAATGGACTCCGCCACAGTGCCAGATATCATTAAGACCGATGAGCTTTCCGCAGAAGACATGCTCTTCTATAGCGCTGGGGGCAGTCAATGAAGGTAACGCCCAAGGATACAAGCGCCAAGCGCAGGTCCGTAACCTTCAAAACGAAAGCTGTTGATGAAGAGTCAACCCTCAACCCCTGGTGGCCGGAGAAGAACAGCGACAAAGCTGCCGCTGAGATGCTCACCTATGCCGCCTATCTCAAAGAAGGCCAAGCTGAGCGCTACCGTATGGCGGCCATATATGCTCGTCTCTATGGCAACCACAGCCTATATAACTTCATTGGCCAGAATAACTCTAAGATTGACCAAACCTCTGGCATGCCCACAGAACGCCCCACGTTCAACCTAGTGCAATCGGTAACCGACACCCTGGTATCTCGCATCTCGCAATCCCGTCCTCAGCCTGACTTCCTTACCGAGAATGGCGACTACAAACAACGTAAATTAGCGGAAAAGCTTAACAATTTCATTTCTGGCGAGTTCTACAACTGTAAAGCCTATGACCTAGGCACTATGATCCTTCGAGACTCCCTTGTCGAAGGCACCGGATGCATCAAGATTCTCGAGACGCCAGACGAACGCGTCGGTATGGAACGCATTCTGCTTACCGAACTACTTGTCGACCAAGTAGAAGCTCGAGACGGTGACCCTCGCCAACTATACCAACTGAAACTAATCGACCGACGTGTTCTTATAGCCAACTTCCCTGAGCACAAAGACAAGATTGAGATGGCCGCCAAAGGAACGCCCGACAACTCTGCTAACACTGCGAAATCAGTGGCAGATCTAGTCATGGTGGTCGAAGGCTGGCACCTTCGCTCAGGTAAGAACACTAGGGACGGCCGTCGCATTATGGCCATCTCCACCGGCTCACTTATAGACGAAGAGTACACCAAAGACCGCTTTCCCTTCGTCTTCTTGCACTACGCCCCAAGGCTTGCCGGCTTCTGGGCTCAAGGTGTAGCAGAACAGCTCATGGGTACGCAAATGGAGCTTAATTCCATCCTGTACACCATCAGCCAAGCTATTAAGTTGGTAGGCGTACCGCGCATCTTCCAAGAAGAGAGCTCCAAGATATCTACCGCCTCCCATAACAACATGATTGGAGTTATAGTAAAATATAGGGGAACACCGCCCGAATATACAGTCGCTCCCAGTAACGCTCCAGAACTGTACGCAGAGCGCGACAAGCTCATCGCCTATGGGTACCAGCAGTGTGGCGTCAGCGCCCTCCAGGCATCGTCACAGAAGCCGCAGGGCCTTGACTCTGGCGAAGCCATCCGCACTTACGATGACATTTCCACTGACCGCTTTGCCTCTCTCAGCCGTCGTTATGATAACTTCTATGTTGATCTTGCCTACCAAGTCATTGATTTAGCTAAGAATATCGCAGAACGCACAGGCCGTTACTCCACGGTGTACCCCGCTAAAGACGGCACTAAAGAGATTGACCTTCCCAAAGCTACCCTCATCATGGATAAGTTTATTATCCAGTGCCTCACGCAGTCATCTCTCCCCAAAGACCCAGCTGGCCGCCTCGCCAAAGTGACAGAAATGGCGCAAGCAGGTATGATAACGCTCCAGGAAGCACGCAGACTCTTAGACTACCCGGACCTTTCTCAGGTCGAAAAGCTTGCTAACGCTGGCCAAGAGCGCGTATTCAAGGTCTTGGACGATATCGTCGAGACAGGCAAATACTCCCCACCAGATCCGTTCATGGACCTCGCCTTCGCCAAGACGACTGTGGTGCAGTATATCAACCTCCACGGCCCTGCCAAACTTGAAGAGTCCAAGCTACAATTGCTTAGGGACTTTTACACACAAGTGTTGGACTTGTTGCAAGCGGCACAGCCGCCTCCGATGGCGGGTGCTCCAGGCGCTGCGCCTCTGGCCTCCCCCCAAGCTCCTCCAACCTCACCCCTATTACCTAATGCTCCAGGCGGCCCATCACAGCCTCCACAACAATAAATGCAAGCTAGCTAACATACAAAGGAACGAAAATGAACATCCAACCCAAGGTTGCGCCTACGGGCACGCCTACGATCTCTCTTAACACAGGCTCAGAGAAGCGCGCAGCGGCTATAGCAGCCTTCCACAAAGCCTCAGAAGCCCCCGCACCGACGGCACCGAAGCAAGGCCAAGCGCAAGAGCTACCGGTGCGAGATGCCACCAATATCTCCCCAGAAGAGATGAGCGCCATTGCACCACGTGCGCAAGCACCGGAACCAATCCAAGAGGATTTGGGACAACCGGATACCATTGAAGCCACAGAAGAGAAGCCCGTTGATCCGGTATATGAGCAGCTCGCCCGTCGCGAGCGCGCACTCCGGCAAAAAGCTCGTCAACAAGAGCAAGCATTTAAGGCGCGCGAAGACGCCCTTAAAGCTAAAGAGGCCGAATTAGCCTCTAAGGCTATGGCTCCCTCTACTGATCTATCTAAGTATATCCAAAAGGATATACTCAAGACCTCCCCTCTGCAAGCACTCGCTGAAGCTGGCCTGTCATACGACGAAATCACCCAAGCAATCCTCAACCAACAGCCCTCGGACCCACGTGTTGACGCTACGATCAACCGCCTTGAGGCTAAGATTCGCCAACTCGAAGAAGCTAACGAGAACGGCCAGAAAAGCCAGCAAGCCCAACAACAGGCTCAATACGATGCCGCAGTGAAGCAAATACGGGAAGATGCTAAGAAACTCGTCTATACGGACCCTGAGTTTGAGACGGTGAAAGCCACCAACTCAGTCAACGACGTCGTCGAACTCATCGAAGAGACATACCGTAAAGACGGGACACTCCTTGGTGTCGAAGAAGCCGCCAAGATGGTAGAGGACTACCTCTTGGAAGAGGCGATTAAGCTTACAAAGATTGACAAGATTAAGAAACGCCTTAGTGCATCGTCTGCGCAGACAAGCACTAAAGCACCGGCTCAGCAACAAGCCGCCTCTGCTCAACGGCAGCCACAAACGATGAAGACCCTATCTAATGCCGCAAGTACTTCTCGGCCGCTCAGCGCGAAGGAACGTGCCATTCTAGCATTTCGTGGGGAGCTAAAGTAACGACATCGATAAAACCCGTTACTAAGCAATATCTATAACTTAACTAATAGGAGTAGCCAATGGCTGCTATTTACGCTACTAGTGCCAACCAGATTGCGGCACTTAAAGAATTGTACACGGACGACAAGGAATACATAAATTAATTGTGTCGCCATCAGGCAACTGGTGGATGAAAACTGTCCAATATCGGTGAAAGCTGAGATGCCAATACCGAGAGAAGCTTAAAGCTAAAGATTTTAAGCCCTTGTAACGACTAGTATCTGATCCCGTAGATACGGACTAAAATGATACCACGAGTGGACGGCACCCCAAGAGGGTGATAAGATAGTCTGAGCTAGCATAAAGGATATTATGAAGCTCTGCACGATGTGCAAAATAAGCAAGCCAGAAACAGATTATTACAAATCTGGCAAAAGTTCGGAGTGCAAGGAATGCGCAAAGAAAAGAGCAAGGCTCTATCTTTATCCGAATCAGGATGCTCCTAGAGGACAAAAGTCTTCAGAGCAGCGTAAAGCGACCCAAGCTCGTTACCGAGAAAAAAATCGGGACCAGATTAGGGCCGGGCAAAGAAGGTATGTTAAAGAGAATTTGGCTAAAGTATTAGCCAGAACTCATAAATACCAAGCCCAAAAGCTAAACGCAACTCCTAAATGGCTTACTTTTGAACACTATAGGCAGATGCAAGATATCTTCTTAAAGGCTTCTGAGCTTTCAAAAAGTTTAGGACCTCACGAAGTTGATCACATAGTTCCACTTTGCGGAGATAATGTTTGTGGCCTGCATGTTCCTTGGAATTTGCAGATATTGCCCAGAGCAGAAAATCGTCGCAAATTTAACAAATGCTAGAAGCGCTGGATAAAGAGCCGGGCGCGATAACATATCTGGAAAGACCTTGTCTATAAAGAAAACCCGTTCTTGGCCCTTTTGCCCAAGAACGAAAGCCCTTCCTAACCGTCGGGGCTTTATTTTCCCGCTCAAAACAACTAACTAGTTGATATTTGGACGGATTCGCGGGAAAATACATTCCTAGAGGTATGGGAATGTAAAATTCTCCAGTATCGGGGGAAGCTGAAATGCCAATCCCGAGGTAAGCTCAAACAGTAACGATTTTGAGCCACCGTAGAGCGTAGTACTTGAAACTAGCCCCTAAAAATGCTAGAATAAAATAGTGCCAAGAGTGGAGAACAAGATGAAAATTCTTGATGATGTACGCCGAACTGATACGAAAAAATGCACGGGTTGCGGAAAGTTTGAATCTTTAGACAAATTTTATACATCTGCCAAAGAAAGCAGATGTAAAGAGTGTGTCAAAAAGAAACGCAAACAATATTACGACGAAAATAAAGAAGTCGTAAAAGCTAGGGTAACTAGCTACCGTAACCGGAATCCCGAAAAAATAAGGGATACAAAGCTGAAGCAAGCATATGGAGTAGGCTCCGCCTATTTCGACGCCAAGTTAAAAGAACAAGGCGGTGTTTGCGCAGGTTGTGGACAAAATCGAAAGGTTTTGTGGCGTGGAAAAGAAGTTGCTATGGCTTTGGATCACGACCACGGTACTAAAAACCCTAGAGGCGTTCTCTGCATTAAGTGTAACCGGGCTTTTGGCTTGCTTGAAGAAAATGTTCAAACAATGCTAAACCTAATAAAGTACACTAATAAGTATCAGAAGGTCGGATAAAAAGCCGGCCGATAACAGGGCTAATAAGCCCATTTGGTACCGATCGAGTTTGGAACGCCACAGGGCCGTTCGCATAGTTTCGCGAACGCTCAGAACCAACAAACTGCGAGCCAATTGGCTAGCTTCTTCGTCTATGTGATCGAAGACTACCAACTCGTTACGATCACCAACCTCCTTATGGAACAGACGAAAACGAACGCGGGCGCGTTTGTGGACGCTGCAAAACTCCAAATGGACGGTGGTTTCCGTAACTTGACGAACAACATCGCGTTCGAACTGTTCTCGGATGGTTCTGGCACGCGCGGTTTCATCGGTTCGGCTACGGCTGCTGGCTCGGTTTACACGATCACGTTGGCGAATATCCAACAAGTCGTGCAATTCGAAGTCAACATGCTTTTGGTAAACTACTCGTATGCGGCTGGCGTCATTTCGGCTCTTTCGGCAACGACGGGCCTCGTTACGTCTGTCAACCGCGCTACCGGCGTCATCACGATCCAAGCGTCGGCTATTGATGCTTCGTGGACGACTGCTGGAAACGGCCTTGGCATCTCTGGCGATATCGTCGCTGGTACTGTCAACACCGGCTCGAGCGAGTGTCTTGCTGGCCTCGGTGCGTGGATCCCGACCGCTACGCCTCCTCCGACGGACAGCTTCTGGGGAGTTAACCGTTCGACTGACCCGACTCGTCTTGCTGGCTGCCGTTTCAACGCGCAAGCCTACACGATCGAAGAAGGCATGACGAACGCCCTGGCGTTCTTGAACCGTGAAGGTGGCAAACCCGACCTTTGCATCATGGACTTCGCTTCGTACGCTGCACTCGTTAACGCCCTTGGCGCTAAAGTGGTATACGTTCAAGTCAACCATGACGAAGTGGAAGTGGCTTTCGAAGGTATCACGTTCCAATCGGCTTATGGCCGCGTGACCGTGCTTGCCGACCGTAGCTGCCCCCCGCAAACGGCCTACCTGTTGACGATGAACACCTGGAAACTGAGAAGCTTGGGCAAAGTGCCTCATATTCTCACTTATGGCATGGAGGGATTGGAGGGCCTGCGTGTCGGTACTGCTGACGCGTTGGAGATTCGGATTGCTTACTACGGCAACCTCATTTGTTCGGCCCCTGGGTGGAATTGTGTCGTAAGTTTGAGTGCTTAGGCACTTTGATGTCTAAACTTTAGACGTCTTAAACCCGGACTTAAAACCTCCGGGTTTTTTTATTCCCTTTTGCTTGACATAAAGAATGGAATGATTTAGTATTAGAGTAAGAAAGAGAGGGCTTTATGGTCATCTACAAAATCTCTAATACGGTCAACGGTAAGCTTTACATCGGTCAAACTACGGGCAAGCTAGGAGACCGATGGGCAGACCATAAGCGCTACGCTAGACAAGATGGGTCACGACAGACGGCATTATATAGTGCGATGCGCAAGCATGGCATTGAAAACTTCCACGTTGAGCAGATTGACTCAGCAACTACGTTGGACGAACTGAATATCAAAGAAGAGACCTATATTAAGGCCCTTAATACGGTCGCCCCAAACGGGTACAACCTTGAGCTTGGCGGTAAAAACAAGATGTGCCATGCCGAAACGCGCGAGAAAATAGCGGCCTCCCTCAAAGGCCGCCCTATCAAAAACCGGATGAACGGTGCCCCTAAAGGCCGCCCCGTCTCAGAGGAGCGACGCCAGCGCATCAGCGAGACCATGACCGGAGTTGCCCAGCCCTGGAAGTACAAAGCCGTTATAGCCGTTGAAACGGGCACTGTGTACGAGTCCGTTAACGCTGCGGCCGAGATGCTGGGCGTCAGCCGGGTGACTATATCTGGCCTTCTCAAATCGGGAAAACAGAGCAAAAAGCTTGGACTTAGCTTTCGGTTGATGGCAGAATCTAAGTAAGAGGAGGTCTTATGCATGCCGTATTAGGGTGGCTGGGTGCAGTGTGCTTGGCCTTAAGCGGTCTACCCCAGGCCATTAAGACAGTCCGTACACGCAAGGCTGATGATATCTCCTTCCTATTCCTGTCCCTTTGGCTCGGTGGGGAGGTGCTAACCCTCGCGTACGTCCTCCCGTCTTTAGACTTTCCGCTCATGGTCAACTACCTTGCGAACATCCTAATAGTCGGTACTATTATGAGATTCAAGTTAAAAGGTTCTTGACCCTCGTCCCCAGGTCCGATATTCTGTCCCCTAAGTGGATTTAGCCCTAAAGCCTCCGAAGAAAGGAAGGATACCAATGGCGGAAAATGATCGTCGCCACCTTATTGAGTATGTCGGAACTGCCTCAGACTTGGCCGAAAGCTTGCAGGGAGATATCAGGTCGGGTAAACGAACGTATAGCAACGAGACTATAGTAAAATTATCGAAATTTGTTGCTGCAGCTGAGCGTTTTAGGCATATACTTGACCTTATAGACCAAGTGCAAACTAACGAAAAAGGTAAACTACAGTAGGAGGGCTTGTGGAGAAGACTTACGAAGTGTTCCTGGACAACGGTAATGGACAGTACGAGTTTGAAGGCGTCTTTACCTCTCTTAAAGAAGTTGCTTTGTACTTAGAGATTCCAAAAGCTATTGTGACTCAGATTGCCAACGGGGAGTACGATGATATCGCCAATGAATACAAAACAATTATCATAAATCAGGTATTTGGCCCTCACGAATACCAGGCTGATTTGGACGCGCTTAGGAAGCCTAACAAAGAAGACAACAAGGAGGCAATGTTATGACATCTCGCAAGACCTCATTAGAATTCTTTTTTAACGGACATTGGGTGGTAGTTGAGTGTGAGGTTGGCGATGGTTGGATATCGCCTCAGACCGGCTATTACGAAGACAATGGTGACGAGTTGACCGATAATGAGCTGGACCGGGTTGCGGCGCGCCAAGACCAATTGGACCTAGCTTTGAACGGACTCGGTGGCAGGAATCCTAATAAAGGAGCTAAATGATGAGTAACGAAACCAAGGTTAAGAGTCTTAAAATTTATGCCGAAGGCCTCCAGGCCCGCCTGAAACAAGCTGTGCCCAAGAAACGGGAATGGCAGGCAGCGGCCTTTAAACAAATGCTTGAGATTGACTTGAAGAAAACATTGAATAAAATCGAGGAGTTGAGCAAATGAGCCGTCCCAAAAAAGAGCCTATTGGCCTTACGCCTGAGTTTCAAGCTGAGATCGCCAGCCTCACTACCGACGAGTTGAAGGCCAAAGTCGTCTTGCTCCAGGTGCAATATCAAGAGAACGAGGCGTTTAAAGAGACGCCTGAGTTTCAAAGCGCCCAAGAAGAGTTTGATTACGCCAAAGAACGTTACAACCAGGTAGCTGGCCCGATCAAAGAAACTGCCCAAGTGCTCAAGAACCGCACTAAGGCCGTTATTGAGACGCTTAAGGAAAAGGGCGGGGCCTGAAAATAATTCTAAAGTTTGGCCAAGGACGGCCGATAAGTAATACATCAAGGGGGAATATATGTTTCACATAGTAGTTGCCGCAGCGATCTTCTACTTCTTCTATTCCGGCGGCTTTACGCGCATGTTCACTGGTCGGAGGCCCAAATGAAAAAGCTCCACGTATGCGAACCTACCTATTTTAACGACAGCAAAGGCCGACCCTTGTGCATCTTAGCAGATGCCGTCAACTTCGACGATGCGGTAGAAAACGCTGCTATCTGCACTATGGACGACGACGGCGCACTTGATATCGTCAGTCACCTCTGCTTCGAAACAGGGGAGGTCTACGAAATCATGGTGAGGATTCTACAACGTGCTTGGATCACGGCCATTGAAAAAGACTTGGACAGCCACGATGAGCCAGCCTAAGTTTAAAAAGGGCAGCAGGGCCTATTTTGGGGAGTTTGTGCAGGTTACCATCGAAGAAGTGATACCTCCCAGCCAATGGGTGCCCTACTTTACCTATCGTGTAACGTTTTTGGGAGGGTATGGTGGAAGCGGTACGGCTACTGTTAGTGAAGACGAGCTATGCCCGGATCCTGCATTAAAAACGACTACTTGCGAGTGCGGGTGTCATTTGATTTACGGTCTTGAGAACTGCCACTCATTTTGGTGCCCCGCCCGTAAAAAAGACTAAAGTCCCTATAAAAAGGGCCGATAAGGTATTATGAGGATCTTTAACGTAGGCGACAGGGTGTCTTGGTGCGGTAAAAAGGGCATCGTATTGCGGCTAGGTAGCTATGACGAAGCTGACATCATTGTCCGGTTTGGGCCAAATGACACTAGGGGCTTTACGTTTGACGGCAAGCTAAGAGAAGATAGGAAAGTACCGAGTTTGGTAAAACTTAAAGAGGAGGACGAGAAATGAAAGCACCAATCACATCCTTTAATGGTTGGGTTTTGGGGAAAATCACGCAGTTTATGTCCGAAAAAGAGGGGTTTAATGTCGAAACTGTCGAATATACGGCTGAAGGTGCGAGGACTGTTATTCAAGACGCTTTTGGCTTTCGGTATGAAGTCCACATCAAAACCCTTAGCCGGCTCCACGACAGCCCCCAACAATCCTTTCCTGGAACCGAGGCTTGATATGCATAAATATCTTGTCTATTTTGACCCTGTAACGCGTCTTACCATCTGGACAACCAGCCCTAATGCTGTGACGGGATATTACTATCACTGTCCACAAGCACTTGGGTACTTCGGTCCATTTGACAATACCCCGACTGCTATGAAGCATTATAATAGTCTCATAAAGGCCCAATCGATAGCCTCAGTAACCCCATTTCCGCAAGCAGGGGGAAGTGTTATCCGGGTAGACTTTGTAGCGCGAAAACGCATATAACAGAGATGAGCCACTTTGACTTAAGTGAAGGCATGAGATATCCTCGCGCCCTCCCTTAAGGCGGCTGCTTTGCACGCTGATAGGTGAGTCCACGCTATATGCCTCTGGACAAAGGCGCAAAGCAAAAAGGATATTTTATGGCCAATCGTAACTGGGCTTCTGGCGGCAAAATTTACTCGATGCACGTCAGCCCTGTCCTTCTCGACTGCAACTTCGTAGTCGATAGCGCCAACGGCAACGGCTTTGGCATCCGCAGTCTGAAAGGACCGGCCGTTCAAGCTGTGTACATGCACACTTCGGCCACCCCGGCTGCCGGAAACCCGAATCCGGCTCCGGGATTCATTATTGTTCAACTCGCCGACAACTACAACCGTTACCTGAGCGGCTTCGCCGGTGCAATTGGTCCTATCGGAACGCCCTCCAACAGCGTTACGGCTGGCACTCCTGTAACGATTACGTCGCTCGGCACCACCACTCAAGCGCAGTTTCAAGCAGCTGGCCTACCAATTGGCATGACCGCTGCCGTTGGTGCCTCCTTCACCCCCACGGCCACTGGCGCTATGGGCGGTACGGGAACGGCCGCCCCTGTCGCTACGACGGGCTCGGGCATTGATCACATCGAAATCGTTGGTGACCCGAACGCTACCATTGCCTCGACTCAACCACAGGCAGGAGGAGCGCTCTTGACGATGCGCTGCATGCTCTCGAACGCCACTGCGACTCCTGCCGACGGTAGCGTTATTAGCTTGGCAATGCTGCTGAGCAACAGCTCCATTCTCGTCCTCGGCGAGTAAGAGGCTGTTATAAGACCTGAAATGGGTTGGTGCGTAGTATAAACCCTACGCTTAAAGTGCAAGGCCGCCAACCCAGACCTTTAGAAAGGTTTTATGGCCCTACCTGGTACGCCTCAAAACTTCAACGTTCAAGCCGCTAATGGCCAAGTACTTGTTTCTTGGAACCTTTCGGCTGGGGCAGCTTATTATCAGGTCCAACGTAGCTTAGATAACGTTACGTTTACGGCCCTTGCCACGGTGTCTGGAAGCCCATTGGCGACGTCATATCTAGACACCTCAGTGTCTCTAGGTGTTCAGTACTGGTACACCGTAGCTGCTTCCAGCGACAATATAACGTATAGTCCGCCTACGCTCTCTCAGAACGCCATACCGACTCCCACAGGCGAGATGAGCCTTGCCGATATCCGGCTACAGGCCCAACAGCGCGCTGATCGAGTCAACTCAAACTTCGTAACGCAGCCGGAATGGCGCAACTACATCAATAAATCGATGTTTGAGCTCTATGACCTGCTCATTACGGTCTACGAAGACTATTACATTGCGCCTCCGATTCAGTTCGTCGCTGACGGTACTAGCTTCCAATACGCCTTGCCAACGGGCTTCAATACGTTCTTGAATGGACTTAATCCCACATTAACTATTACGCCTCCGCCCTTCTATAAACTGTCAGGCGTCGATATGGCGCTTAACAACGCCACCAACGGCTATGTCACGGTCAACAAATTCAACTTCATAGATCGTAATAACTTTGTGTATCCGAATACTTCAAGCACCATCTACGGTGTCTTCAACCTGCAATACCGGCTGATGGGGAACAACATCCAGTTCATTCCTACGCCTTCTGCTGGCCAAGCATTGCGACTGTGGTACATCCCACGGCTTAAAGAGCTGCTCTTAGAGACAGATACCACCAACACGGGTATCTCAGGTTGGCTTGAATATGTTATTGTCAGAAGCGCTATAATGGCTTTGGCGAAAGAAGAGAGCGATACTTCCCTTCTTACGCAAGAGCTGGTTATGCTGAAACAGCGTATTGAGGAGTCGGCTGCAAACAGAGACGCAGGTCAGCCAGACACCATTAGCAATACCCGCACACCTTGGGGACCCAACAGCACAGGCTACGGGCCAAATGGTCGCGGGGGATGGG
>Ga0302320_10025428_pt1 | contig 11513 bp, 10 predicted proteins | sample Bog_T0_3_FD_202130 | JGI IMG/M metagenome (GOLD analysis project Ga0302320, IMG submission 202130) | Peat permafrost microbial communities from Stordalen Mire near Abisko, Sweden - Bog_T0_3 | ecosystem: Environmental > Terrestrial > Soil > Wetlands > Peat | place: Sweden: Abisko, Stordalen Mire... | reverse complement strand
CGTAGGCCTCTGCCCCCGGCCGGTAGTAGACCAGAAGCAACACGCCGGTAAAGCACTGGACAAGGAAAAGGAACAGCGAGATGCCGCCCCAGTAGTACCAGAAGGATTGGGAATGGACCGGGACGGTCTTGTGGCGCGCGAAGGCGGCCAATTCAGAAAGGCCCAGCCGCTCATCAACCCAGTCATAAACTTTCATTGTTTTTGCAGTCATGTTTCTTTCCTTTAACTCGCTGATTCCCTTGCCTGCCCCGCGCTGGAGATCGAACTACCGGCAGAGCCATCCGCCATCGAGCGCCAGGACGTTGCCCTGGATGCCCCAAAAACCTATGCCCGCGAAACTTCAACCCCGGTGTCGTTGACCGCAACTTTGAAGAGTTTGAGCGGCTTGGGCGGCGGCCCGCTTACATTGGCGCCGGTGTAAGGGTTATAGACACCGCCGTGGCAGGCGCAATGGATGCGGTCGGCCTGGGGCTCGTACTGCACTGTGCAGCCCAGATGGGTGCATACCGCGGTCATTGACACCCAGCGGCCGTCCTCATGGTGAATCAGCATAGCCGGCGCCGTTCCAAATTTGAACATCAGCACCGAACCCGCGGGCAGCTTCTGAGCATCCTTCAGCGTCACCTCGGTCACGGCCGTTGCGCTTAGCGCCATCTCTTCGGGCGAGGCCAGGTAACGATAGATCGGATAGGCAAGCGCAGCGGCATAGCAAAGGCCTGCAGCTCCGGCAGCCGCCAGAAAGGCTCGGCGCGTATTGCGCTCGCCGGGTTCCAGATGTTCCTCGATAATCGTTGCGGAATTCTGAAGTTCACTCATAAGCTATGCCGCGCCCTCCATTACTTTCTCTGCACGCGCCACCACGGACACGAGCCAACCAACCACACCCAAACCGGCCACAAAGAGCACCAGGAAGAGGCCGACAACCGACCAGTTGGTCACCACCACCCGGTCCCAGACGTCGTAGTTCTTGCTTAGCAGGGTCAGGTCGCGAACGCCGTCGCGGTAGACGACCAGCGCAATTTCAAGCAGCACGGCGAGCAGCACGCCAACCCACCCGGTCAAGCCGATCCATCCGGCGGAGAGCTTGCCGAATCCGGCGATCGCGGCTACGAGCACAGCCACAACCACCAGGGCCAGCCAACCGTATCCGGCAAATCCGGAAATCCTGTAAAGCGGATAGCCACTGTGCCCCGCAAGTCCGGCTTTCACAATCTCCGGCTGCACGCTCGCTGCCCACAGCCCCGCCACGATATAGACAATTCCAAATGCAGCAGCCACTTTGCCGCCGAGTCCGGCCACAAAGCTCTTTTCCTCCGCGGTAAAGGTGGAGCGGCCCGCCAGATACACCATCCACAGCCCGCCGATAAACATTCCACCGGCCAACATCAGCAGCCATCGGGGCGTGAGTGTCGGATCGCCGGTGGGCAGATAAGCGCCCATGGCGGAGGCGGAGTACATGTTGCGCCAGACTTCGGGGCGCAGCATCAGCGTCATATTGGTAGAAAGCAGCCGCGCTATGAACCCCGCCAAAACCCAGGCGCTCAAGCCCACCCACCAGGCGGATTTGCCGGCCTCCAGGCGCGCCGTAAAGCGGTAGAGCAGCCAGTAGGTCAGCATGAGAATGCCGATAATCGAAATCCAGTAAATGCCGATCAGCACACTGCTGGTGTAGAGAGCCCGCCCGTAAAGTACCTGCGCAAACAGGAGCGGCGGGACACCCAGGTTGATGACGAATGTCATGACTATCGTGAGCCTGCGCGCAATGGCCCGCGCGGTGACGAGCGACAAAGGCGAGCCGCGGAACAGGCTAAGCAGAACCGCAAGCAGCAGTCCCCCGAGAAGCATTTCAACGGCCACAAAATGCAACGACAGCGTGACCACATGCAGCAGTTTCAGCAGCCAAACAGGCGCCGGCAACGGAATTGGATCGACTGCGGGATAGGGATTCATAAAATTCCGAAAGTTCCTTTCACTCTGTGGCCGGTGCGAAATCGGCGGCGAAAGCGGTGCATGACGATGAATCAAGGCGGAAGCCGCCGGTCACATCGCCGCCTGGCGCCGGGAAGGACCAGCAGCGGGAAGCCGCGGAGAATTTTCTGCGGGACATTCTGGACTATTTCTCTCCAATTTGGATTGGCAAAAGCCAAACTACAACTCGCGATTGCCGTTGGTCTGTGACGGTGAATACATCCGCTTGTGACGGATTCGATTAGCCTGCGGGTAATAGCTCCTCCTCTTCCGATCTCTCGCGCAGCCATGTTTTTCAAGCTGACTGGATCATCGGCATTCGGAAGTTCGGGGATAGGGGCAAATGTGACAGGACGCCTGCATGAATAGACCGAACTCGTCGATGCAACTGACGCGCGCCGCCGACTACGGTGTCCGGGTGATGATTCATCTGGCCGGGCCACCCACGCAAGAGCGCATTTCACTTCCAGCGCTGGCTGAAGCCGCGGATGCGCCGGAGAGCTTTCTCTCCAAGGTTTTGCAGGCCTTGTCGCGCGCTGGGCTGATCTCCTCGCGGCGCGGACAGTCCGGTGGTTTTCAGATTTCGCCGCGCGGCCGCGCGGCATCGATGCTTGAAGTAATCGAAGCGATTGACGGCCCAATCTGCCTGAATGTCTGCCTGGTTTCCGGGCGATCCTGTCTCCGCAAGGCACATTGCCCCGCTCATCCGGTATGGGCGCAGGCGCAAACGGCCATGCTGCAGGTGCTTTCCGAGGCCAGGATCGTGGAACTGGCTCGGGAGAAGCAGCCATCCGTTCAAGGCATCCGTTGAGCCGCGCACGCGTGATGTAATTCCGCTGTCAACTGCTACAGCGCGTAATCTTCCCTCCGAAAACCCCAACGCGTTCCCGAAAAAGCACAATTCCACTTCCTGCATTACCGCGTTTCCCTGGCAGGTTTGCTGCGCCGGCTGCACGTTTTGCGTTCACGTTGAAAGACGCTGCGCCGATAAAGTGGCTGAAGGCTGATCCGGCCTATGCCTTCCGGTATCGGAAGGTGGCGGCGGTGGCTGGCAGCGAATTGGTTGAACGGCAAACCGCTGCCACAGGAAGCCAGGAGCCCTTTCATTAGGCAATCGTTGCTGAAGTTCAATCGGCGAAACGGCGAAGGAGATGCGCGATGAATAAAATATTGGCCGGCGCGATGGCGCTGGCTTTAGGGGCAATTCCTGCCGCGGCGCAGAGCTTCGGTGACCAGAACATTCAAATCCATGGATTCGCGACCCAGGCCTTCGTTGTCAGCAGCTACAACAACTACCTGGGCATGGACACCAGAACCGGAGCTCCCTCGTGGACTGAAGCTGCGCTCAACGTCAACGACCAAGTGAGTGAAAAGCTGCGCGTGGGGATCCAACTGTACTACACGCGGCTGGGCGCATTTGGCGGCGACAATATCAACGTCGATTGGGCCTTGGGCGATTACTCGATAAACCAGTGGATGGGTCTGCGAGCTGGGAAGGTGAAAATTCGCTGGGGCCTTTACAACGACACGCAAGATTACGATCCAGGCTATCTGTGGTCCCTGCTTCCTGAATCCATTTACGGAATCGATATCAGAGCCACGAACCTATCTCAGCTTGGAGTCGAGTTCTACGGCAAGCTTCCGCTGGCGAGAAAGTTTGGACGGCTGAACTATAGCGCTTATTACGGCTACTACTATTTCGCCTCCGACGACGGATACAGGGCGAGCATGGCGCAGTCTGGACTGGTTTTCAATCACATGCCCGGGGGCAAGACGCCCGGTCTCGACTTGCGCTGGGAGACTCCGGTGCGCGGTCTTAAGGTGGGTGGGTCGCTGATGGTTTATAACGCCAGCGGCAACCTGGTCAGCGGAACCTATACCGCCCCGTATGCCTATTGGCCGACAGGTTACGCGCAATACGAATTCAAAAAGTTCTTCTCCTCTTATCAATACGCAAAACTGGTTTCCTACCAGACAGCCACAATTCCAGGCTCCGCGCCGGTGACGACCGGCTCAGACGCGCGGCAATGGTTCGCAACGGGCGGCTATCACCTTTCGGAAAAGTTTCAGGCTGGAGTCTACTACTCGAAATACACTGTGCCGTCGGCAGGAGACAACTCCAACCCGGCGAACCACTTCAAAGACTGGGCTGTCTCGGGACGCTATGACTTCAACTCCTATTTCTATGGAAAGATCGAGGGCCACTTCATCGACGGAAACGCGCTCGGCTTTTACGCTCTCAACAATCCTGACGGCTTGAAACCGAAAACCAACCTGTTGGTGGCCAAGGTCGGCTTCACTTTCTAACGCGCGCGAAAGGAGATCGATCCAATGAAAAAGTTTGTATTCATCGTGTTGCTTTTGATCGCCGCGTGCGCCTTTGCTGTTCGTGCGGAGTCGCAGGTGATCGTCATCGCCAACTCGAGCGTCAAGGCCACGGATGTATCCAAAAGTGATCTGCGCGACGTATTCACCGGTGCCTCATCCAGCCTTAAGGATGGCTCGCGCGTGACGCCTGTCTTGCTCAAGCAGGGTGCGGCGCACGATGAGTTTCTCTCTACTTATGTAGGCAAGAGCGACGCCCCATTCCGAGCTAGCTGGCGCAGCCTGGTCTTTTCCGGTCAGGCAAGTATGCCCAAAAGCCTCGATGGAGAAGCGGCCATGGTCGAGTTTGTAGCGCACACCCCGGGGGCTATCGGATATTTAGGCAAAGCCACGCCCCATCAGGGCGTCAAAGTCCTCGTAGTCAGGTGATCGCATGTTTAGAAGCATGAGCATCAAAGCGAGAATCGTGGGCATCCTGGCTCTCCTTGCTGGCGGCTACTTGCTGCTCTTGCTGGTCGGGCAGCTCACTTCCACGGCCACGCACAACCGCATGTCGCAGATATCGTCGTCCCTGTTCCCCGCTGCATTGCGGATGCAGGAGGCCGAGGCGGCCTTCGAGCGCATGAAGAAGCATTATGGCGATGCGGTGGTCTTACAAGATGCCAGTTCGCTTGCCAGCGCCGAAAAGGACGCTGAAAGCGTCACTGTTGCGTTGGGCGAAGTAAAGACCGCATTGGCCTCATCGCCCGAACTCGGCACGCGGGCCGACGCGCTCTTCTCCCGATTCTCCGCAATTCGTTCACGCGAGCGCGACACATATACCGCTCTTCTCGCCGCAAAAGATGGGCCCAGCGACGATCTGATGGCCCAGGTCGGCGCGCTGGGCAGAGACAACAAATCTCTGACTGAAGCCATGGCCGGGTTAGACAAAGCGATCGCTGCCGGCTTCCAAACACAGTTGGACGCGGTCGATCTGTGGTCGGAGCGTAGCCGGCTTGCTGGATTGTTCATGCTCGTTTTTGCGGCACTCGTCTGCGCGGCTGCCTGGTGGGTCATTCAGTTCAAGGTGGTTCTGCCGCTCCGCTCGCTGGCTCTTCGCATTCAGGACATCGCTGAAGGCGAGGGCGACTTGACCCACCGCATCGAAGTGGACGGGCGTAACGAAATTGACGAAGTCGCCATCTGGTTCAATGTCTTCATCGGCCGCATCGAAGAGATCGTGTGGAGCGTTGCCGAACATGCGACCACAATGGGCCAGGCCACCACCGAGTTGGCTGCAACCGCGCATGAAACCGCTCACCAGGCAACGCTTCAGCATCAGCAGGCCGAGCGCATTACCGCCACCATGAGCGAGATGTCAGTTGCAATCCACGAGATCAGCCAAACCACGCAACATGCAGCCGTTGACGCACAAAAAGCGCAGGAAAGCGCCCAGACTGGAGGTCAAACGGTTCAATCGACTGTAGAGACCATCGGTTACCTGCAATCGGCGATTCAGCAAACATCTTCTCGGATCGAAGAGTTGGGACGGTCAAGCGACGACATCGGCAGAATCATCGGTGTCATCGACGGAATTGCAGGACAAACCAATCTGCTGGCCCTGAACGCCTCCATCGAGGCAGCTCGCGCCGGCGAACACGGGCGCGGTTTTGCCGTGGTTGCGGGTGAGGTACGGCGGTTGGCCGAGCGCACCAGCGACGCCACCAAACAGATTAGCCAGACCGTACGGACCATCCAGCAAGGCACGGGGGGCGCGGTTGAGGCAATGCGTTCCAGCATGAGCCACGTGGAGGATGGTGTCGCCTCCGCAAGTTCAGCGGGACACGCACTTGCCAGCATCATCCAGGGTTCGGAGTCGATGCAGAAAATGGTCACGCAAATCGCCGCGGCAGCGACCCAGCAGTCCTATTCCACGCAATCGGTCTCCGCCAGCGTGAATGAGATTGCATCGATCATTGGGCACACAGCGTCCAGCTCGCAGCAATCCGTGGAGGCTTGTCAGCAACTTGCTTTGTTGGCGAACGAACTAACCAGTCTCGTCGGTTCGTTCAAGGTTGGCCAAGGCAACCATATGGGGAGTGCGATTCTTTCCCTGAACCCACATCGGCACGCGCACCCATGACGCTTCCGTTGAGGCGCCCTGTTTTAGCGGTGATCATGGCCATGCGCCTCTACCAGCGTTTGTGTGAAACCCTGCCCCGCCCCCTCATTTGCATTCTCCCCATGGAAGGTGTTTCAATCTAATTACTGAAACAGGGGTGCTCCACGAAGTGGGGCTGAGAGATACCCTAGAACCCGATCCGGATAATGCCGGCGTGGGAAGCTTTCGAAGCCGAACGGCCCTCTTCCTCGAATCAATCTGAGTTCCCCTTTTTCATGCTGAACACAAGGGGAAGTCATGTCCGATTGCATCGCCGCTGCTGGTTTTTTGCCGAGATCTTTCGCCGCGAACCGCGGCTCTGTTCTGACGCCGCTGATACTGGCGGGGTGTCTCGCAATTTCCGTGGGAGCTTGGGCGCAGAGCACGGCAGCCACGCCCTCAGACACGTCAAATCAAACTGGCACATCAGACCAAGCGTCCGCGCAGCAGAAGCCGGCGCGCGTCACTACGACAATCGTCGTCCATGGCGAAGTCAAAGACGACTATCTGCCGGAGACCGTAACCGTAGGCACCCTGGATGGCGCGACGCTGCAGCAGGCGCCGCTTTCGGCCACCGTGGTTACTCGCGACCTGCTCAACGACCAGGTCTCTCGCCTGCTTTCCGACGTGGTCAAGAACGACGCCTCCGTCGGCAACGACTACGTGGCTGTGGGCTACTACGGCTTCTACCAGATTCGCGGCTTTCCTCTCGATCTGGCCACCGGGCTTGAGATCGACGGCATGACCATTGCCGGCGAGCAGGACGTTCCACTCGAAAACAAGCAGAGCGTCGAATTTCTCAAGGGCATCGCCGGCGTCGAGAGCGGCGTCGCCGCGGCGGGCGGTCTGATCGACTACGTCACCAAGCGCCCCGCCGCGGTCAAAGACCTCGACCTGGCCACCGATCATCGCGGTTCTGCGTATGGAGCCGTCGACCTCGGCCATCTGTTCGGTAGCCGCAAGCAGGTGGGCGCGCGCGTCAATCTCGCCGGCGAAAGAATATCGACCTACATGAACGGCGCCAACGGCTGGCGCGCGGTTGGCGCGGGAGCAGCCGACTGGAAGCTGAATTCCAATGCGGTCCTGAAGGGCGACTTCGAGTATCAGCACAAAACCGAGCGCGACGGAAGCGGCTATCAATTGCTGGGCGGCACAACGGTTCCGGACATCGGCCGGATCTACACATCAGCGATGCTTGGCTACCAGTCCTGGGCTCCTCCCGACACCTACGACACCTTCAACACCCGTGCCCGGCTGGACTTGAATCTGCCTCGCAACTGGGTGGCCTTCGCCGCAACAAGCTTTAGCCACTCGCTCATCCAGGACAACGTGATCTATGCCTACGGCACACCGTTCGACGCCAACGGCAACGTTGCCTGTCCCGGCGCTCCCAACGCGCCCGAATACTTTTTCTGTCCCGCAGTTCCGGGCGTGACCGATGGCGGCGACTACGGCATCTACGATTACCGCGATCCCGGCGAACTGCGCATCGACGCGCAAGCCGAAGCGATAACCAGCGGGCATGTCAAGACCGGAGCCATTACGCACGACCTGACGATTGGGGGAGAGCTATTTCTTCGCAGCGTTCAACTGCCGGGCGCACCGGGGCCAAATGCGCCTGACAACATTCAGGATGGCGCAGTGTACACCTACATCGGCCAGGAAAACATATATCGGCCCATCGCACCGTTTCCCATCGAGATTGACGCAGTTACCGGTACTCCAGACCAGGCCGGACCGCGAACGGTTGCTGAGGACAATCATCAATCGTCGGCGGTGATGCAGGACCGGATTCATTTGCCTGGGCACTTTCAACTGCTGGCGGGTGGCCGGTTCGATTCGGTGCGCGACCATAACTATACTGCTCCAAATCAAACCGGCGGATTGAATTTTACAAACAGAACCGTCTGGCTTCCGCAATACGCGGTCACTTACAATCCGGTCAACGACCTTACGCTTTACGGCAACTATGCAGTAATGCTTTCGCTGGGGCCGCAGGCGCCGTTCTGGGCTGGTGGATATTATCTGTCTCCGTTTTTTACCCGTCAGGCCGAGATCGGCGCAAAGTATGAACCGGGTCAGCGCATTCTGCTCACCGCGGCACTCTTCCGGATGCGCGCGCCATTCTTCTACCCCATTGGCAATGTGGACTTTGAATCCGACGGCCGCGAGACGCACGACGGTATCGAACTGAATGTCACGGGCAAGGCCGCGAACTGGCTCCGGCTGACAGCCTCCGCCGCGGCCATGCGCGCGCTCTCCGGCGATTCCAGCACTCCGGCCTTCAATAACAAGCAAGTCATCAACGTGCCTCATCTGCACACCACCATGTTTGCCGACATTGCGCTGCCTCACGCGCGCGGACTGCACCTGATGCCCGGCTGGAGCTACACCGGCCGCAAAGAAGCCACGCGCGACGATTTGGTCAGCGTCTCCGGCTATAACCTCTTCAACCTGGGCGCGCGCTACACTCCCGGCGGCGAACAGGGCCGCGTAACTTTCCGCCTCTACGCCGATAACATCGCCGACAAACGCTACTGGAGCGATACCGGCGCCAACGGCGGCGATACCTTCATCTGGCTGGGCGCGCCCACGACGGTGCGGCTCTCGGCGCATTACACTTTTTGAAGCGACTTTGAATCAATGGTGTTTTGAAAGGGCATGGCCTAAGCCGTACCGCGAAGCAATAAAATCGACGAGGGCTTCTGCCCCTGAGGCAACATGAGCGCAACCGTAAAAGCGCACGGCATGGATGGAACGCTGGTAGAACCGGACTGGCCGCCGCTGACGCTCGCCGAAGTGCGCCAGGTGCTTGCGCAATTTCCAGCCCTCGGCGAACCGCTAGAAATTCTGTCCGTCAGCCCGCGCCCGCTCTCCGCTGCGGGAGTCGTCCGTACCGAAAATGGCACTCTCTTCATCAAGCGCCATCACCGCACCGTGCGCGATGCCGAAGGCCTGCTTGAGGAACATCGCTTCCTTGTCTACTTGCACGATGCGGGAGCGCAGGTGCCGCGCGTGCTTTCTTCCGCCTCCGGCCAGACGGCGATCGAAATAGGCGAGTGGACCTACGAAGTGCACGAGACGCCGGCGAGCGTGGACCTGTATGAGGAAGCGATTTCCTGGACGCCCTTCCGGACGGCTAGTCATGCGCGTGCGGCAGGCCAGGCGCTGGCGCGGTTGCATCTTGCCGCGCAGGGGTTCGACGCGCCGATCCGCAAGCCGCAACCGCTGGTAGCCAGCTTTACGATTTTTGCCGCGCGAGACCCATCTGTGGAACTCGAACGCTACTTGGCCGCACGGCCGGTTCTGGCTTCGAATGCCGCAGTACGGGTCGACTCCAAACAGGCGCTGCAATTGCTCGCGCCTTTTCATGCGCAGCTTTTGCCACTGCTGCCTGCGCTGCGGCCGTTGTGGACCCACAACGATCTGCACGCCTCGAATCTTTTCTGGAGCGATCGGAGCGACGACGCGAAAGCAACAGCGATTATCGACTTCGGCCTCGCCGACCGTACGAATGCCGTCCACGATCTGGCCAACGCCATTGAGCGCAACATTGTCGAATGGCTCGTGCTTGTCGCCGACCCTGCGCACCCCGACGATGTGCCAATACACCTTGACCACCTGCATGCGCTGCTCGACGGCTACGAGTCAGTCCGTCCACTCTCCACTGAGGAGGCTGCCGCGCTCGCGCCCATGACCGCTCTCTGTCACGCTGAGTTTGCGCTCTCTGAGGCGGAGTATTTTCTGGCGGCGTTGCACTCGAATGAGAAGGCATCGATGGCCTACGACGGGTGGCTTGTTGGTCACGCACGCTGGTTCCGCAGCTCTGCCGGCCGGGAACTTCTCGAGGCAATTCACAGATGGGCCGCGAACCACGCCCAACGCCCGCAAGAGGTCGGTAAGCCATGACCTGGCCCTTAATCGCAAACTACCTGAGCGAGCACTGGCTTGAGCTTGCGGGCACCGTCACGACCGTGGTCGGCATCTGGCTGACTACGCGGCGTCTGCTCATTTGCTGGCCGGTGGTGCTGGCGGCGGACTTCCTCTACCTCGCAGTCTTCTTCCGCGCGCGGCTTTTCTCCGATGCGCTTTTGCAGGTCTTCTTCGTAGCTTTCACGCTCTACGGCTGGTGGCATTGGTGGCGCGGCGTACAGGCTGAGGGGGAAGTGCGCGTGGTCCCGCTCAATCTACGCGGCTGGCTCGCTGGGCTGGCTGCCGGCGCGGTAGGCGCGGTATTGCTAGGTTGGTTGATGGTGCGCATCGGCGCCGCTCTTCCTCATCTCGACGCCACGCTCACCAGCTACAGCCTCGTTGCCAGTTGGTGGGGAGCGCGCAAGCACATCGCCAACTGGTGGCTCTGGATCGCCGTGGACCTGATCTACATCGGCGAGTACCTCTACAAGGATCTGAGACTGACGGCCTTGCTCTACGCCGGCCTCGTAGTGCTTGCCGTCCTTGGCCTGCGCGAATGGCGGCGCGCGCCCGGTGCTGTTTAGGTTGCGGCCTGCACCACGTTGTGCAGCGGTTCACCATTCATGTACCGGCGCAATTCGTTCGCCGCTGTGTGCAACGCGCGCCGAGAAAACTCCTTGCTCGATCCGGCGATGTGAGGCGTGATCAACAGGTTTGGGCAACTCCATAGCGGATGTCCATCGGGAAGCGGCTCGGGATCGGTCACGTCAATGGCGGCGCGAATTTTCCCCTGTTGCAACGCCTCCACCAGCGCATCCGTTTGCACAATTGGCCCCCGCGCGGCGTTCACCAGCAGCGCGCCCTGCCGCATCAGCGCGAACTGGCGGCTGCCGATCAGCCCCCGTGTCTCCTCGGTAGAAGGGAGAATCAAGACCACGACCTCGGCCTGCGGGAGCAAACTGTCCAGTTCGCTCACGGCATGGACCTCTGGTTCCGTGCGCGCGCTTCGTGCCATGCGCAGCAGGTTCACGTCGAACGGCGCAAGCTTTCGCTCAATCTCCTTGCCGATGGCGCCATAGCCCACCAGCAGCACCGTCTTACCTGTCAATTCCTCAAGCATTACTGGCGGATACAGCGGACGCGCGTCTCCCGTGATCGCAGCGTAATG
>Ga0302320_10025427_pt1 | contig 11513 bp, 14 predicted proteins | sample Bog_T0_3_FD_202130 | JGI IMG/M metagenome (GOLD analysis project Ga0302320, IMG submission 202130) | Peat permafrost microbial communities from Stordalen Mire near Abisko, Sweden - Bog_T0_3 | ecosystem: Environmental > Terrestrial > Soil > Wetlands > Peat | place: Sweden: Abisko, Stordalen Mire... | reverse complement strand
TAAACCCATCTCAAATTTCTTTATTAAAACTCTTAGAAAAACCAGTGATTAATTGTGATGAAGATAATCCAAATTTAATGATGCAATTATCTACAACAATAATAGAAAGTGGGAATATAATAAGTCTAAAAAAGAAAAATCCATTAGTTGATATTTATAAGCAACTGCTAAGATCGGAAAGTAAAAGTGAAGTTGATTGCAGGATTTTACAATTATTGGATGATGGAATGAAATTATATTCAGATTAATATCATTAAAAAAATAATTAATTAATATTGAGAATTATACTCTATCTTATTTTCATTTTAATAGTAGTAAAAAAATTTCAAGATAAGTAATAAGTTAATCAATTTTAGATATATAGAAGAATTCCTCATAAATTAAGGGGGTGAGGGGACTATAAAATTAGAATTTATAAATATTGTGAAAATTTATTATGTTTTTCTGTTTTTTACATATAATATTGGAAAATAAATTTATGGATTCTGAGCACACCAAATAATAAATTTTGATAAAAAATCTTAACTTTTATATATTAACAATTCCAAATCCATACAAATTTGAGAAAAATAAAATTAGGCTGTTGGTTTAAAATTTTTGTCTATTATTTCTGCAATATATTTTTGATAGTTCCTTATGACTCTATATTGTTGTTTTTGTCCAAAACCAATTTAAATAGATTATTAGGAGCCTTAAAACGAAATATAATTTTTTTAATTATAAAAATCAGAAAAAATTTATGAAAAGTCTTTATTTTAAAATATACATTTCAGCTAAATTTTGAATTTTATTTTTAGGGATTTTTATTGATTAAATGGACCCCAAAAATCTGCAAGTTGATTGGGAAACGGCCGAAAAATCATTATATGAAGTAAAGACTTTATGGAAAACTGAGCTTCCAAGCAAATGCGAAGGAAATAATAAAAATATGAAGGTCGTTTCAATGGAATCTATTTATCAAATAAAAAATTTAGATTTTGCGAAGAGCAGATTTGCTAAAGACACAAAATTGAGTAAGAAATATGAGAATGTTTTAGAAGATAAATTAAAGAAATGGGCACAAATGTTGAATATAAACACTGAGGGACTATAATAGATCATTCTTAAATAATATATTTAAATTGTTAAAGTTTCTTCTAATTTCATAAAAAATAAAAAATAAAAATTTCTGATTAATTATTTTCGATCTTTGTAAACAAAGTAAAGACAAATTTAGTCAAATACTTTTTAATTTTGCTGAAAATAAAAAATAATCTTGCAAATACAAAAAGCTGCAAAAAAAAATTCAATAATTAAAAATTTTAAATAATAAATAATTAAATGGGCGTCCCAGCGTTTTTTCGATGGTTATGTCTTCGATGTCCTAAGCTTCTCGTTGATGGTATAGAACCCTGCAGCAACGATGAAGAGAGCCTTGATGAAATTGAGAAACCTTCAGTAGATATTGATAATCTTTATTTAGATATGAATTCTTTGATCCATCCATGTACCCATCCAGAAAATCAAGTAATTTGTAATCCTCATTAAAAAGGTCTATATTTCTATATTTTTTCAAAGGCCATACCAAAACCTTTAAGCGAGACTGAAATGTTTAACAATATCTACTCTTATATTGACAAAATTATGTCGATTATCCAGCCTAAGGCTTTATTATATCTTGCAATTGGTAATTTATAATAGAAAAAAAAATCAAAATGATATTTAATTTAAGATGGAGTGGCGCCAAGAGCCAAAATGAACCAACAAAGATCTCGTCGATTCCGTTCGGCGTTGGAAAGTAAAAAGCTTCAAGAAAAGAAACTAGTTTTACGTGATATCTGGCGCAAAAAAGGCATATCAGCCTCTGATAACATAGACCAATATGTGGAGAATAGTTTTGATTCCAATGTAATCACTCCAGGCACTGAATTTATGAGTCGATTGTCTAAATCTCTCCAGGTATTTCTATAATAATTTCAATCTTTTATGATTTTGGTCAGGGGTATGTAAATTCAAGACTCAACAGCAACCCTCTCTGGAAAAACATAAAAGTCTTCTATTCAGATGCTAGTGTCCCAGGTGAAGGTGAGCATAAAATCTTGGATTTTATTCGACAACAACGAGCTTTGGCAAATTACAATCCAAATACAAAACATTGTTTATATGGAGCGGATGCTGATTTGATAATGTTGGGTTTGGCAACACATGAGGCACATTTCTATATATTTAGAGAAACCATTATGACGGCCAATGAGAAAAGGTGCACAATTTGCTACCAAACTGGACATTTCTTCTATGAATGTAAAGGGGAAGAAAAGGAAAAAGATGGGGAGGTCAAGAAGGCAGATGTGAAGGAGATTTTAGTGAAGTTTCAATATGTGAGATTGTCTATTATGAGAGAATATTTGGATTTGGAATTCAAGTATATGAATTTGCCGTTTATGTATAATTTGGAGAGGATCATTGATGATTTTGTTTTCATGTGCTTTTTCGTGGGGTAATGAATTTTGTTTGATGAGTTTAAATGAAAATATTTATATAGAAATGATTTCATACCACATTTGCCAACTTTAGATATCAGAGCTGGAGGAATCGATTGCCTTTTGTATATCTACAAAAGGATTTTACCTTTTTTGAAGGGATATTTAACAGATAATGGTAAATTTTTTATTTTGAGTTTTTTATTGACAATAATTGAATTTTTGTTAATTTTAGAGATATTTTTTAAATTTTTACTATTTTCTAATAAGTTTTGAGAATTTTTTCCTCATTTCAAATTCAAATTACTGTTTTTTTTTGCATTTATTCAATTTTTCTTCATCAGCTTAAATTTGTTATAATTTAATCAAAAAAAGGCGAAATAAATCTTATCAGAGTTGATGTCTTCCTTCAAGAAATCGGTTCCATTGAAGAAATCATCCTCCAAAACAACAGTCGCAAGGAAGAGTACCAAAAATCAGTTGCGGATCGACGAAAAATGAATGACCCCAAAGCTCAAAACTATTTGAAAACAAATAAATTTACTGAAACGAACATAATCAACGAGAAAACTAAATTGTTGGATGACAATAACCAAAAAAACCGACTTGCTGCCATGAAAATGCGTGAGGAATTTAACCAAATGGTGCCCCTAGATTCAGCCCCTTCAATAGAAGGCAGTTTAGATATCAATAAGAGTGAGTCTCAAATGCGTATTACTTACTAAAAATTCAATTTTTTTTTCCACAAAATATAATTTCGCATTCTAATTTTTTTCCCTGAACTTTTGGATTTTATTTTTTCAATTTTCCATGAACTTCCTCATTCCAGAAATCTCGAATAGTCTTGAAGAAAAGGAATCGCTGAACCCACCCAAAATTTTAGGAGGGCAGTTGAATGAATTGAAAAAGGCGAAGGCCGCATATGAGGAAATAATCATTGATACCTCGAAATACTACGAGAGATTTATGGAAGGTGGGGTGTTTTCGTGAAAAAAATTAGCCAAAATCCTATTAATAAAGATTTCATTAATATATTTTTAACTCTCAATAACTTATAATTTTAGGACTGAGTTTGAATGTGAATACATTGATAACCAATGAGAAGCCGGAAATCATGAAAGAAGAGGATATTTATTTAAAAAAAGAAGAGGAGAAGGAAGAAAAAATCGATAAAATAAAAGAGATAGATATTTTACCTGAAAAGGAAGATGTTGAACACCTTTTTCAAGCTGAATTAAAGCAAATGATCGATGTAATAATAATTTTTTATTAATATTTGTTATTTTTTAAATTAAATTCATTAAAAGGAAGAAAGAAATCAAGAAAATTTAAAAACTGAACCTGAAGACACTTCAGATAAAGTTTTAATGAGTGAGATTGGGTATAAGGAAAGATATTACACCGAAAAATTCAAGATTAATCCACAGGATTTCCCTGAATTCAAAGCTCAGATACAACAGGCTTATGTTGAGTCTTTATGTTGGACTTTTGCATATTATTATAAAGGGTGCATATCATGGAAATGGTTCTATCCTTATCATTATGCACCTTTCGCTTCAGATTTGGAAGGATTGGATTTGATTAAAATTCGGTAAACAAAAATTTTATACATTTATTTTTTAATATTAGTTTATTCCATTTTATATTATGCATATTTCATTTTTTATTCAAATATTTACAATTATGTTTTTATCTGATAAAAAATAGTGGAATTATTTATTCCATTTTTTGTTTAACAAAATCTTAATCAAAAAGAAAAATTTTTAATCGTTTTCAAAATATTTTTTTAGATTTGATAGTGGAGAGCCTCTCAAGCCTCTTGATCAATTATTAGGTGTGTTGAGCCCTTTGAGTTCTCATGCCTTGCCATCCTGTTTGCGTTTCTTAATGTTAGATCCGACATCCGAAATCATCGACTTTTATCCTGAGGAATTCGTTACTGATTGCAAAGGCAAGAAATTCGCTTGGATGGGTGAAGTTCTCCTTCCATTCATGGAAGAAGAGCGGCTTTTGAAGGCTATCTCGAAATATGAATCTCTTCTATCAGAAGATGAACAAGAAAGAAACAAAAGGGGCAACACTCTTTTATTCGTTTCAAAAGAGCACAATTTCATAAAAAGATTAACGCAAAAATTCGATGAGGAAAAGGAATCCGGATCTTTGTTTCACGGTAGAATGACAATTTCATATGAGGAGTTTGGTTTAGGTGGATTTTTGTTGGATTCAAACAATTCGATAAGATCATTGAAAAGTCTGAATGAAGCCAAGGGTTTATGTTATGTGTTTTTGAATCCTCCAAACAAAGTAGAAAAAAACATAAAAATCTATCTATTTTTTTATTTTTTAGAGACATGACACGAATTTATTAGAGGGAGTTGTGATGCCTGAAAAGGAATTGACTGAAGATTTGATGGAGAAAATTGATAGAAAATTTTACGCAGGTAACCAAACAATAAGAATGTTAGAAAGAGCATTAGGAAGCTCAGGAGATAATAATGAATTATTCAACAAAGGATATCAAAATAAGAACAATGAGCAGATCAATCGTGGCCATTTTAATAATAATTACGCTCATAATGATTTCAATAATTTCTTCAACAACAACAGGTAAAATTTTTTTATTTTTTTATTTTTTTTATTTATATATCAAATCAAAGAGCAATGGCCAGAGAACCTAATCAATATAAAACGCCACAGGTGTTGTCCAATTGGCAAAACAGATCCAATAGACCAGATAATAATATCTATAACAATTTCAACCAAAATCCCAACCAAGGCTATAAAAATTATCATAATCGGAACCCTAATAATCAACAATATTCCCAAAATTATCGTGGTAGTCACCAACAACAAAAGAAACCAAGACCCCAGAACTATGTATTAAAAGCCAAAATTTAATCAATATTAATTTTTTTTCATGTTTTTTAGAATGATGACATTAACAATTATGACCCTGGTCCTCGCAAAAAGAAATTTTAAGTGGAAATTGAGTTTTATGACTTAAAAATAAAGAAAAAATAGCAAAAGCATTTCAAAACAACAAAACCAAAAATCCTTCTTTATTAATTATTCAATGCCCCATAACTCATTTTCCTTCTGATCACTCCATTTGTTTCCGACCCCCTCCTTTTCTATTTTTTTCTGTGATTGTTCCCAAAAATATCCCCAATGACTTTCATTTTCTCTATTTTTTCTTATTTTTTTAGAAACTTAAATAACCAAAAAGAACCCTTCCTTCTCTAAATCCATTCCCATCAATTTTTCATTCATATCGTATAATTCTCTTTCTTCCCGTTCGATCTTATAGTCATCCTAATTCAAATTTCCTTATTTTTTAGCATTTTTATAGTCAAACTTTGTTTTCGCAAAGCTTTAAATGCTCCTCGAAGGACTCCTTTGCGATTCGATGCAAGGAATTAAAAGGACAAAGCATAAATTCAGCTTTTTTTTCTTGCTTTTTATCAAAATCATTTAATTGAAAAGAAAAAAATCTCACATGAGCCTTGCAATTCATTGATAAATGCCACATGTATCGTTTTTCAGGCATCACATGCCGCTTATCGTAGGGACAAACCACGAGTTTGTTTCCTAAATCTGACATTGAAAAGTAAAAGAATATTTTTGCGAAATTATTAAGTTTCTGAGGCGAAATAATAAATAAAGAGTCCTTTGAATTTTTCGCCCATTTCAAAAAAAGTGCCAAAAAATTAAAATTTTATCGTTATTAAACAAAGCTTTTTTCTTAATTAATGAATTATGTCTAAAAGAAAATCCACCAGCACGTTAATAAAAAACACCTCTCTAAAATCTCCAAAAAAAGTTAAAATATCCCCTAAAGCGAATTTCTATTCTGAAGAAACTCAATTTCTTCAAAAAAATTTAGAGAGAACTGCGTCTGAAAATGAATTAACGATATCTTTTGCTTTAAATTCGGAAATTTTGCAGAAATATCATGAGGAAAATAAGAATCCTCATTTTGAAACCAGACTTTCTAATGAACAAGTTTTGATCAATGATATTTTAAATAAAATTCCATTGAAAACACAATATGAGGAGATTTTACAAAATGATGTTGATTTCTTATTGCCAAGAAAATACAAATTATTATTGAATAAATTCGATGCTTTGAATAAAGCCCTTATTCTGAATAAAAAAATGAAGGCTGACTTCAGAGATCTTCAATTTCAATTGCAAAATGAAGGTTTTTCTATAGGTTTTAAGGATTTGGCTCAACTTTTATATATAAATGACAATTTTTTCGCTTTGACAATAAAGAATAGGAAGCTTTTCATTGAAATAAATGAAAAAATAGATGAAAAAAATGAATTGGATAACTTTTTAACTGAAAAGACGCAAAGTTTGAGAGACTATTTCATAAGGATTTTGAAACTTTATCATTTCGACTTTTTGAAATCACGAGGTGAAGAACAAGATTATTTACTATATGAAAGTCAAAAGGTTTGGCATCCTGAATTCCAAATCGACAGAATGCCAGAAATCCCCCAAAAGGATTTGACTGAATTTTATTCAGATGGGAAGTTTTTCAGAGTTCCAAGCAAAGGAAAAATAAAACTTGAAAGAAAAGATGAGGAAAATGAAAGAGATTTCACCAAAAATAAATTATCTCTTTTGGAGAAAATTTCAGAAAAGGTTTTCTTTAAATAAATGCTAATAATTCTTGTTCATGAAAATTTTTAGGTGAAAGGAAAATGTGAAACTTTTGAAAGAAACAAAGAAAAAATCAAAAGAAACTTCAAATTTGAAATTAACATAATGAAGACAATAGCTAAAATGATAGATGACTACTTCAAATTGAGGAATGTCAGCAGCATGTTTCTTATAAATGTTATAAAGCATTTAAGTCAAAATTCAAGTTTTTTGTCTTTGAAAGAAAGTAAAATTAATAATTTTTATAAATTTTTACATAGTAATTTTTTCAATTTAAAGAGGAGGTGCAACTATATATTGACGAATTAGTGAGTATTTACCCTGAATGGATACATTTCATTCATTATGAACTCTCCCCCATTCTTCAAATAAACAAATCAATCCCCTTACAGAAAATTTATAAAGAACTCGAAGCTTTTTTCTAATAACTCACGACAAATTTTCAATTTTGAACTCAAAAATAATTAATTTTAAAAGAAAAAACGAATATATTTTTCATATATAGTTCTTATTTTGTAAGTCTTTAATTTTTTAACGTTTTCTCAGCACATTTACCCTGAAATTCAATAAATGTGCCTCATTTAGATAAAAAATCAATGACTTTTGAATTATTTCACCTAATCTCAATGTACTCGTGGAAATCCATTCTCTTCCAATGTTTTCTTTATCTGATCTCTATCCATAAATTGCACATCTATCACTTTGATTTCGGTATCATTCTCATCGAAAAAAACCAATCTTGGGTCTCCCCCTACATATTCAATGGGGAGCTCGTAAAGGTTAGCGTCTTCCCTAATAAATTCTTTGACTCTAGGGAGACGGTTCAATTTTCATCCTGAACAAGAACGCATAACTACTTTTTTTACTGTTGTTGAGGTATCATCAATAGCTGCGGTTCTTTGTGGGAAGAGGAAAATCAATAGCACAACCGCTAGAACCAAGGTTAACAATATGGGTTTCATAGGGGATTGGATTTAGATGATCATTTTTTTAATTAAAAATATAAATTTCGAAGCTTAAAAATTTAAAGATTGCTAAGACGAAAAACAAAATACAAAAAATTAAAATTCTTTATTTTATTCAGAAAGAAAAGGTAAAATGTCGTTTTTGCAGGATATCAAGGCTTCGAAGGTATTTTTCTGCTTTTTCATGAGAGATTTTTTAAATATTTTAGAAAAATGGACCTCAGGAACTGACTGTTATCAAAAAAAATCTTTTTTGTAAATTTTTCCATGGATTAATAAATAGGAAGTTCTGATCTCTTCTGACACTGAAATCAACAGATTAGGCAATTTAGCCACGACTAAAATTAACAACATTGATAAAATAATAAGAAACTTGACAAATCAGGTTTATTTCCAGTTCGAGTATGAATTTTTATAATAAGGTTTTTAGTCTAAACATATCGGATCGAAAGAAGATAACGCCAAATTCAATTCTTCAATGTATTTTTATGAAATTATCTGTTTTTTAAAGATGTGGAATTTTTAGGAAACAAGATGTGACCGAAGCCTTTAAAGACATCAATGAAATAAAGCAAATTATTGATGAGTTGGGAAAATTGAATGTGAAAAAGAAATCAGATATAGTGAAAAAATTTGGGTTTTGCATTTAAAATATATTTTTTTTTTTCCTTCAGGACCAAAAAAACAAAATCCATAAAAAACTCGCGGATTCCTTCAAAGAAATCAAAAACAAATTCACTGCAGTGGCTGACATTATCACAGCAAAGGAGAAAATTCTAGTGGAAAAAGGAAAAAACTCAATTTTGAAGCCAAACACAGATTCAGGTCACAAAATGCAAAAAAGGGACTTGACACCTGAGGAACAACAAGTGTAAATCTCGTAGAATGTTAGATTTTTTGTAAAAAAAATTGATAGATTTGAGGAATTGCAAGAGTTGAATTTTAATGAGGAGATCATAAATGATAGGCAGAAGGACGTGAATGAAATTGAGAGCATGGTTTATAATTTAAGAGATATGATGGTTGATGCTTCGAAGGAAATCTCAAAGCAAGGGTATATGGTTGGTAAAGAAATAAAAAGCGATTTTCGAATAATTGTTTTGAAAAAAAGAAATGATTGCAAATAATATTGACAAATCAAAGGATGATGTTAAGAACGCAAACAAGGAGTTAAATCAAGCAATTATTTATCAAAAGGATGAAAAAAGCAAATAGTTCTTTATAAAAATTTTTTGGGTGAAATTATGAGTTTTTTAATTCTAGTGTTTTGCTTTGCTGTATTGTAACTTTCATCGTTGTTGTGATTTTGATTATGGTATATGCAGCAAAATGAATTTGTGTTCATAACCTGAGAATTTTTGGAATAAAGTAAAAAAATCAACAAAAAATTTTATTTTAAAAACAAATATTCTTTTATTTTAACTTGATAGAAAGGTTAAATTTTAAACTATTATTTTTATTGATAGAAAGGTTAAATTTTAAACTATTCCAAATAATTTAAAGCAAACTTCAAAAATGTTATATCAGTATTTATAATTTTTTTATCTTATTAATCTGAAATTTATAATCATTGCTCTAAATATAACTTCATTTCATCATCCAACAGTTGTAATATCCTAGAATCTATTTCGCTTTTATTTTCCGATCTTATCAATTGCTTATAATTATCAACTGATGTATTTTCCTTTATAGCCCGTGACCTTCTCTTCCCACTTTCTATAATTGTTCTTGATAATTGCATCATTAAATTTTTATTATCATCATCACAATGAATCACTGGTTTGTCTAAGAGCTTTAATAAACTAATTTGTGAAGGGTTTAATAAAACATATTTTAATTTTTCAATTTCCTGCAATTTTATCAAAATACTCACAATATCGATTTCTTTGTAAAAAACTTCTTCGGCTTTTAAAATAAGTTTTTCTTTATGAGACAATTTTCTACCAAAAGTTAGTTTTCCTTTTGCAATCATTAAATTCAAAATATTGATATTAAAATTCTTGTTGTCTGTTGGTTCAATATGTTTTTTTAAATATTCTTCAAAATCATGTATTTTATCATTGTCAACTTTTATTTTAGATTCTTGACCCTGAATCGAATTGGACATCATTCTAATTGAATCGATAGCTTTTATTTTAATTTCTTTAGTCTTAGGAATTGATTTTGACATGGGAATAATTATATCTTCCATTTCTGGTTGAGGAATCTCCAAATCACTTAATATTTTCGGTTTTATTTGCACTAAAAATTGATTTTTTTGAATTTTTTCTTCGAAAGTAGTTGGGAATTCAAAATTTTGAATTTTGGGCTTTGGAATGTTGTTTCCAATTATATTGTCTTCAATAATGTCATTTTCCTTTAAGATGTCTATTTTGCTTCCCATTACGATTTTTAGTCCTGTATTTTTAAGGATTATTTCCTCATTTTGGGTTGGTGATTTCAATTCATATTCTTCCTTTTAATCCCTTTTACTTGTTAATGTTTTTAATGTTTCTTGATTATCATTATTTTTGCTTTTGTTTGTCTTGGTTTTTTTTGATTTTTTAAGTTGAATCTTTGATTTAGTTATTTTTGTTTTAAAAACATATAGATTTTTTATGACAATTATCAATAACGTCATTCTGGAATGAATTTCTGTGAAGATCTTTCCAATTATGAACAATGCGCTTGCGATACCTGAGCAATTTGCCAGTGCAGTTTGAATTTTCTCATATGTTCGGCTGATATAATGAATATTATTACTTGAGGCAAAATAAATAACTGTGAGTGGAACATCTATTGTATTGAAAGTTATAAATTGTCCTGAAATTATTGAAAACGTTTGTGTTTGAGAAGAGTCACTCAAACTTAATATATTTTTATGTGGATCTGAATATAAAAAAAAATCATCATTTACAAATGTTGATTGCTTCATATTTTCTTGCACACCCAAATTGAGTTATTAATTGATAATGTCTGGAATATTATGTTAAATGCAGCTGAATAGGGATTATCATAATTGTCAATATCATATGTGTAATCTGGGTAAAGAGTGTACAACATCAAGGGTGACAAATAATTAACTATTTCATCTTCGCTTTTGCAAGTGACATTATTGCAAATTCTTAACTGAAAATAAATCGCTTGGAAAACATCAGACGAATGTTGTCCTTGAATAACAATGGTGTCATCCAAAATGCATAAAGAATTAGTATAAGTTGGTCTTTGATTTAAAAATAACGAATCGCTAATTGTTTCGCAAGGAACTGAGGGAATTTCCCTAATACTATAACCAGCTGGTGCTAAACCCGGTCCAAAAATGACAACATCTATTTTAAAAATAGTATCATCAATATAACCTTGGCCATTTACATCAATCACTCCAAAGGCAAAAGGCCGGCCTTTCCCAAAAATTTGTTTTGGACTTACAGATGCTATTGTT
>Ga0302320_10025426_pt1 | contig 11513 bp, 8 predicted proteins | sample Bog_T0_3_FD_202130 | JGI IMG/M metagenome (GOLD analysis project Ga0302320, IMG submission 202130) | Peat permafrost microbial communities from Stordalen Mire near Abisko, Sweden - Bog_T0_3 | ecosystem: Environmental > Terrestrial > Soil > Wetlands > Peat | place: Sweden: Abisko, Stordalen Mire... | reverse complement strand
CCTTTCTGCATGAAAGAAGCGATTTCAAGGCGCTTGTCGAGACCGTGGCCGACAGCGAGAAGATCAATGATCCGGCTCTCGTGGAAAAAGACTACTGGATCATGCACGCCGTCTTTGGGCTTAAACAGCTCGGCTTAACGTTTGAGCTCAAGGGCGGCACCTCGCTTTCCAAGGGCTTTGGGATCATTCAGCGATTCTCTGAAGACATCGACATTCGCATCGAACCCTTCGATGGCCTTCAGGTCGATACCAATCCAAATCACGAGAGGGCCACGCACATTGAGTCCAGACGAGTCTTTTATGAAAAGCTGCGGGACAAGATCAAGATCCCAGGGATTACGACCGTCGAGAGGGATACAACCTACGATGACGAAACGCTGAGGAATGCCGGCCTCAGGTTAAGCTACGAAACCCATTTTGGTTCAATCGCTGGCCTCAAGGATGGAATTCTTCTGGAAGTTGGCTTCGATCAGACGGCTCCAAACCGCTCCGTTACGATTTCGTCCTGGATCGTCCAGTTCGCGGGGGCCAAGAATCTTCAATACACGGACAACCGAGCCCCCGACATCCACTGCTACAACCCCGAATACACTTTCGTGGAAAAGGTCCAGGCTGTGGTTCGAAAATACGGCCAGTTCAAAGGGACTGGGAAAATCCCAACGAATTTCCTGAGACACTACTATGACATCCACCAACTTCTTGACGTCGAAGGCGTGCAGAAATTCATCGGGACCCCGGACTACTTGGAGCACAAGAAGAAGCGCTTCAAGTCTCTGGATCACGACGTAGCAAGGAGCGGAGCCTTCACCATTGAGGAGGAGAACATCCGCAAGCAATTTGAAACGGAATATTCAAAGACAGCCTCACTTTACTATCGTGGACAAATTCCGCTCGACGCAATTCTCGCCCGCATTCAGAAGGACCTTGCGCGTCTGTAGTCATCCATCAAGCCCACAAACGACCTAAAACGGAATATCCTCATCCGTAATGGCCATCGGGCTATCAAGCCGCAGATCAAGCAGGATGCGGGCCGACTGATCGAGAAATTCGTCACGGTCCATGAAAATGATGTGACGGCGTTGGCCTTGGTCGAGTTTTTCCACGAGCCATGTCCTTGCTGCGCGGGTAATCTCGCCTGCGGAAATCAGGTAAAGGTGATCCAGCAGTACCTTCCGGTTTGTGTCGGAATCGAAGATCGGATGATCGATCGCCATTCGCGCCTGATTGAGCACCGTGGCGACGTTGTTATTTCCACCGGCTCCGCTGGCATCAATCTTGTCCCTCTTTATCTGAGCACAGAAATATATCCAGTGGCTCGTGGGCAATTGGTATTTCATCCATAGATCCTTGCCGAATTCGAGCGCTTTCTCCGTGTGGCCGCTGGGGCTGACTCGGTGAAATCCAAGCCGCTGAAACAGAGGGACCAGCACTTTTTCGGTGAATTCGTCCTCGCTAGCCGTGTCGAGGAAATCAGCAAGCTTTTGGCGCTGTGCCAGCTCCTCTTGAGATAGGGGCCGCGTCCTCTGCGAGAACGAGGCACTGCTCATGCCGGTTCCGGTGCTTCGCAGGTAGCAGCGGCCTGAATCATCTATATACGCGACCAACCCGGCTCGTTGAACAAGCTTGTTGAAGCTAGCCAAGGCAAGTTGCACATCTGCCAGATGTTCAGGTCCCACATCGCCCCTGTCGTTGTACCTATCGAAATCGTCCTGATCGAACAGTTCAGAAATCACGCGGCACAAATCATCGGAAGGGAGGTCGGCAGACGATGCAGCGCCAAGGTTCAATTCGGAGAGACGCTCCTGGGCCCATCTCGGACGCGTGCTGCCGTCATGAACGAATGGCAAGTCGCAGCGCCGGAAAAAGCGCGTTATGTAACTGCTGCTGCGATACGGGAAGTGCTTCGCGTCACCCACAACCATCTTCGCAAGCTCTTCGAGGACGCGTTCGGACAGCTTCATAGGCCGGTAATTACCACCTGCCGGGCAGTATACGGGCTTCTCTAAAGTTCAGCATCACGAAGGGCAAATCACCCACCTTGCGGAAAGTTGAAATCTTGCTCCATAATTCCTCACATCACAGGCCGACGATGATGCCCGCTCCCCGCCCATGCGGGAATTGCATAATGAGGTTCGCCTTATGTTCGCTAACACGGAAAATGAATACCAAACGGGAGATGCCCGGAATAGAATTCTGCACGAAGTATGTCACGACTCAGCAAGTCTTCGCGTCTGCTGAAAACTGCGGAAGCAGCTCTAATTTCCTCCATAGAAATCTATAACAAACCTGCCTTCGCATACCGTGAGGAAACGTTCTCGATTCTCGCTCTGAACGCCTGGGAACTCCTACTTAAATCCCAATTGCTTAACCTCAACAACAATGATGCCAGGTGTTTGTATGTGAAGATTTCGCCCGCTTCGGGCACGACGCCCAAGCGGCTCCGCTTCAAGCGCAACCGAACCGGCAACATAATGACTATTGGAATCGACGCATGCATCGTAGCCATCGAGAAGTGCGGGACGCCGGTCCCTGCGGCGGTCAAAACAAACCTAGAGGCGCTTACCGAAATTCGGGATAATGCTGTTCACTACATCAACGCCAGCCCTCTTCTATCCAAACAGGTACTTGAAATCGGAACGGCCTCGCTACGCAACTTCATCGAACTCGGCAAGCTTTGGCTTGATCTCGACTTGTCGTCATATAGCCTTTATCTGATGCCAATTGGCTTTCTTCCTTCTTCTGTTACGGCAACCGCAATATCAATCTCGAATGATGAACAAAACGTCGTCAATTATCTCGCCGCTCTTATGAATAGGGCTCATGACACTACCGTCCCTGATTATCACGTCTCTTTAGATGTCAACATCTCCTTCAAAAGGACTTCGACGGCAGATGCCGCAGCGGTCATATTAAGCAACGATCCCAACGCTATTCCCGTCACAGTCTCTGAAGAGGACATTCGGAAACGGTACCCTTGGGATGCTGCGGATCTGAAACAAAAACTGAAGAACAGATACATCGACTTCAAGGAAAACCCGAAGTATCATGCTCTCAAGAAAAAATTTGCTGCGAATCCTCAATACATGAATACCCGCTATCTTGATCCAGGCAATCCAAAAAGTTCCCGTAAGGACTTCTACAATCCCAACATCCTGCGCGAGTTCGATAAGAACTACACTCTAAAAAAATAAGACCGTATACACCGATCCAAGCGCCTCAGAACATCATTGTCGAGGCCGAAGCCACCATCCTTCCCAAGATTGCGCGACGATCAACGAGCCGATAAATCGCTTCGCCTAGGCAGGACGAGGAAAAAGGTCTTTCGGTGAGAAATCGTCGGAGCGCAACTGAGGTCTGTACGTCGATTCCTGTAATCGTTTCAGGAAGGCCGCCGGAGATTCGAGGGCATCATCCAGCTCCTTCCGCTTCATCAGACTCATGAACAAAGCAATCGACCGGGCCTGACAATTGATTGAGCGGAACGGATTGAATTCGATATCGCTAAAACCGTCGTGGAATAAGAGTTTCTTGATCCAGTCGCGATGAGGGTAAAGACTGCTCGCGTACAGCCAATCGTAAAAAGCCGTCTTCGGTTCTAGGGGCCATTCTTTACCCTCAAAATCGAACCCGATCAACTTTCCGGACTCCCTGATACGAGGGTCTTTCTTCGCCTCTCTTGGTTCCATCTCGTAAAGGTGCACGAACGGGCCACCTTTTTCGAAGACTTTGCTTCCCTGAAAAACGCTTTCCAATGGAACTTCGCCCAGCCCTTTTGTCTTTACTTTCAAGTGAAACGCGCTCAGATGTTGGCCGCGTTTATGTTCAGATTTCGTCGACACTTCCAGAATGTTCTTGTATCCGGCCACCTCTGCGGCTTTGTGAAGAGCCTCGATGTTCTTTTCTTTTTGTACAAGCGCGAAACCGGGGCTCCAGATCAATTGAAGGAACACTTCCTTGACCAGTTCGTCGCTCTCGGGATTGGGGACGAAAATTGGGCGTTCAGCCATTGGGTAAATTCCAGATGAATCCTGCTGCTACGTAGTCAGGAATCAAGATCTCACACATCTCCGCCGCATGTCTTTTGTCTTGAGCCACGGGGTCGTTCCAGTCCGTCCAATCATATAGAGCATGGAAATCGATCAGATTCCTTTGCACTGCGTCGGCAAGTGTTGTCGTTTCTGCGTTATTCGCATAGCCTACGCCCGTAGCAAACATCACACCGGATTGAGCCAGAATCGCTCTATCAATTCTCAAATACGTCAAATTCGCGTTCGGATTTCTCTCTCTGACACGGAACGCCATTGGATGGCCCGCTGTGAAACACAAGTGGACAAACTGATCCATTCCACATTGCCTGTCGAGAACCAGACTTGCCTCATCTCCACCCGCGCAGAAAGCTTCTCCCATCTCGTTAAGTCTCGCTGTAGAGAAAATCCCGCCGAGTCGTCGAATTCCCGGAAGATTATTTACGTTCGTGAAGTGATACAGATGAGGGACACGAACCAGCGCCGGTGCCACGACTCCGCCCATAGGGCTGTCATTCTACCTCGGGTAGAGTGGCGCCAACCACGTTGAGGATTACCACCACCTCGATGCGCTATCTTATCGTGTGTATGACGATACAATGTGCCAGGGGTCGGGCTCACCTATGAATCTGATCAAATCCAAAAAGCGCGTTGCGGACCACGCGGAAGTGTTTACGCCTCAGTGGCTGGTCGAAAACATGCTTGATCTGGTGAAGGGCGAAACGGAGCGCATTGACTCTCGTTTCCTAGAGCCTGCTTGCGGAAGCGGGAACTTCCTGGTCCCTGTCCTTCAGCGCAAGCTGGCCGCCGTAGAGTCGAAGTTCGGAAAAACCGAATTTGAGAGGCGGCATTACTCCCTGTTGGCGGTGATGTGCACTTACGGGATTGAGATCTTGGCAGATAATATCGCTGAGTGCCGCGCGAATATGCTTGAGGCGCTTGCCGACTACCTGAATCTGAATCAGACGGATGAGGTCTATTTGGCTGCTTTCTATGTCCTGTCGCAAAATCTCGTGCATGGTGATGCGCTGACGATGCGCATGCATGACGGCCAGCCCATCACCTTTGCCGAATGGGGCTACCTGGGCAAGGGCAAGTTCCAGCGGCGAGACTTCCGCTTTGAAGTTCTTACGCAAATGTCGTCTTTCACTCGGGAGGGATCGCTCTTCGCCCACCTCGGTAAGCATGAGATCTTTACGCCGATCAAGGAATATCCGCCGATGACTGCGCGCGAGCTTGCGTGCTCGCGCTTGGACGATGGCTTGGGATGGGCGATATGAACGGTCAGGCGAGCTTTTCGATTCGCGGCCGCAACCCGGATATTTTGACATGCATAGCCAATCTCTCCAACGACGAAGTGTTCACTCCACCGGACTTTGCCAATCAGATGCTTGACACTCTTGCTGCGGCCTGGACGGCTAACAATCGGGGAACAGAACTCTGGGCGGATAGTTCAGTTAGGTTCCTTGACCCGTTCACAAAGTCGGGCGTGTTCCTACGGGAAATCACGAGTCGTCTCACTAAGGGTCTCGCGGGCGAGATTCCGGAGCTCCAGGAACGAGTCAATCACATCCTCACGAAGCAAGTATTTGGGATCGGCATCACGCACCTTACCAGCTTGTTGGCGAGGCGCAGCCTATATTGCTCCAAGCACGCCGACGGACCGCACTCGATTGCCACAGGTTTCGCGAGCGACGCGGGCAATGTCTGGTTCCAGCGGACAGAGCACACGTGGGCGGGTGGTAAGTGCAAGTTTTGCGGGGCAAGCCAGAAGCAGTTGGATCGCGGTGAAGAACTTGAGACACACGCCTATGCGTTCATCCACACCGATGATATCAAGACTCGATTAGCCGAGATATTTGGAGGCAATATGCAGTTTGACGTGATAGTCGGCAATCCGCCGTATCAGTTGGACGACGGTGGCTTCGGCACCAGCGCCGCACCCATCTATCAGTTGTTCGTGCAACAAGCGAAAGCGCTCGAACCACGGTATCTGTCCATGGTCATTCCCTCTCGCTGGTTTGCTGGAGGCAAGGGTTTGGACGAGTTTCGCGAAAGCATGCTCGCCGACAGCCGCACACGCGTGATTCACGACTATCTGTTGGTGGGCGAGGCTTTTCCCGGAGTGGCCATTCAGGGCGGTATTCTTCACTTTCTCTGGGACAGTGAGCACCCCGGTGATTGCGACGTTGTCACCCATTACGAAGGCAAGGTTCTCTCCACCGCCACACGACCGCTGCTGGAGCCGGGTTCGGACGTCTTCATCCGCTACAACGAGGCCGTGCCGATTCTGAAAAAGATTGCGGCAGCAGAACAGCGCGCAGCACACCAAAGCACTGCGCAGCAGAACTATTCACTTTCGCTGCCTGAGAACAAACGCTTCTCGAATCTCGTAAGTTCCAGAAAGCCTTTTGGTTTGCCCACGAACTTCAAAGTTCGCTCGGAAAGAAAGAAGAACGATGTGGCCGCCTACTGGAACGGCGGCCCCGGATTCAAGAAAGGTGGTAAAGGCTGGGTGGCGCGCGCCGCGGTGACAGAGGGGGCTGAACTGATAGACAAGTGGAAAGTCTTTATTGGCGGCGCATACGGCGACCGGGGCGGTGGCGGCGCGAGCCGCGACGCGCCGCCCAAGGCCGTGCTGGGCCGCCCCTTCATTGGCGAACCCGGGACGGTCTCCACCGAAACCTACATCTGCCTCGGTCCGTTCAAGTCAAAAGCCCACGCCGACAATGTCTGCTCGTATATCTCGTGCAAGCTGACGCGCTTCCTCGTCATGCTGCACAAGCCGTCGCAACACGCGACGAAGAAGGTGTATACATTCGTGCCCACGCAGGATTTCTCCGAACCGTGGACTGACCAGAAGCTCTACGCCAAGTATGGGCTGACCCAAAAGGAAATCGCCTTCGTCGAGTGGATGATTCGACCGATGGGCATCAACGGCGATTTGTTCGACGAAACTGCCGCGGACGACGGTGACGATGAATAAGCCTACTATCGAGGAAATCCTTACACCGAAGCCGAAATCCTGGCCCCGCATCTACGCTTATTCGATTGTTGACAAAGCGCATGAGGGCCTCCTCAAGGTTGGGCAAACGACGCGCGATGTGAAGCAACGCATCGGTGAACAGCTCAAAACCGCCGCTATCAAGAACTACAAGATCGAACTGGACGAATCCGCCGAGCGCGACGACGGCACCATCTTCACCGATCACGAGGTCCGCGCGGCGCTCGTCAGGAAGAAGTTCGAGAACATCGAACTTGAATGGATGCGCTGTTCGATCCAGGACTTGAAAACCGTGCTCACGGAGTTGCGCACGGGACGGCAATTCACCGGCACGCACAGCGAACGATTTCCAATGCGTCGGGAACAGGTCGAAGCGGTAAAGGTGACGCACGCCTACTTCCATTCGCGCTGGGAGGACGACATGCACGCCGTCCCGCGTTTCCTATGGAACGCGAAGATGCGCTTCGGCAAAACCTTCACCACCTACCAACTCGCCAGAAAACTCGGCGCGAAGCGGGTTCTCGTGGTGACGTTCAAGCCCGCGGTGGAGGATGCGTGGCAAACGGATCTCGAAAATCATGTGGATTTCGACGGCTGGCAGTACCTCTCGCGCAACTCCGACCTCGATCCCACGGAAATCAATCCACGGAAGCCGGTCGTCTACTTCGGTTCATTTCAGGATCTCCTCGGGCGCGACAAGATGGGAAACATCAAGCCGAAGAATGAATGGCTGCACACGGTGAATTGGGACCTCGTGGTCTTTGACGAATACCACTTCGGCGCTTGGCGCGATACCGCCAAGGAACTGTTCGAGGGCGAAGAAGAAGCTGTTGCGGAGAAGGAAGCAAAGCTGGAATACGCAGCAGCACTGGAAGGTGTGAATGAGGACCTCACGATACTTTCGGAAAAAGAAGCCGAGTTCTTGCCCATCACGACTAAAGCCTATCTCTATCTTTCCGGCACGCCATTCAGGGCGCTGGCCACCGGCGAGTTCATCGAAGAACAAATTTTCAACTGGACGTACACGGACGAACAACGCGCCAAGGAAAATTTCCGTGCCAAAACTTCTGACAAGTGGAACCCTTACGGAGCCCTGCCGCAAATGCGTCTGCTTACCTACCAGATGCCGGATGAACTGCTGACAGTCGCAAGCGCCGGAGAGTTCGATGAGTTCGATCTCAACGAATTTTTCTTGGCAACTGGCACAGGCAAAGGCGCGCAGTTCAAGCACAAAAGCGATGTACAAAAATGGTTAGATATTATCCGAGGCCAATACATGCCGAAGGTAGTCGAGGGCCTCAAAACAGGCTCGCCGCCGCCGTTCCCCTATTCGGATGTGCGGCTGCTGCCCTACCTGCAGCACTCGTTCTGGTTTCTGCCCAACGTCGCAGCTTGTCACGCAATGGCGAACTTGCTGACCGAGAAACACAACATCTTCTGGCACGAGTACGAAGTTGTTGTGGCCGCTGGAGCGTCTGCCGGTATTGGCTTAGATGCACTGCCCCCCGTGCGCGAGGCAATCGGGAGCGGATTTGACACCAAGACAATCACGTTATCATGCGGCAAACTCACCACTGGCATAACCGTGCCGCAATGGTCTTCGATCCTGATGCTGCGCAATCTGAAGAGCCCTGAAACCTACTTTCAAGCCGCCTTCCGCGTGCAGTCCCCGTGGTCCATCAAGAACCCGAATGGTGACAATCCCAACGAGGAAGAAATCTTAAAACCGATTTGCTTCGTGTTCGACTTTGCCCCCACGCGCGCGCTTCGGCAGCTTTCCGAATACGGCATCGGACTCTCGCCCAACGAATCGAATCCCGAGAATGCCGTCAGGGATCTCGTGTCGTTCTTGCCGGTGCTGGCTTACGACGGCGCCAACATGACCCAGATCGACGCTGGCGGAATCTTGGATATCGCGATGGCTGGTACCTCAGCTACTCTGCTGGCCCGCAAGTGGGAGAGCGCACTCTTGGTGAACGTGGACAACGATACGCTGCGCCGACTCCTCGATAACCCGGAAGCGATGGCCGCTGTAGAACGTATCGAGGGCTGGCGTGCGCTGGGCGACAACATTATCGAGACCATCATCAACAAGAGCGAGAAGGTCAAGGAACTCAAGAACAAAGCCACAAACAAGGAACTGACCGAGAAAGAGAAGAAGCAGCTCACCGATGAGGAAAGGGAATACAAGTCCAAGCGCAAGCTCGTGCAAGAAAAGCTGATCAAGTTCGCAACTCGCATCCCTGCATTCATGTACCTGACCGATTTTCGCGAGAACACATTGCAAGACGTGATTACAAAATTGGAGCCGGACTTGTTTCTGGCCGTTACTGGTCTGACGGTGAAGGATTTCCACCTGCTCGTAAACCTCAAGGTGTTCAATACCGAGCAGATGAACCAGGCAGTATTTGCGTTCCGTCGCTACGAGGATGCCTCGCTGCGGTACACGGGCCTCGATAGCCACGAAGGGCTCACACATTATGGGCTCTATGACACAGTGGTAGGAAGAGAGTAAGGCGATAGCGGGTCAGGAATGACGAGCAGACTTTGTGTGCCGCCGGTGTGCCAGTTTTGATAGCCAACGTGGAGATTTGACGACCGACTGTCGGTCAGTCGAAAATGCAACGGGCACTGCGTTGAGAATTACGTGAGTGCCCCCTGTTTGCTGACTTCCCATCCGTAACAGCCATCCGCAATCTCAAAAGGAAGGCTACGCCGTCTTTCTCCCCACTTCGCCCTCTTCCGGGTGGACGCCGCTTAGCCGCGGCTCGGGCGGGCGTTTCGGACTGCGCCGGTTTCGCGCCAAACCAACCCCAACCCCGTTTGGCACTCACCGCGCTTTCACTCACGCCCTGCCACCCTCCTTCGGTCTCCGTTCTGTCCCTTTCACCGTTCCGCCTTGTTTCTTCCCGCTGCCGCTCAAGTGAAGAAAGAAACAAGCCGGAAACGGCAGAAAGGGAAAAAAACATGAAATTAGAAGAAGTCAACACCCGCGCCAAAGAGGCCGTGGATTTCCTCGTCGCAGCGCTGGAGTCCGGTCAGAGTGAAGTCCTCGCCACATACCTCGGAGCAATGGCGAAGTTTCACGCCTACAGCTTTCTATGTTGTCAGCAACATAGAAAGCTTAATGTCACCAGCCGGACTATGTAGATTGAACTTCAAGGGCACGCGGTGTAGCCATGGCAGAGACCGCGGCACTTGACATAGTGCGGTTGTCTCCAGGCAGGGTGAACACGCTGCGTCTCAGGCTGCGCAGACCCTGATCTCGCCAGCATCCCAAGTCAGCCGTTCGTAAAACCGCAAAACCGGCTTTCAAATGAAGCGGATTACCTCCGGATTGCCCGCGATCCGCCCAGAACCCGAACCCAGCCACTCCAGGTCGTGAGCGCTATGGCCTGCTTTCGTCAATGATGCGGCTGCGATAATCTGATACCTGTGTTCCATCACGTCGCGCAAAGTATCGAAGACAAAGGCTTCGCAATTGTTTCTCGTTGCCTCTCTGAACAGATAGTGGAACAACTCTGCTCGGACCTTGGCATTCACAAACACGCTCAACGGAATCTCTTGGATGTTCCAATCGTGCGCGCACTAGCAGTTTCGGAACCCGTTAAACAACTCGTAATTGCGTGCCTCGGCAAGGAGTGCTTTGCCGTACGGGGCATCCTGTTTAACAAGACATCAGCCTCCAATTGGAAAGTGGCGTGGCATCAGGACCGCACAATAGCAGTTCGCGAGCGAAAGGACGTGGCGGCTTTTGGTCCGTGGACCGTCAAAGAGTGTGTTCCAAGCGTGCAACCACCGTCGTCAATCATGGCTAACATGCTCGCCATCCGGCTGCACTTAGATGAAAGCCACGAAGACAACGGCCCCCTTCGTGTAATTCCCGGCTCTCATAAAGCCGGTTGTCTTTCGGCGGAGGAAATTGCAACTTGGAAAGAACAGCAAAACGTTATCTGTACGGTTCCCAGAGGCGGCGCAATACTGATGCGCCCTCTTTTGGTTCATGCTTCGTCTTCCTGTGCAAAGCCCGAGCCGCGCCGAGTAATCCACTTGGAGTTCGCAGCCGAGAACCTGCCTGGCGGGTTGGAGTGGCGCGACAGGGTTTGACCCCATTGATTTTCGTAACATCGCCATAGCACTCACAATGCCAGAACCGGCTCGTCACTGGGCGACGTAGACAGCGGGAACGAGGTTCGGGGGTTAGGCAAAATGGGGGCGCATCTTAAATGCGCCCCGGCAGCCTCGGCTCATAGCGACTCCAAGAAAGCAAGCAAAGTATCGTTCGCTTGGAAGCGCCGGAATGGCGTGCCCACCGGCAAGACCTTTGCCAACGCCCTTTCTTTCATGGCGAGATTCGCGTGCAAATACGCGTTCGTGGTCTCTATGCTCTCGTGTCCCAGCCATAACGCGATGACGGCGATGTCGACGCCAGACTGAAGCAAGGCCATGGCTGTGCCGTGTCGAACGATGTGCGGCGATACACG
>Ga0302320_10025423_pt1 | contig 11514 bp, 9 predicted proteins | sample Bog_T0_3_FD_202130 | JGI IMG/M metagenome (GOLD analysis project Ga0302320, IMG submission 202130) | Peat permafrost microbial communities from Stordalen Mire near Abisko, Sweden - Bog_T0_3 | ecosystem: Environmental > Terrestrial > Soil > Wetlands > Peat | place: Sweden: Abisko, Stordalen Mire... | reverse complement strand
GGTCGCGGATTTCGCCGAAGTCATGATGCAGGCGCCGAACGCGTTCAGTCTCAATCCAAACGGAATCGGCCTCGGCCAGGGCAAGACCTTCTTCCGCGGTTTCCCGGACGGCGACTACACCATGCAGTTCGACGGGATTCCCTTTGAAGACACCAACAGCCCCACTCATCACTCCTGGGCGAGCTTTCCTTCCCAGTGGATCAGTTCCACGGATTTTAACCGCAGCCCGGGTCAGGCCTCCGATTTCGGCCCCACCAACTTCGGCGGCATCATCGACCTGAAGTCCCCGGAACTGCAGGCGGATCCCGATATTCGCGGCACGTTCACCTATGCCTCGTTTAACACAAAGCTGTACTCGCTCGATGCCGAATCCGGGCTTTTCGGTCCCGGGAAGCGGGATTCCGTGTTGTTCAATATCAACGCGATGACTTCGGACGGCTATCAGACATTCAATAAGCAGCAGCGCGACGCGGGTTATGGCAAGTTCCAGCACCGGTTCTCCCCGAAGTCGAGCCTGACCCTGTACGGCGGCGTGGTGGATATCTGGAACAATACTCCCAACACGACGAATCCCACGCGTGCTCAGGTGGCCGCGTATGGCGACAACTACCTGCTCGACAGCACACCGACCTGTGTCGCCGTGACGCTGAATTGCCCGTCTGCCAACGGTGCGCCCGACCCCTACTACTACGGCTACAACACTTACCACGTGCAGACCGATTTCGAATACGCGGCCTACACCTCAGACCTGGGTAATGGCTGGAAGATCGACTCAAAAGCCTATACCACCCGTTACTGGAACAAGCAGTTTTATCAGAACGGAGCGACTGTCAGTCTCACCACAGCCAAGCCGAGCGGTGTTGACAAGCTAAACGGCTACCGGCACGCCGGCGACACGCTGGTGGTGAGCAAAGAATCGAAGCATGGCATCTTCCGCGCCGGTGCGTGGTACGACTGGGCCTACACGGATCGCTACCAATATCCCTCGAACATCATCACTCAACAGGATACGCCGTTCGGCAACTTCCACGAGCACTTCATCACGCAGTCGTTCCAGCCGTTTGCCGAATACGAGTGGCACGCCGCGCCGAGACTGGTGATTACAGCCGGAATCAAGGCCGCCGATTACGACATGGTCCTGAACCAGTATCAGGACAACGGCAAAATAGTAGGTTGCCTCGGCGGCACGCTCACGACGTTCCCTTCAACGGCGGGCCTTTTTGCCGGTGCGCCGGACTGCGTCGGTGGCGCGCGCTTTGTGACTCACAGCGGCAACTACAACACCTGGCTGCCTACCCTGACCGCGCGCTACAGGGTCTGGAAACAGTGGTCCATTTACGGTCAGTACGCCGAAGGCAGCATCATACCCCTCAGCTCCGTGTATGACGTGCCGGGCGGCAACGTACTGACACCGCCCAAGCCCCAGACCGCCAAAACCTATCAGGCCGGCTCGGTCCTGAAGCTCAACCGCTTCACGCTCGATTGGGATGCTTACTACATCCATTTCCAGAACGGCTACGCTTCCTACACCGATATCACAACGGGCGAACCCGTCTACTATGCCACGCCTCCTTCCAACACAAAGGGCATCGAGGGCGAAGGAAACTATGCCATCGGTCACGGCTTGAGTTTCTACGGCAATCTTTCGTTCGGACAGGCCAAGTATAAGAGCATCCCCAGCTACGCCGACGGCGGGCGGTGGGTGGCAAACACCCCCGACAACATGGAAGGCATCAGCCTGCTCTTCCAGCATGCGGACTACGATATGGGCCTGACCTATAAACGCGTGGGCCAGATGTACAACGACAACGGCACCATCAATCAGGCCATCACGATCCAGCCATTTGAACTGGTAAATCTGTTCTTCAACTATACGATTAAGAACCAGTCATATCTCCGCGGGACGAAGATCCAGCTGGCCATTAATAACCTGGCCAACAGCCACAATATTGTCGGAATCAGCGGAACTGCTTCCGGCACCATTGCGGTCCCGTACACTCCCAGCCCGAACGATCAGCTCAACCTGCTGCCCGGCCGCAGCGTCTCGCTGACGATCACCGGCGGCTACGCACCGAGACGGTAGAACGCAGGTCGCAGACAGTGTCGAAGGGGCATGTTCACCGCATGCCCGTTCGGCGTTATCCGGACCTGCGCACTTTACGGCGAAGGTCGGACCATAGATTCCATTAAAACCGTCCGCTGTTCCGATACCGACGACAGCGCCTCGTAAAGCCGCCCGACATCTCCGTCAGACACGTCCGTACGGCTCGGATCGGGCTGCAGAAAAGGCTCGACCGTTTCCGCCGGACCCGGGTGTGCAAAGAAATAGCCTTGCATCACCCGGCAGCCCGCCGCGATCAGTTCCTCTCTCTGGGCTACGGTTTCCACACCTTCACCCACCACGTCGAGCCCCAGCCCCTGCGCCACGCCAACCACAGCTCTCAAAACGCGCTGCGCCGCGGGATCCGTGTCGATTGTGCGCACAAATGACCGATCCAGCTTGACAGCATCGATCTGAAGCTGATGCAGGTAACTGAGCGAAGAGAAGCCGGTCCCGAAGTCGTCGATGGAGATGAAGACTCCCATCGACCGCAGGAGCTGCATCTGGCGACATTCCTCGCCTTCCGAATCGATCAGCAGGCTCTCGGTCACTTCGAGTTCGAGGCAGTGGGCCGGCACGGCGTGCGCAGCGAGACACGCTTCCACCGACCTGGCAAAGTCGGAGAGCGCCATCTGAATCGCCGATACATTCACCGCCACCACGACGGGCCTCAGATTCCGGTTGCGCCAGTCGGCGATTTGCCTGCACACCTCGGCAATCACCCACGCTCCGATTGGAACAATCAGGCCGGTGCTTTCGGCAATCGGAATAAACCGGCCCGGCAGGATCTGACCGTGCCGCGGATGATTCATCCGGATCAGCGCTTCCAGACCGGCCAGTTCGTCCGCCGCCGTGAACTTGGGCTGATAGTGCACGGTGAACCATCCTTCGCGCAGCGCGTGGTTCAGTTCCTGCTCCATCCGAACTCCGTCGAGGGTTTCAAAGTTAGCGGAAAACGCCTGAACGCGGTTTTTGCCCAGATTCTTCGCGCAGTACATGGCCTCGTCAGCCTGGCGCTGCACAGCGTTTGCCGCATCGCCGTTGACCGAGGAGGGACCATTCTCACCGCAATCGTCCGGAAAGACCGCGACACCGATACTGGCTGTGACAGTCAGCTCATGGCCGTCGGCTGCAATCGGTGTACGGATCGTTTCCAGTAGTCGCGCCGCCAGTTCCTCCGCAGTAGTCGCGTCGTCGATATCCGGCAGCAGGACGTTGAACTCATCGCCGCCTATGCGCGCGACCGTATCGCCGGGGCGCAGCGATGCCTGCATTCGCCGCGCCGCTTCCAGCAGAATCAGGTCTCCGGTACGATGGCTGTGACGGTCATTGACCTGCTTGAATGCGTCGATATCGATATAAAGAACCGCCAGCCGCCGTTTGCCGGAACGTACCTTTTCGATTGCGCATTCCAGAAGTTCGTCGAAAAGCGCGCGGTTCGCCAGGCCTGTAAGGCTGTCATGGCGAGCCTGAAAATCCATTTCATCGCAATAGCGCCGGTGATCGAGGGCGAGTTGCGCGATCCGCGCCGATGAGCACACCACCTGTTCCCAGTTCTGATCCCCGGGTGATTCCGGGTAAAACAGCAATATCGCTCCCAGAGCCGGGGCGGATCCGCCTCCGATCGGGAGCGAACGAATGCACGCCGGGACGTTATGCGAGCGGGCCGTGAAGGATCTCCAGGCGGGGTCCGATCCGGGATTTGAAAAGTCGCATCGCTGCTTCCAGATTTCAAAGGGCACCGCATGCTGCCCGGTGATGGCGCTGAGCCAGTCCGCCGGAACTTCGAAAGCGGCACCTGCGACGCATGCGTTGCCCGCCTGCCTGGTCAGGATGAGCGGGAGAGCACCGGGTATTTGATCGTGCGTGAGTTGTACGATAGCGTCCAGCACCGGGCTCAACGGCTCATTAGACACCAGCATCTGCAGAATCCGGTTACGCGAGGAATCGAGCAGCTGGCCTTTTTCCAGTTGTTCCGTGCGTTGCCGTACAGCAAAGGTCATCTCACGCTGGCGCCTTACCTGGGCCATATCGCGAACGCGCCAGGCGGTAAGCATTGCCACCACTGCACACGCGGCGAAAAACAGGACGTTCGAGGACGCCACAACGATAGTGGTCGCCGCCAGCCGCGGATATGTGCCGAGATAGTGCAACTCCTGAGTCTTATCGGCAACTCAGGAGGAGAATTTTAGTGCGGAACTATCCACCGTGCGCGGTGGGAACCCGGTAATTCAGAACTGACTGCCAAAGCCCCACCGCCTGCAGTACCCAAACGCACACTGCCACTACCACCACAAGATTCAGGATTGTTTTGATACTTCCCGCCATCGGGACGTAGGTATTGATGAGCCACAGGATAATTCCTGCCACCATCAGCGTGAGTACGATATATACCAGCGGCATGCATTCGTCCTTCCGCCCGCCTGTGTTGCAAGTCGCGGTCCATGCAACCTGCATGCCGCGCCAGGCATCATTACGAGTACAGGAGAAGTTATGCAGATCGATACCAGACAGATTCTTTCCCGCGTTCGGATTGCAGCGATTATCGCGGCGGCGGCACTTCCGCTCGCAGCGTCGACGGGAACAGGTTTGCAGGGAGTAGGCAATTTTGAAAAGGTGAATGAACATGTTTACCGGGGAGCTCAGCCCACGGAGCAGGGCTTTCAAAATCTGGCCAAATTGGGAATACTGACGGTGATCGACCTGCAGGAAACCGGATCCCCACGCTCGATGGCGGAGGAGAAGTGGGTGAAAGCCGCTGGAATGAATTACATCAGCGTGCCGATGGAGGGCATGCAAACGCCATCCGATCGCAGCATCGCAAAGGTTCTCGCTGTATTGGAAGATACAAGCACAGGCCCGGTCTTCGTTCATTGCCACCGGGGAGCGGATCGTACCGGTGGCGTGATTGCCTGCTACCGAATCGAGCACGACCACTGGGCGAACGACAAGGCTCTCCACGAAGCGCGGTCCATGGGGATGAGCTGGTATCAGCTCGCTATACAGAGTTACGTTCGGAATTATCGGCCCGCGACGCCAGTTGTTGTGGAAGCAGCGGCTTCCGCGCCGATTACGGCCCTTCCTAATTAGTCAGTTGGCAGTGCAAAATCTTCACCCGGGAAAATAGTGCAGGTCGGCGGGTATTCGGAACGATGGCACAGTAAGTGCACGCTGGTGTCCTGGAATATCCACAATGACCGCTACCGCGCAAAAAGGATCCAGGTGGAGTCTCACCGAACTGCTGAAGCCCCATAGGACGGCGTTAACGTTCGGCCTTCTCGCGGTGGTCGGCGAGAGCATCGCGAGTTTGCTGGAACCCTGGCCGCTGAAGATCGTTCTCGATAACGTCCTCAAATCGCACCATCTGCAGGGCTGGCTGAACTCGCTGATCGCGTCGCTGGCTGGCACCGATCGCTACGCGATCCTGGAACTCGCCGCCATCATGGTCCTTTTGATCGCCGCGATCGACGCCGTCTGCACTTACGCTGAGAAATACTTCACGACGAGCGTGGGCCAGTGGGTGATGCACGATTTGCGTCGCACGCTTTATTCGCACATCCAGCGCATGTCGCTGAGCTTTCACGATCAGTCTCAGACCGGCGACCTGATCAGCAGAGTCACGAGCGACATCGATGCGGTCCAGAGCTTCATCGTTTCGAGCCTGCTGGGCGCTCTGATCGACTGCATCACTCTGGCGGGCATGGTGGGCGTCATGTTTTATGTCAACTGGCGCTTTACCCTGATTGCTCTCTCGGTAGCGCCCGTACTGTTTCTGGTAGTTTACCGGTACACGCGCCAGATCAAGAAGGCCTCGCGCGAGGTGAGAAAAAAGGAAAGCGAGATTATTTCCGTCGTTCAGGAAGTGCTGACCTCCATCCGCGTAGTGAAGGCGTTTGCGCGGGAGGACTACGAGCAGCACCGCCTCGAGGAACAGAGCCTCGAAAGCGTGGAGGTGGCGCTGCGAGCCCGCGGACTGAAAGCCCGACTGGCGCCCATCGTCGAGATCATCATCGCCGCGGGCACGGCGATGGTTCTCTGGTTTGGAGGGCGCATGGCACTGGCCGGCACCCTGGACGCCGGTTCTCTGGTTCTCTTCATCTGGTATCTCGGAAAGATGTACAAGCCAATGCAGGACTTGTCCAAAATGCCGGACGCCTATTCCAAAGCTTCAGTCGGATATGAGCGTATCCGGCAGATCCTGGATACTCAGCAGGATGTTGTCGACGTGCCGAGAGCCAGGCCGGCTCCGCGTTTGAAGGGGAGGATCGAATTCAGCGACGTCAGTTTCAGCTATGGCGGCGAGGGTAACAGCAGTCCCATTCTGACCGATGTGAGCCTGGTCGTCGAACCGGGACAAACGGCGGCACTGGTGGGACCGACAGGCGCCGGGAAATCGACCATCATCAATCTGATTCCGCGGTTCTATGATCCTGACAAGGGTGTGGTGATGGTCGATGGTCTCGATGTTCGTCGTTTGAGACAGAAGTCACTTCGCGAGCAGATCAGTTTTGTACTCCAGGACACCCTACTTTTCCATGCGCCTGTCTGGCAGAATATCGCGTACGGCAAACCGGAAGCCAGTCGCGCGGAGATTCTGCGCGCCGCGGATCTGGCCAACGCCACTGAGTTCATCGAGAAAATGCCGCGAGGGTTCGACACGCTGGTGGGTGAGCGCGGCGTCACCCTTTCGCAGGGACAACGCCAGCGCATCGCGATTGCACGCGCCATCATCCGCAACACTCCGATCCTCATCATGGACGAGCCAACCTCCGGACTGGACGCGGCGTCGGAACGCCTGGTCTGCGACGCGCTGGATCGTTTGATGGAAGGCCGGACGTGCATTATCGTGGCCCACAGGCTGTCCACGATCCGGAAGGCCGACGTCATCTTCGTGATCCAGAACGGGGCCATTGCCGAACGCGGCAACCACGAAGACCTGATGAAGTCCGGCGGACTCTACGCTGAACTGCACCGCCTCCAGTTTGAAACCGAAGACACACCGGTTGGCACGCTTCTTGCTCAATAAGACACGGGGGCGAGCGCATGCGAAGCAAATCCGGCAGATTGAGCTGGTTACTGGTAATAACCGCTCTGAGCCTGCAGTCGAGCGAAATAATCAAGAGCCCGGGCGAAGGCGCCGTTCTCTGGCGAGAGCCCGCAGATCTTACGACGCGCAATCTGTACTACGGACCGGGCGGCGAGAAAGATCAGCCCCGGGGCCCGTTCACGTTTATCGAAGAAGATCTGAATGGCACGAACCCCAAGTACGTTGTCCGCGACAGCAATAAGGTGAAGTGGACCGTGAAACTCGGGCTGGAGGCGCGTCCGGAAACCGTCGCGTCGCGCCTGGTTTGGGCTGTCGGTTACTTCGCAAATGAAGACTACTTCCTCGACGACATTAAAGTCGACGGCATGCCTGCTCATGTGAAGCGGGGCGGCGATCTCATACTCCCCGGCGGAATCATGCAGGCCGCTCGAATGAAGCGGCACATGAGCGATGAAAAGACCGAGGACAGCTGGTCGTGGCGCAGCGGTCCCTTCGCCGGCACCCGCGAGCTCGATGGCCTGAAAGTCATGATGGCGCTGATCAATAACTGGGACCTGAAAGATGTAAACAATAAGATCTACGTCAACAAAGAATCGGGCGAGAAGGAATATGCCATCAGCGACCTCGGCGCGAGTTTCGGAACCACCGGCCTGTCGTTCCCTTTCAGCCACTCCAAAGGGGATTTGAGCTCGTACGAACGTTCGCAGTTCATTGAGAAAGTCACGCCGGAGTATGTGGATTTCAAAACTGCCAGTCGCCCTTCAGTGGTGTATGCCAGCCGGCCGCGTTCGTACATCAGGAGGACCAAGCTGGACGATCTGCTCCACCACATCCCCACTGACGACGTGCGCTGGATCGCGCGCATACTCTCCGGTCTCAGCAACGATCAGATCCATGATGCCTTTCGCGCGGCCGGTTATGCGCAGCCGCAGATCGATGCCTACAGCCAGGTTGTCGAGCAGAGAATTGCTCAGCTGAACACCTTATGAAACTTCTGATTCAGCCAGGCGATGGCGTTGCACCTCTTGTCAAGGGGATCAACGAAGCAAAGAAGAGTGTCGAGGTCCTGCTTTTCCGCTTCGACCGGGTGGAAATCGAGACCGCGCTCGTGAAGGCGGTGAGCCGGGGAGTTGCGGTGCGGGCGCTGATCGCCTACACCAACCGTGGCGGCGAGCGAGGCCTTCGCGCGCTCGAAATGCGCCTGCTCAAGGCCGGCGTCACAGTGGCACGCACCGATGACGATCTGGTGCGCTACCACGGCAAGATGATGATCGTCGACCAATCCGATCTGTATCTGATGAGCTTCAATCTGACGCACCTCGACATCGAGCGCAGCCGCAGCTTCGCAGTCATTACCGATGACAAGGAAACGGTGAAGGAGGCGCTGACACTGTTCGAGGCGGATTCCCGGCGGCAGGCATATACGCCTGGCATGGACACGTTCGTCGTGAGCCCGGTCAATGCCCGGACGGTACTCTCGGACTTCATCAAGGGAGCGAAGAGCGAGTTGCTGATCTACGATCCTGCCGTGGCGGATCCATCCATCTGCCGAGTCCTCGAAGAGCGCTCAAGGGCGGGGGTCAAGATCCGGATCATCGGCAAGCTATCGCGCAGAGTCCCGGGCGCTGAAGCGCACGCGTTGTATATGCGGCTGCATACCCGTTTGATGATTCGGGACGGCGAGCGAGTGTTCATGGGGAGCCAGAGCCTGCGCACCGCCGAACTCGATGCACGCCGCGAAGTTGGTCTGATCTTTCAGGATTCGAAGATCAGCGCGAAGCTCGTCGAGACCTTCGAGGAAGACTGGAAGGAGTCCCGCAAGGCGGCGGAAGCGAGCGCGGAAGCGACGGTGGAGCCGCCACCGGTGCGGAAGGTGGCGAAGAAGGTCGCGAAGACGGTGGCGGATACTCTGCCGCCGGTCACGCCTGTGCTCGAGGTGGTTGTGCGGGAACTGACGGGGTCGGAGACCGCGGTCGATGTGGATGCCGAGGAACTGGAAGCCACGGTCAAAGACGCCGTGAAGAGCGCCATCAAAGAAGTGGTCGCGAGCGTGGTGGAGCAGGCGTCGAGAGCCGCCGAGTAGCCGAACTACTGGGTTTGGACTGGCTTCACTTCGCCTACCCAGAAATCATCGCCATTCACGAAGACGGTGGCATCGAACGTGGTGCCCGGGGTCAGCTTCGCGAGGTCCGCATCGTCCTTAATGGTGTAGTTCATGGTCATGGCGCCCATCCAGTCGCCGATGGGGCCGGCGTCGATTTTGGCTTGCTTCTCGGCGGCGTTTACGGATACTACCTTGCCATGCATCGGGTAGCGTTTGACGGCCGAGGCTCCCGATGCTCCGGAGGCGGCAGCGGGGGCGGACTCCGTTGGCGCGCTGGACGAACACCCGATCATTAGCGCGGAAAGGAAAATAAGAATCAGAATGTTTTTCACAGTTTCCTTTAACGTAGCAAATCTTCCAGCTGAATTCGAGTGCCGGTCTTCTCGTCGCGATACTTGACGATCACGGGAGTGTAGATCGAGATGCCCCAGTCCTTGCCATGGCCACTCGTGACGGCTCGCGATCCGGCTATCACCACAGCACCTTCGGGAATGACCAGCGGTTGGTCATCCGTTGCCCGATAAACCTCGCCGCGCACCAGATCGTAGACCGGGGTGGAGCGGTTGAGGATCGTGCCGGTACCGAGTACGGCCTTCTTCTTCACGACCGTGCCTTCATAGACGCCGCAGTTTCCTCCCACGAGAACCTCGTCTTCGATGATGACCGGCAGCGCGCCCACCGGTTCGAGCACGCCTCCGATCTGCGATGCGGCTGAGATGTGGCAGTTCACTCCAACCTGGGCGCAGCTGCCAACGAGCGCGTGGGAATCGACCATGGTGCCATCGCCGACGTATGCGCCGGCGTTGATGTACATCGGCGGCATGCAGGTCACGCCTCGGCCGATGTAGCAGCCGTCGCGGATGCTCGAGCCACCGGGGACGATGCGGATGCCATCGGCCGGAGTGACTTTGCGCACGGGGTAGGTCGACTTATCAAGGAACGGCTGGCGGATCGGATCGACCGACATGTCGACGATGCCTCCGATGCGGAAGCCGATCAGGATGCCCTTCTTGACCCAGCCGTTGACGCGCCAGCCGCTCGACTGCGACCCATCGGGTTCGGCGGCGCGGATTTCTCCTTTGTTCAGCGCGGCTTTGAATTGCGCAAAGAGCGCGAAATGCTCCTGGGCGTATCGTTCCGGTTTGTTATCGAAGAGGCTCTCAATGGTGGCTTGCAACAGTCACCCCGTTTGGAGAAAGAGCTTCGAGGACCTGCTCGATCTTCTGTTGGCTGGCTTCGGACGGCTCGACCATGGGGAGCCGGTAAATGGGTTCGAGCAGACCCATGCGGTACATCGCCCACTTCACGGGTATGGGATTCGATTCCACGAAGTTGATCTGCATGAGCGGCATATAGCGGCGCTGGAGCGCCCGGGCCGCGGCGAAATCGCCGTTCATCGCGGCGCGTACGAGTTGAGTCATCGGGCCGGGGATTTCATTGGAGGCGACGGAAATGAGTCCGCTGCCACCGAGGGCGGTTACGGCGATACTGATGGCATCGTCGCCGGAAAGCAGGATGAAGTCTTTCGGTGCGCGGTGAGCTACTTCCGAGATCTGGGCGATGTTGCCAGAGGCTTCTTTGACGCCGATGATGTTCGGGATCTCGGCCAGCCTGCAGAGTGTGGACGTTTCCACATTGACACCCGATCGACCCTGCACGTTGTAAATAATGACCGGGATGCGGATGGATTCCGCGATTGCCCTGTAATGCCGGTAGAGTCCTTCCTGGCTGGGCTTGTTGTAATAAGGCGCGACGGAAAGCACGCCATCGGCTCCGGCCCGCTGGCATTCCTGGGCCAGCTCGATCACCTCTTTGGTGAAGTAGCCTCCCGCGCCAGCGAGTACGGGAACGCGCCGCAGCGCATGCCTGGCTTCTTCGACGGTGATCGCCACCACGCGGAGATGTTCTTCGAGCGTGAGGGTCGGGCTCTCGCCCGTGGTGCCGCAGGGCACCAGAAAATCAATCCCTTCCTCAATCTGACGCCGCACTAACCGGCGAAGCGTTGCTTCATCGAGGGCGCCATCCGTCTGAAACGGCGTGACCATGGCCGTTCCGCATCCTGTAAACATGTACCACCTCCCGGGAATTACTTATTTTCTGAACAGAATATCGCCGAATTCGTAAAAACCCTGCTTGCCCTGAATCCATTCTGCCGCTTTGACGGCCCCTAACGCAAAGCCGTCGCGATTGCGGGCGGTGTGGCGGAGGGTGATGGTATCGCCGGGCGAATCGAAACCAATTTCATGGATACCAGCGATGGTT
>Ga0302320_10025419_pt1 | contig 11515 bp, 4 predicted proteins | sample Bog_T0_3_FD_202130 | JGI IMG/M metagenome (GOLD analysis project Ga0302320, IMG submission 202130) | Peat permafrost microbial communities from Stordalen Mire near Abisko, Sweden - Bog_T0_3 | ecosystem: Environmental > Terrestrial > Soil > Wetlands > Peat | place: Sweden: Abisko, Stordalen Mire... | reverse complement strand
GCTTCCTTGTTCCGAAATCGTTCGCTCATAATTTTTGATCGTTTATCCCAACCTGCGATTTGCGACACGTTCTCCTACGAGCCGGCATTTTGTAACAGGCCCAATTCGTTGTCGAGTCAAGTTTCTGGTGGCCATCCAGCCACCTGAGGAGCGTGGTGAATCTTGCACGGGCTAAATTCCTATTTTTTCCTGAAGAGACCCAGGATGAGTCGTTGCAGGTCGTGCCCGGGTTTGGCCGGGTTATTTTCCGGCACGGGGACGGCTGGCGCTGGAAGAGACTTGTTTTGGATGGCCGGTTTTTGCGCGCTTTGTTCAGGCCTCATTTCGCGGAGGCGCAGGCGAGCTTCGGAATGGCCATGCGCTGCGGCCTTTTGCAGCCATTCCGTGGCGAGCAACTCATCCGGTGCGACCCCACGGCCGAGACGATAGGCAAGACCCAGCGTGAATTCGGCGTTGGCGTCGCCTTGGGCCGCCGCCTTCTGGAGCCACGGGAGCGCGGCGGCGGCATCCGGGGGCGTCCCATGGCCGTTGAAGTGACAGACCGCCAGGCAGAATTCCGCCGTGGCAAAGCCCTGTCGCGCCGCGCGGCTGAAACACAGGAACGCCTCGCCGAACTGATGCTGCCGGAAGTACACCACACCCAAATCCGTGAGCCAGCGCACATCCACCGGCCCGCGCATTTGCCCGGGGGCGGGAGGATCTGGCGGCAGCGTCACCATGATCGGCTTGGGCTCCAAGGGCACAGGTTTTGGCGCAGCAATCTGTGGGATTGGCTCGGTGTCCAGAGCAGGTAACGAGGGCGATGCCGGGACCGCAGGCGAAGGCTCTTGAACTGGCCGGCTCGCTGCCACCAGTACTTTCTCGGGCGGTGCCACAACGGGAGCCTGCCGATCTACTGCGACTTTTTCAGAAACGACTTCAGATACAAACACTGGCGGGGAGGGCACTATCTTCTCGGGCGGCGTGACTTTTTCCGGGTCCGCTGCCGCTGAAAGCAAGGCAGCTTCCGGAAATGACTTCGCCGGTTCAATGGAAACCTCTTGTGTCGGCGGCAGAACGGCGGGCGGCAGTGTTGTGGGTTCTTCCACCACCGGAGGCGTAATCGGGGGAATTTCTGGAACTGCCTTGCTGATTCCAAGCGGCGCGGGTGGCGCAACCGGCAAAACTGGCGATGGCGGCGCGACCTTTGCCAATTCAGTCTCTGCTGCAGGCACGACCGCTTCCGGAAGCGGCTTTGCGGGTTCAACGAAAGCCTCATTCGCCGTCGTCGCAATGGCTGGTGGCAGTGTTGCGGGTTCTCCCACCACCGGGGCCGCCACCGGCGAAATCTCTGGAATCGGCCGGCTAAATTCGAGTGATGGTGGTGGCGGAATCGGCGGTGGAACTGGCTCTGGGGCCGTGGCAACAAGTTTTTCCGGTTCCGCCGCTGCGACCCTCCCTTTCTCCACGGGCAAAGTCCAACCTTCGTCTGGAATCAATCGGGGCGGCGGCGGCGGTTCCTGGAGGCTGGTCTCCTGGCCGCAATGCGGACAGGGCACCCGGCAAGATTTGCGCCCGGCAAGTTGCACGACGTCAAACTCAATTCCGTTGCGGCAATGGTCGCAACGCCAGACCACAAACCGCGGTTCCAATGGAGTTTCGTCCAAGACCATACCTATTTGCCCATCTGGCCGCGCGTGACACCAAGCTGGTTGAAAAGTTTTAATTCACGCCAGAGCTGCGCGCCGGAAATTTCGCCGCGCAGCAACTGCCGGTATTTTGCGATTGTCCGCATGACTTCTTCCGGTGATTCATTTAAGAATTCCATTCTAAAGTGGCGCACACCCAAGGCCAGGAGGCGCCCCACAAATTCCGCCCCCGTCTGCGCTTGCGAATTAAAAACCGTGTTGCGGCAGCCTGCATCCGCCTTGAGCGGGTGCTCGGCGCCTACCCGGTCGCGCAAGCGCACGTCATGCGTGTCGCAGGGCCGCCCGCAGTCATGGTAATCCTTGCCGCTGGAAAGAAACGCACAGAACACGCAATGCTCCATGTGAAACATCGGCATATGCTGATGGATGGTAATTTCAAACCATTCCGGCGGCGCAGCCTGCAGCAGGGCGTCGAGTTGCGTGGCATTCAGGTCGTAGCTGGCCGTGATGCGCTCCAAGCCGAATTGATTTTTGAAATAATCGGCAGCCGGGCGGTTCGCCACGTTCAGCGAAAAATCTCCAATGCGCCGCGTGTCCGCAAAAAATTTGAGGTGGTCATAGTTCCGCACCAGGTAGCCGTCGGCATTGCTTGAACGCACCTGTTTGAGGATCCAATCATCGCCCGGTTTGAAGATGCGCGGGGGAGCCACAAAAATTGCCGGTTGCCGATTGCCGGTTGCCGATTGGCAACCGTGAGCGGTGTGAAACATGATTACCGCCTCGCGATACTTTTTTGGATCTTCGAACTCGCAATAGACGGTGGTCACGCCGCATTTTAGGGCGGCTTCTAGCTGGGCCAAATTGCGAACGAGAACAATCAGGTTCGGGTCCGTGGTGGCAGGTGCTCCGGAAAAGTATTCTGCGCCGGATTCTTTGCCTGGCTGCGGACCCGCTTCCACAAGCTGCCAGCGCCTTGGCAGGGCGCGAAGCTTTTCCAGTTCCACCACGGTTTCCCGCCGGAGCCGGTTTAATTCGCTGACGGGCAGCAGGACTTCACCGGACAGAAAATTATTCAGGGCGCCCAGGGTGAAGGGCGTGCCGCCCAGGCGGCCAAGCTGGTCGCGGAGTTTTTCGTCCGTGAGCGGCAGCTTCTCGGCCTTCGCGAGCGGCATGGTGGAGGCCACCTTGACCACGTTGCCGGATTCATCCCGCGTAATCACCGTAAGCGGTTTCCCGATCATGCCATGCACTTCCATGCTGACCGGCCTCTGAAATTTGGGGGCGTCGCCCGCAAAACTCTGGCGCAACCGCTTGTCAAATTCGGGGTCGCTGGTTTTCCAGATTTTATCGCCCACATGAAGGCGTGAAAAATCCAGGTCGCCGTGGCCGAATCGGATTTCCGTTTTTTGGGTTTCGGGTTTCACGTTGCGGAGTTCATACACCCGTCCGCCTTGCTCCTTTTCATCCGGCCGGCCCGCGTCGAAGACCACACCATCGCCGGGCTTGAGCGGCGCCACCAGATCCACCGTCACGCCATCGCGCGAAATCCGGTTAACTTCGCCCAGGAACACGCCGCGTTTCTTGCCAAAGCGCGCATGAACCAGCTTTTGGTTGTCCGTGCCACCGAACCACCCGGTGAACAGCCCGCGCGAGAAGGACATTTCCATTTCGTATTTCTCGTCGTGTCCGCCAACCTGAACAGCCTCATTCCTTTTCGGAATGGGCATTTCAGCCTCCGCACGCCGGCTGCTGCCAAGTTTGTCCAAGGCGGTGCGGTAAATGCGCGTGATGCTGGCCACATATTCCGGCGACTTGAGCCGGCCCTCGATTTTCAGCGAGGCGACGCCGGCGCGGACGATTTCCGGCAAAATGTCGAGGCCGGCCAGATCTTGCGGGCTCAAAAGATATTTCCGGTCGCCCAGCGGAACAAATTTTCCGTCTGAGATCAAATCATACGGCATCCGGCAGGCCTGCGCGCACTCGCCGCGATTGGCCGAGCGTCCGCCGAGAGATTCACTGGTGAGACACTGGCCGGAGTAGGCCACGCATAACGCACCGTGGACAAAAACTTCCAAAGGGAACGAAGAATGAGCAACGCGGGACAGCGAACCCGCAGCGTCCATCCCACCCTTCGTCATTTGATATTGGTCATTTAATCCCTCCCGGATTTTTTCAATTTCCTTGATGGAACATTCCCGTGCCAGCACCACCAGGTTGCAGCCAAGTTCGCGGCAAAATTCCACGCCAGCGGCGCTGGTGACCGTCATCTGCGTGGAGGAGTGAATGGGAAAGTCCGGCGAGAGTTCGCGGATGACCCGGCAGATGCCCACATCCTGCACAATGGCCGCGTCCACCCCGGCGGCGATGATGGAGCGCAAATAATTCCGCGCCTCGGCGAGTTCATTCTCAAACACGAGCGTGTTGAACGTGACGTAGCCCTTCACGCCGCGCCGATGGAGAAAGGCCATCAGCGCCGGCAAGTCCGGTTCGGTAAAATTGTGGGCCCGCATCCGGGCGTTGAACTTGTCCAGGCCGAAGTAAATGGCGTCCGCCCCGTTCTCAACCGCAGCCTTGGCACATTCCCAGTCGCCAGCCGGCGCGAGCAACTCGGGCAGGCTGAGTGCGGGAGGCCGGGCGCTGGCAATCGGTGCGATGGCTGGAACTTCGGTCATTGTGGCGTAAATTTAGCAGTGAAATTGCCGGGGCACAAAGCATCTTCGCCTTGAACAGGCTCCAATGACCTTGTGGTGCTCCGGCTCCCGAACGGCGTCGGGCAGGCGTCGTCTTCATCTTTCACTGTAAAAGATTGTAAAAGGTTGTAAAACATTGGCAAATCGTTGTAAATCGGGTCGTAAATTATTGTAAAACCATTGTAAAAGCGAAACCTCGGTTTGGCACTTGAGACGTCGGACTCGCGCCAAACCGTGCCTGTTCCGAGACCGGAAGGGAGTCGCGGCGGCAGTGCGTCATTCGGATGCGCCCTTTCTTTCCCAGAGGTTCCATTTCCCATCCGCCGCCGGAATGCTCCCGGCGGGTGCTGTCATAAAAGGTCTCTTTCATACGGGGCAATTTTGACATTAAAACCGGTTTCGTCATCTTTCCCGGGAACCTATTCGGAGGGAATCTCAAAGAGATTTGTGATAGGAAATGCCATCCAGACGCTGCATTGGGACACTGTCCTTGATGAAATCGTCTTAATATCACTTGTGAAATGGGATGGGGGACGAGAACGAGGATGAGGAGCTGCGAAAGAGAACATTGTTTTGCATCTCCGGATTTTGCGTTACATTCAGTTCATGCGGCAATTTCGGGACTTTGTCATTGCAGTTACCGCGGCGGTCATGCTGGCGCTGGCGGTTTACCTGACGTTTACCGTGGCACGCTGGGCCAACCGCGGCCAGGGGATGCATTTTGCTGACACGACCAGCGTGGTTCATGAAGTCCAGTCGCTCTCGGAGATCATTACGGTCAAATACGTGATTGAGAAAGTGGTGGTGCTCGAAGACGTCAAATGGTACGGCGAAAGCCGCGTGCTGCTGCTGGCGCACGGCGTGGTGAAGGCCGGCATTGATTTAAAACGGCTCCAACCATCGGACGTGAGCATTTCGGGCAAAACCATTTCTGTGCGCCTCCCGGTGCCACAGATTACCGACGCTTACCTGGACGACACCCAGACCCAGGTTATAGATCACTCCACGGGTTTATTGCGGGCCTTCGACAAGGATTTGGAACAGACGGCGCGGCAGAATGCCGTAGATGATATTGGGCGAGCCGCCCGCAAAGGGGGCATCTTGGAGGACGCCGACAAACGGGCGCGAATCGAAATCGAGACATTTCTCAAGCGCGCGGGCTTTGAGTCTGTCGTGTTCCGGTGACAGCACTGTCCATTTTCTGGCCAGCCTGTCTAATTATGACTGTCACTGGCGGGTCGGTAATCATCGTTACATACAACCGCCGACGCAAGGCCGGGACTTTCCGGACGCGCGGAGGCACGCGCATACCTGATAATTGCAGGGTTGCCATCCGCAAATTAATTGCCGCGATGTCAACCGCACTTCGAACCGTTCCTGAAGCATGAAATTTTTTGGCCACGAACAGTTTATCGCAATTCACATGCCACAAGAATTCGGCAGTCACCTCAAGGTCTGATTAAAATAAAAAACTTGGGCTCCGATTTTCTCCCCCCGCATTTGGTGGCCGCCAAGGCAAAGAAATCTCCGTCCGAGATTCGTTGTGGATGGAGTGCGTGATTCCCACGCAAATGGCGTGAAATTTTTTCGCTTTCGCATGCCGAACTTGGAGCCTCCCTGTCAATTTGTAGGGTTTTAAGCAGAATTCCGATTGGTATCGGAAATGCGTAAGTTTTTTATCCCATGGAAACATTTTTTGCTTGCAATTCGTCCATTAATTGGCCTAAAAACTTAGACGGGATGAATCAGCCGCCGCCCACCCCCGCGCCAGCGGGTTGTTTGGCGCCCGGTGAGGGGTGACCGGGAAGTCATGACGTGGACCATACAACACATTTTGAAGAAACGCAGCCAAGTTTCAAAGGCGAGCGGATGGCGATGCTGGAAATGCCATGTGCAGTCAAACGCACACTTCTTAAATCCAAAAGTATGTTATAAAAGGACGGCTGATCCATTACGGGAAATTTAAATGGACATTTTTGGGCCACGGGCCCGTTTCGAATGTAATTCTTTTCGAGGAAAAAAATATGAACAAAAAATACGCGATATTGATGGCGTTAATCACGGCAACCGCCTCCTCCCAAGCCCAGGTGCCGGCCATATTCAGCATCTCTCCCACGGTGGGAACCAATGGAACTTTGGTGGGAATTGGCGGAACCCTCTTCAGCACGGTGGTCGCCTCGAATATCGTTTATTTTGGGTCGGTCAGGGCGGGGGTTTTGTCCGCCAGTTCGAACAACTTGACCGTGGCTGTTCCGGCGGGGGCGACTTATTCCCCGATTACGGTGACGGTGGGCGGGTTGACGGCGTATTCCGGACAGTTTTTTGAACCGTCATTCACCGGGGCGGGTACGAACATCACCGCCGCCAGTTTCGCAGCGGGCATTACTCTTCCGGCAGGCAACGGCCCCGCAGGCACTGCTGTCGGCGATCTGGACGGCGATGGCAGGCCGGATTTGGTGGTGATCAGCGTTAATGACGGTAATATTTGGATTTACCGCAATATCAGCACCAACGGTCCGCTCTCCGCGGCATCGTTTGCCGCGCCGGTGATTTTGTCCATGGGCGGCAATCCCGACTCAGTGGCCCTCGCCGATCTAAACGGAGATGGACGGCTGGATCTGGTGGTGGCGGACAACCTCAACAATCATGTCTCGGTATTCCAAAATCTCACCACTCCCGGTGTCATTACGACCAACTCATTTGCTGCCCGGGTGGACTTCCCGGTGGGCCAGCAGCCTGCGAGCGTGGCCGTGATGGATTTGAACGGGGACGGCCTGCCGGACATTGTCACGGCCAACCAGAGTGACAGCACCATTTCGATCCTGCAAAACATTGGCACCGGGGGCGGCATCACGACGAGCAGCTTTGCCGTCCACCTTGATATAGCCGCAGGCGCCGGGACAGCGGGAGTTGCCATTGGGGACTTGGACGGGGATGGCAAGCCCGATATCGCCACCGAAAATATTAGTGCGGGCAACGTATCCATCTTCCGAAACGTCAGCAGCGCTGGCAGCAGTCTGACCACCAATTCATTCGCGCCGCGCGTGGACTTGGCCGGGATCGGTGGCGGCGAGCAAGTTGTCGTTGGTGATGTGGACGGTGACGGCCGCTTGGACCTGCTGGCGACAGCCTACAGTGCCTCGGCCTTTTCGGTGTTCCGAAACATCAGCGTACCGGGCAGCCTCACCACGAATTCATTCGCTCCCCGGATTGATTTTGCCACCGGCGTCGGAGCGCATCGCGTGGCCTTGGGCGACTTTGACGGCGATGGCAAGCTGGATATTACCCTCACTACGGAAGGGCCTGCCCAATTATTGGTCTTTAAAAACCTCAGCACCCCGGGCGTTTTCACCAACAGTTCATTGGCGGCACCGGCAGTCCTTGCCACCGGCTCGAACCCCAATGCCACCTGTATCGCCGATTTGGATGGCGACGGACGGCCGGACATTTATATGGAGAACGGGTTCGGCGGCAGCGTGATGATCTATCAAAACCTCATGCCATTTGCCGGTGCGCCTGCGGTGCCGCAGCCCCTGGCCGTGCCGGGCATTGCCAGCTTCTCTCCAGCGTCCGGCTCCATCGGAACGGTCGTGGCCATTTCCGGAACGAACTTCAGCGTGATTCCCGCCTCGAACATCGTTTACTTCGGGGCGGTGCGGGCGACTGTGGTGGCGGCCAGCCCGCCCAGTCTGTCTGTGGTGGTTCCCGCCGGCGCCACCTATGCGCCCATTACGGTGACGGTGAATGGGCTGACCGCGTGGGCCAACACAGCGTTCATGCCAACGTTCAACAGCGGCGCCAGCAATACCCTGGCGCTCGCACCACGGCTGGATTTACCTGCCATCAACTCGCCCGGGCAGGCGATTTTCGCCGATGTGGATGGCGATGGCAAACCGGACCTGCTCGTCACCAGCGGGGGGGGCGTGATATCCATCTATCGCAACATCAGCACCAACGGCGCGCTGCTCGGAATGGCCTCGTTTGCGCCGCGGGTGGACCTGCCCATATCCGGTAACATTCAAAACACCGTGCTGGCCGACGTTGACGGCGACGGAAAACTCGATATCGGCGTGCTGGACCGTAACTTGGACCAGGTCCACATCTTTAAAAACATCTCCACGCCTGGAAACATTACGTCAAATTCCTTTATCGCGGCCGCAAGCCTCCCCACCGGCAACGATCCCCGCGGCCTTGTCGTGCGCGATCTGGACGGTGACGGCCAGCCGGACATTGCCGTGGCGAACTTCTCCGACAGCACCGTCATGGTGTTTCACAACCTCGGCACGACGAACGGCATTACCACGAATTCATTCGCACCGCCTGTCGTCTTCGGGGTGGGAGCCCAGCCGCAAGACCTGAAGGCGGCGGACCTGGACGGGGACGGCAAGCCTGATTTGGTCACGGCCAACAATAATTACGGCGCGACCAACTCGGTTTCACTGCTGCTCAACACCAGTTCGCCGGGAACCATCGCTTTCGCGCCGCAGGTGGGGCTGGCGGGAATGCCGACATCCTTTTGCGTCGCCATCGGTGATTTGGACGGCGACGGAAAGCCGGACCTGGTCGTTTCGTCGTTTGATTACGGCCAATCTGTTTCGGTTTACCGCAACCTCAGTTCCCCCGGCAACCTGACGACAAACTCCTTTGCCGCCCACGTGGATTTCGCGCTTCCTGGCTGGGGCAATGCCGTGGCCATCGCAGATTTGGACGGCGACGGCAAACCTGACCTGGCGGTGGTAACACAACTGGGTGACGGTCTTTCCATTTTCAAGAATATCAGCACACCGGGCGGCTTCACCACCAGTTCCCTGGCCACCCCGGTGGAGTATCCCACCGGCTATAATCCCAATGGTGTGGCGATCGGCGACGTGGACGGTGATGGCCGGCCGGATATTGCGTTTGCGGTGACCTACGGCGCGATGGTCTCGATTTATCAAAATCTTTCCGCGCCTCAAACCACGACGCCACCTACCAATCCACCCCTAATTACCGGCCTTTTCCCGCCGGTGGCCACCAATGGCGCAAGCATCGTCATTTCGGGAAATAATTTTAATCCGGTTTCCACCTCAAACATCGTGCATTTCGGCGCGGTTCAGGCAGCCGTATTGGGTGCCAGTCCGACCAGCGTAACAGTGACCGTTCCCCCCGGTGCGACCTTTGGCCCCGTCACGGTCACGGTCGGCGGTCTAACGGCCTGTTCCGGACAAATGTTTGAACCCACGTTCAACGGGACTGGCTCCAGCATCTCCAGCAGCAGCTTTGCGCCCAGCTTCAATATCACCACCGACGGCGGACCCGGGTCAACCATCATCGCGGACCTCGACGGCGACGGCAAACCCGACATGGCGTTTGTGACTGACGCCAACATTGTTTGCATCCTGCAAAATATCAGCTCAAACGGAGTGCCGCTCAGCGCCGCCTCGTTTGCCCCGCCGGTGTTCCTGCAGTTCCCCACCAACGGCACGAGCGGCAGTGCTTATCGCCTGCGGGCCGTTGACCTGGACGGCGACGGCCGGCTGGATTTGATTGCGTGCGAGGTCAATGGCAACCGCGTCTCGGTATTTCATAACATTTCCACGCCCGGACTGCTGACCACGAATTCGTTTGAATCTTCCTTTGCGTTGATTACCGGTGGGGACTGCCGTGGTGTGGCCGCGGCGGATCTGGACGCCGACGGGCGGGTGGATATCGTGGCCCTCAACTATGGGGACAAGACCATTTCACTGTTTAAAAACGTGGGCACGCCTGGCATCTTGAATGCAAATTCGTTCGCGCCACCAGTCGTGATTCCTGCGCCGGGTGGCCCGTATGAAGTGGCCATCGCGGATTTGGATGGCGATGGCAGACCGGACTTGGCGGTGGCCAACGCGGATAACGGCACGGTTTCCATCTATCAAAACCAAGGGATCCCCGGCGTGCTCGACACCAACACTTTTCCCGCCCGCGTAGACCTTCCTGGCGGCACCAATCCCGAGACCGTCGCCGCCGTGGATTTCGATGGCGATGGCAGGCTGGATCTGGTCGTTGGCTCGGTGCAGAGCGATAATGTAAATGTTTACTACAACCAATCCTCCGTGGGGCTGCTCACCACCAATTCATTTGCCGCCGCGGTGAATTTTGGCACGCCCGGTTGGATGCACACCGTCTCCGTGGCGGATTTCAACGGGGACGGCAAGCCGGACATCGCGGTGGTCGGCGAACTGCCCAGTTACATGGGGATTTTTCAAAACACGGCCACGCCGGGCAGTTTCACTGCCAGTTCCTTCGCGCCTCTGGTCACCTTTGGCACGGGATGGAACGCTTGGGGAATTGCCGCGGGTGATCTTGACGGCGACGGACGCCCTGACATTGTTTTCTGCAATTATTACGACCACAACATCCAGATTTACCAGAACATCACGCCGTTCAATACGCCGCCGGTGGCACCGGTCATCATTGCGCAGCCGGCGAATCTAACGGTAACGATCAGCAACACGGCGGTATTCAACGTGCTGGCGACTGGCACGCCGCTGCCAAGCTATCAGTGGAGTTTTGACGGCACAAACATCGTAAGCGCCACGAACGCCACGCTCACGCTGAACAATGTGCTGCCGGCCCAAGCCGGAAATTATGCCGTGCTCATATCGAACAGTGTCGGCTCGATCGCCAGCTCAAATGCCGTGCTGACGGTGTATGTGCCGCCCTCGCCGCCCGTGATTTATTCGCAAAGCCCGAGCGAGGTTGTTTTGCTCGGCAGCGCGGCGACTTTCAGCGTGGGTGCTTCCGGCAGCTACCCGTTGAGTTATTTCTGGAGCCAAAACGGCACGTTGATCCTGGGCGCTACGAATTCCAGCTACACTTTGTTTAACGCGCAGCTGTCGAATTCGGGCAGCGAGTTCGAGTGCCTCGTCACCAATGCTTATGGCTTCGCCACGAGCACCAACGCCCTGCTCAAAGTCATTGACACCATTTCGAATGACCTGTGCAGCGGAGCGGTGGTCATTGCCAGCACCAGTTACACCAACCTGCAGTCCACGGCCAACGCCAGTTCCTATGGCGATCCCCAGCCGGACTGCGTGGACGCCTTCGGGAACGGGGTGTGGTATCAGTTCACTTCGCCCGTGAACGGCCTGCTTGACGTGGACACTTTTGGCAGTGATTTCGACACCGGCTTGGCGGCCTATGCCGGCTCTTGCGATTCGCTAACGGAAGTAGCCT
>Ga0302320_10025414_pt1 | contig 11516 bp, 16 predicted proteins | sample Bog_T0_3_FD_202130 | JGI IMG/M metagenome (GOLD analysis project Ga0302320, IMG submission 202130) | Peat permafrost microbial communities from Stordalen Mire near Abisko, Sweden - Bog_T0_3 | ecosystem: Environmental > Terrestrial > Soil > Wetlands > Peat | place: Sweden: Abisko, Stordalen Mire... | reverse complement strand
TATACCCCGACTCATTGAGGACCCGGAAAAGGGGCTTGCATTTTGCGGTTGGTCGGATTCGGATTAGGGCATGATTCGCGGGGGCTTTCTGAGTGAAGAGGATCGCAGGGCTCTGATTGCGCTGGCGCGCGACGGGTCGGCGGTCGCTCGCGTGACGCGACGCGCCAACGCCGTTGCGCTCTTGGATGGCGGCATGAGCTGTCAGGAAGTGGCCAAGGTTCTCTTCTTCGACGACGACACGATCCGCGGGTGGTACGAGTTGTTCGAACAGGGCGGCGTCGAAGGCCTGACCCGTTTCGACATGGGCGGCAGTTCGAGTAAGATGAGCGCTGAGCAGGCCGAGAGCTTGAAGGCCTGGGCCACGGCCACTCTGCCGCGCTCGACGCGCCAGGTTGGGGCCTGGATCGCCAAGGAATTCGGTCTCGTCTACGAGAGCCGCTCTGGGCTGATCGCGCTGTTGCATCGGCTGGGGCTCGAATATCGCAAGCCCGAAGTCATCTCCCGCAAGCTCGACGAGGACGTCCAGAAGGCGTTCATCGCGGCTTACGAAAACACCTTGAATTCCATGGGCGACGACGAGGTCGTGGTGTTCGTGGATGCTGTGCATCCCACCCATGCGGCGCGATCCGTGGGTTGCTGGGCGGCGAAGGATGAGAGGCTGGCGATCGAACAGACGAGCGGACGTCAGCGCATCAACATTCATGGCGCGATCGACTTGGAAACCGGCCAGACCCGCATGATCGAGGCCGAAACGATCGATGCGATGTCGACGATCCGGCTGCTGGAATCGCTGGAGACGCTGTACCCGTTGATGGTCTGCATCCACGTTTTCCTGGACAACGCGCGCTATCATCACGCCAAACTCGTCAACGAATGGCTGTCGCGGCCGGGATGCCGGATCAAGCTGCGCTTCCTGCCCGCCTATTGCCCACATCTGAACCCGATCGAGCGCCTATGGGGCGTCATGCACAAGAACGTCACGCACAACAAAACCTACGACACTTGCAAAGAATTCGCCGAGACCACTCTGGAGTTCCTGCGCGACAAAGTCCCGCGAAATTGGGCCAAATATCGCAGCGCAATCACAGACAATTTCCGCGTGATATCGCCGAAGGATTTTCGGGTCATCACGTGAACAGGGTATAGTGACTGTCGAGTACGTTTTCTTTCGGTCGAAGAACGCAAAATCCGGTTGACGCTGTGGCACCGTCTAATTCGTATGGGACCCTTGCAACCCCATTGAGATTGGGTCGAACGGTCGAAACAAGAATATCTTCGGCACGTACTAATTGGCGTGCCCGACTGGGTGCATCGCGTCCAATGACACGCTGGCGGCCCACAATTCGTTTGGATTCGTTGTCAACGCAACCAAGGTCGATATAGGCGAATTCCGTTTCTGGCGTATCGCGCACAGGATTCCACGTGTCCACCGGGGTGACGAGTCGCCCAAGCTGTGCGGTTGGAAGTGCGGCACGCGTCATCCGAGCATCTCCTCCAGTTTACTCAGGCCTTCGGAGATATCGTCCTCCAGTTGGCGCAACTCTTTCAGGATAGCCACCGGCGAAGCGTGTTTATGATCGGCGTGTTCGACCTCCTTGTAGCGGTTTAGGGACAGATCGTAGCTGCCCGAACCGGCGATCTCTGCCTTCGGTACGCAGAAGCTTTGTGCGGTGCGGGGTTGCTTTTGCTCTTTGTCATCGCGCTCTTCCCACCGCATCAACAGGTCGGGGAGATTGTTCTTTTCGTGCTCGTCATCCGTGAGCGATTGGCTGGGCGTGACTCCCAGCTTTTCGGGGGGCAACAGCGGCGCGCGTTTGTCGTCGAGCGAATATCCGTCCGCCTGCATGTCATAGAACCAGACATAATCCGTGCCGCCAACCCCTGTCTTGGTGAACACAAGAATTGCCGTCGACACACCCGCATAAGGGCGGAACACGCCGGAGGGCAGCTTGATCACGGCGTCGAGCTTGTGCTCTTCAACCAGCATCCGCCGCAGGTCCTTGTGCGCCTTTGAGGAGCCAAACAGCACGCCGTCCGGCACGATCACCGCCGCCCGACCGCCGACCTTGAGGAGGCGCAGGAACAGGGCGAGGAAGAGAAGCTCGGTCTTCTTCGTTTTGACGATCTGTTGGAGGTCCTTCGACGTCGCTTCGTAGTCGAGCGAACCGGCAAAGGGAGGATTGGCGAGCACTAGACTGTAGCGGCCAGCGTCGGCGTTGTGCTCTTCGGCGAGGGAGTCGCGATAGACGACATTCGCATCCTCGACGCCGTGCAGCATCATGTTCATGGCTCCGATGCGCAGCATCGTGCCGTCGAAATCGAAGCCGTTGAACAGCTTGGAATGAAAATGTTTGCGCAGTTTCGGGTCGCGCAGCACTTCGGGGTGTTTGCGGCGCAGATATTCGCCGGCTGCGACCAAGAAGCCGCAGGTGCCGGACGCCGGGTCGCAGATCACGTCGTCGGGCTTCGGCTCCGTCAACTCGACCATCAGAGCGATGATATGCCGCGGCGTGCGGAACTGGCCGTTTTGTCCGGCGCTGGCGATCTTACCGAGCATGTATTCGTAGACGTCGCCCTTTGTGTCGCGACCGTCCATTTTGACGGCGTCGAGTTTCTCGACGGCTTTGGCGAGCAGCGCCGGCGTCGGAATGCCGAGACGCGCATCCTTCATGTGATGGCTAAAGGCCGAGCCCTCGCCGCCCATGGTGCGCAGGAATGGAAAGACATGCTCGTCGACGACCTTGAACATCTCGCGCGGCTCGAAATCCTTGAACCGCGACCAGCGCAGATCGTCATAAGGACGGCCCCGCTCGTCTTTCCCTTCCGGGAAAATCCGCCGCTCCATTTTCACTTTGAGCTGTGTCGCCTTCAGCTCTTCGACCATGTGCAACTCGTCGAGGCGCTTGATGAACAGCAGATAGGTGAGCTGTTCGATAACCGAGAGCGGATTCGAGACTCCTCCCGACCAGAAATCATTCCAGATGCTATCGATCTGCGACCGAATTTCCCCCGTCAGCATCCTCGCTCACCCAGATTTTCCGCGTCGCGGCTCGCCGCGAGCTGATTTTGTCGATCCATAAGATTCATGCAGCGCCCCAGGCCCCTGACTTGCGTAACGGGAGCGTACGAAAATCAGCAATTAAATCAAGAACATTGACGGCCAACACAGCGAATGCACAGCATGATCGAGTTCGATCATCTGCCTTTTCCGCTGGAATTCCCCGTGCTCACATTACTCGGTGCGCCGTCCGGCGACTACAGTCCAGATTGCGCCTTGTGGTCGCGTCTTTCGCCGGGATGAAGTTTTGACGGCAACCGTCCCTTCCCCCTCTCCCCTGCGCAGCGCCGCATCGGCCTCTTGTTCGGCCGCTCGCGTCAGATGAGTTCGAGGCGAAGCTCGCGGCCGACGAGCGCGGCGGCGCGCTGAAGGGTGTCGATCGTGACGTTGCCTTTGGCTTTCAGGATGCGATCGACCTGGGCGCGGCTCGTGTGCATGCGCTCGGCAAGAGTCGCCTTGGTCATGCCCTGCCGTTCCATTTCCTGGCTCAGCTGCCAAGCCACGACGCGCGTCAGCGCTTCGGCCTTGGCCGCTTCGCGCGTGCCGTCTTCGCCGAGAAATTCGTCGAGCGTCGTGCCCCAATGCGGGTTCTTTTTCTTGCTCATTCCATCATCTCCTTCATGCGCCGCCGCGCCAATTCCAGATCGTCCGCCGGCGTCTTCTGTGTCTTCTTGATGAAGCCGTGCACCACGCCGATCCGATCCTCATGCACAAAGAACAGCAGGCGGGCGATGCGCCGGCTCGGCAAGGCGCTGCGGACTTCCCAAAGCCCCTGCCCGAGCGGCCGGCAGAGCGGCATCCCGATCGGCCAACCGAATTGCACCGTCGCCAGATCAGTGCCGATCGCCCGCCGGTCCTCCGGCGGCAAGCTGCGCAGCCATTCAACCACCGGCTCCGCTCCGCCTGACGTGCGATAGAAGAACACCGGTATTTCGGTCAGGCGTGAACGCGACATTTTCCCTCTTCACTATGATGAGTGTATCATAAATAATACGCATCGGGCAACAATTCTTTGGACGTCCCGCTCTGCGGCCGGGCTGTCGTGAACCGAACCCGTTTACGGTTTCGGCCCTACGGGCTTCCATCCCTGACGTTGTTTTTGCGCGGCCTGCCGGCCGCAGTAATGGGGAAGCCAAGGGGCGCTGCCCCTCTCTCCCCGCAAGCGAAATAGACGCGGCCGTGGCTCGGTCGCTGCGCTCCCTGCGCCCGCACCACCCGCATCGATTTCGCTTGCCCCCTCCCCTCCCCGGTCTCGCCGACGGGCAGGGGTTCAGGACGGGGCCTGAACCCGCCCTTCAACGGGGAGCCAACCACCATGACCGAGCATCGCTTCGACATTCATCAGCACATCACCAACCAGATCGTGACGGCGATCGAGGCCGGCGCAGGCGAATTCCGCCTGCCCTGGCACCGTAAGGCCGGCAACATCATGCGGCCCGTCAACATCGCTTCAAAGAAGGCCTATCGCGGCGTCAACATCCTCGCCCTTTGGGCCGCCGCCGACGCCTCAGGCTACGAGTCCGGCATATGGGGCACCTACAAGCAATGGACCGAAGCCGGCGCGCAGGTCCGCAAAGGCGAAAAGGCCTCCTACGTCGTCTTCTACAAGGAAATCACCGTCGCCGCCGACGAAGACAGCGAGGACGACACGGGGACCCGACTTTTCGCGCGCGCCACCCCCGTCTTTGCCGCCGAGCAGGTCGACGGCTTCGCGCCCCCTGCCCTGCCCGAGCCGCCGCCGACCGTCATCGAGACAATCGAACGCGCCGAGGCTTTCGTCGCCGCCACCGGCGCAATCATCCATCACGGCGGCAGCCGCGCCTTCTATCGCCCATCAACCGACGACATCCACTTGCCGCCGCGCGAGGCTTTCATCGGCACCCCGACCAGCACCGCCGCCGAGGCCTACTATTCAACCAAGCTTCACGAATTGACGCACTGGAGCGGCATTGAAAGCCGCTGTAACCGGCAATTCGGCAAGCGCTTTGGCGACGACGCCTATGCAATCGAGGAGCTTGTCGCAGAACTCGGCGCAGCCTTCCTTTGCGCCGATCTCGGCATCACCGACGCGCCGCGCGCCGATCATGCGCAGTATCTCGACAGCTGGCTTCGCGTGCTGAAGGCCGACAAGAAAGCCGTCTTCACCGCAGCGTCGAAGGCCTCGCAAGCCGTCGATTTCCTCGCCGCGTTTCAGGCGATGCAGCAAAGCGCCGAGGCCGCGTGATGGCCGCGCCGGACGTCATCATTGTTGACGGTCACGCCCTCAGCTGGCGGCGCTTGTGCGCCTTGCGCCGCCAGCAAATCGACGCTTGGCGCGCCGACGCCATGCGGCAGTCGGCGCTCTTTGAATTGCGCCACGATTGCCGCCCGCGCGCCGAGCGTAGCGCCGCCGGCCGTTACCGCGAGCCGAGCCTCCTTGATCGCCTCGCTTCGTTGCCGGGCGCTTGACGCGCCCGGTGCGCCTGCCGGCGCGGGAAGCGGACGCGCGCTGACGCCGCGCGCGGACTTCACATCGGCGAAGCGCGGTTCGAAGTTTGCGAAGACCTCGCAAGCCGTCGACTCCCTCGCCGCGTTTCAGGCGACGCAGGAAACCGCCAAGGCCGCGTGATGATAGCGTGTCATCCGGGGCCGGCTGTTGCGGCAGCTTCGCAAACTCTTGCCGGTTGGGGCATCGGCGGAGCGCCAGTTTGCGACTCCACTAGGTTTGCGCCGACTGTTGTGACCTCGGCGCGCGCCGCTTGGCGCTTCGCTTCGCGCTCGCGCCGCGCTTTGCGTTGCTCAATCTGCGCGCGCGCAAGCGCCTTGTCTTTCTCGCTTACCGGTTCGCCGGTTTCAGAACCGTCGAGGCCGATCCTCACCGTATAGCACAAGATCGAGCGGCAGTAGGCTTCGCGGCGCTTCCAGACTTCAAGGACCGCACGCCCGTAAGGCGGGCTCCAACCAAGCTCCTGCGCGATCGCCTTGCTTATGCCGTAAGCCAGGGGGCGCACCTCATGCCCTTGAGCGGGGAAGGCTTTGGGCCATCGTGCGCGCAGAACCTCAAGTTGCTTCGAGGCTTCTGTATAGGCGCGCTTCATTTCAGCTTTTCGCGGTGAACTCATAACCCTGATATTACCTCAGCCACGGCCGGATAAGACACAAAAATCCGTCGCCAATTCCCTCTGGCGCGAATCGATAAATCAGTTCAGGATTCGCGATTACGCGGCGCGTCAATCAAGCGCCGATTCGACCAATTCACGGAGAAAAGAAGCCCAGAAACACGAAACCCGCCACGAGGGCGGGCCGGTCCCCGGCAAGCAGGGAAGCATCGGTGAAATCAGCAACTCCGATACTCCCCTAAAATCTGAATCGTTGCAAGCCCTATTTTGGGCAACGAGAGAGCTTTGCCTAAATCGTCTCGTCCTTCGAGCGGGTCTAACCACCCGAACGGAGGAACTATGTCTGAAGAAATGCAAAGTATTACGGCCCAGGGCGCGCGTCGTATGACGCTCACCATGCTCGCGATCCGCGACCGGGCCGATCAGTTCCAGGGCGTGCCGGCGGACGCCGCGCGGCCCTTGCGCTTTCTCGCCGCCTTTCAGGAGGCGGAGCCCTATCTCGGCTTGCCGCCCCAGGCCTTCAAGCTTGTCGCTTGGCTCGTCAAAATGACCCAGCCGCAGGACTGGCGGCAGGGCTCGCGGCCGATCGCTTGGCCTTGCGCCTCGCGCCAAGCCGAGTTTCTCGCCATGTCGCCATCGCGGGTGAAGACCCTCAACCGCGCGCTCTACGAGGCTGGAATCTTCGTGCTCCGCGACAGCCCGACCGGCAAGCGCTACGGCCGCCGCGATCCCGACGGCCGCATTATCGAGGCCTATGGCTTCGATCTTTCCCCGCTGGCGTTCCGCTATGAGGAATTTATCCATCTGGCCGCCGAAGCCAGAGCCGAGCGCGAGCGCATGCGCGCGCTCAAGAAGCGCGCTACTTGCGCCCGGCGCGCCATTGCCCAGATCGGCGAAACCCTCGCCGGGCTTGGCCCCCTGCCCCAGGAATGGCCGCAACTCGCCGCCGAGACCGCCAACCTCGTCTTCGCCATCCGCCGCGCCGGATCGTCGGACGACCTCGCCTTGATCGTCAAAGGCCTCGAAAGCCGGAAAGCGCAGGCCGAGGCCTGGGGGAAAGCAGCATCCGAAACAATGAATCCTAGCCCCGTGGGGCCTGAAAACGAGCCCCACACTATATCTACAAACTTAGCTTCTTATCCTTCGGATACAGTACTGGCATCCGAGGAAAGTAGTCGGGGCGAGGAGCGACCTCAATCCCCACCAGCGGGGCATGAAGCGATCAGGGAAACCGAGGAAAATCCCAGCTTCAAATCCTTTGAGCGGGTCGAGAGCATCAAGCCCGCCGAGTTGGTTCAGTTGGCCCCGCGGCTCGCCGATCACGTAGCCGCCGAGTTTCCCGGTTGGGCCGATGTCGTGAACGCGGCCGGCGACGGTTTGCGCCATGAACTCGGGGTTTCCCAAGCGCTTTGGGGCGAGGCTTGCCTCGCCGTCGGCCGGCAGATCGCCGCCGTCGCGCTCGCCGTCGTCTCGACGAAGCCGAACTCGCACTTCACGCGCGGCGCGGGCGGATATTTTGCGGCGATGATCAAACGCGCCAAGAGCGGCGAACTCAGGCTCGACCGCAGCCTCTGGAAACTGCGGCGCGAGCGGCTCGATCGCATCGAGCGCGAATTGAAGCCGGTGTTCCGCGATGCGTGGCAGTGATGCGGCGCGTGGGCGACCCCCTGCCCTATCAGTCGATATCGGGGGGAATGTGCCGCGCGAAATCCATGGCGTCATGGAGGATGCGGACGACCTGAATCACGTGATCGGCGGTTGCTCGATACATGATCACGTGCCGGCCGCGGCGACCGCTCCGAGCGACGTGGAGCGAACAAAACCCCGGCCGCAGTTCGTCGCGCGCGACGCTCCCGGGCGCTTCAGGACCGTTATCAAGCGCGCCGATCGCGGCAAGGATCGTGGTTTCGTAGACCTCAGTCTGACGCGGGCCGAAAATGTCGAAAGTGTAGGCGAGGATACGGACGAAATCCTTTTCGGCCTCAGCGCCGAGGATTACGCGCCATGGTGTGTCGCTCACGAGCGATCCGCAGCGGCGGCGCGCGCTTTTGCGCCGACGGTTTTGAGATAGTCGACGAGCGCGGCGGCGCTCGGGAATTCTTTGGCGTCGCCCCGGTCGATGGCGGCAACGCCGAGGTCGATCGCGGCGCGCAAGGCGTCGAGCTTGGAAGCTTCGTCGACTTCGCGGTTTTCAACCAAGCGCAGGCCTTCGCGAAGGACTTCACTGGCGTTTTGGTAGCGTCCGCTTTGCACCAAGGCCTCGATGAGCGATTCCTGGCGATCCGTCAGGACGACGTTGCGTGTCGGCATGTAAGTCCACGTCAATTGTGTGATTATATCACAGATTGGCAGAAAATGCCAATCGACGGATGACGGGGGTTAGCGCCGATCCTTGCGGAGATCGACAAGATCATCCGCTCGCACGTCGAGCCCTTTGGCTTTGAGGGCGTTGAGGACAAAAGCGCGCATCGTCATGTCGGCTTCGTCGGCAAGGCGCGCGAGTTGCTTTCGCAGCCCTTTTCGGAGGCTCAGAGAGAATTGGGTGATCTCGTCGGGCTCATGTTGAGGTTTCGGCTTCGGCGGCGGGGCAACAACCTTGAGTGCCGGGGGTTCAGCCGCAGGCGGCGGAGGCGCAGCAGCCGGGCGTTGCGTCGGCATCTGGGAGGCCAGAGCCGAGAGGTCGGTTGTTACGCTCGCGAGGTCCTTTTTCGCCATGTCCTATGTTCCTATAAAAATATGAAACTATGAAGCTAGCTTTGTGGTTGCAGGCCATGCGCCGAGCGTCTCGAGTTCGTCGAGAAAGTTCGTCGTCTGGACCCCGGCAACGCCAGAGGTCGGCGGAATGCCGGTGAAGCTCATTTCCTGAAACGCGACGAGGCGGTGCAGGCGCGTCGGGAAAACCGGGAGATTGGCTTTCGCGACTTCCCTCTCGACGTGTTCGGCGATGTTGGTGCCGGGTTGCACAGCGGTGAGCACCGCGTACACCGGAAGCTCGCGACGGAGCATTTTCGAGGCCGAGCGGATCAGATTGACGGTCTTGATCCCCTCGACGATGTCGGCGGCAGAAGGCGAGATCGGAACGAGGACCAAGTCAGCGCAGCCGATCGCGAAGATCGTCGCCTGGGAAGCCGCGCCGGCGGTGTCGATCACGACGAGGTCATGCGTTTCGTGCAATTCGGTCACCAGCGGCACGATCCGCGTTTCGTCGAGTTCATGGCGGACTGTGATCGGATACTTGGCGACCGCGGTCACCCAGTCGGTGAGGGTATGATTGAAGTCCACGTCGATCGCCGCAGGCTTGAGCCCGGCCAAAGCGGCCCGGGCGAGGATGAGACGCGCCAGGGTCGTTTTGCCCGCCCCGCCTTTCGTCGTCGCTATCGTGATGATGCTCACTATGAACCCCGCTTCCTATGAAAATAGGTTCGTATAAAACAATGTTACTACGAACGTATGAACATAGGAAGATATAAAATAAGAAGATATTAAACTATGTTCATATGAACATAGCCACTTTCTGAATTTCGAGGATTCACAGGCGAATCCACGCCTGCCATAGTGCCGAGCTCCGAAAATCGCCGGGAGGGGGAGCCAGTGGCGATCACACGCAGGACCTTCCTTGCCGGCAGCGCCGCGCTTGGCGCGAGTGTCGCGGCCGGCTTGCGCGCCGCGGCGGAGACGTTACCGCCCGCACCGGTTCTGGACGTCGGGCCGACCTTCACGAGCGAGGGCCGCCGTTACGTCGACCCCGAATGGTTCCATCTTTGCGCCGCGCATTCCGAATGGCAGTTCGACCGCGCGAGCTACCGCCAGCCGCTTATCCGGCACCGGATGACGGGGCCAACCTATCGCCTGTCGTTCGACCCCGCGGGCCAGCTTGAGGCGCGGCAACTGGCCTCGCACTGTTGCCCAGGCCGGGAAGACCTCGACCCCGACAAGATCGTCGGACACGCCGCGCTCTTCGTCGCCGAATTCGCGTTGATGGTCGACGAGGACCCAACAGGCGCGGACTACGGCGGGCGGTTCTATCTGAGCTTCCGCGTTCCGTTCCGACCATGGCCGGAGCCGACGCCTTACGATCCCGAGGCCGATCCGTTCGAAGCCGGGCTTGTGCAGCACGCTCCGCCGATCGCGGTCCGTCCGCTCTCCGTCGAGGCGCTTGCCGCTTGCGAGACGGGCCGGCCCGCCAGTTCATAAGCGGCAAAGGGCTGACCCGTGAAAGGACGCTTACGGGCCAGCCCCATCACCTTGCACGGTCATCGGCTTCCCAGCCTGTACCGTACGCAGAATCTAGCATGAGGGAGACCGGCTATGTCCAGAGGCTCGTTTAGGTCCGCGGCACGCGACGCGCGGCACCGGAGTTGACGATCGCCAGGAACTTTTCACGGATCGTCACGAACAGGGCAGGGGGCAGCATCCCATAGGCCACGGACGCATCGTTCGCGCCGGGCAGCCGCCGCAAATCAGGACCCGGCCACACGAATTCATTCCACTCCGAGAGAACCACCCACGAACGCGCCTCGTCGAGCTGAAGGCGCTTTTTGACGACGGCCGGAATCTCGACGGCCAAGGCCGGATGCTCGGGCGGCGTATGGGTTATGGGCAACACCAGCACGCGGGTGTCGCCGTTATCGTCGACACGGAGCGCGGCGACGATGGCGCAGGGGCGATCCTTTTGCCCTTCGTCACGGCCTTCGAGATGCTCGCGATACCAGAGATAGCTGTAACGGACGATGAGACCGGCAACCGGTTTCGGCAGCGACACCGGCGCTCACTTCAACTCAGCATCGAGGTCGGCGAATTCGTCCGGCACCTTGGCGTTTCGCACGGCTTCAATCCATTCTTCGGGCAATTCCGCCGTGAGGCCAACTTGACGATCACGACGCTTCAGCCGCGCAAATTCTTCGGCGGACATGACGACGAGGGAGTCGCGACCGTGCTTCGTGATAACGACCGGTTCATGCCTCGCCTTGTCGCTCAGCATCCCGAAGGCTTGCTGAAATTCGCTGGCGGATACTTTGGTGACTTGCATTGTCATAATCTCCAATTTGGCCATTATATCTAAATTCGCCATTTCATTCAAGGGCAATGTCGGATCGCTCAAGTCGGATCGCTCAATGAGTTCTCGCGCGGACCAGCGCCGGCCGGCAAATCGGTCTTCGTTCGCCGCCTGTCCATTATTGACCCCCTCGCCATGCCCTCAGGCTCGCCGCCAGTGCGTTTTTCGATGGCCGACCCTCCCAATGCGGCGCGACAATCAAGGTGAGAATGGCGCGACAATCAGGATGAGAATGCCGCCGCGGGGGTGACGAAGGGAGGGCGTAGCCCGACCGAAGACACCCCCGCGGCGGCGGCGAAATCCC
>Ga0302320_10025413_pt1 | contig 11516 bp, 15 predicted proteins | sample Bog_T0_3_FD_202130 | JGI IMG/M metagenome (GOLD analysis project Ga0302320, IMG submission 202130) | Peat permafrost microbial communities from Stordalen Mire near Abisko, Sweden - Bog_T0_3 | ecosystem: Environmental > Terrestrial > Soil > Wetlands > Peat | place: Sweden: Abisko, Stordalen Mire... | reverse complement strand
ACTGGGGTAACGCTTCGTTTTTGCTGCCGGGGGAGGGTCGGGCAGTGAGGCCTATGCCGCGGCCTCGGTGCTTGCGGGGAAGAGGAGGAGCTGGGTGTCGGGGTTGGGGAGAAGAGGCTTTGGGGAGGGTTTACGGGGCCTGGGTGAGGCTTTGGGCTTCGGAATGGGGGTCGATAGGGAAGGGGCCTTGCGAGGCCGCCGGGTAAAGTCGCAGCGGGCAATGGCCGCGTTGACCGCGTCCTCGGAGACCTCGAGGTACCTTTGGCTCACGGAGACGTCGGAATGGCCCAAAGCACATCTGAGGACCATGATGTCATTACCCGACTGCTCATAGACGGAACGGGCGAAGGTCTTCCTGAGCGAATGGGTGCCCAGACGGTCATTTGGAATACCCGCTCTTAGGAGCGCACCTTTTATGATAGCCGCGGCCCGCGCACGCTGGATGGGTTGAAGGGCGCCGTCGGAGGTGAGTTTTTGAGAAGGAAACACCGGCGTGTCCCGCCCGACAGCGTATTTGAGGTTTAGCCAATGAAGATGGGACTTTAGTGCCCGCTCGAGCTCGGGGAGGACCGGGATAGATCTGGTAGTCCCGTAGTGGCCCTTCAAGTGGCGAGGGGCAATGCCGATCCTTGGCAGGATGGCCCCGTCCCGTTGGACCTGACCCACCTTAAGGGACAATACCTCTGAGATCCGAAACCCGGTAAACCACTGTGTCGTGATTAGTGCCCGTTCTCGGGGTCTCAATCGGCGAACGGTTGCCAAAAGGATACGTTCCTCAGTAGGTGTGAGTGCTCGCCTGCCGGCCATGCACCAAAGCTACGGCAGGGACCCGAGGCGGTGCTTAAAGTGCTTTCCTCACGAACAGACGTTCCACTGGCACCTTGAACACCTTTGCGATGGCTATGGCCTCCAAATCGAGGACGAAGCGGTCCCCTTGCTCGATTCGGGCTATCGCAGACTGGTCCAGCTTCACCCCAATACCGTCGAAACGTATGATTACATCGTCCGACCAGAATGCGGCTGGCCGAGCCCGCTGGTTGTGCTTTACCATTCCCCGATTCCTCCTTTGCCTCGGTATTGTCTCTGGTGGGCCGGAAACCGCATCTTATTTCACCTCATAGGTAGTTCATGAAGATTTACACTTCACTAGCTTCGATTCCTGATTTGGCCGCGCTCCCGAAGGGCGAACGATCTGATATCTGGAATCAATGTCTTTGGACTAAATTCAAGAGACCTATCGCTTGGCTTGGTCTTCTTTGCCTGGCAATATTCCTCATGTTGGGATGGCTAATTGATCGCCTGTTGGGAATTAATCAGATTGGGATCATCATCGGTGCCTTCGTCGGTGGCATGATATCTTATCAGTTTCTCGTTCGGGCTGCGTTACCCGAAATTCGCCTCATCTTGAAAGCTAGGGTTAGCGCCGTTTCTAAGTAATCGACTTAATCAAATCCTCCTTTGGTGAAGCTCCGTGAACGGGAGTTGCGCCTTAGTGAGATGAATTGAGGCCGATAGGAGGCGGGACGTTGGCCGATTTCCTCGCCGAGCCACTTCACATAAAGATAGGTTGGAATGTGCTCGAGTGAAGGCGGAATGAGGATCAAAAGGGAGACCGTGGTCCGCTCTGTGCAGGTTGTGATTTGCGGGCAGACCGAAAGGGTGATGAATCTGGGTGCAAATTGCGCAATCGGCGTGGGCGATGGGTGGGCGCCAATCTCGCGAGGGCTATATTCAATTGCGCAAGCCGGAAATTGTTATGGGCCCCACATTGTCTTTTTCCTACGCGGAAAGCTCATCTCAGCCGGCATCGAGTACCGGGTCGGAACTCTAGCACGAAAGGATACCGTTAGGTACGGAACCCAAATGGTTTAATTGTAGGATTACGTAGTCTTTTCCCGGGCGAAAGTGGCGGATGGCGATGGGCTTAACGGGACAGGGGCGCGGGGCGCTCATGCGGTTGGAGGAGAAGAAGGTCATGGCGCCGGCTATGCCCCTTTAAAGTGCTTTATCCCCATCGCAGCGGGGCCAGGGAATCAATGGCTTCTGCGGGCAGGCCATTGCAGGCGGGCCTTTGGGGCCGCGCTAAGACCGGCTAGTCCACACGCGAAGATCAGTCCAAGCGCCATGGACATCAACATTGCTGCGCAGAAGCAGGCGGCCGCCAGCCCCAGTGCTAGCTTGCCGAAGGCATGCCACAAACGGAGCCTCAGGCTAACGTGGCGCGCGCCAAAACTTAGGTCGTAGCCTGCCCGCCAGATTGCGATCCCGGCAACGAGCAACGGGACCGCCTCCTGCTTTTTGAGGACAATGAGGACCGGGATCCCCAGGAATGGGACCACCGAGAGCGGCTCGCGTCGCAGGAGCCACATATAGACCCGCGGCCGATGGAAGCGCCGGCCGCAGGCGAGGATTCCGGGAAGCCGTCGGAGCCAGGGATGGTCCCGTGCGTCTCCGTGTTCACTGCTCCAACGTGCCTGGGCCATTGCCAGGTGATCCGCCACTCTCATAGCGAATACCCAGGACAGCAGGCTGGACAGGCTACTGGGGTTTAGGTTTGAGGCTTCCATTCTTCCTGACGGCGGGGTTGTCCAAGTCGAAAATGGAGACCTTCAAGCGACCGCTCCGTCCCAACGAACGGTGCTCGGCCGTGTGCTTGTCCAAATCTACGACAAAATGGTTTGGAACCGAAGCCGTAGGCGAGTGACCGGGATTGAGGCAGATCGTTTGGCCGATCTTTGCTATGAACGCTTTTGGGCCGTGCACGTGGCCGTGAAAAAGGAGACGGGGGCCCATCGACGCATGGCACATTGAACCAATTTCAAAATCTCCAAAGTCACCGCCCTCGCGCGCAGTCCCGGTCGGGCTATCGGAGGGCGGCGCATGGCAGACCCAGAAATCACCTGGGTCTGCAAATTTTGGGGGTTCATTCCAGCCGAGACACCGGATCAACCTTCCCGCAAAACGGAACCGGTCGCCGTCAACCCGACATCGGGATGATCGGAGGGCCGATATCCATTCAGGTGGATCGGCGGGCAGTGCATCCAACGGGAAATCGTGATTCCCCGAGCAGATGGCCAATTCGCCCCTAAATTCCCTGAGAACAGCAGTCAGATCGCGGATCTGCCGATGTTCATCGGGATCCATCAAGGCGAGAAGATCACCCGCGATAACAACCAGTTCGAACTTGGAATACTGCTGCGATAACCAATTTAGCCACAATGGATTGCCATGGATATCCGCGAGATGAAGTATTTGGCGCTTCAGTCGAGGCATATTGACGGCTTGCCGGAAAGGTTGGCTCGGATGGTGACGATTAACTCGGGGCATGTGAAAGAGGTACGGCTGTCGTAGCTCTGGGGCGTACCTGGCGGGCCCCCGAAGGCATTTAGTCTAGCAGGCACATGATCAAACCTGCTGCGCGTGAAACGGCCGGTACCATAACGGGTGGCTTAAGAGGCCTTAACCTCCTCTCCGAACGAAGCAGAATACGTTGGCCCGCGCTCTAGGCCACCCGCGGAATTCGACCTAAGAGCAATTAATCGAAGATACTTTCGCTATCGAGCCAATCACGACGGCTCAAATAGCGGAATTTCTGGCGAACGTTTGCCAAGTCAAGTGCCTTAAAATGAGGCACCTGCGAATAGATCCGCAGAGCAAAGGCGTTTCGGGTGATTCGATTTAAACCAGGATTGCTGACCAAACTCCGAGACCACTTGGCCCCCGTCGACGTCTGCTAGGGCTCCGTTTTGCCAGAGAGCGAGCTAAGGAGGCAGTTCGACCTCCAGCCGAAAGTGGGGCGCTTTGGCTTACGCCACGCCTAGCCGGGTATAGTCCAGATTTTTGAACCGTAGTCGTTGCGGTTCAATTAATTGACGTATATACACTTTGATATAGCCGTTTTGTCTCGCCTTTTGCGATAATTATAACACTATCATCTCCGGTTCGTCAAGGACCCCGGCGGTACCCGAAAGGGATATCGGCTCCCCATCGAAGGGGAAGCCATTAGTTATTGCCCAACAATAATTAATGGGATGTAGGTTCGAGTCCTACCTGCCGGACACCATTTCACTAGCGAAGATCGAAAGAACGGCTATTTCTCGTAATTTGAAACTATATGATAATTCGTCAAGCATAAATAGATCTATTTAGTTTTAGATTATAGTCAATCTACCGCGATTATATGTTAATCGCTTAAATCGAGATCAAATTAGATCATTATGCTTTGGGCCATCGGGTTTCCGATGTTGGAATCACTTTAACGCAACTATCAAAGCATTCTAGCACGCAGGATGGCTCGTGGATTCCATGGAATGGCTTTTCAGGCTACATGAGTATTCAAACGTAGATTGCGTTGGCGGTTTGAAAATCCTGTTAGCTAGGAAGCGGGACGCTTTGTAAAGGCTTGTTCACAATGCGGCTGACTGATGACCTAAGATCAGGAGAACGTCCGAAAGGCTTTGAGTCTTGTTATTGGGGTCCCAGCTGAACGACGTTTTCCCGGCCTTAACGTAGGTTTCAAATTTTTGATACTTTTTGCGCTTTTTCCTCTTCGCGTTGTTGGGATCAACTTCGAGGAGGACAGGCTGCTTATCGGCTGTAAAGGCTACGATGTCGGGCAGCACACGCCGGTTCCCGACCCAGAATGGGTCCCCATTGGGCTTATAACAGTCGAAACCATGCTCTCGAAGGAACTTTAGCCCAGTATGCTCGGACTCGACGTCCGTTATTGTCCCGAACTGGTCGATGGAGACCCAAGCAGCTTCCTCGACGAAGAGTTCGTGCCCGCCTAGTTCGACTATGGCGACAACCAGAGACTCCTGTTCGTGTTTGTGATCCGCGGCCGGCAGAAGAGGGTCGGAATGTGACTTGCGATAACGCTCCCACTTTTCGATTGGGAAAACAAGCGGGGTGGAGCCCATGTCTGTCAAAGTCAGATGGATTCTTGAGGGTCCGAGCCTTTCAACGGCGTAAAGCCGTCCGATTACCAGAGCCCGGTCCCGAAGGATGTCGTCGCGATTCCGGCTTTGTGACAATGCATCCCGGACGTCGTCAAAGAAGCTCTTGATGGGAGCTTCGGGAAAAACAATGACCGATCCGAATTTCGCGGCGTACCCTGGGTCTGACCTTAGGACGTGGCTAAGATGGGGGATGATCCCCCTGAAGAACGAGGCATACTGTCTGCCGGCCCATGTTAGGTTCAGGCCAGCAAATTCGCCGATCAATTTGGCGAATCCCTTCAGGGTCCTTTGGCTTTCTTCGTCCGCTTCCTGTTTCTCAACGGCGGGACCATCCATGTTGTCGTCGAGGGGAGAGTTGGCTTTCTTTTCTAAGTTGGACGGTGGCGCGGCATTTTTTGGCAAAGGGCGCTTTGTCGCGTACTTCAGTGAAATCTGGCCGAAATCGACCCCTATAGGCCTGACGAGTTTGTCGCGCAGCTTGCTATCGATGGAAAGGCGGTTGGCCAAGCAGCGGTGGTTGGCAAAAACGCACTCTTTGTGAAGGGACATTGGCCACTTGGACAGGATGTAGAGCCCGCGTAGAAGAAGCAGTCGCACGAGAACCCGGCCCCGGCAGTGCTCGGAATGCTTGTCGGCGTCGTCATGGAAGTCTTCGTTCCATGGAGCGCATTGGACCCTGAACGAATTCCCATGCTTCAGCTGCAAGGAGTGCCATTCTTTCAGTACGTCTTGGTCCGGCTTACTTCCGCCAAGGACCTCGAGTACCTTGGTGAAATTCTGAGGAGTCGAACCTGAGGAGGTTGAAGTGTCAGCGTCTAGGGACGCGAATAGGTAGTAGGTCTTGGGTTTTGTTCTCACCCCTAGGTTATAGCAGCAGGGGCCTGAGGGGGGCGGAATCTGGCAGTCCTAAAGAGAGCCGGATGGCTTTTCCCTATGGACCGGGTGCCGGAGCGCCCGGTATCTTTATGGTGGGAAGGGCGTATTCTGGGGAGCGACAAAGCACTTTAGCCGCCGGGAATCTCTGGTGGGGTCGGCAAGTTTCTCTCCCGAGGCTCGCGGCGGCTCTGCGCCAGAAAGGCTTGGTGACGCTCAATTAAGGCAAGAACCAGGGCGGAGTGCGTGACCACAAACTGGGTGTTCCGGGTCAGCTGCTCCATGAGCGGGCTGTTTGCCGCAACGAGCTCAATCAGCGATTCATCCTGGGTTTGGCGCATTCCCTCCGGCAGTCGCCACCGGCGCGCAAGAAACTGGGCCAGTTGCCTCGCGAGCTGGTCGACGCCGTAGGCTTCTATCAGTGATTCGGTTTCCATACCGAATAGGTACGCCGCGCACCCCCGCCGGCCACGTACCTACGGCGTCGAGGGATGCCCGTTTCGTGTATAACGGATTCTTTCGCCGGGCAGAGTCGGTGTAATGGGCTCAGCTAAACCTAGGGCAATACGGATTTGTCGGAGCTCCATCTAAGGAGTGATCTCCAGGCGAAACAAAAAGCGAGTTCCGATCGGCTCGACAATCCAGCGGACAATCACCTCGAGGTCCGCATTAAAAAGGTGAGCATCTGTCGTTTTGACGAGTAAAGCGCCCTACCCTGGACAAAAAAACTGACCCTGAAAATATTTTCTCGGGGCCCGCTGTTCTCTTCTCAAGGCGGTCCGGACGTGTTTGGAAGCAATTTGGTGACCATAGCGGAGAAGCGGAAGCAATTCTCCGACCTTAACGGGGCCTCAGGGCTGAACGATCTAACGTCACCCAATTCGCCGCCCAAAACGGAGGCAGAAAATGCGACCAAAATGCGTCTGGAGCCCGGATTTAATGGAAGCAATTCGATGACATAAGCAATTATAGGTTAGTCGTTTCGGGAGATATGAGGCCTCCATCTTTTTCTTGTATCGGGTTTGGAAGCTGGCCTTCCTGCCGCAATGAAATGCAAACCCACTTTTTCGGAGCTCGGCATCACGCTCGATCCTCGGTTCATCCCATGGCCGGACACCCAGCGTTTCTGGAAGAAGCACCTGAACGCTGAGCAGGCCGCGTTCCTGGACGTCTACCTCCCGCCGAAGAAGCGGCGGGTGAAGAAGGCCACGCGGATCGAAGTTCAGGAACTCTGCCAAGTGGCTCAATAGCGTTTCATCCACCGAAATCCGCCAAATCCCGATCAATATGCCAAACGAAACAAATAAACCGACGACGGCCTCGGCAGTTACAGACCAAGCAGAGCCGATTCCGGTGTGTCGAGCTCGTGAGACCTCAGAGGAGGAGCACGCAGCAACAATCGCTGAACTGCGTTTCCTTTTGAGCCCTAAGCCTTAATCCGTCATTTACCGGGCGTTGTTGACGTGAAAGCCGCCGGCATATCTTTTCTCCGCTCATCATGTCCTGCACGCGAAATTCCCGGGATCCCATGCTGACGTTTGCCCTGCTCCTTTTCGCAGCTATCTTACTTTTTTGGGCGATAGTCCTGATATTTGTTCTGATCGGATCTGGCTCGGAGTTGGTTAAAGTCGCCCATTCCGCCGTTGCAAATGAAGAACCATTTTCGTGGGGAACGTTTTTCAGCGGTGTAATTGCCGTAAGCGCTGTGATCGTTTCCGCCGGCAGCCTGTTTGTCACACGAAGGCATCAGCGGTTGTCCGTTAAGCCGCAGTTGGAGATTGTACTCGCACTTGACCCAAACAAGAGCATCGGAAATCGCATCTACCACAGCCGTGAAATTTGCCTAAGAAACTATGGCCTCGGGCCGGCCCGCATCACGGACTACTGCTTCGACTTCGGCGCTGATCACGGCGTCGCCCATGATGAAGCGGAACTGCGCGCAATCCTCACCTCAAAACTGAAATTTCCGGGTGGGCTGCCGAAAACTTATTTTCTTACGCTTCTGCCCGTCGAACGCACGGAACGGATCTTCTGGATTGAGCCGTCACATAACCCGACCGAGGAATACCTGGTGTTACTAGCCTTTGCCGCATTGCGATCGTCTTTGAAACTGACGGTGACCTACGAGAGCATGTATGGTGAGGTTCAGCAGGTAACGGAGACATTCCGCGAAAACCTCTCCTAGCTCATTTTGCGTTTTTGGTGCCGTCGGAATACCTAAACACAAGCTCAAGAATATTGAATGCCGCTGCCGCCGACTTTTTCTCAGTCACTTCGGGCGTAACACTGCGAACGAATAGTTCACCCGCTTTCATGGCGAAGGCTTCTAACAACTTTTCCGATCGGTCGCCTTGCGCTACGTGCTCATAAATCAGCCTCATTTGCTTAGAGCGTAGTCCGAAAAAAAGCTGCGCCAATGCGCTAACCTCCATCTCGGTGCGTAGCATCCCCTCTCGATCTATTCCGGTAACGCCCTTGGTTTGAAGCCCGATGAACGCCAGATTGATTTCCGATGGATCGACAATAATGTCCCCGAAACGCGCATTGGGCTTATCGGCGAAAAATTGTGTGAGCCCGAAAAGCAGAGCGTCGCTCACGAAAGCGAACTTTTCCGGTTCGCGAACGTAACAGGTCGTGGCCCAAAAACTGCCGACAACAAACGGAAGGATTGGGTACGAAAATCGGAATGGAGGGGACCCATAGGCATTTGCGCAAATTACCTCCAAAACGCGCTGGGTCTTTCGTTCGTCTTGCAAATACGCAATGGCGGTATCTGTGAAAGGCCTAGCAACACTTGGCGAAACAGAGGGATGTTTTCCCTTTGAATTCCAACCATCTTTGAAAGCTTTGAATGCGGAAAACATCCCTGCGGTGGACTAGTAGGCTTCAACGACGAGCTAAGTGCGAGCTTCCCGTTTGCCCGAAATGGGGGAAACTCGCCGAGGCGGACTTGGGATTTGGTGTGCTGTTTCTGCGTCGGGATCAGTCGGCAATTCATGCGGCATTGGAGCAACTGCGGCGGAGCTCGCGAGGCTGCCAGGCGTTGGCCGACTTCACAAAGCTGATCAATATTGGTGGGTATGGCCTCGACGACGAAAACCTCGGCGCTCTGGCGGCAATCTGTCGAGCCGAGGGCTATCGTAGGCACCTATGTCGACGTCCGTTGGGACCCCTTCGATATTACAAAGGTATACGCCTTTATTTGCGACGAGTGGGCGGAGTGCACGTGCCTTAAGCTGCGGAAGCTTCGTAGACTCTCAAAGGAGGACCTTTGCGCCGCCAGTTTAGAAATCCGCAAGGGACGTTCAGATTACAACCGGTCTCGCGACTCAATCCTTGAGCGGGTCGCTGCCTTTCTTGATACCAAGCGTAAGTCCGGCGAGGCTCTCGCCCATCTGTTGCGCACGAAGGGTTCAGCTCAGCAGTTCCTAGAAAGAATGCAGCCCCCTCGGCTCGATGACGACGAACCTATCTGAGGTGGCTTAAACGACGTTGCTTGAGTGGCGACCAATCAGTGCGCAGGCCAAAGAACATCCCCGTCGATGTGCGCGCCTTCTGGAGCCTTCAAAAGGCCCAAGAATAGCGAATCGAGGCCCTCGTTTTAGGGGCCGGTTGAAAAGCAGCGAAGTGTAAAAAGCAGGAAGCAATTCGCTTTCCTCGGTCTACTCCTCGAGCGAACGTGTACCTGTGGAAACAATTCCCCAACCATGATTTTTGGAAGCAATTCGCTGACTTTTGGTCACAGAATTGGTTCTAACGACACATCGTTGTTCTAAGATACTCTGTAGCCGAGTTCATATGGGTTAGGTACGGTATCCACAGAGGATGCCCTCGGCGCCATTAAAAACATTCAAAGTGCGGACGCTAATGAAACGGTGCCGCTTTAATACATAGACATTCTTTATCCAATGCCTACATTGCTGATCCCCAATAAATATGTTTCCTCCAATAGATAAACTCACTCCACCGTCGGATAATTTATATAAGTTTTGGGCGATTTTCGGCCTGGTGGGTACTCTGTTCGTGGTAGTAACGCCAATCTACGAAATCGGACGCCATAGCGACGCACTTGCTCGAGTATCGATTGACGTAGCAAAGGAAAGCGCCGAGGTGCGTGCGATGGCTGCGCAAAGGGAAATCTATCAAGTCCAACTGGAGCATTTCAAAGGAACCAATGCTACTAAGGAACCCGACGAACTCATTAAGGCGCAAGCCGACTTTAAAAACCTCTCCGACCGTTGCGCCTCTGCAGCTGAAGAGTTGCAAGAGGCATCAAAGGAAGCCAGCAAGGAAAGTGCGGCGACGCAAATCGTCACATATCTCACGGGCTGGTGGATCTTCAGTACTATCGTCTTCGCAGCGATAACCATCTCGGGCTTCCTATCGTGGTACGCTTTTTTTCAACGCCATCAGGATGAGCTGCTAAAAATCCAGGTTGCAGTCGCACAAAAACAACTGGCCGCAATGGAGCTCCAAGAGCAGGAGTCGCCCTCCACAATCGAGGGTATGCCGAGACAATCTTCTAAGGTAACCGAATCTACGGAGGCAGAAGAGAACTCTGCGAAAGACGATGAGGCTAATGCAGAAGACGAAACGTAAATTCGTGAATGGAAGCGCCGTGGCTTTTGGGCGGCAATCGACCGACTGATGAGGGACATGATCGCCATTGTTAGAGAGACGCGGAATTAAGGAGGAAACCCCATGGATGAACAGACAAGACACATATTAAAGGGACATCTCGTTGCGACAAAGGCTCTATCGTCTGCAATGGAAAAGGCTGAGAAATCGAACGCCGAGGCGCATTGGCGGTATGTCGGATTCAGGGATTACATGCAGAAGTACCAGTATATTTTCACGGAGGTAGCCAAGCTTGTCGAAATAACGGCTCCGATTGGCATTTGGGATATGGCAAACGTTAAGAGTTCCATGGACACCGTTGGCCTTGTTCAGAAGGAATATTATGACGCGGTGTATTCTAATACGCTGATCCTGTCGGCGTTTCTTGAGAACGAGATTGGCACGAAGCAGGACGAAATCCGTGCGTTATCCGATTTTTTTCAAGTGAGTCTCAGGAAAGTGATCTTTGAAGAGCCGAGGACGGAAAGGGATGTTCAAAACGCTGTTGAGCAATTGCTGGTTGGGCGTGGTCTTTCTCGTGGTGTCGATTATGAACGGGAAAAGGGACGTGTTAAGGTTTCGATAAAGGAGACTGTACCTGATTTTATCGTTCGACGGCTATCGTTGGCGGTGGAGGTAAAGTTGTCGCGCGATAAGAACGCATCACGTGCAATCGTCGACGAGATTAACGCAGACATTCAGGCATATGGTAAGGCGTACGCGGCCATGATATTCTTGGTCTATGATCTTGGTTCGATTCAGGACGAAGGAGAGTTCAAACAGGGCTTGGTGTCGTCGGAGAATAACATCCACGTTGTTGTGGTTAAACATTGAGCTGAGCTCTTAGAGCTCGTCTGCGCGATCTCGAGGGAGAGCAAACGACAAGATACAATTTTAGCGGGTGTTCCTTGTCGCAATCGACTGAAAGCGACCTTTTGCGCCATATGTCCCATTCGAGCCGACGGGATAATGAAAACGATTGAAAGCCGTTGAAAATGGCGGTCAACGGGACGCAACGATAGCAAATGGCGAGCGTGGGAGGCTTCTGGGTTATCTGGTGCGCGCGAA
>Ga0302320_10025411_pt1 | contig 11517 bp, 8 predicted proteins | sample Bog_T0_3_FD_202130 | JGI IMG/M metagenome (GOLD analysis project Ga0302320, IMG submission 202130) | Peat permafrost microbial communities from Stordalen Mire near Abisko, Sweden - Bog_T0_3 | ecosystem: Environmental > Terrestrial > Soil > Wetlands > Peat | place: Sweden: Abisko, Stordalen Mire... | reverse complement strand
TCGACCGACCCCAGAATGGAATCCGATCGTGATGCGCCTGTCCCGCGGCTTTATCCCCACGCTCAAGGAAACGCCAGCCGAGGCGCAGATCGCCTCGCACCGGCTGATGCTGCGCGCCGGGCTGGTCCGCCAGACCTCCGCCGGCATCTACGCCTGGCTGCCGCTGGGTCTGCGGGTGCTGCGCGCCATCGAGCGCATCGTGCGGGAGGAGCAGGACCGGTGCGGCGCGCAGGAAATTCTGATGCCGACGATCCAGTCGGCCGACCTGTGGCGCGAGAGCGGTCGGTACAACGCGTATGGCCCCGAAATGCTGCGCATCACCGACCGCCACGAGCGTGACATGTTGTACGGCCCGACCAACGAGGAAATGGTCACCGACTTGTTCCGCCAGTCGATCCGCAGCTACCGCGAACTGCCGCAGATCCTGTACCACATCCAGTGGAAGTTCCGCGATGAGGTGCGCCCCCGCTTCGGCGTGATGCGCGGCCGCGAATTCCTCATGAAGGACGCCTATTCGTTCGATATCGACCACGACGGCGCCGTGGTCAGCTACCGCAAGATGATGCTCGCCTATATGCGGACCTTCCAGCGCATGGGCCTCAAGGCGATCCCGATGGAGGCCGACACCGGCCCGATCGGCGGCGATCTCAGCCACGAATTCATTATTCTCGCACCCACTGGCGAAAGTCAGGTGTTCTACGACGCCGCGTTCGAGGAGATCGACTACCTCGCCGCCGGCGTCAGCTACGACAATCCCGACGACCTCGCTCGGTTTTTCACCCAGATGACCACGCACTACGCCGCCACCGATGAAAAGCACGATGGCGCGCGTTGGGATCAGGTGTCGGCCGATCGCAAGCGCGAGGGCCGGGGGATCGAGGTCGGCCACATCTTCCACTTCGGCACCAAATACACCAAGGCGATGAACACCACCGTCACTGCGCCCGATGGCAAGCAGGTTTATCCCGAGATGGGCAGCTACGGCGTCGGCGTGTCCCGTCTCGTCGGCGCGGTGATCGAGGCCAGCCATGACGACGCCGGCATCATCTGGCCGGACAGCATCGCGCCGTTCAAGGCGGCCATCCTGAACCTGAAAATCGGCGATGCGGTGTGCGACGGCCTGTGCGAGCAACTCTACGCTGGGTTTGGCGGCGACGCCCTGTATGACGACCGCACCGACCGCGCCGGCGCCAAATTCGCCGACGCCGACCTGATGGGCCATCCCTGGCAGATCGTGGTCGGCCCGCGCGGCGCCGCCGCCGGCAAGGTCGAACTGAAACGCCGCGCCACCGGGGAGCGCATCGAACTCACGCCGGAGGAAGCCATCAGCCGGATCGGCTGACGGCGCGACTGTCGCGCGGTTTCGCTAGCGCAGGCGCGACCCGGCATCCATCCCCAGCAGCACCCGGCCGGCGATCGGATACCACTCCGGCGCCACCGTCACCGTCTGCCCCACAACGTGCAGATCCCGCCAGCACTCCGCCAGGCGGCTTTCCCGCTTGAACGACGTGCTGCCACCGTGCCGGTACACCAGATCCATCGCCGTCCGCGCACTGTCGGCGGCATTGGTCGAGGCCAGCCGGCACCTCGCCCGCTGTTCCAGCGTTGTCTCGCCGCCATCCGCCATCGTGTTCCACAGTTCGGTGATCGTCGCGCTGCGGTAACTCCGCCCGGCATTGAGAATCGCATCCGCCCGCCCGACGGCGTCCTGCACCTGCGGGTTCTCGCACAGCATCCCGGTGCGTCCGCGCGGGGTCTTTTCGACCGCCAGCGCGATCAGCGCATCGATCCCCGCCCGAGCGATGCCGGTGATGACGGCACTGTGGTGCGGCCCGACCCAGCACTGGCTCGGCAGCGCGTAGGTGAGGCCGGGCCAGCGCGACCACTGATTGTCGAGCGGCACGCCGGCATGCACCATCGTCCGACGCTCCGGCAGGAACACATCCTTCACCGTCCAGTCGAAACTGCCGGTGCCTCGCAGACCGGCCACGTCCCAACTGCCCGGAACCACCGTCGCCGCTTCGCGCGGAAACACGCCGCGCCAATACAGTGATCCGCCGTCCGGACGCCGCCGCGGTTGGCCATCCTCGTCGAGGACCTGGAAGCTGCCGAGCATCCAAGCGCTTTCCTGGCAGCCGCTGCCGAAAGTCCAATGCCCGCTGACGCGATAACCGCCATCGACCGCAACCGCCTGTCCGCCGCCCTGCACGGCGGTGCCGGCGATGATGCAGGGGGCACCTTGTCCATGCACCTCCTGCACGCCGTCATCCGGCAAACCGAGGGTCACCAACTGCCCGATACTGTTATTGCAGACGTTCCAGCCGACCGATCCGGCGCCCTCGGCCAGCCGTTCCACGACCCGCAGAAAGGTCAGCGGATCGACCTGCAGGCCGCCGAGGGCGCGCGGTATCACCATCCGGTAGAACCCGGCGGCGCGCAGTTGCTCGACCAGCACCGGCGGAATGCGCTGCTCCCGCTCGATCTCGTCGTGGTAGTCGCGCAGCACCGGCTGCATGGCAGTGGCGGCCTGCACCACTGGCTGTGCGTCGATATCCGCCGGCAGGCGCGTCTCTTCGGCCATCGTGTCCATTTTTGGTTCCTCCCAGCCGTTCCGATGGTCAGCCTGACCCGACTTTGCCGCCGTGTCACGTCCCGCCGGCGATCGCGGTCGCTGTCGAACAGCAATTTTCACCGGCCCGGTTGCGATTGAAGGTCAATGAACCGCACGATTCCGCTGGCGACTTACCCGAATCGCGCCGCGCGGTAGGGCGTCAGGTCGAACGCTGGCTGGCGGCCCGCTACCAGATCAGCAACGACCTTGCCGGTGGTCGCCGCGGCGGTCAGCCCGACATGGCCATGGCCGAACGCGTATAGCACATCCGGGCAGCGTGACGCGGGGCCGATCACCGGCAGGCCGTCGGGCGTGGAGGGTCGGTGGCCCATCCACAGTTTAACCCGCTCCTTCGGCAATTCTGCCGGCAGATCGGGAAACACCCGGCGGGCGAAGGCCAGCAGCACCTCGGCGCGCTGCCAGTTCGGCGCCGCCTCCAGTCCGGCGAGTTCCACCTGTCCGGCCAGCCGCAGCCCGGCCGGCGTCATCACACACGCCATCTTCCCGTCGCTCGGCATCAGCGGATAGCGCGGCGCGATCCCCGGATCGGAGATCACCACGTGATAGCCCCGCTCTGTTTCGAGTAAGACATGATCACCCGATGCTGCCGCGAGCACCTTCGACCGAGCGCCGGCGGCGATCACCGCCTTGTCGCAGGCAACCTCTCCGTCGCGCGTGGTCACCGCCTGCAGCCGCCCGGCGGCAATTCGGAATCCGGTCGCCGCAGACTGCACCAGGGTCGTGCCCAGCGCCACGGCATGACGCGCCAGCGCCGCGACATAGGCGCCAGGGTCGCGGCACTGCCCATTCTGCTCGACCAGCACGGCGAAGGTGTAACGCCGGTCGAGCTACGGCTCACGCTGGCGCAGTTCGTCCTGGTCCAGTTCCAGCCATTTCACGCCGTTGTCGCGGCGGACCCGCCAAGACAGCGCCTCGGCCGCGAACGCCGCGCGATCGGGATAGACGAACAGCACGCCGTGCTGCGTGATCAGATCGCCGACGCCGGCTTCGTCGGCGAGCTTGCGGTGCAGCGCCGGCGCGTCGGCCAGCAGCGGGCGCAGCGCGCGGCCGGTGGCGGCAACCTTGTCCGGGGTCGAGCCGGCCTGGACGAACCGGCGCAGCCAGGGCAGCAGCCGGGGCAGGTAGGACCAGCGGATGGTCAGCGGACCAAGCGGATCCATCAAATAGCCAGGGACCTTCTTCCACAGCCCCGGGGACGACATCGGGATGACCGAACTGGGATTGAGCAGCGTTCCATTGCCATAGCTCGCGGACTGCTCGTCGCCCGGCACGGCAGGCTCGACGATGGTGACGGCATGGCCGTCGCGCAGCAGTTCGAGGGCGCTGGCGAGGCCAACCACGCCGGCGCCGATCACGACGACATGGCTCATCCCGCGGCGGAGATGAATTGCGCCCGCATGGTGGTGTCGATCGGTCCGGCGCCGAAGCGCTGTTCCAGCGCCGCGGTGACGGCATCGACGATGCGTTCGACATCGCCTTGTGCCCGAGCCTCGATTTCCTGGCGCAGATCGGTGCCGAGGCAGAAGCCGACGGCGACGTCACGGGCCGAGGCGGCGGCGAAGGGCAGATCCACCGAGGTGTAGACGGCATCGGTGAAGCCGGCGTCCGTCAGGTCGTCGTCGATCGCCTCGCTGTCGGCGTAGCCGTGCAGCACGCGGGTCACGAAGGTCGGCGGATCGGTGTGCATCAGCGCCGTCAGCGTGGCCTGCACGCATTCGGCCACCGGATTGTGGCGGAGCAGTCCCGGGACGCTGAACACAAACCGTCCGCCCAGCTTGATCACGCGCCGCGCCTCGGTAAACGCCTTCACGCGATCAGACATCGCCACGACGCCAAAATGACACGTGACGATGCCGAAGCTGGCATCGGCGAAGGGCAACGCAGCGGGGTCGGCTTCCTGCCAGGTGACGCGGGCCATGCCCGGTTTGTCCGCGGCGAAGCGCACGATATCGGCGTCGGCATCGGTGGCGATGATGGTCAGGCCGGCCGATGTTGCAGAGGCGATGGCCTGGGTCAGGACTCCGGTATCGGCAGAGGTCTCCAGCAGCGGCCCCATGCTGAGGCGCGAAATGCGGCGGGCCATGTCGTCCGCGAAAGGGGCGAACAGGCTGGGCGCGAGGTACCGGTCCCGAATGGCGATCGTTGCGCCGGCCGGGATCATCCGCGTAGCATCGTGCTGAATGAGACCATCACACACTAGATCGTTTTCTTCAGTCCATAGAATTGTGGCCAGCCGTCAGGCACGTCGCGCATGTATGTATGAAAAGCAGTCGGCTGATCATACATTCCAAGAGGAGCATAAGTCGGGTTTTGCCAAAAGGCAACTTGCATTGCATCACAGATTTTCTGTTGCTCCGCTTGATCAGGTGCCTCGAACCACGCGGAGTAGAGTTCCTCAAGTTTGTCGTTGGTCGGCCAGCCAAACCAGGCGCCCAGTCCGTTGCCACGAATCGCAATATTCGGCGCTGGGGAAATATTACCAAATCCGCCGAGCCAAGTGTAGAAAATATTCCAACCGCCTTTGTCCGGTGGTTCGCGGCTGGCGCGGCGCTGCACGACGCTGCCCCATTCCATCGATTGAAGGTCGGTATTGAAGCCGATCTTGCTGAGCGTGTCCGAGGCGACCTGCGCCTCGGCCCAGATCGTCGGGATCGTCGTGGCGGCCAGGATGACGATCTTTTCACCATTATAGCCGGCGGCGGCGAGCTCCTGCTTCAGCTTGGCATAGTCCTTGGGGCCGCGCGTAATTTCGATCCCGGCGGTGCTGGCCATCGGCGTTCCGGGCACGAACAGGCCGCAATCGGTTTTATACAGTGACGGTTCGGCGCCGGCGACCGCCTCCATCACTTCCTGCTGGTCCATCGCGGCGACCACGACGCGGCGGATCGCCGGGTTGTCGAACGGCGGAAACAACTGGTTGAAGCGCAGGCAGCCCATCTCGCCAGTGCGATCCTTCACCGCCAGCGTGACGTCCTTGTAGGTCTTGATCTGTGGGATCAGGTCGAGGCTGGGGTTCTCCCACCAGTCGATTTCACCCTGCTGCAACGCGGCCGAGGCGGTGGCGGGGTCGGGAATGAAATTCCAGATGACGCGGTCCACGTAAACGATTTTCGGGCCGGCATTGAAACTCGGCGTGCCGGTCTTGCGCGGAATGTAGGCGTCATTCTTGCTGAACACGACGCGGGAGCCGGGAATGCGCTCATCGGCGACGAACTTGAACGGGCCGCTGCCGATCGCCTCGGGGATCTGCTTCAGCGGATCGGTCTGCGCCAGGCGTTCCGGCATGATGGCGCAGTAAACCTCGGCCAGCGCGCTGCGCAGCAGGGGGAAGGGCTTGTTCAGGCGGAAGCGGATCACGCTGTCGGACGGGGCGTAAATTTCGGCGACGCGCTTCATCATCGCCTGGCCGAACGGGTTGCGGGCGGCGAAGCGCTTGATGGTGGCGACGCAGTCCCGTGCCAGAACCTTCTGCCCGTCATGGAAAGCGAGGCCGTCGCGCAGAGTCAGTTCCCACATTTTGCCGTCGTCGTCGACCCGGTCGCCCTCGATCATCTGCGGCTGCACGTTGAACTGCGCGTCATAGCCATAAAGCGTATCGAACACGGCCAGCGAATAGTTGCGGGTGATGTCGGCGGTGGTCCACACCGGATCGATCGACGCCAGATCGGCATGCGGGGTGAACGTCACTGTTTTGGGTCCGTCCGCCCGGCCGATCCGCGGTGCCGCCAGGACAGCCGACACCGCCGCCGCCGATTTCAGCATGTTGCGCCGCTTCATCCGCTTAACTCCCTATGTCCCTGGTATCGGTGAAGTTTGGCCGCAAACCCGACGTAATCCAAGGGGGACCTTACTGGGGGCATGCGGGCGGACGGCAGGATGCTATGTTGGCGCGGCGGCGTCGCGTTGCAGTGCCGCCGCGATCAAGGGCGCGGCCGCGTCGGACATGCGTTTGCCGTCGTGGCCGACATCAGGAACGTCGATCACCTGCCAGGCCAGGCTCACGCCCAGTTCGGCCGCCGTGCTCCGGGCGACGCGCAAATAGCTATGCGCGCGTGCGTGACGCGTCGGGCCCTGCTTCAGCGATTTCGGCCCCTTCGGGAAGAACCGCCCGGTCGTCTTGACGTCGTTGGTGCCCGCCATGACGGTGAGCGGAAAGCCCAGCAGGACGCGCAGGTCATCCTCGGTGACGTCGGTGGCGCCGAGACCCCAGGGCCACGCCGTCGTCAGCTCAGGCATCGCATAGGTGCCGGCATTGGCGCTGACGGCGACTGCCACCTGGTCCCGGTAGCCGAACGACAGCATGCGATGCACATACTGCCCGCCCGCGGAGTGGCCGAACAGGCCGTAGCGTTGCGTCGTGGTAAGGCGCTGCCGGCGCAACGCCGCGAACAGGCGGGTGTCGATGCCGAAAGTCCAGCGCTCGCGCGGGTTGGGGCTGCCGTCGGCGGCGTGCAGGTTGCCGAAATTGTACCAGAGGTATTCCGGGAAGCTGGCCTCGGGGAATTCGACCGCGATCGCCAGAATGCGTCCGGCGTTGACATGCGCCAGCCAGTAGTCGCGGTAATCCCGGCCATTGCGGGCCACGCCGTGATGCACGAACACGACGGGCAGTGCCGGGTGCCAGTCATCCGGCCGCGCCGCATGCAGGATCAGGCGCTGGTTCGGGAACGCCGGATCGAAATAGGCCAGGGAGGACGCGCCAGGAGCGGCGACCAGCGGCGACAAATCGATCATCGCCGCGTCCGGCGGCGGCGGATTTCAGGGGCGATCGAGGGGTGCAAACGGTCCACGCGTCATCGTAAGCCGGATCGCGGCCGTCGCAAGCGCTGTTGCTCGGCAGGTCCTCAACGAGTCGGACGGTTCGGGGCAGGCCTTAGCCCAGCGTCTCATGCGGTTCACGCCGTTTTGCCGGATGGCGCTATGTGCGACCGAACGCGGTGCGGGCGTCCGGCCGAACCGCCATCCGACCGGATGATGTGCCGCGTACTATCCAGGCGCGGTTGCGCCCGCTGAACGCCAGCGTAAAGCCCGGGCGCGTCTGATCCGCGGGGTTACGCGTGCGCTTCCTGTCCGTGGAAGGCCTCGGAACCAAGGTTCAGGCGCTTGTCATGGTTGATCCAGGCCTCGGCCTCTTCCTTCGACTCGAAGCCGAGCATGGTGTGCCGGGTGCCGTTGTGGCCCACGACGCCGATGTGGAAGCCGGAGCCGTCCGCGGTCGGGATAATCGTGTATGTTGTCATGCCTGTATGATGGTGGTTGCGCGGCAGGATTGCACGGGGCGCAGTTGAGCCTCCGGAAGAGTTTAACGGTGGGTCCGGATCAGGCGGGGTGACGCGACGGCCGGGCGGGACGCTGTCCGGCCCGGCCGCACGACGGTTCAGGAGGCTTTCGCCACCGCCCGCCGCGAGACCACGTTGATCAGGTGGGCGCGGTATTCGGGGCTGGCGTGGATGTCGCCGTTCAGCCCATCGGCGGAGGTGACGATGTCCTTGATCGCGTCGGGGGAAAAATTCGCCGATAGCGCCTTTTCAAATTCGGCGTGGCGGAAGACGCCGCCCTGGCCGGCGCCGGTGATCGCCAGCCGCACGCCGGACGGGAATTTCGCCACGAACACGCCGACGATGGCATAACGCGAGGCGGGGTTGCGGAACTTCTCGTAAGCGGATTTTTCCGGGATCGGCAGTTCGACCGCGGTGATGATCTCGCCCTGCTCCAGCGCGGTGGTGAACATGCCCTGGAAGAAGTCCTCCGCTTCGATGCGCCGCCGGTCGGTCACGACGGTGCCGCCCAGCGCCAGCAGCGCCGAGGGGTAGCAAGCGGCCGGGTCGTTGTTGGCCAGCGACCCGCCCATGGTGCCGCGATGCCGCACCGCCTCGTCGCCGATCAGCGAGGCCTGGTGCTGCAAGCCGGGGATCTTCGCCTTGATCTCCGGGTTGGCCGCGACCGTCGCATGAGTGGTCATTGCCCCGATCGTCACCTTGTCGGCGCCCACCGTGATTCCGGTCAGACCCAGCTTCGAAAGGTCCACCACCACCGACGGCTTGTTCAGCCGCTGCTTCAGCACCGGAATGAAGGTCTGGCCGCCGGCCAGGGCCTTGGCGTCCATGTCGCCGGACAGCGCCGCAACCGCATCCGCCAGGCTGCCGGGCTTCTGATACGCGAAATCGTACATTGTCACACACCCTTTGCCTTGAGGTTATTCCGCCGCCATACGCGGTTGCGCCGCCTGGATGATCGACCAGAGCTTGGCCCCGGTCGCCGGCATGTCCAGATGCCGCACGCCGTAGTCCTTCAACGCATCCACCACCGCGTTGATTACCGCCGGTGGGGAGCCGATCGCGCCGACCTCGCCGCAGCCTTTCGACCCCAGCGGGTTATGGGTGCACATGGTGTTCTCGGTGGCGACCGACATGTTGGGAATGTCGTTCGCCCGCGGCATCGTGTAGTCCATGAACGAGCCGGACAGCAGTTGGCCGGCGGCGTCATAGGTGCAGGTTTCCAGCAGCGCCTGGCCGATGCCCTGGGCGACGCCGCCCTGCACCTGGCCCTCGACGATCATCGGGTTCACGACGCGGCCGACATCGTCCACGGCGGTAAAGGCGATCATTTCCACCACGCCGGTTTCGGGATCGATTTCCACTTCCGCGATATGACAGCCGCCGGGGAAGGTGAAGTTCTTCGGATCGTAGAACGCGGTTTCATCCAGCCCCGGTTCCAGTTCCTCGATCGGATAGTTGTGCGGCACGTAAGCCGCCAGCGAGATGTCGGTCAGCGTCTTCGACTTGTCGGTTCCGGCAACGGTAAAAGTATTGTCCTTGAACTCGATGTCCTCGACCGCCGCTTCCATCAGATGGGCGGCGATTTTCTTGCCCTTGGCGATCACCTTGTCCATCGCTTTCACCATCGCCGATCCGCCGACCGCCAGCGAGCGGCTGCCATAGGTGCCCATGCCGAACGGGATTTTCCCGGTGTCGCCATGCACCACCTCGACCTGGTCGAACGGCACGCCAAGCTGGCTGACCACAAGTTGAGCCAGTGTCGTCTCGTGGCCTTGCCCATGGCTGTGCGTTCCGGTGAACACCGTCACGCTGCCGGTCGGATGCACCCGGATTTCTGCCACTTCATACAAGCCCGCCCGAGCGCCGAGCGATCCGACGACGGCGGACGGCGCGATGCCGCAGGCCTCCAGATAGGTCGAAATCCCGATCCCGCGCAGTTTGCCGCGCGCTTTGGCGGCGGCGCGCCGCGCCTCGAAACCGTCCCAGTCAGCGTTCGCCAGCGCGACCTTCAGCGTCGTCTGGTAGTCGCCGCTGTCGTACTGCAGCGCCACCGGAGTCTGATACGGAAACGCATCGGCCGGAATGAAATTCTTGCGCCGCAGGTCGACCTTGTCGAAGCCGGTGTCGTGCGCGATGACATCGACCAGACGTTCCAGCAGGAACGTCGCCTCCGGCCGTCCGGCACCGCGATAGGCGTCCACCGGCACAGTGTTGGTGAACACGGCCTTGACGTTGCAGTAGATCACCGGGGTTTTGTAAACGCCCGCCAGTAATGTCGCGTACAGATACGTCGGCACCGCCGGCGCGAAGGTGGACAGATACGCCCCCATGTTCGCCAGCGTGGTGATGCGCAGCCCCAGGAAGTGGCCCTCGGCGTCCAGCGCCATCTCCGCGGTGCTGACATGGTCGCGGCCGTGCGCGTCGCTCATGAAGCTTTCGCTGCGGTCGGCGGTCCATTTCACCGGCCGGCGCACCTTGCCCGCCGCCCATGTGACAATTGCTTCTTCAGCGTAATGGTAGATCTTCGACCCGAATCCGCCGCCGACATCCGGCGCCACCACCCGCAGCTTGTTCTCCGGGATGTGCAGCACGAAGGCGCCCATCAGCAGCCGGATCACATGCGGGTTCTGGCTGGTGGTATAGAGCGTGAAATCGCCGGATGACGTATCGAAATCGCCGATCGCGACCCGAGGCTCCATCGCGTTCGGAATCAGCCGGTTGTTCACCAGATCGAGTTTCACGACATGCTTGGCACTCGCAAAAACCCCATCCACCACAGCCTTGTCGCCGATCACCCAGTCGTAGCAGAGGTTGCCGGCGACGCCGTCATGCACCTCCACCGCGCCGGGGGCGACCGCGTCGGTCAACGCCGCCACCGCCGGCAGATCGGTGTAGTCGATCTCCAGCAGTTCGGCGGCATTCTTCGCCGCCTGCTTGCTCTCGGCGATCACCACCGCAACCGGATCGCCGACATGGCGCACCTTGCCGACCGCCAGCACCGGGTGCGGTGGTTCGGCCATCGGCGTGCCGTCCTGGTTGTGGATCTGCCAGCCGCAGGGCAGCCCGCCGATGCCCTCTGCGGCCAGGTCGGCGCCGACAAACACCCGCACCACACCGGGTGCCGCCGCCGCCGCCGCTGTATCGATCCCATTGATGGTCGCGTGTGGCCGGTCGGAGCGCTTGATCACGGCGTAAAGCTGGCCGGGCCGGTTGATGTCGTCGGTGTAGTTACCCTTGCCGCTGAGAAAGCGGACGTCCTCTTTCCGGCGAACGGATGCACCGATGCCTTGGAATCCCATGGTCGTTACCCCCTGTGGTGCCTGCTGCCTGTGTCTGGGTGCCGTACGGGCACCGACTATTCGGCGGCTTTGGCGTGCATCAACGGATGTGCGGCGGCAATCGCCTTGACGATGTTGTGGTAACCGGTGCAGCGGCACAGATTGCCTTCCAGGCCCTCACGGATTTCCTTCTCCGTCAGCCCGTCCGGATGCGATTGCACCAGGTCCACCGCCGTCATGACCATGCCGGGGGTACAGAAGCCGCATTGCAGGGCGTGATGCTCGCGGAACATCTCCTGCATCGGGTGCAGTGTGCCATCCGCCTCGG
>Ga0302320_10025410_pt1 | contig 11517 bp, 7 predicted proteins | sample Bog_T0_3_FD_202130 | JGI IMG/M metagenome (GOLD analysis project Ga0302320, IMG submission 202130) | Peat permafrost microbial communities from Stordalen Mire near Abisko, Sweden - Bog_T0_3 | ecosystem: Environmental > Terrestrial > Soil > Wetlands > Peat | place: Sweden: Abisko, Stordalen Mire... | reverse complement strand
ATGATCGTGCAGCTGATTGCGCCGATCGCCATGGATGAAGGCCTGCGCTTCGCCATCCGCGAAGGCGGCCGTACCGTCGGCGCCGGCGTTGTTGCATCGATCATAGAATAAGTATATAGCCACGGTTTCGCCGCTGGTGGGAACGCCGGCGGCGTTGCCGTCGCTTGGACCGGTCGGTGCTTCCAGGACACGATGTCGCAGCAGCGGGGACAAAGTGTCAGGATTTAGGAGTGTAGCTCAACTGGTAGAGCACCGGTCTCCAAAACCGGGGGTTGGGGGTTCGATCCCCTCCACTCCTGCCAACCGGGCAGGACCGGAACGGCGGACAATAGGCAAAGGCATGATGGGTAACTATTCACCGGCTCTGTTGATTCGCCAGGTGGCTCTGTTTTTTCGCCAGGTGCGGCAGGAAGTTGCCAAGGTGACTTGGCCGTCGCGCAAGGAGACCGGGATCTCCACCGTCATGGTTTTCATCATGGTGGTGTTTGCCTCGGCGTTTTTTTTGTTGCTCGACCAGTTCTTCTCATGGTCGGTGCGCGTGCTTTTCGGGCTGGGAGCCTGACCGATGGCCCATCGCTGGTATGTGATCCACGTTTATTCGGGCTTCGAGAAGAAAGTCGCTCAGTCGATCCGCGAGCAGGCCGAGCAAAAGGCGCTGGGTGACCGTTTCGAGGAAGTATTGGTGCCGGTCGAGGAAGTGGTCGAAGTGCGGCGCGGTGCCAAGGTCAGCGCCGAGCGCAAATTCTTCCCCGGCTATGTGCTGGTCAAGATGGAGATGTCGGACGAGACCTGGCACCTGGTCAAGAACACGCCGAAAGTGACCGGCTTCGTCGGCGGCAAAGGCCGCCCGACGCCAATCACCGAAGCCGAAGCCGATCGCATCATCAAACAGGTGCAGGAAGGCATCGAGCGGCCCAAGCCGTCGATCACCTTCGAAATCGGTGAGCAGGTCAGGGTGTCGGACGGCCCCTTCACCTCGTTCAACGGCATGGTGGAAGAAGTTGACGAGGAACGCGCCCGGCTCAAGGTGGCTGTGTCGATCTTTGGCCGCTCCACGCCGGTGGAACTCGAATATGGTCAAGTCGAAAAGATGTAGAAGGACCAAATCCTGCCGACATTCGGGTTGTTGGCGGGATCTGTCAGGCGGGAGGCCAGCCATGGCCGTACCGCCGACCCCGAAAATCTTGTAACCGAGGGTTTTTGAATGGCAAAGAAAATAGTCGGCTTCATCAAGCTGCAAGTACCGGCGGGCAAGGCCAATCCTTCCCCGCCGATCGGACCGGCGCTGGGTCAGCGCGGTCTCAACATCATGGAATTCTGCAAGACGTTCAATGCACAGACGCAAGGCTTGGAGCCGGGCATGCCGATTCCGGTGGTGATCACCGCATTCGCCGATCGCACCTTCACGTTTATTACCAAGACCCCGCCGATCACCTATTTTCTCAAGAAGGCGGCCGCGGTGCAAAAGGGATCGACCACACCCGGCAAGGGCGCCAGCGTCGGCACCGTGACGATGCGTCAGATCCGCGAGATCGCCGAGAAGAAAATGAGGGATCTGAACGCCAACGATCTGGACGCCGCCAGCACGATGATTGTCGGCAGCGCCCGATCGATGGGTCTGCAGGTGGTGGAGTGACGCCATGACAATCGGAAAACGCATGAAACAGGCGTCAGCGGATCTTGACCGCAATAAATTCTACGGCGTCGATGCTGCGGTAAAGATCATCAAGAACGGCGCCACCGCCAAGTTCGACGAGACCATCGAGATCGCCCTCAATCTCGGGATCGATCCGCGTCATGCCGACCAGATGGTCAGGGGTGTCGTCGATCTGCCGTCGGGCACTGGCAAAACGCTGAGGGTCTGCGTGTTCGCCAAGGGCGCCAAAGCCGAGGAGGCGCGCGCCGCCGGCGCCGATCTGGTGGGCGACGACGAGTTGGCCGGCGAAGTGCAGAACGGGCGGATGGATTTCGACCGCTGCATCGCCACGCCCGACATGATGGGCCTGGTGGGTCGGCTCGGCAAAGTGCTCGGCCCACGCGGGCTGATGCCGAACCCCAAATTGGGTACGGTAACGATGAATGTCGGCGAAGCGGTGCGGGCGGCCAAGGGCGGACAGGTGCAGTTCCGCGCCGAGAAGGCCGGTGTCGTGCATGCCGGGGTCGGCAAGGCGAGCTTCAGCGAGGATGCGCTGATCGCCAATGTCAAAGCCTTCGTCGACGCCATCAACAAGGCCAAGCCGGCCGGCGCCAAAGGAACCTATCTGCGGAAAGTGTCGATAAGTTCGACCATGGGCCCGGGTGTCAAGCTGGACCTGGCGACCCTGGCCTAGTGCACCTTTAAGTTACCCACCGCCGGTTCCTCGGAACTGGCGGTGGGGAAGTACCCTGTCCGAGACTGCTGGTTCCTCCTTCGCCAAGGCTACGGAGGATTAAAGAGAAACCGCCCGCATAGACAGAGTGAAAACCGTTTTCGATCAAGCGGCCACCCAGGCCCGAGATCGGTTGCGGCTTGAATTCTGGGACAGGGCCCGCCCTACGAAGCCGGGCGTCCGCCCGGCGTAGTAGGGAGCCCGAAGATGCCGCTTGATCTTCTCGCGGCGCTTTAGATGGAGACCAACGTGGACCGCAACCAAAAAACCGAACTGGTTGCTTCGCTTCACGAGCGTTTTGTCACAGCCGGCCTCGTCGTCGTCACCCACAATCAGGGGTTGACGGTCGCCGAGATCACCGATTTGCGGCAGAAGGTTCGTCTGGCGGGCGCCGGCTTCAAGGTGACCAAGAACCGGCTCACGCGTCTCGCCCTGGCGGGAACGAAGTTCGAAGCCATCAGCGACCTGTTCACCGGACCGACGGCGATAGCCTACTCGAAGGATCCGGTGGCAGCCGCCAAGGTGGTGGTGGATTTCGCCAAAGGCAACGAAAAGCTGATCATTGTTGGTGCCGGTTTGGGCAGCGACTTGCTGAATGTCGAGGGTGTTAAAGCCCTTGCCGCTTTGCCGTCGCTCGACCAACTCCGGGCCAGACTGCTCGGTATGCTGCAAACCCCTGCCACCCGCATCGCCGGTGTGCTGCAAGCCCCGGGTGGCCAGATCGCCCGCGTGCTGGCCGCCTATGCGAACAAGGACGAGGCCGCTTAAGCCACCCCTTCAAAACCTGAATTCAAGCCTTATATCGAGGAGTAGTAAAAATGGCTAATCTTGCCAAATTGGTTGACGAACTTTCCGCCCTGACCGTTCTCGAAGCAGCCGAGCTGTCGAAACTGTTGGAAGAGAAATGGGGCGTTTCCGCCGCCGCGCCGGCTGCCGTCGCAGCCGTGGCCGGCGGCGCCGCCGTGGTGGCCGCCCCGGTCGAGGAGAAGACCGAATTCGACGTGATCCTGACCGAAATCGGTGAGAAGAAGATCAATGTCATCAAGGAAGTCCGTGCCATCACCGGACTCGGTCTGAAGGAAGCCAAGGATCTGGTCGAGGCCGCGCCGAAGGCCGTCAAAGAGGCCGTGAACAAAGACGAAGCCGCGAAGATCAAGAAGATCCTCGAAGACGCCGGCGCTAAAGCCGAAGTCAAATAGTCAGAGGACAGAGGGCAGAGGGCAGAGGGCAGAATAGTACGATCTTCTGTCATCTGTCATCTGTCCTCTGTCATCTGTCATCTGAAATCTGTCATCTGAATCGGAGTTCCAATGGCTAAATCCTACGAGGGTCGGAAGCGCGTACGGAGAAGTTTCGGACGCATACCGTCGGTGGCTCCCATGCCGAATCTGATCGAGGTGCAGAAAAGCTCTTACGATCATTTTCTGCAGATGGACACGCAGCCGGAGACCCGGGCCAATGTCGGCTTGCAGGAAGTGTTCCGTTCGGTATTCCCGATCAAGGATTTTTCCGAGCGCGGCACCCTCGAATTCGTCAAATATGAACTGGAACAGCCAAAATATGACGTCGAGGAATGTCAGCAGCGCGGCATGACCTTCGCGGCGCCGCTCAAGGTGACACTGCGACTGGTGGTGTGGGACGTGGACGAGGATACCGGTGCCCGCTCGATCCGCGACATCAAGGAACAAGACGTCTATATGGGCGACATGCCGTTGATGACCGCCAACGGCACCTTCGTGATCAATGGCACCGAGCGCGTCATCGTGTCGCAGATGCATCGCAGCCCCGGCGTGTTTTTCGATCACGACAAAGGCAAGACCCATTCGTCGGGCAAATATCTGTTCGCCGCCCGCGTCATCCCCTATCGCGGTTCCTGGCTCGATTTCGAATTCGATGCCAAAGATCTGGTCTATGTCCGTATCGATCGCCGCCGCAAATTGCCGGTTACCACCCTGCTCTATGCGCTGGACGGCGCCCGCACCGAGGAATTACGCGCTCAGGCCGGCGACAAGCCGCTCGACCAGGCACTGGTGCGCGGTATGAGTTCGGAGGAAATTCTCAATTATTTCTACGGCACCATCCTCTATAGCCGCGGCGAACTGGGCTGGAAGACGGCATTCGACATCGAGCGCATGAAGGGCGTCAAGCTGACCTCGGACCTGATCGACGCCGCCACCGGCAAGGTGGTGGCCGAGATCGGCACCAAACTGACGCCGCGCACCACCAAAAAACTGAAGGATGGCGGTCTGGCGGAAATTTTCGTGACGCCAAAAGAGCTGGTGGGCTCCTATCTGGCGCTCGACATCATCAATGAGGAAACCGGCGAGATTCATTGCGAAGCCGGCGACGAACTGACTCTTCCCCTGCTCGAGGAACTGGAAAAAGCCGAAGTCAACGAGTTGCCGGTTCTGTCGATCGACCATATCAATATCGGCCCCTACATCCGCAACACCTTGGCGGCCGACAAAAACACCTCGCGCGAGGAAGCGCTGATCGACATCTACCGGGTGATGCGCCCGGGCGAGCCGCCGACCCTGGACACCGCAGAAGCGCTCTTCAACGGCCTGTTCTTCGACGTCGAACGCTACGATCTGTCGGCGGTCGGCCGCGTCAAGATGAATTCGCGGCTGAATTTTACCGACGTGCCGGACACCATCCGCACCTTGCGCAAAGCCGACATTCTGGGCGTTATAAAGGTGCTGACCGATCTCAAGGACGGTCGCGGCGAAATCGACGATATCGATCACCTCGGCAATCGCCGGGTGCGTAGTGTCGGCGAGCTGATGGAAAACCAGTATCGGCTCGGACTGCTCAGGATGGAACGCGCCATCCGCGAGCGCATGAGCTCAGTCGACATCGACACGGTGATGCCGCACGATTTGATCAATGCCAAGCCGGCGGCGGCGGCGGTGCGAGAATTCTTCGGCAGTTCGCAGCTGTCACAGTTCATGGATCAGACCAATCCGCTGTCGGAAATCACCCACAAGCGCCGCCTGTCGGCGCTTGGGCCAGGCGGCTTGACTCGGGAACGCGCCGGCTTCGAAGTGCGCGACGTGCATCCGACCCATTATGGCCGGATCTGCCCGATCGAAACCCCGGAAGGGCCGAATATCGGACTGATCAACAGCCTGGCGACCTATGCCCGGGTCAATCAGTATGGCTTCATCGAAAGCCCTTATCGTCGTGTCATCGACGGCAAGGTCACCGACGAAGTGCTCTATCTGTCGGCCATGGAAGAAGGCCGCTACACTATCGCTCAGGCCAATGCCCGACTCGATGACAAGGGCTGTTTCACCGAGGATCTGGTCTCATGCCGCCGCAGCAGCGATTTCGTGCTGGTGCCATCGTCGGAAATCAACTTCATCGACGTGTCTCCCAAGCAGCTGGTGTCGGTGGCGGCGGCGCTGATTCCGTTCCTCGAGAACGATGACGCCAACCGCGCCTTGATGGGCTCGAACATGCAGCGCCAGGCGGTGCCTTTGATCCGCGCCGAAGCGCCGCTGGTCGGTACCGGCATGGAACATGCGGTGGCGCGCGATTCGGGCGCTGCCATCGCGGCGCGCCGCACCGGCGTGGTCGATCAGGTCGATGCTACCCGCATCGTCATTCGCGCCACCGAGGAAACCTCGGCGGCGGCGACCGGCGTCGACATCTATAATCTGCTCAAATTCCAGCGCTCCAACCAGAATACCTGCATCACCCAGCGACCGCTGGTCAAGGTCGGCGATCAGGTGCTGCAAGGCGACATCATCGCTGACGGTCCCAGCACCCAGCTTGGCGAATTGGCGCTCGGCCGCAATGTGCTGGTCGCCTTCATGCCGTGGAACGGCTATAATTTCGAAGATTCGATTCTGATCTCGGAGCGCATCGTCAGGGACGATGTGTTCACCTCGATCCATATCGAAGAATTCGAGGTGATGGCGCGCGACACCAAGCTCGGCCAGGAGGAAATCACCCGCGACATTCCCAATGTCGGCGAGGAGGCCCTCAAGAATCTCGACGAAGCCGGGATCGTCTATATCGGCGCCGAGGTCAAGCCAGGCGACATTCTGGTCGGCAAGGTCACGCCCAAGGGCGAAAGTCCGATGACGCCGGAAGAAAAACTGCTGCGCGCCATCTTCGGCGAAAAGGCTTCCGATGTGCGCGACACCAGCTTGCGGCTGCCGCCCGGCGTGTCCGGTACGATTGTCGAGGTGCGGGTGTTCTCGCGCCGCGGTGTCGAAAAGGATGAACGCGCGCTGGCCATCGAGCGGGCGGAAATCGAACGTCTGGCCAAGGACCGCGATGACGAGCGGGCGATTCTCGAACGGTCCTTCTATGGCCGGCTGCGCAATCTGCTGCTCGGCCAGAGCGTCGTCAATGCCCCCAAGGGCATCAAGATCGGCGCCCCGGTCACTGAAGAAATCCTGGGCACGCTGCACCAGAGCCTGTGGCGCAACATCGCCGTCACCGACGATCAGGTGATGACCGACATCGAGGCGCTGAAACAATCGGTCGACCAGGGTGTCGACCGCCTGCAGCGCCGCTTCGAGGACAAGGTCGAGAAACTGCAGCGCGGCGACGAGTTGCCGCCCGGCGTGATGAAGATGGTCAAGGTGTTCGTAGCCGTGAAGCGCAAGCTGCAACCGGGCGACAAGATGGCTGGCCGGCACGGCAACAAGGGCGTGATCTCGCGCATCACCCCGGTCGAGGACATGCCCTATCTGGACGACGGCACCGCGGTCGACATCGTGCTCAATCCGTTGGGTGTGCCGTCCCGCATGAATGTGGGGCAGATCCTGGAGACCCATCTCGGCTGGGCGTCGGCCAATCTTGGCCGGCAGATCGGTGAAATGCTCGACAGCTTCTACCGCAAGTTGAGCAGCATCGAAGATTTACGCTCGCGTCTTGCCGACATTTACGGCAAAGTCGCCTATGACCAGGATGTTGCCGATTTCAGCGACGCCGAGATCATCGAACTGTCGGAGAATTTGCGACCCGGCGTGCCGATGGCGTCGCCGGTGTTCGACGGCGCGCGCGAAGCCGATATCGTCGCCATGCTGGAAAAGGCCGGGCTGGCGTCGTCCGGCCAGGTCATTCTGGTCGACGGCCGCACCGGCGAACCCTTCGATCGCGCTGTGACGGTCGGCTATATTTATATGTTGAAGCTGCACCATCTGGTCGACGACAAGATCCATGCCCGCTCGATCGGGCCCTATTCGCTGGTCACGCAGCAGCCTTTGGGCGGCAAGGCGCAGTTCGGCGGACAGCGTTTCGGCGAGATGGAGGTGTGGGCGCTGGAAGCCTATGGCGCCGCCTACACGCTCCAGGAAATGCTGACGGTCAAGTCGGACGATGTTTCCGGGCGCACCAAGGTCTATGAGGCGATCGTGCGCGGCGACGACACCTTCGAAGCCGGCATTCCGGAAAGCTTCAACGTGCTGGTCAAGGAGCTGCGCTCGCTCGGCCTCAATGTTGAACTCAATCAGCGCGATTTCTGATCTCTCAGGAGCATCGACACCATGAATGAACTGGTAAAGATCTTCGGTCAGCCGAGCGGAACGCAAAGCTTCGACCAGATCCAGATCGCCATCGCCAGCCCCGAGCGGATTCGCTCCTGGTCGTTCGGCGAGATCAAGAAGCCCGAGACCATCAATTACCGCACCTTCAAGCCGGAGCGCGACGGCTTGTTCTGCGCCCGCATCTTCGGGCCGATCAAGGACTATGAGTGCCTGTGCGGCAAGTACAAGCGGATGAAATATCGCGGCATCATCTGCGAGAAATGCGGCGTCGAAGTCACCCTCGCCAAGGTGCGGCGCGAACGGATGGGCCATATCGAGCTGGCCTCGCCGGTGGCGCATATCTGGTTCCTGAAATCGCTGCCGAGCCGCATCGGCCTGTTGATCGACATGACGCTCAAGGATCTCGAGCGGATTCTCTATTTCGAGAATTACGTGGTGACCGAGCCTGGCCTCACGCCTTTGAAACAGCATGAATTGCTGACCGAGGAACAATATCAGACCGCGGTCGAAGCCTATGGCGACGACGCCTTCCAGGTCGGCATCGGCGCCGAGGCGATCCGCACCTTGTTGCAGGCGATCGAACTGTCGCCCGAACATGAGAAGCTCAAGGTCGAACTGCGTGAAACCACCTCGGAAGCGAAGCGCAAGAAGCTGGTCAAGCGACTCAAGCTGGTGGAAGCCTTCCTGGAATCCAATTCCCGTCCGGAATGGATGATTCTCGAAGTGATTCCGGTGATTCCGCCGGAATTGCGGCCGCTGGTGCCGCTCGATGGCGGCCGATTCGCCACCTCGGATCTGAACGACCTCTACCGCCGCGTCATCAATCGCAATAACCGGCTGAAGCGTTTGATCGAACTGCGTGCCCCCGAGATCATCGTCCGCAATGAAAAGCGCATGCTGCAGGAGGCGGTGGACGCCCTGTTCGACAATGGTCGCCGCGGCCGCGCCATCACCGGTGCCAACAAGCGGCCGCTGAAATCGCTGTCCGACATGCTGAAGGGCAAGCAGGGCCGCTTCCGCCAGAACCTGCTCGGCAAGCGCGTCGATTATTCCGGCCGCTCGGTGATTGTGGTCGGGCCGGAACTGAAATTGCACCAGTGCGGGCTGCCCAAGAAAATGGCGCTCGAACTATTCAAGCCGTTCGTCTATTCCAAGCTCGAACTCTATGGCATGGCCACCACCATCAAGGCGGCCAAGCGTATGGTGGAAAAAGAGCGTCCCGAAGTTTGGGACATTCTGGAAGAGGTGATCCGCGAGCATCCGGTGATGCTGAACCGTGCCCCCACGCTGCATCGGCTTGGCATCCAGGCCTTCGAGCCGGTTCTGATCGAAGGCAAGGCGATCCAGCTGCACCCGCTGGTCTGCACGGCCTTCAACGCCGATTTCGACGGCGACCAGATGGCGGTGCATGTGCCGCTGTCGCTCGAAGCCCAGCTCGAAGCCCGCGTCTTGATGATGTCGACCAACAACATCCTGTCGCCCGCCAACGGCAAGCCGATCATCGTGCCGTCCCAGGACATCGTGCTGGGGCTCTATTATATCACCATGGAACGGCCGGGCGAGAAGGGCGAGGGCATGACCTTCGCCACCGTGTCGGAAATCCAGTCCGCGCTCGACGCCAAGGCGGTCAGTCTGCATGCCAAGGTTAAGGCGCGCTACACCACCGTGGATGACGACGGCAATCCGGTGACGACACGGGTGGAAACCACACCGGGCCGCATGCTGCTGTCCGAAGTGCTGCCGCGCAGTACCAAAGTGCCGTTCTCGCTGATCAACCGCCTGCTCACCAAGAAGGACATCCAGAACGTCATCGACATCGTCTATCGCCATTGCGGCCAGAAAGAGACGGTGATCTTCGCCGACCGCGTGATGGGACTGGGCTATGCCCATGCCTGCCGCGCCGGCATCTCGTTCGGCAAGGACGACCTGGTGATCCCGGCGTCGAAGACCCAGCTGGTGTCCGACACCGAGACCAAGGTCAAGGAGTATGAACAGCAGTACCAGGACGGGCTGATCACCCACGGCGAGAAATACAACAAGGTGGTCGACGCCTGGTCGAAATGCACCGACGACGTGGCCGACGCCATGATGAAGGAGATCAGCACGCCCAAGCCCGGCAAGCCGATCAACTCGATCTATATGATGGCGCATTCCGGCGCGCGCGGTTCCGCCGCCCAGATGAAACAGCTGGCCGGCATGCGCGGCCTGATGGCCAAACCGTCGGGCGAGATCATCGAGACGCCGATCATCTCGAACTTCAAGGAAGGCCTCACCGTGCTGGAATATTTCAATTCCACCCACGGCGCCAGAAAAGGCCTTGCCGACACCGCCTTGAAGACCGCGAATTCCGGCTATCTGACCCGCCGTCTGGTCGATGTGGCGCAAGACGCCATCATCGTCGAGGATGATTGCGGCACCTCGCGCGGGCTGACCGTGTCACCGGTGCTGGAAGGCGGCGAAGTGATTGCCAGTTTGGGCGAGCGCATCCTGGGCCGCACCGCGTCGCGCGACGTGATCGATCCCGGTACCGGCCTGGTGATCGTCGCCGCCGGGTCGCTGATCGACGAATATCTGGTCGAACAGATCGAGGCGGCTGGTATCGAGATCGTCGGCATCCGTTCGGTGCTGACCTGCGAGGCGGAAACCGGCATTTGCGGCGCCTGCTATGGGCGCGATCTGGCGCGCGGCACCAAGGTCAATGTCGGCGAGGCGGTCGGCGTGATCGCCGCGCAGTCAATCGGCGAGCCGGGCACCCAACTGACCATGCGTACTTTCCATATCGGTGGCGCGGCGCAGCGCGGCGCCGAGCAGAGCTCGATCGAATCCGCCTTCGAGGCCAAGGTGCAGCTGGTCAACCGCAATGTGGTGACCAACTCTTCGGGGCAGACGGTGGTGATGTCGCGCAATTGCGAACTGGTGCTGACCGATGTCAATGGCCGCGAAAAAGCGCGACATCGCGTGCCCTACGGCGCGAAATTGCTGGCCGATGAAGGCACGGCGGTGGGCAAGGGCAGCAAGCTGGCCGAGTGGGATCCCTATACCTTGCCGATCCTGACCGAACGGGAAGGCATCGCCCATTATGTCGATCTGGTCGAAGGCCTGTCGATGCGCGAAGTGCTCGACGAAGCCACCGGCATCACCAGCAAGGTGGTGGTCGATTGGAAGCAGCAGCCGCGCGGCTCGGACCTGCGGCCGCGCGTCACGCTCAGGGATCAGGCCGGCGAGGTGGTGCAGCTGGGCAATGGACTGGAGGCGCGCTATTTCATGTCGGTCGATGCCATCCTGTCGGTCGAGAACGGACAAAAAGTGCATGCCGGCGACGTGCTGGCGCGCATTCCGCGCGAGTCCTCGAAGACGCGCGACATCACCGGCGGTCTGCCGCGTGTCGCCGAGCTGTTCGAGGCGCGCCGGCCCAAGGATCACGCCATCATCTCCGACATCGACGGCCGCGTCGAATTCGGCAAGGACTACAAGTCGAAGCGCCGCATCATGGTGGTGCCCGAAGACGGCGACGCCATCGAATATCTGATCCCCAAGGGCAAGCATATCTCGGTGCAGGAAGGCGACTATGTCCGTCAGGGCGATCCGCTGATGGACGGCAATCCAGTGCCGCACGACATATTGAAGGTAATGGGCGTCGAGGCGTT
>Ga0302320_10025409_pt1 | contig 11517 bp, 10 predicted proteins | sample Bog_T0_3_FD_202130 | JGI IMG/M metagenome (GOLD analysis project Ga0302320, IMG submission 202130) | Peat permafrost microbial communities from Stordalen Mire near Abisko, Sweden - Bog_T0_3 | ecosystem: Environmental > Terrestrial > Soil > Wetlands > Peat | place: Sweden: Abisko, Stordalen Mire... | reverse complement strand
GTAAGCGGGTCGAGACGCCGGATTACTTTTTCATCAAGCGCCCAGCCGTAAGCTTCCAGAATGTTTTGCCGTTCCCACTCGTTCAATTCTTCCCTGGTGGCCAGGTTGGGAATCAGGTCGGCTTGCTCTTCCGGGCTGAGCGGTGTGTAGCCGTCCTCCGCAGCGAAGAGCGTCATTGCGCGGCACGCTTCCCGGCAAGGCGGTGTGCCTCCGCCTCGACGGCTTCGTCAATGCGCCCCGCGGCCTGATCTTCAAGCGCCATGGAATGCTCGACGCCGAGGACGCGCTTGCGAGCCTGGGCGCGGGCACGATTCTCGATCAGATCTTGCATCGTGCCGGTCCTCGGCACCAACGCATAGACCAAGTCGCAATCAAGTGCGTTGGCAACGTTGCGCAGACTCTTCAAGGTAATGCTGCCCTCGGCCTCTGCCTTCTCGAATTGCAGCGGAAGCTGGCGGCTGGTGCCGAGTATCCGCCCCAGCTCCCCAGACGAGGCGCCAATCGCCTCCCGTATGGCGCGAATCCAGCCCTTCTGAGGCCGGGAAACGGCATGGGCCGCGCGAAAGCTTTCCAGACTGCGGTCCAGCTGCTTGAGCCGAAGATTTCTGAACTCATGTCGCATCTTGTGGTTACCATTCATATGACAATTTAAATATAGTCTTTTCCGGCCAACAAGACAATGTATATATTTACATTAATAGATAAATGACAATATGTAAATTGCCATAGAGTATAATTAGACAATATATACATTGTCATATGCAGCCACTGTTAGCTGTCCGCTACTTTCAGATCACTTCCGCCTGCCCATTTGCAAGGCTAATGCTTGAGCAGCCCGAGTTCGCCAGCCAATTGCTCGAGCTTCTGCCGCGTGGCGGCCGGGGGTGGGACCAGCGGCAGGCGGACGTGGTCCGTGCAGCGGCCCATCAGCGAGAGAATCGTCTTCACCGGACAGGGATTGGAGTCCCAGAAATTGGCGTCGATCAGCTTCGCGTAGCGGCTCTCCAGAGAGCGCGCCTCGGCCCAGTCATTGCGCAATGCGGCATGAATCATGCGGCTCATCTCCGCCGGGATTTCATTGGAGGCTACGCTGACCAGCCCGCTGCCGCCCACGCTGATCGTGCCCAGCGCCATGTTGTCGTCGCCGCTGAATACCTTGAAACCGCTGGGCAGCAGACGCACCAGTTCGGCAATCTGCGGCAGTTTGCCGCTGGATTCCTTGACCGCCTGGATGTTGGCGGCGGCCTCGGCCAGGCGCACGACCGTCGAAGGATCAAGGTTCACGCCGGTGCGTCCAGGAATGTTGTAGATCACCACGGGTAGCGGGGCAACAGCCTGCGCCAGAGCCAAAAAGTGCTGGAACTGGCCCTCCTGCGAAGGCTTGTTGTAGTAAGGATTGGCCGACAGCACCGCGCCCAGGCCGCGAATCTGCTTCAGCTTAGCGGCTAGCCGCACCAATGTCCGGGTGTTGTTGTGCGTACAGCCGGCCCACACCGGCACGCGGCCAGCAGCCGCCTCCACCACCACGCTCACGGCCTTCAGCCATTCGTCCTCGTCCAGCGTGGCCGCCTCGCCGGTTGACCCGCAGGCCACCAGAAAGTCGATGCCCGAGTCAATCTGCCAGTTCACCAGCGCCGTGAGCGCCGCTTCGTCAATCGAACCGTCCGCCCGGAAGGGAGTAACGATTGCAGTACCGCAACCAGTGGTTTCCATATTTAGAGAATATAACGAAAACGGCGCTGAAAAGCTTTGATTGGTCTGCTAAACAGCAAGCGGGCAGGACATAAAAAAGCCGGCGGAGGGCTGTGGCTGTATGCTCGAAGCAGTTCGTTGGTTTCCCCACGCTATGCGCTATACGACACAATTTTTGCTTTCGGCCCTGGCGGCGGCGCAGTTTCCCGCGCCGGATGTGCCGGAGATTGCGTTTCTGGGCCGGTCGAATGTGGGCAAATCGAGCCTGCTGAATAAGCTGGTGGGCGAAAAGGCGGCTAAAGTCTCGCAGACGCCGGGCCGGACTCGAGCCATCAATTTTTTTGCGTTATTGGACGCTAGCCGGCGGCCTAAGCTGATCTTTGCCGACCTTCCCGGCTATGGCTACGCGAAGATTTCAAAGTCAATTTCGGAGACCTGGCCGTCGTTTATCGAGCCTTATCTGGCGATACGCTCCACGCTGAAGCTGTGCGTGTGCCTGGTGGATGCGAATGTGCCCGCGCAGCAGAGCGATCGGCAGTTGATCGACTGGCTGCGGGCCGCGGGGCGCGAGTTTGCCGTGGTAGCCACCAAGATTGACCGGCTCAGCGGCAATGAGCGCACGCGCAGCCTGTTGGCGCTGAAGCAGGGGCTGGAACTGGACGAACTTCTGCCCGTCTCAGCCAAGTCCGGCTATGGGGTGAAGGAACTCTGGACGCGCATTGAGGCGGCCGGGGGAAACGCCTGAATCTCCACTGCAACGGAAATTTCCCCGCCTTCCACCTGCTCTTGAACCTTCTTCCGAAATCTTGCGGCGGTACATTCATCGCAGCGCAGTAGGCGCAGGCCCTGCGACCTTCGGCCCAGGTAGCGCGGTGCGAGGCGGAGCCAGCGGCGGGATTGCGCGGCGGCTGGACTCGAATCAGAGCTGAAGCAATCCATAGCGAGAGCATCGAGTTTGGGCAGCCATTGTGCCGGTGCTGCTGCCACGCTCCAGGTAAGCAGCACCTGGTTAACATCGGGATGGATAGCCACCACAGGCCGCGCACCCTGATGGAGAAAGGCGTCGAACTCCGGCGCGGGCGCGGAGTGAGGCGGCAGCAGATCGGGGAGCACGCCGCGCTCGAGCAATAGGCGGGCGAAATCAGCTTCGCTATCCTGAGCCAGGGTGGCCACGCAGACAGCGACCGTGGTTCGCTTGCGAATCTCGTTTTTAAGAATGCGCAGGGCTTCATCGAGCGAGGTGACAAGGAAGTCTACGACGCCGTCGCGGATGGCCTGCTTGCCGGCGGCGGAATCTGCCGAGACGGCCAGCGAGGCGGCGCCGGCGATGTTGGCCGCTACCAGCAATGCGCTAGCCTGGGCGTCGAGCGGGCCGGCGTAGAGCAGTTTCCCGCCCAGGCTGGGCTCCGCACCCGGGCCGTGGTCAGAGGACAGGATAAGGCCGGCGTAGCAGCGCTCAGCTTGCAGGGCGAACTCGAACGCGGCGGGCGGATTGGCAGCCATGGAATTCATGAGAGGTTGACCGGCTAAGCCGGCGCTGCGCCTACCAGGTGGAGTAGGCTTGTCCGCCGGTGCTCAGCTCCTGAGAGCCGGAGTGGACGTCGTTGATGCCGGATTCGGTCTGGTCCACCGAGTACAGCGCTCCGTTGGAGTCGGTGACCCAGGTGTCTTTGGAGTGAGTAAAAGGATCCTCGGGGATAGCTTTCAGGTAGCCGTCTGAGATGAGATCTTCAAGCGTCTGCGGCGCCTTCTGCTTATCCATAGTGTAGGAGTCGATGGCTGCCCGCATCACGTGCAGGTCTTCCTTGAGCACGGATTCCCGGGCCATCTTCATGGCAGCCGTGAATTTGGGGACGGCAACCATGGCCAGCACGCCGATGATGGCCATGACGATCATCAGCTCGATGAGCGTAAAGCCCGCGTCTTGTTTGCGAATCCTGCTCACTGAATCCTCTACTGCCAATCTGCGGCTACCAGTCAGAATACTTGGTCCCGTCCAGGGCCGTGCCCGTGGACTTGGAGTACACATCGAAGACGCTGTCCCCGCTGAAGGAGGTCGAAGTGGGATCGTCCTTCATCGAGCGCAAGCCCCACTCCGCCTTGCCGGTCATGGGGTCTACGGGAATGCGGCGCAGAAACTTCACTTTCTTTGTCTGAACCTCCACGCCGTTGACCAGCGTCTCCAGGTCTGGCGGATAACCCTGGCTGTCGAGCTTGACCTGGAAGGCGTTCTTGTCGGCCGCGTCCTTGTAGTGGTCGATGGCGTCGCGCATCATCCACAGATCGTAGCGCAGGTAGCGCTCGTTCTGGCGCTTGACCTGGAAGCGGGCGACTGGCAACGCGGCCGAGGCGAGGATGGAGAGAATCGCCACGGTCACAATCAACTCGACCAGAGTGAGCCCCCGCTCTCCGGGGCGGACGTTCCGGATTGGCCGGGCTTCCTTCATGATAGGCCCCTCATCGGCTTACTTCACCTGAACGTTGATGCGCGCGCCCTGTGCCGGCAACTGCTGTTGTGAACTGTTGACTGCGCCTGGCCGGGTAATGGCGATGACGCTGTTTCCGGAGGCCTTGGCCTGGAATGAAAGCACACAGATCACGCCGGCTCCGTTCACGCCGGCCGCTCCCGGCGGAAGCGAAGCATTGATGTTGATGGAGCCGGGTCCGTCGTCGCGATGCACCAGCGCTACTGCCTGTCCGTTGCGGCCCAAAAAGTCACCGTTATCCACATTGAGCAGGGATAGCGTGGCCGGATCGTAGGAAATCTGCAAAGGAACAGCAGCTATATCCTTTCCTCCGGTCAGCACCACGGAGATCTGGAAGGTAGCGCCGGGAGCCACAGGGGCGGGCTGCGGAGCAAGCGACAAGCTCACGCCGGGAGGTTTTGGGGTAGATTCCGGCGGCTTGGCCTGGGCGGTGTTCCCGGTGGTCTCCGCGGCCTGGTGTAACTGATCCAGCGCGGCCGGGACAGCGGCCAGGGCGCTTTGGCCTGGAACCGTGCCAACATTGGGCTGAACGCTGGAAGATGGGTGCGGAGTGGGAGCTGGGCTGGAGGCCGGTTTCGATTCCGGCTCCGAGCTGGCGCCCTCAGCCGGAGTGTGGCGCAACTCAATGGACGTGCCGGATCCAGTGTCCACGGTGCGCAGATTCACCTGCTCCAGCGCCTGCGAACGAACCACGTGCGGCACCACCAGAAAGACCAGCTCGTCGTCCTGAATTGTGTGATCCTTGGAGCCGAAGAGGTAAGAAAGGCCGGGAATCTGACTCAGCCCGGGAATGCCGGACTTGGTTTGCGATTCCTGCTTGTTCTGAATACCGCCGAGGATGCTAGCCTCGCCCTCGCGCAGCCGGATGACGTGATCAACGCTGCGCTGGCTGATGATCGGCTCGGTCACGCCGCTGATGGTCACCGAACCGCTCTGCGAAGTGACCTCGATCTTGATCTTGAGCGTGACATCGCGGTCAAAGTGGACGGTCGGCGTCATTTCGATATTCACGCCCACGTCCTGGTACTGGAACTGCGTGTTGACCAGCGAGCTGACCACGGCGGTGGCGGCGCCGGTCTGATAGGAGCCGGTGGCGATGGGAATCTTGGAACCGATCTTCATCACCGCCTTCTGGCCGTCAGTGGCCCGGATGCGAGGATTCTGCAAAATCTTAGTGTTCGTGTCTGTGAGCAGCAGGTTGGCCGTGGCAGAACCCACAGTTACGGCAAAATCCGTGGCCTTCAGGTGGGCCAGTTGATAGAGTGTGGGGCTGGTCGTGCTGGTGGTCGAACTGGTCGTGGATGTAGTGGTCGAACTGGTGCTGCTGGAGGGCGGCTGCAGCGCGACACCTACGCTGCTGGGCCAGGCGATGCCCAGCGTTTTCTCCCAGTTTTTGCTCACCTCCATGACGGCGATGTCCACCACCACCTCGGGACGCGCTTTATCCAGGTCGTTAATCACTTTTTCAGCCAGCAGAAGTTCGTCGGGCGTAGCGCGCATCACAATGGCGTTCTGGCTGGGCACCGGGTAGACCTTGGTGTTGGGCAACAGGTTGCGGATGGCGGTATTTACGTCGGTCAGGTCGTTTTGCTGCCATGCATTGGAAAGATAAAAGGTCTGCACGGCCTGCTGATCGAGCTCGGTGTGGCGTGCGCGAGTGTTGGCGGCCACAAAAAGCGTGTTTTCGGTGACCGGCTTCCAGAAGGTGTTGGAGATGGTGCCCACAATGCGCAGCGCATCGAGCAGAGAAACGTTGTTCAGGTCCACCTGAATGCGCTTGGAGGTGTACTCCGGGTCAAACAGGACATTGACGCCGGCGGCTTTGCCGATAGCCTGGTAGACCATCTTGGCGTCTTCCTGGATGTGCAGGGTGAGCGGTTCGTTGGAGACCGGCTTCAGAATGGCCGGCGCGCTCATCGATTCGAGGTCCTCCTGCTTGCCCTCGATCTGCGGGAGGCTGGTCTCAGAGGTCAGGGTAGCCTCGCCGTGCTTCTTCCGCACCCGGGCTATGGCTTGCTGTGCGGCTTCATTGCTGGGGTCGATCTCGGCGGCGTGCAGAAACTCCGACAGCGCACCCTGTTCATTGCCCGCGTCCAGCAGCTTCTGGCCCTTGGTAACGTGCGCGGCAGAAGCGGTGATGCGCACCCGGTAGAACGCGGCGCGGAATTGCAGGTCCTTGGGAGCCTTGGCATGGGCCTTCTGGTAGTTTTCGTAGGCGCCGTCGTAGTCCTCCTTCGCCTCTGCGGTTTGGCCGCGCTTGAAAAACGTGCTGGCCGACTCGGCGCGCAGGGCAACGCTCGACAGGCTGAAGACTGCCAGAACGGCAAGAAGCGCAATCCAGAAAAAGGCTCGTGAAAAAACGGATCTGGAGGCAGCCTGTGCTTGAACGCGGCTTTTCATCAAACTCCCCGGCGTCTTCGCCAGCCCGCACTGCTCATCGGGCTCTTGTGGACAGCCTTGGCCGTCCCAGACGCGCATCTTGAAGCAATTTCGATTGGTTAAAACTCCCATTCGATGCAGCCCCATTCTAACAAAGCCCGGCGCAAAACTGCCTGAAACCAGCGCCAATGCTAGGATTGAGATTTGAGGAGGCTTGCGGATGGCTCGCCAAACCAGCCACGTCATCGTTCAGCCGGCCAGTCCCGGCCCGCAGAAGCCTGCCAAGCCCCGCGATCCGGTGGCCTCGGGCGAGCGGGATGCCGCGCACAATCGCGTCGCCAGCCACAACTACTTTCTTCTCGAAAAGTTCGAGGCCGGCGTCAGCCTGCGTGGGACGGAGGTCAAGTCCATCCGCGAGGGCAAGGCTAACCTCAAGGACTCCTACGGCCTCATCCAGAATGGCGAGGCTTTCCTGCTCAACCTGCATATCGGCCCCTACTCCCACGGAAACCTCTCCAACCACGACGCCACCCGCACCCGCAAGCTGCTGCTGCACAGCGGCGAGATTCGCAAGCTACTCTCCAAGACGCAGATCAAGGGCCACACGCTCATCCCCACCCGCCTTTACTTCCGCAACGGGAGGGTCAAATGCGAACTGGCTGTGGCCAAGGGCAAGCAGGATTGGGACAAGCGCGAGACTGAGAAGCGCCGCGAGGCTGACCGCGATGCCCGCGCCGCCGTCAACGCCAGTAAGCACAAGATGGGGCGCTAGAGGCAGCCTCCACGACATAATCGCACGGAAAACCATGTATCTTAAAGAAAACACGCCGGTAATGCCGCAACACGCAGGGCTGGCCACACAGTTCTCTGTGTTAGTGCGGCGTTGACCACTCCGTCCCCATATTGTCGTCGGTGATCAACCGTGCACCCTTGAACCGGTGCAGAATACTGTCGTGCGATTCGAGCATCCCACCGGGAACATCCAGTTCGTCAGCCAGATGTAGAACCTCCTCAAGCCGCGCGCGCTGATCTAGTTTGGCCAGATCGAAGACTGGGCGCCCGTCAATTTGATAGTGTGTGAGCGCTATTCTCCAGCGGTTCTTGTCGAGCGTGATGGGGCTGTCGCTGACGGCAACAAAGCTGTGGACGCGCAGCGCGTATGGAAATGCTGTCGCGCCCGTAGCCAGAGCTTCGCCGGAGAAGGTCGTGTTGTAGTACGCTATTCCGCCGGGATTCAAATGCTCCCGCATCTGGCCCATAAACTCCGTTGACAAAAGGTTGGAGACATTGGCGCGATAATTCCACGTGGTGTTCATCAGGATGAAATCGAAACGGCGATCCGGATGCCCCAGCAGCCAACGCCGGCCATCGTCGGTGACGATATGAATCTTTGGGTTGCGCAGCAGGCTCTCAACAACGGGATACTTGCGGATCAGCGAGAGGAAGCCGGGATTGATCTCGACGACGGTGACATCCTCGACCCTCGGATCGTTCACCAGCACTTGCGTCCATGCTCCGGTGGCCAGGCCAATGACTAGAACCCTCCTGGGATTGGGATGCATGCCACTGATCGCAAAGGCACGAAAGAGCAGATTGGAATCGTGCATCATGTCGATTTTGATCTGCCCGTCATAGGCGCCGCCGCTGAAGACCACCGGGATCAGGTAGCCGTAGTCGGCGATGGATGGGTATACGGCAATCACGCCGCTCCTGTTCTCCGCCACGTCTGAAAATTTCATGCTGTTGTTGAAATTGATCTTGAAAAGCAGCCGTTCATAAATACCGGAGTAGAGCGGCCCTGATCCCAGGGCGAGAGCCACGCAGGCCACGCCGCCGGCAACGAAGATGCGCTTCGGCCACTGTGGCCCGGAAAGGACCGCAAGCACGGATGCAGCGAGGAAGCCCAGCCCGAGCAGGAGCAGCGATGTAGCTTGTGTGGACCAATGATCGAGGAGCACAAAACCCACCAGAAAGCTGCCCAGGGTTGAACCAACAATATTGCACATATAGATAAGGCTGATGGATTTGCCCGAGTTTCGCGCCGGATCGATGGCCGCGTGGCTCAGCAGTGGGAATGCCGACCCGAGCAGCGCTGCTGCAATGAACACGAAGACATAATTTATAGAGTCGAAGTGGACGATCCAGAGAGCCAATGCTGGTCCAACAAGAAAAGCTGCGATCGTTCCCAGCATTACGACACTGGAACTGATTCCAAGTGTGCCGCGCAAATTATTGCCGACCTTCTTGCGGCTGGCTTCGCACACCTGCAACGAACCGTAAGCAATTCCCAAAAGGTAATAGGCAAGCAGATAGGCAAAACACGGCGCTAGTCCGCCGGAAGCAAAAGCATAGAGACGATACCAGATGATTTCGTAGGCCAGCGCGATAAATCCCGTGATGCCGGCAAGCAGCATTCCGATCCAAAGCGGAATAATCTCCTGCGGTATTCGAGACTCCTCTATTGGCTTGCGCATGGCCGGAGCGGAATCTCTGATCTGCAATACCAATGCAGTGGCGCCAACAAACAGATTGAAGCAAACCGCAAGTCGAACCGACCCCGCTTCTCCGAGCAAGCGCATGAGCAGCAGTGCGGCAGCGAAGCAAGCCGCGGCGGAGCCAAAGGTATTGACTGAATAGAGCATGCCAACCGACTCTCCGATATTCCCTGTGCGGCGGACAAAATGCTCCACCAGAAGCGGCAGTGTGCTCCCCATGAGCATCGTCGGAATCAGCAGCAGTGCAAATGAAATAAAACCGGTAGCGGTCGTAGAGGCTCCAGCTGTGTAAGAGCCAATGCGATGAAATATCCACAGGGAAGCCGCGCCAAAGCTGCCCACGGAAAACTCGATAAGGCCAAATGCGAGTAGCAGGCGGATTCCCTTGCGACTCGAAAGCCAGCCGCCAGCAAGGCTGCCTATCCCCAGACCTAGCATAAAAATGGTAACAATAATGGTTACCGATTCAATGTTGATTCCATACAACGTGAATAAGGTTCGCTGCCACACAATTTGATAGAGAAGCGCCGGGAAACCAGATAAAAAAAAGAGTAAATAATATAACCGAGTTGTATCTCGTTTCGCCAAACTGCCAATGAAATTTAGCATTTCTTGTAATCTATCATGCCGTCGCGGGAGTGTAAAACTAACGCCAGCATTTACCGACGTGGGTTTGAATGTTCTACTCCTTGGGCTGCGCTTTGGATAGACTCCATAAGCCATTTCGTTGCGCCAGAGTGGGAATCCGTAATACTCAATTACTATGCTTTTACCATCCGCCGGCATCAATGAAATAATAGTCTTCATGCGGACTCAACTCTCTTTTGCCCCCCTCTCCCAAATCAAAACCGAACTCCTGGCCGTCTTGGCCATTGACACTCAAACCGACAAAGCCCCCGACGCCAAGCCACAGCCCGTTCTGCTGACCGCCGATGCTGCTGTCAAGGCAGCCGCGGCCACAATCCTGGCCAGCGGCGAATTCAAGGCCGGCGCCAACGAAACAATTCTGCTGCACGCTCCCGCGGGTCTGGCCGCCAAGCGCCTCCTGCTGGTTGGCCTGGGCAAGCAGGCCAAGGCCACGGCCAACTCCGTGCGCAATGCCGCCGGAACCGTCGTCCGCTTCATCAAGCCGCGCGGCATTCGCGAGCTGGTTCTGGCCCTGCCTGTGCATGACTTGATTCTGCCCTTGGCAGGCACGCGCGCTGCTGTTGAGGGCGCGTTTGTGGGCGACTTCGATTCCGACACCTATCGCAGCGAGCGCAAGGACCAGAGCACGGAGTCGTTCACGCTGGCCGCTCCCGCCAACGCCGATAAGGCCGCGCTCGAAGCCGCCTTCGCCGAGGGCGGCATCATCGGCGAGAGCCAGAACTTCGCTCGCGCGCTGGTCAACGAACCGGGCAACAAGCTGACGCCCACACTGCTCGGCCAGCGTGCCGCTCTCATGGCCGCCGAAGTCGGCCTCGGTTGGGAAGTCCACTCCGCCGAAAAGCTGCATGAGTTGAAGATGGGCGCATTCTGGAGCGTCTCGCAAGGCTCGGCCGAACCGCCCGCGCTGATTGTCTTGCGCTACGAACCGGAAGGTGTGACCGGCGGCCCCGTTCTCGGCTTGGTCGGCAAGGGCATCACCTTCGACTCTGGCGGCATCTCCATCAAGCCCTCCGACAAAATGGAAGAAATGAAAACTGACATGGCCGGCGGCGCGGCCATGCTCGGCGCCATGCGCGCCATCGCCCTGCTCAAGCCAAAGGTGCGCGTCATCGCCGTCATTTGCGCTGCTGAAAATATGCCCTCTGGAACCGCGCAAAAGCCCGGAGATGTACAGACCGCGATGCCTTTTTCTCCCGATAAGCCGGGAAAAACCATCGAAATCATTAACACAGACGCCGAAGGCCGGTTGGTTCTTGCCGATGGCCTTACATACGCACGGCAGCTCGGCGCAACCCACCTCATCGACGCCGCCACACTCACCGGCGCATGCGTCGTCGCTCTTGGCCACATCAACGCCGGCGCATTTTCCAACGACGAAGACGCCTGGGCAAAGTTCGACGCGGCGCTCACCATCTCCGGCGAAAAGTTCTGGCGGCTGCCGCTGGGCGATGAGTATGCCGAGATGATCAAGAGCGACATCGGCGACATCAAGAATACCGGCGGACGCTGGGGCGGCGCGATTACCGCAGCCGAGTTCCTCAAAGTCTTCGTCGAGGAGACGCCGTGGATTCACCTGGACATCGCCGGCCTAGCCTGGGCGGAAGACTCCAAGCCCTACATCGCCAAAGGGCCGAGCGGGGTTGCCGTGCGTTCGATTCTGGAGTGGGTGAGGAAGTACAGCTCGTAGCTTCTAGCTTTTAGCTATCAGCTTTTCAAGGCTGGAACCAACAACAAAGATGGGTGCCCCAGATCTCGATTTTGGGATCTGGGACAGCACGAACATTCTGCGAACAAATTGAGAGTGATTGGCCGCACCG
>Ga0302320_10025407_pt1 | contig 11518 bp, 7 predicted proteins | sample Bog_T0_3_FD_202130 | JGI IMG/M metagenome (GOLD analysis project Ga0302320, IMG submission 202130) | Peat permafrost microbial communities from Stordalen Mire near Abisko, Sweden - Bog_T0_3 | ecosystem: Environmental > Terrestrial > Soil > Wetlands > Peat | place: Sweden: Abisko, Stordalen Mire... | reverse complement strand
CCTTGCGCCAGCGGGTGGAAGAGGACTTGGTCAAAATCCACGATAACCGGCCATTGGTGCGATCCTTCTTCGGCGAGAAAACAGTAGCCTATGCCGCTGACTGATCAGTAAGCGCTGCCGGCAGCCTGCCCGCCACCCGCTCCAATATCGTTTTCATTCTGGCGGATGACATGGGCTACATGGACATGAACGCCTACGCCCAGCACATGACGGGAGTGCCCGCGGCGCAGCAGTTTTACGAAACCCCCAATCTGGACCGGCTCGCACATGAAGGCACGGCCTTCGCCCAAGCTTACGCTACGCAGCTATGTTCGCCCACGCGCGCCGGTTTATTAACCGGTCGCAATTCGGCAAAGCTAGGCGTCATGACCGCCACGCCCGCCACCGTGAAAACCTACTACAACCAGGGGCTGACGCCACCGCCAGGCTATCTGGTTAATGACGCCATCTACTGGGGCGACAAAATCACGATCCCGCAGGCGTTGCTGAACGGTTCGACGCTGGATGCATTGCCCTCCGGCCAGCCGGGAGACAATGGCCGTGATGAAATCACCATCGCTGAGGCGCTCAGCGGGTATCACTCCGCGTTTATCGGCAAGTGGCATCTGGGCAGTCATGGCGCACGGGGCTGGCAGCCGCACAACCAAGGCTTCGAGGAACTCGCCTATTTTGATGAAGGCAGCTCGCCATATTATAACTGGCGCCAACTCTGGGACAACCGGAAAAAACGATTTGAGAAAATGCCGCAACCAGAATTGCTGCGAGGGAAGACCGACCCAGCCACCAGCAAGGAATACCTGACCGATGCGCTCACCGACACGGCGGTGAATTTTCTTCGGCAACAGGCGGCGACCACCAACACCTCTCCCTTTTTCCTCTACTTCTGCCACTTTGCAGTGCATTCGCCGTTTGAAGGCAAACCGGAGGACATCGCTCGCTTCCAACCGAAATCCACGCTGGGCTGGAACCACCAGTCCAACGTCGTTTATGCCGCCATGATTAAAAGCCTGGACGATTCCGTGGGGCGCATTCTGGAAACCCTGGCACAGACGGGACTGGAATCCAACACCCTCGTCGTCTTTATGGCCGACAACGGTGGCGTGACCTACACCACCCCGGCTGCGACCTGCAACGCACCCCTCAAGGGCGGCAAGGCAATGCTATTTGAAGGCGGCATTCGTGTGCCACTGGTCTTCCGCTGGCCAAGCCGCATTCCCACGAATCAATGGAGCAACGTCGTAGTATCTTACGAGGATGTCTTTCCCACCCTGCTGGATCAAATGGGGGTGGATCCAAAACCACATTACGGGCGGATTGACGGCCGGAGCCTGACGCCGCTGTTCCATGATCTGACCAATCAAAAACATGATTATCCGCGCGACACGTTTTACTGGCATTACCCATTCAATGTGGCGGTGATCAATCCGGAGGATGGTCAACCCCTGACACCGCATTCGGCCATGCGCCAGGGTGATTACAAACTGATCTTTGACTGGAGTGGCCGCCTGCTGCTGTATAACCTCAAGAATGATCTCAGCGAGCGACACGACCTGTCCGCTCAAATGCCGGACAAGACTCGCACAATGTTCAAACAGCTCAACGACTGGCTGGATCAGAACGTGGCCCAAAAATATTCGCCCGCGCTGAATCCCCATTATGATCCGGCAAAGGATGTTCACGCCAGTCCGTTCCGCGATGAACGCCAGGCATTCCTGGGTGAAGCCGAGGCGATTCGCGCGGCCAAGGATGATCCGCGCCTGCAGCAACTTCTGCTAAACGACGACTGACGCACGTGGTTTAGCCTGACCCATTTAACACAGCGATTTGAATACCAAAACCAAGCCAATGAACGTTCAGATTTCCAGCCTCGCCCTAACCCTGCTGCTTTGTGCCGAGAGCCACAGTGCGAAGGCCGCCGACATCCCGGCACGCCCCAACATTCTATTTATCCTCACCGAGGATTCCGGGCATCTGGGTTTTCTCGGCACGCCCGGTTTGAATACACCAAACATGGATTCGCTGGCCCGCTCGGGAGTGTATTTTAAAAACTTCTTTGTGGCCTATCCAGTGTGCTCGCCCTCGAAGGCGGCGATCTACACCGGGTTGGCCAGTCACGCCAACGGCATCATGAATAATACCGAGAATTATTTCAAACCAGCGTCTCAACTTACTCCTGCCGAGCGCAAAAACCCGATCTACATCAGGAACCGCATCCGCGATGACGTCCCCACGCTCGTCGAACGACTGCGTGAGGCAGGCTATTACCAGGGTATCGCGGGCAAATTGCACGTCGCTCCCCTGGAGAGATTCCCCTACGATGAATTCCTGAAAAATTACAGCGGCGCGTCGGTGGCCGGATTCATCGCCCGGGGAAAGCAGACTGGCAAGCCGTGGCATCTGTTCGACAACATCGAGATTTCTCACCGGCCGTTCACGGATAGTGACCACAACAAAATCAACGTGAATCCCACAGAGGTGAAGGTTCCGGAGTTTCTTGCCGACACGCCTGGGGTACGCCAGGATTGGGCGGAGTATCTGGATGCAATTGAGAAAGCAGACAGATATGTCGGCGAAGCGATGCGAGCTTTGCGCGCGTCTGGGGAGGAATCCAACACCATCGTCATCTGTATGCAGGGCGACCACGGCGCCGCGTTTCCGCACGGCAAAATGACACTGTATGATTTTGGGTTGCGCGTGACGATGAGCATGAATTGCCCCGGGTTGACCACCGACCCCGGGATCAGCGGAGCGCTGGTCTGTGAACTGGATTTTGCCCCGACACTGCTCGACCTGCTCGGATTGACGCCTCTGCCGAAAACCCACGGCGTCTCGCTACGTCCGGCACTGCAAAACCCCAGGACGGCCACGGCGCACCAATATATTTTTGCCGAAATTTCCGACCGGGGTCCGCTACCCAACAATGGCATGCAGGAGCGCAGCGTGTTCGATGGACGTTGGCATTTGATTTATCGCGAAAAGCTCACTCCTGCTTGGCGACAAGTGCAGGCCGATAGCAAAGATTGGAAGGTTTGGCGTAATCGAACTTACGACGAGATCGTTAAATTCAAGGATCAATTCCCCGCGCAATATCAAATCCTCGCGGAGATGGATCCGCAAAGTCTTGGCGGCAAAGTCCGTCCACTCGAGCTTTACGATTTGCAGTCGGATCCGGATGAAATGCACGATCTGACCGGCGTCGCAACGTCGCGCGCAGCTCTGGACCGGCTTTACGCGGCTTTGCGCGACTGGGTGAAGGACACCCAAGATCCTGCCGTACATCCGCCATCAATCCCGCCGGAGTGATGAGATATTTGTGCTATAATATGAACCAAAACAAATGGCTGTTGCTCGGGCTCCTTGGCTGCCAGCTTCTGGCGGCGGAAGGCCAAGACCAACAGTGGTCTGAACCACCCGTCGTCGAGCCAAAGTATGACGGCACCCTTGTTCCACCACCGCAAGGAGCCGTTATTTTATTTGACGGTCAGAACGCCAATGATTGGGTGGGAATCCCCAATAAAAATGACACCAACCGGAGTAGCCGATTCATCTGGAAGGTGGAAAAGGGTTACATGGAAGTCGTCACTCCGCGCGGTGCCCGCGAGCAGCGACTGGTCGGCACAAAGGAAACTCCCATCACCAGCGGCCATCTGCACCTCGAATGGGCCACGCCGGCAGAAGTGAAAGGCGCTGGTCAGGGTCGGGGCAACAGCGGCGTCTTCATTGAAGGCTTTCCGGAATTGCAGATACTCGACTCTTTCAACAACCCGACCTATTTCGACGGCCAGGCCGCAGCTTTTTATGAATATCGTCCGCCGTTGGTGAACGCCTGCCGCGGCCCCGGGCTCTGGCAGGATTACGACATCTACCTTCAGCGTGCCAAGGTGGCCGACGGGAAAGTCGTTCAATCGAGCTTCATCACCGTATATCACAACCATATTCTGGTGCAGGACCACCTCACGTTTTCCAACCTCATCCAAGCGAGCACGCTCCGGCTGCAGGACCATCTCAATCCCGTCCGTTTCCGCAACATCTGGTTCATGCCAGGTCAAATTAGCCTTCAACCTTGAAGCCCCGCTCCAAATATGTATGAAACAAAGACAATTAATTAAGCCATCCAAGAACATTTCGGGCGGCAACTGGTCGCGCCGGACTTTTTTGCGTACCGCCGCACTGGCCACAGGTGGTACCACCGTGGGTTTTCCCATCCTCCTTCGCGCGGGCGACACTAATAAAAAAATAAATGTCGCCCACATCGGTTTTGGCGGCATGGGAAAAGGACGCCTCAGGGAGATGCTTGGCTGCAGGGCCAACATCATTGCCCTGTGCGACGTGGACGAGAACCAGTTTCCTGCCGCCCGGGAGATTGTCGAAAAGGCGGCTTTCAAACCAAGGGAGTATGTGGACTTTCGCGAAATGTTGGAAAAAGAGAAGGATTTGGACGCCGTGGTCATCACTACGCCAGACCACTGGCACGCGCCCATCACGACGGCAGCACTCGCTGCCGGCAAGCATGTTTTTTGCGAGAAGCCGCTCACCCACACCATTTCCGAAGCGCGGGCGGTGCGCGAATTGGTTAAGAAATGTCCGAACCAAGTCACGCAGATGGGCAATCAAGGCAGCGCCTCGCCGAACTTGCGGCGCGGCATTGAAATTATCCAAGGCGGTGCGCTTGGCCAGATTCTTGAGGTGCATTGCTGGCTGCCTGGCGGTGGCGTTCATCCCGGCTTGGCGACGCCGTCGGTTGGTGATCCCATTCCGAAAGGTTTGCACTGGGATGGGTGGCTGGGAGTGGCACCCCCGAGACCCTACAAAAAGGGCTATTATCATCCGGCGAACTGGCGCGGCTGGTATGATTTCGGCAGCGGCATCGTGGGCGACTGGGGTTGTCACGCATTGAACTTGCCGTTCCGAGCATTGAAATTGAGTTATGCCAGGCGGATTTCTGCCCAAGGCGAGTTGACTGGCTTGCCAACTTACCCGGGCAAAAATCATATCCGCTTTGAGTTCGGCCGACGCGGAAATCTTGAGCCGGTCACGGTGTATTGGTATGACGTGGGTGCGAAGCCGGCAGACGGCGTGGTTCCGGCGGAACTGCTCGCGCATCTGGGTGAATTGCCGGTCTCGGGTGTTTTTATTCTCGGCGAAAACGGCTGGACCTTCGGCGAGGGGCACACTAGCTCTGATTATATCAAGTTGAAGGATGAGACTAAAATTTCCGGCATTCAAAACCACGAACCCACCCAAGCAGTTCCCATATCCCTCCCGCGCGTCCATAATCATGTCGCGGAATGGGTGGAGGCCTGCGCTGGCGGGCCGCCGACGTTTTCTAATTTTGAACTCGGCGGGCACCTCACGGAGATTGCACTCTCTGGCGTATTGGCCATGCGGACGCAAAAAACACTGGATTGGAACGGCGAACAAATGCGCGCCGAAAATGCGCCAGAAGCGGAGGAATACATTCAATCGAAATATCGCTCAGACTGGAGGATTTGATGGTTGAAGACTTTCCGTTTAAATAATTTGTCATGACCACACCGTTATTATTGTTCGTTGCCATTTGCTTGTTCAACTGTCAATTGCGCGCGGCGAACAAGCCCAACGTTTTGTTTGTCATCGCCGACCAATGGCGGGCGTCGGCGTTTGGTTTTGCCGGTGATCCGAATGTGCAGACCCCGCATCTCGACACTTTGAAAAGGGAGTGCGTTTGTTGTGTGAACGCGATTTCCGGCGTTTCGGTCTGCTGTCCGGCACGGGCCTCAATCTTGACGGGCCAGCGACCACTGACGCATGGCGTCTTTTTGAACGATGTGCCGCTGAATCCCAACGCTGTTTCACTCGCCAAGGTTTTGAAACAGGCGGGGTATGACACCAGTTACATCGGCAAGTGGCATCTCAACGGGGACGGCCGTTCGGCTTTTATTCCACGGGAACGTCGCCAAGGGTTTGATTATTGGAAAGCTTTGGAATGCACGCATGATTACAATCATTCTTTCTATTATGCAGATGGGCCGGAAAAGTTGGAATGGAAGGGATTCGACGCCATCGCGCAGACCAGGGATGCCGAAATCTATCTGCGTGATCATGCGAAGTCAGTCAAACCATTCTTCCTCTTTCTGGCCTGGGGACCACCTCACGATCCCTACCAGATTGCACCGGACAAGTATCGCGCAAAATATAAGGCTCGCGAAATCAAACTGCGTGCCAATGTTCCAGAGTCGATCAGTCAAAAAGTGCGGGTCGCACAAGCGGGTTACTACGCCAACTGTACCGCGCTGGATGATTGCATGGGTGAGCTCATGCAAACGTTGCGCGACAATGGCCTAGCGAGCAACACAATTGTCATTTTCACCGCTGACCACGGCGACTTGCTGGGTTCGCATGAAGTCTTTAACAAGCAACAACCGTATGATGAATCCATTCGCGTGCCGCTGCTCCTGCACTGGCCCAAAGGATTTGGCACCAACGGGGGTTTGCTTGACGCACTGATTAATTCTGAGGACATCATGCCCACCCTGCTGGGATTGTGCGCCGTCCCCGTTCCAAAAACCGTGGAAGGACTTGATTACAGTGGTTATCTGTGCGGCGGCAAGAACCCTTCCGACGATGCTGCTGTCATTTCGTGTCCCGCGCCTTTTGGCCAATGGGACCGCGTCCGGGGCGGCCGAGAATATCGTGGCGTGCGCACCCAGCGCCACACCTATGTCCGAGATTTGAAAGGTCCCTGGCTGCTGTTTGACGATGAAGCTGATCCTTACCAGACCAACAACTTGGTGAACGAGCCGCGCAGCGCCAGATTGCAGGCGGAACTGGAAACTACGCTGGCTCGCAAGCTGAAGGAGCAGGGCGACGAGTTCCTGCCTGCCGCTGACTACCTCAAAAAATGGGGCTACCGGGTGGATGCCAACGGGACCGCACCATACACGAATTAAAATAAAATAACTCGTACATTTTCCGAATCGTCATGAAGCAACACCTTTCATTCCTCATCACTTATTGCCTGTTCCATGGCCAGACATATGCTGCGATCTTGCCGCAGCTCGAGAAACCCAACATTATTGTCATTCTTGCAGATGACCAGGGCTATGCTGATCTGGGCGTTCAACACCAACTTCCTGACCTCAAAACGCCGAATATTGACGCGCTTGCGGCGCAAGGTGTGCGCATGAAGGCTGGCTATGACACCGCGCCGCAGTGCAGCCCGTCACGCGCCGGCTTGATCAGCGGGCGCTATCAGGAGAAGTTCGGCCTCGACACCATTCCCGACGACCCGATGCCACTCGAAGAAGCAACCATTCCCAAGCGGTTGAAGGTGGCGGGCTATGTCAGTGGCATGGTTGGCAAGTGGCATCTTGACCCCAACGCCACCTGTCTCAAGTGGGCGCGCAAAAATCTGCCAGAAGTGAAACCAGACCAGCAGGGCCGCGTGGCGATCCCTCGAAGATTTATCCGGCAGTATTCCTCGCTGGCGCAAGGTTTTGATGAGTGTTTTCAAGGCGAGGAACAGCACTACTTTGCCACGTTTGACCTCAATGGCCAGCCGCTTGATCCGCAAGGCAGGGAAATTGATCTGCCTGGCTATCGCTTAGACATTCAGACCAAGGCCGCGCTTGCGTTTCTCCAGCACCACCACGGCCAGCAGGGCCAGCCATTTTTTCTCTACCTGGCGTACTACGGTCCGCACGTCCCACTCCAGGCCACGGATAATTATCTCTCCCGTTTTCCCGGCCAGATGGCCGAACGACGGCGCTATGCACTGGCTATGCTATCGGCGATTGACGATGGCGTCGGTCAAATCACTGCCGCCCTAAAGCAATATGGGATTAGCGACCACACGCTGATTTTCTACACCTCTGACAACGGCGCGCCGCTGGGTGCGCAACAGGGGCATCCGATGGCGGATGTGCTGCCGGTGAACAAACCAGGCCATGCCTGGGACGGATCACGCAATGATCCTTGGGTTGGGGAAAAGGGCATGCTGGCCGAGGGGGGCATGCGCGTGCCGTTCCTCATGCGGTGGCCGGGCCGGCTCCCCGCCGGCAAAGTATATGAGCAGCCAGTGAGTACGCTGGACATTGCCGCCACGGCGGCGGCAGTGGCCGGTTTGCCTCCAGATGACAGCCTGGACGGTGTGAACCTAATTCCGCACCTGACAGGTAAAGTCAGCGGGCCGCCTCATGACGCACTTTATTGGCGCTTCTGGGACCAGTCCGCCGTGCGCATCGGCCAGTGGAAATACCTCCAGGTTGGCAACGCCGCGAAATATCTCTTTGATGTGACCAGCGACGAGCACGAAAAGCGCAATCTTATCGCCCAGCATTCAGAAATCGCGCGCGCTTTGGCCGCGAAACTTTCCGCCTGGACCAGGCGGCTCAGCCCTCCCGGCGATCCCGACCGACCGCTGAACAGCGAGGAGCAAAAATGGTATCAATATTATTTCGGTCTGCCCGATGACTAACGTGAACATGGCAGCCTGACCTAAAATGGAAATTAAGAAAATATATTTTGTCCTTGCGCTGGTTTCCTGGACGGTGACTGCGCTCGGCTTCACTGGCGTTGACACTTTGCGCTGTGAGGGCTTGGCGAACCCGTTGGGTGTGGATGTGGCGCAGCCGCGTTTGAGTTGGAAAATTGAATCTCACCGTCGTGGAGAAAGCCAGACGGCTTATGAGGTGGTAGTGGCTTCAACACCGGAGAATCTCGCAAAAGACAAGGGCGATTTTTGGGACAGCGGCAAAGTGGCATCCGCTGAATCCATTCAGGTAGAATACGGAGGCCAACCGCTCATTTCCGCCATGCCATACTATTGGAAAGTTCGGATTTGGAATCTGCATGGAAGCGCCAGTCGCTGGAGCGAACCGGCCACCTTCACCGCGGGCTTGTATACGCGGGCTGACTGGCACTCCGCCCAGTGGATTGCCTTCCGCCCGGAAACTCAATGGCGCACGCAATGGGAGCAATCGGTGGCAGCCGAGACCAAAGGGGTGAAGCAGTCGTTTCCCTGGCTCACGGGACAGGGTCTGACGATCTGGGAACATTACGCCGCCGCCCTCCCGCCCTATGACGCGTCGCCATTGTTTCGCAAGGAATTCAAGCTCGACCGCCCCGTCCGCCGCGCCGCGCTTTATATCTGCGGGCTGGGTTACTGCGAGGTATTTCTCAACGGCAAAAGGATTGGCGATCACGTGCTGGATCCCGCGTGGACCTGTTACCAGAAGCGCGCATTTTATGTTACGCACAATGTGACCGCGCAGCTCAAACCAGGTGTCAACGCCCTCGGCGCGATGCTTGGCCGCGGCCAATTCTCGCCGCTCTGCAACGACATCTGGGGGTTGCGCCGTGCCAAGTGGGTGGATCAACCTCGGTTGATCGCCCGCCTCAATGTTGTTTACGCCGATGGAACCTCGCAAAACATTGTCACTGATTCAAGCTGGCGAACTTCTGGCGGGCCAATCATTTATGACGACACGCGGCACGGAGAAATTTACGACGCCCGGCGCGAACAGCCCGGTTGGACTGCGGCTGGTTTTGATGGCAACCAATGGCAGGCGGTATCGGAAGTCAGCGCGCAAAATCCACTGCAAGCACAGTTGATTCCACCGATCCGTGAGTTCCCCGCCTTGGAGCCGGTTCGTTGTATTGAAAGATCAAAACACGAGAAGCTCTTTGACGCCGGGCGCAACCTCGCCGGTTGGGCGCGCGTGACTGTGCATGGCGCTCCCGGCGCGAAAGTGCTGGTTGATTATGCCGAAGTGCCTTTCGATCTGGAGCTGCGCGGCCATTATCCCTGTGGCAAACCGGCTCCTGAGTTGGCGCACCCGGAAGATACCTTCCGCGACCTAGCCACTCATGTGCGCCAACAGAATGGCTATATGCTCAAGGGCGGCGGCGCGGAAACTTTCACCTGCCACTTTTCTTATAAGGGTTTTCAATTCATCCGCGTCGTGGCGGACGACGGCGTGTCCATCGACCACGTTCAAGCTGTGCCGGTGCACTCCGACGTTGCTGCCATCGGTGACTTTGAGTGTTCCAATCCGCTGTTGAATCAGATTCAACGAGCGGCGCAACTGACCTTCCTGAACAATTTTCACAGCCTTCAAACGGATTGTCCGCACCGGGAAAAGCAAGGTTGGATGGCCGATCTCTATCTCACCGCCGAGGCGGCGATGTACAATTTCGACATGGCTGCGTTTTATTCCAAGTGCGTGAACGATGTTGCCGATACGCAAAACCCCACCGGTGGGATTGGGCTGGTGGCTCCCAGCGGTGATTATAACCGTGGGGCTTCCACTCTTTGGCCCGCCGCCTTGGTCTATTTGCCTGCCAATTTGCTGACTTTTTATGGTGACCGACGAACGGTGGAACAACATTACGCAGCCATGAAACGCTTCGCCCTGAGCAGTCTGCTGCGCCAGGTGCCAGGTAAGCCGGAAGTCATCACGGATGTGCTTGGCGACTGGGCTTCGCCTTTGGATCATCCGTCGGCGAGCGGCGAAACTTCGGTGATGTCTCCGCCCGAAGGCCGCACGCTTTACGGCACCGCCGCGCATTTCCGCGTGGTCAAAACCTTGGCGAAATTGGGGCGGCAACTTGGTAAAGATGAGGAAGCCAGTGAATTTGACGCTTGGGCCAGACGCATCGCGGAAGCGTTCAACCGGGAGTTTTTCGATGCAGGCCAAAGCCAATATCACGGCGAGATCGATACCGACTACCGGCAGGCCGCCAATGCGGTTCCGCTCGATTACGGCTTGGTTCCGGCGTCCGGGTACGCCACTGTTCTCGACCATCTTGTGGAGAATGTTCACATTACTCGCCGCGACCGATTAAACACCGGCTTCGTCGGCACACCAGCGCTGCTCAACGTGCTTGCCGAAGCACGCCCAGACCTCGCGTATGCGCTCGCGGCGCAGACTAATTATCCGAGTTGGGGCTGGATGATGAAAACCGGCGGAACCACCATCTACGAACAATTCGGCGGCGATAATTCCCACGACCACCCGATGTTCGGTTGCGTCAGCGCCTACTTTTACCAGCATCTCGCGGGCATTCAACCCGACCCGGCGGCGCCCGGATTTGGTCACTTCTTCATCCGGCCCGGCGTCGTTGGCGATCTGACCTGGGTCCGGTCGCATTTTGATTCGCCGCACGGCCGCATCGTCAGTAATTGGAAACTGACCGGCCGCAGACTGACGATGAATGTCACCATTCCCGCCAACACCACGGCGACGATTTATGTGCCAGCTTGGCCAGGCAAACCAGACGAGAGTGTCGAAGAGATCACGGAGAGCGGCAAACCGGTTGCCAGTGTCAAGAGCATCAAATCTCTGAATACCGAAAACGGCAGCGCGGTATTTGCCGTTGAATCTGGCTCATATGAGTTTACCAGAGAATAGAACATGCCAGCAGGTCTATGAAAAAGGGTCTTCACGGAGTCGAGTGGGTGAATTTTTGTTTCTGAAGTTGGTTTCAGCCTTTGTTTATGGGTTGGAAATGGTTTTTGACGTTGGCAAAAACCGGTTAC
>Ga0302320_10025405_pt1 | contig 11519 bp, 9 predicted proteins | sample Bog_T0_3_FD_202130 | JGI IMG/M metagenome (GOLD analysis project Ga0302320, IMG submission 202130) | Peat permafrost microbial communities from Stordalen Mire near Abisko, Sweden - Bog_T0_3 | ecosystem: Environmental > Terrestrial > Soil > Wetlands > Peat | place: Sweden: Abisko, Stordalen Mire... | reverse complement strand
GCCGAGGCTATGGGGGTGAAGGAAGGGGAGGTGTATCGGCTGGAGGACTCAGAGCGGGCGGGGACGATTGGACTGAGCAAGCTGCGCGCCGCAGCCGAGGGGCTGGGATGCGAGCTGGTCTACGGGCTGGTTCCGAAGGAGGGGACGCTGGCGGCGATGGCTGCGGCGCTGGAGGCGGGCCGGGCCAAAAAGCGGACGGAGGCAAGGGCGCTGCGGCTGGAGAAGGCCAGGGACAAGAGATACGATGCGGCGGCGAAGCTCTGGGAGAAGCAGCGGCCGGCGCGCGAGAGGGCGCAGCGGGAGGGGTATTGGCAGGCGTTGCGGGTGGCCGCGCCGGAAGGCCTTCGGATTCGGCCTCCGAAGGAGCTGCCTCCGGAGGAGCGCGTCGGGGTTGAGATGATGCGCAGAATGGCGCGGCGGGTGCTGCGGAGGAACGGGATACGGATACGATAAGGCAGGGAATAGGGAGTAGGGAACAGGGAATAGGGGACGCCTGGCGGCGTCTGGGGGTTGGCGGCCTTGCTGGCGCGGGGCGCTGGGGCGATGCGCGGGGAGAGCGGGGCGGCGGAATTCCTGGTGAGTGGGTCGGGCTGTTGGCAGTATTGGAGGTCGCAGCCCCATCCCCAGCGCTAGCCGACATTTCGTTCCCTATATGCGGTCGAGGCGATTTGGCATTATCTCAGGGACCCCAATGACGTCGGCCAAGACGCGAACCCTGCTCATTCGGCGAGGCTGAATTCAAAGGGGTACTCGACGCCCGATTTCTACAGAAGGTTAGATCTCTCGAGCCAGCCGTACCAAGATTCGATATCTTTCTCAGAGAACTTGTTCCCTTTGATGGATTTGAACTCCTCCGCAACAGATTGTTCGGCTGGCCTGCTTCCCAAAATGCCTTTTAGACGGGCATTTACGAAGTGCAAAGTGGCAACCAACTCGAGCGCCTCCGGCTTCGAAGGTCCTAGAACCCGGACAATAGAGTCGATCCTCGGTCTATAGCTCGCCACCTCGTCTAGGAATTCTTTAGAGAATTCGTTCGCGTTCGCGCCCACCGTATACGAGCTATAGGCGCCCGTATTGCTCAGATCCTGAAGCGCTTCATCCGCAAGGAGCGACGTGGCAGACCTCGTAACCTCCTCCGAATAGGGGCCGAAGTTATATATCTCAAACGAGCAAGGGATTGGGACGCCTACCGCCTTGCAAAAATACACAAGCTTTTGCAAAGCGGTTCTTCCAAGATAACCGGACAGCTTGAGCGAATGAAATGACTTGACCACTTCTGCTACGTATGCGGATTGGAGATCGTTTGAGAAAAGTAGAGACATCGTCCTAACCTGCCATCTGCCGGTTCATCACGGCTGCAATTTCGGAGAGATTGTTGGTCGGCGAGGAGGCGAACACCCTCACATTTCTGAACTTCTTTGGAATGACGCTCAGGATCTTGCTTTCTTCACCAATCGGTTTCGGAGGAGCACCTCGTCTCGCCACGTATATTGGGTCCCAAGCGGAATCTTCTTCGTTATCGGTGGGCACAATCTGTTTGTGAATTGAAGCCGCTCCATCATCGATGATGAGATCCACGTCGGGGAATTCTGCTTTGAGATTCTCAAAAGCAACTTTAGTTTTCCTCATTACCAGGTAGTTTGCGCTATCGCCTGTCTCGTAGACCTGTCGATGGTGATCTCTCTCAATGATTCGCCTGGCTACTTTGCTTCTCGGGCCTTCCTTCGACGATTCGGTCTTCATTTCAACGAGCAGATCCATGTCGTCGTATTTGAGTATGTCTTCGGTAGCCTTGTAGTGCTCTTTCCCCCATCTGGCCATAAATTCCGTCAGATATTTATCGTAGATGCGGCGAATCCGATGAAAATAGACCTGCGTGTTCATTTGGTAGCGCGCGAGTATAAGAGCCTCAAATACGTGTTCGCCTCCAGGCTCAAGGCCTATCTGGATTTGTTTAGTCAACGGATTTTCAATTACTGTGAGCGCCTCGATCAAACGATGGAAATCGAAGTGGCCGTAGTCCACTCCGCAGTGCAGCGAATCTCTTCGGAGGTAATCTGTGCGATCCATGTCAATGTCGCTCCCAACAAACTGCCGTAGAAACGTGACCTCCGGTCTTTTCTCCATCAATCTGACCAGCAATTTAGACATGCCCGGAAAAAACCGCTCGTCGAGGAGTTCTCCGAGAATGTCCCGAATGACGTAAATCGAGACTTCCTCATGATCCTTCACAGGAAGTGCGGTTTCAGCAGCATGCGAAAACGCTGGGTGCCCAATGTCATGCAATAGAGCGAGCATTCGAACAACTTGCCTCCCTTTAATGAGGGGCCGATCTTCCAATTCGGGCAGCTTCGCGAGTTCCTCAGATATTTCCTTGCGATGCTTAGTCGACAGCGCATCAAATGCCCTCGTAGCCATTTCCATTACTCCGAGAGAATGTTCAAAACGGCTGTGCATCGCGCCCGGGTAGACATAGCAAGTAAGCGCCAGTTGCTTTACATTTCTCAACCGACGAAATGTTGGATGGTCAATGAATGAGCGTTCGTTCACCGAATAGTGAATAAATCCGTGGACAGGACATCTGACCTTGTTTGTCGGTTCATCTGCGGTGCTCAGATAGTCTGCCATAAATGCGAAGAAAAAGCGAATACTTCCGCTCGATTCCCTAGGATTCGCTATGCTTGTTGTTTTAACAGTTTTCAGAGCAAACCGCACAGATATTTGTGCAAAACTGATCCATAATGATAATTCTAAATAGCTTATTTTTTGAGGATCTTCTGGCTGTGGGCCCGTTTTTTGACCCAGGACGCTTCAACACGGCGCCGGGGCTTTTCACCTGTTGTCCGCGCGTGACGGGACTGGATCTCTGCCTTGGGGACTAGAGGTGGGGCAATGTATAGCCCCCCTAAAGCGCGTTTTGCAAGAATCGGATATGCTTCCGGAATCGACTCCGTAGAAATGGAATCTCAGCTTAACGCAAAGGGCTCGGGGCCGCGTGTCGATATTCGCGGGTGGCGATGTCTAACCAACCACAAATGAGCGGGCGGCTCAGGTCTCCATTCTGAGACCTGGGATCGCACGACCGCTCCCATAAACGCCCGTGTCGCCGGGGAGATTCGGGCTTCACGCCAGATCGCCGAGTCATGTACCGATCTACGACCAATCGCAGAATGGTCCGGACCAAAATGCGATGGATCGTGGAATGGTACGGGCTATCTCTTTTATTTGCATTGGCTAGAGGCTATCTCGTAAACGGCATTCAATCGGCGTTCGGCATTGCTCAGGAGCTAAACGGGCTGGGGACAAAGGCCTTGTCTCGGGGAAAACGCGTGGGGTTTTTTCTCCGGGGCTGAAGCCCGCGCCCGTTTTGTTGGCGTCATGCGGGGTTTGAAGTTCCACCCCGGCGACGAAGGCCTGTCGGCGGGGACCCCGCTGAAACCCCCGCCTCCTTCCGTCACGGGCTTTTCCGCAAGGTGTGGGGCCTCCAAATCCATTCGGCATTTTTTCGGCACGCAAAACGGGTTCCGGAAAAAAGGCCTTCATTGAGGTCAGAGCGGCGGGGCAGAGGCCCGCAGGGGCTAAAGCCCCGTTGATTTTATTGCCTTAGCGGCACGACTGAAGTCGTGCCCTTTCGCACCGCACACCTCCAGACGCATTTTCCCGTAAGCTGTGAAGTCGTGCCCTGTTACTCGCAGCGGCGAGTACCCTCCGAATTGGGTTTTTCGCGAGCTGTGAAGCCGTGCCCCACCAAAACCGGTGTATGAGATGGCTTCCAAGCTTCTTAGCCGACCGTGAGCACGAGTTTTCCGAAGTGGGAGGCTTCTTCCATTCTGTGGAGGACTTCGGGGGCTTGGGACCAGTTGAAGTTTTCGCCTACGGGGCGGAGGACGGCGAGGGAGATGGCTTTGTTCAAATCCTCGAAGTCGCGGCGGGAGCCGACGTAGATGCCCTGGATGCGGGCTTGTTTGTGGAGGATTTGGGGGAGCGGGAGGGGGTCTGCCGCGCCGGTGAGGACGCCGACCTGGGCGACGGTGCCGCCGATTTTGAGGGCGCGGAGGGAGCGGGCGATGGTGCCGAGGCCGCCGACTTCGACGACGAGGTCGACGCCTTCGCCGCCGGTTTCGTCGAGGGCCCACTGGTCCCAGTCGGGGGTTTCGCGGTAGTTGAGGCCGCCGTCGAGGCCGAGGGCGTAAGCGCGCTCGAGCTTCTGGTCGCTGGAGCTGACGCCGAGGACGCGGGCTCCGCGGAGGCGGGCGAGCTGGAGGGCGAAGATGGAGACGCCGCCGGTGCCGAGGATGAGGACGGTGGCTCCGGGCTGGAGGTTGCCGGCGGCGAGGGCGTTCCAGGCGGTGACGGCGGCGCAGGGCAGGGTGGCGGCTTCTTCAAAGCTGAGGTGCTCGGGGATATGGACGAGGCCGGTGGCTTTGAGGACGACGCGCTCGGCGAGCATGCCGTCGATGTCGCCGCCGAGGGCGCCCTTGGTTTTGGCGTGGGTGAGGGGTCCGTCCAGCCAGTTCTGCATGAAGATGCCGCAGACGCGGTCTTTGGGTTTGAAGGCGGAGACGCCGTCGCCGACGGCGATGACCTCACCTGCGCCGTCAGAGCAGGGGATGCGGGGGAGGCGGAGTTTGGGGTTGTAGAGGCCCTTGACCATGAGCAGGTCACGATAGTTGAAGGAGACGGCGCGGACTTTTACGAGGACTTCACCGGGGCCTGGGGCAGGGGTGGGGTGCTCTACAAGTTCCAAGGAATCAATGCCGAACGACGGAATTTGCCAGGCGCGCATAGGATGATCCTCCACATTGAGGGCAACAATCTGAGCCAAACGGGACGCAATTGGCGGAAAGGCCCGTAGAATGAAGATAGGGCTCGTGGGCAGGAAAAGTAAACGGGTGGAGGAATAGATGGCAAAGGCTTTGAAGCAAGCGGTGTCGAGCGCTCCTGAAGGCTATGTGAGCGAGGACGCTCGCCGGATCATCGAACAGCACCGCACGGAAAAAGAACGCCAGAAGCAGTCGTTGAATTTGCAGAGAGAGAACATACTTTCGCAGAAGACGTCGAATCCGGCGCGGCGCACGGCGCTGGAGGCGGCACTGACGCAGGTAGAGGCGCAGATTGAGGCGCTTCGCTAGGTAACTAGCGGATTTTTTGAGCGGTTCCCCAGTTTCCGTGGTGGTTCAAGTGTAGCGAAAGGTGGCTTTTTCTTGAGGAAGAAGCCGCTTGACAGCGGTGCTTTCCCGCTTTGCCAACTGGAGAACCGCTGTAGGGGCTTTGCCCAGATGGCCCTCAGGACTCGCGGTGAAAGAGCAGGGAGTTTGCCTGCTGGACCGGGGTCAGCAGCACGCGCGCAATATTGACATGCGGGGGCCGGTTGACGGCCCAGACAATGACCTCGGCCACGTCTTCAGGGGTGAGCGGTTGTATGCCGTTGTAGACCTTGGCAGCGCGTTCGGTATCGCCGTGGAAACGGACCAGGCTGAAATCGGTTTCGACCATGCCGGGATCGACGGTGGTGACGCGGACGGGGGTGCCGAGCAGATCTTGCCGGAGGCCGTCATTGATGGCGCGCTCGGCGGCCTTTGAAGCACAATAGACGGCGCCGTTGGGGTAGGTGAGTTCGCCGGCGGTTGAGCCGAGGTTGACGACGTGGCCGTGGCCACGGACGACCATGCCGGGCACCACCGCGCGGGAGACGTAGAGCAGCCCCTTGACGTTGGTGTCAATCATCTCTTCCCAATCTTCAATTTTGCCGACGTAGAGCTTGTCGAGGCCTCGGCTGAGGCCGGCGTTGTTGACGAGGATGTCGATCTCGGCCCATTCCTGGGGAAGGGTGTCGATGGCGTCCTGGACGGCGCGGCGGTCGCGGACATCGAGCTGGATGGAGTGGACGGCGGCTGCGCCCTGATGGAGGGCCGCGGAGGCGACGGCGGCCAGCTTGGGCGCGCGGCGGGCGGCCAGCAGCAGGCGGGCTCCCTCGGCGGCAAAGGCCAGGGCGGTGGCAGCGCCGATGCCGGAGCTGGCGCCGGTGATGAAGACGATCTTTCCCTTGAGGCTCATGGGACTATCTTAGGACTTTTTTTCGGATGGCGATGAAAGATTGCCACGGCGTTGGGCCATGCGGTATTGGCCGACGGCCCAGTCTTCGTTGGCGAGGCCGGTGCGCTGGGCTTCGGCGAAGATCTCGGCGAGACTGTCGGCGAGGCTGAGGTGGGTTTGGCGGCTGGCGGCAGCCAGGTGGAGCAGGCGGAGGTCCTTGGCTCCGAGATCGATGGTTGCGCCGGGCTGCAGAGGGGGATGGATCATGACGTTGCCGTAGGCCGCGTAAAAGGGCGACTGGAAGAGGGCGCTGTTGACGGTCTCGAGGAAGGTCTGGGGGGCGATTCCCTGCCCTTCAGCGTAGACGAAGGCTTCGCCGAGGGAGTGGATCATGGCGCTGATGAGGAAGTTGCCGCCGAGCTTGAGGGCGTGGGCCTGGCGGGGCTCGGCGCCGATGATGGAGACGCCGCGGCTGAGTGGCTCGAAGAGCGGGCGGGCGAGGGCGATGGCGGGCTCGGGGCCGGCGACGACGATCCAGAGGCGGCCCTCTTCCGCGACGCTGGGGCGGCCGAAGACGGGGGCGGCGAGGAACTGCTGGGCGCGGCGGGCGTGCTCGGCCGTGAGGCGCTCACTGAGGGCGACGCTGATGGTGGAGTGGGAGACGTGGAGCGCGCCGGAGCGCATGGCGCTGAGCACGCCATTGGGGCCGAGCAGGACCTGCTCGTTGGCGGCATCGTCAAAGAGCATGGATAGGACAATGTCGGCTGCCTGGGCGGCGGCGGCGGGGGTGGCGGCGATGGTTGCGCCCTGGGCGGCGAGTGAGTCCGCGGGGCCGGGAGAGCGATTCCAGACGGTGAGCTGGTGGCCGGCCAGGAGCAGGCGGCGGGCCATGGATGAGCCCATCTTGCCGAGGCCGAGGAAGGCGATGTTCATGGTGAGAGGGTCCTCTGCGGAGATTTTAATTGGTTCCGGAGTGCGAACGAAGAGGGAGCGCAGACGCCTTCGCGGGCAGCGGGAAAAAGCCGGGATTGGGGTTGAATCGGCAGAAGAGGGACCGCAGGGGGCAAAGTGTGTGCGTGAGAACCAGGCTTTCAGAGTGAACGAATGAAACTGTGGAGGTTGGGTGGAAAGCGGGTTTATTAAAAAAGCAGCAAGTCAGCGCCGCTTCGCGGCTTGGCCTTTCGCACCGCGCGCCTACGGATGCGCTTTTCTGCACGGTGTTAAAGCGGTTGGTCTGGTTCTGGCTCCTGCTCTTTCATTCGCTCGTCAATGTCTTCGAGGCTGCCGTACCAGCGAAGGATCTCACCGGAGGGCGAAAAGCGCGGCGATCCCCTGGCACGCATCCACTTCCACTTCTGGTCAACGGTCTTCAAGCGGTACTCGACATCGACGGGATTGCCGGTGCGCATGCCTTCGCGCAAGGCGGTCATGGTGGGCTCCACATCGTCGGGATGGAGCGCGCCGAGCCATCCGTTGTTGCGGGTCTGCTCTCTGCTCATGCCGGTGATCTGGGTCCACAGGGAGCTGACATCCAGATTGTTGCCCTCGGCGTCCAGGACCCAGAGAATCTCAGGATTGAGATCGACCATGTGGCGGAGTTGACTCTCACTCTCGCGGAGCGCCACCTCGGCCCGCTTGCGCTTGGTGATGTCGACAGCGGCGAGCGAAACGCCGATGACTTCTCCCGCCTCGTCGAAGGCGGGCTGGTAAGACAATAGCGCCGTGGTCTCGGGTTCCCCCGGCTCTCTTCCGGGCACGGCAACCTCGACTTCCGGAATCGCCTCGCCCTGGAGAGCGCGACGGAGGTAGGGCTCAAACCTCTTGAACGCCTCGGGGATAACCTCTTTCACGGTTTTTCCCGCATAGGCCGCCATAGGCACGCCATCCATGTCGGCAAGCCGCCGATTGAGGCTCACGTAGTGAAGATTGCGATCGAGAAAGGCCAGGCCGACGGGAGCGCCGTCATAGATGGCCTGCAACTGCGGCAGACGCTGGGCGGGCTGAGCTTCCAACCCGGAGACTTCAGAGCCGGGGCTCAGGGCGGGCAACGCGGCTAACGGCAGGTGCGGCACGGCGGCGACCGCATCGGGTAAGCGATTCGCGGTCATGGGCCGGCCATAGAGCCATCCCTGGCCCATCTCGCAGCCGAGGCGCAGCAGCATCTGGGCCTGCTCATCGGTCTCGACTCCCTCGGCGATGGTCGTCAGATCAAGGCTGTGGCCGAGGCCGACGATGGCGGCGACGATCTTCCGGCTTTCGCGCTTGCCGGTCATGGAGATGACGAAGCTGCGATCGACCTTCAACGCATCGAACGGGAGGACCTGAAGGTGGACCAGGCTCGAATAGCCCGTTCCAAAATCGTCCAGCGACAGCTTGCAACCCATATGTTTCAGTTCGAAGGCAATTTTCTTTGCCAAATCAAGGTTGCCGATGAGCCCGCTCTCGGTAATCTCGATGACCAGCCGATCAAGGGGGAACGCTCCCTCCTCTGCCAATTTCTGAATCTCGCCGGGAAGGCCGGAATTGTGCAACTGGGTTGGCGAAATGTTGACCGCCAGCGACAGGGGCGCAGGCAAATCCTTAGCCGAGAGGAATGCCTTGCGCATGATCTGCCGCATGAGCTTGCCGACCAGGCCATCCTCTTCAGCAAGGGAGATAAAGTTCTCGGGAAGGATCAAGCCAAGCAGAGGATCTTTCCAGCGGGCCAGAACTTCAAAACCGGCGAGGCGACCGGTGGAAAGCTGAACGATAGGCTGGAAGCAGGGTTCGAGTTCATCCTTCTCCAGCGCCCGGCGGACTGTGGCACGGTCCACAGACATGCCCAGAACTCTATGACTAAATCACGGGATTGTCTATGCCCTTGTTTACACACAGGAAATAGCGCGGCGGCCTTGCGGCCACGGCCGGGCTGCGGCTTGTTTAGATATTAATCAACAGTTGAGTCACTCCCAGATACCGGGGCGATTAGGTCTGCACGAGGCGGTCGAGGATGGCGCGGCCGGCGAAGCGGGCGCGGGGGCCGAGTTGGCGCTCGATGCGGATGACTTCGTTCCACTTGGCCATGCGCTCGCCGCGGGTGAAGGAGCCGACCTTGAGCTGGCCGGCGTTGGTGGCGACAGCGAGATGGGCGATGAAGCCGTCTTCAGTTTCGCCGGAGCGGGCGGAGACGACGGGGTTCCAGCCGGCCTTTTGCGTGAGGTGGATGGCCGCGAGCGTCTCGGTTACGGTGCCGATCTGGTTGAGCTTGATGAGGACGGCGTTGGCGGCGTTGCGCTCAATGCCGGTGCGGATGCGGCTGAGGTTGGTGGTGAACAGGTCGTCGCCGATGAGCTGGATGCGCGAGCGCAGGACGGAGGCGATGGCGGACCAGCCCTCCCAATCGGTGTCGGCCATGGGGTCTTCAAGGGAGACGATGGGATAGCGGTCGCACCAGCCGATCTGGAGAGCGGCGAACTGGGACGAAGTAAAGGTGCGGTCTTCAAGGCGGAAGGTGTAGAGCTGGGTTTCGGGGTTGTAGAGATCGCTGGCGGCGATGTCGAGGGAGATGGCGGCGTCGCGGCCGGGCTGGTAACCAGCGGCGACGATGGCGTCATTCATAAATTGAAGGACTTCTTCGTTGGTGGAGAACTCGGGCCAGAATCCGCCTTCGTCGGCCACGCCGAAGAGGGTGCCGCGTTTATGCATGAGGTCGCCGGCGGCGCGGTGGACGTTGAAGGTGATCTCCATGACGTCCTGATACGACTGCGCCCCGGTGGCGATGAGCAGGAAGTCTTGCACGTCAGTCCGCCAGTGGGCATGCGCGCCGCCGCCGACAATTTGGATTTCAGGCAGGGGCAGGAGGGTGCCGTTGGATTGGCCCAGCCAATCGTAAAGGGGGCGTTTTTGCGCGGCAGCGGCGGTGGTGGCGGCGGCCATGGAGACGGCGAGGATGGCGTTGGCGCCGAGGCGGGATTTGGTGGGGGTTCCGTCGAGCTCGATGAGCTTGCGGTCGAGGCCGGCCTGGTCGCAGACGTCGAAGCCCAAAAGAGCGGGAGCGATTTCACGCTCGATGTTGGCGATGGCCTGGAAGACGGATTTTCCGCGAAAGCGGGCGGGGTCGTTGTCGCGCAGTTCGTGGGCTTCAAATTGCCCGGTGGACGCGCCGGAGGGAACGGCGCCGCAGCCGCGGATTCCGTTGGTTAGCTCGATTTCGGCTTCGACGGTGGGGTTTCCGCGCGAGTCATAGACCTGATAGGCATGGATGGATTGAATCTTCATCGCGGCGACTCCGCTGGGTTGAGTTGGTTGAACCATGGCTGGAATATGTCGTGCAGATTGGATGGGGCTTTTTGGATTGTAGAACGGGCGAAGTTGCGGGTGAAGATTCGCTGGTCTTCGGTGAGGTATTCGATGGGGGATTTGCCGTCAATGCGGGCGAGCAGGAGCATGGCGAGGAGGCGGGCGACGCGGGGCTCGAGGGCGACGGTATCGATGGCGTGGCCGGCGAGATCGACGTAGCGCTGCCAGAAGGCCGCGCACATTGGCTCGAAGCTGAGCGGACGCGCTGCGTGGTAGAGGCCTTTGAGGAGGAAGTGGGTGAGCAGGAAGGCGAGGTCGAAGGCGGGGTCGCCATACCAGGCTACTTCGCAATCGAGCAGGACCATGCGGGCGGGCGAGACCATGAGGTTTTTGGGGCTGAAGTCGCCGTGGACGAGGCAGATGCGCGTGGCGGCGAGGCGCGCGGCCTCGGCGTCAAAGAGGGGTTGCAGGTCAGCGTGGCGTTTGCCGGTGGTGACGAGGTAGGGGTCGATGCGGAGCTGGATGAAGTTGGCGGTGGTGTCAAAGGTGCGTTCGGCCAGGGGGTCAGAGGCTGAGTGAGCGTGGACTGCGCCGAGGATGGATGCGGCGCGGAGGGCGGCTTCTGGTTGAATTTGGCCGCGGAGCATCTGCTGCTTCCAACTGGTGAATTCGGGGCCGAGGAACTCCATGGCGAAGTAGCCGCGATCGACGGAGCCGGGGCGCAGGGCGGGGACGGCACGGGGAAGGATGCGGGCGACGTAGGCGATGTAGAGCTGCTCGAAGCGGTTGCGGCCGACGTCGGCGAGCCACTCGTCTTTGACGCGGAGCTGGGCGAGGGCGCGCTTGACGACGAAGGTATCAGGGCCGTCGTCGACGCGGAAGATTTCGCTGGAGACGCCGTCAGTGAGCGGCGTGAGGGTAGCGTCGGGATGGCGCAGCAGGCCGTCGTGGCGCAGCGTGGCGAGGAAGTCTTGCGGGACGGGATGGTTTGGGGTTTGGGGGATGATGCGGTTGTTCTCCTGGTTAGAGGATAGGGTCTTGTGGTTGGCGCGGAGTTGGCCGCGCCGGCCTGGATGCTCTCAGTTCCGTTTGCAACAGCAGCTAGGCCAGCGGGCGGGCGATGGTGAAGGGGCGGAGGTAATCGAGCAGGGTTTCAGGGCTGTTGACGCCGCCGCCGAGGCCGCTCTGGTTGGTTGCGCCGTAGG
>Ga0302320_10025403_pt1 | contig 11519 bp, 11 predicted proteins | sample Bog_T0_3_FD_202130 | JGI IMG/M metagenome (GOLD analysis project Ga0302320, IMG submission 202130) | Peat permafrost microbial communities from Stordalen Mire near Abisko, Sweden - Bog_T0_3 | ecosystem: Environmental > Terrestrial > Soil > Wetlands > Peat | place: Sweden: Abisko, Stordalen Mire... | reverse complement strand
ATTCAGATCCGTCACGATCAAATCCGGGCGGACTTCGAGTGCCTTGCCGATGGCGTCCCGGCCGTTCTCCGCTTCGTGAATCACCACGTCGATTCCGGTCATCCGCAGCGTGCGGGCCACGTAGTGCCGCATTAATTTCGAATCGTCAACCAGCAATACCTGCATTGTCTTTCATGCTCCCCATAAGACTGATCGCCGCGGGCGTCAGTATTCGGCCCGGCGCCGCGCCTTTGCGCAGATCCACGCGGCCGGTCGCGAGATCGAGACGCACCGACCTCGATTCCGTCCCCCCCACGTCCTCCGTGTCGATGAACAGGCCCTGTTTCCAGAAGGCCTTCTTGAGCGCCAGATAGTTGCGCTTGCCAATCTCGAAGTGCGAGGAATCGGCCATCATGCTGGCGCCGCCCACCACCGAGCAGCGCATGCGGCGCTTCAAGCCGCCCTTTTCCTCGATGCGGCGGATCAATTCGGGAACTCCGGTATCGACGTAAACGAAAGGATTGCGGCCGGCGGCGGCGCGGTCGATCGAGGAGTCCGGCAGCATCACGTGCAGCAGGCCGCCCAGTCTGATCTTCCAGTCGAAGGCGATGATGGCGAGGCACGAGCCGAGCGCGTAAGTCGCCAGCGCCCCGTCCGGGTACTGCGCAAAGCGGCAGTCGCCGACGCCCACCACGACCTCGGGCCCCGCGGGGCGGCGCATCGTGCCCTCCTGCATCAGGCCCTCCTGTATGTGGCGGGCTGTACGTACCGCAGGCCGGGCGGAAGCCGCAGCAGAGTCTCGGAATGGCCGGTGAACAGGTAGCCGCCTTCGGGCAGCTGCGCGACCAGGCTTTCGACCAACCGGTCGCGGGTCTCCTGATCGAAGTAGATCATCACGTTGCGGCAGAAAATCACGTCGAAGATCCCGAGGTGGCCGAATGGCTGCAGCAGATTGAGCGGCGAAAACGCAACCAGAGCGCGCACGCGCGGGGCCACCGTCAGGACCGCCGCGGGGCGGGTTCGCACAGCGGTGAAGTAGCGGTCGGGCCAGCCGGTGGGGAGCGCGGCCGTCTTCGGCGCTTCGTATTCGCCGCGCATGGCGGCGCCCAGCGCGGCGCGGGAAATATCCGTAGCGGTAACGCTGCAGCTCTGCACGCCGGCGTCGACCGCGCACATGGCAATCGTGTAGGGTTCCTCCCCGGTAGCGCACGCCGCCGACCAGATGCGGGCGCGGTTCTTCAGCGGGAAGACGGTCTTCTGCAGAAAAACGAAATGCTCCGGCTCTCTCCAGAACCCGCTGTGATTGGTTGTCAGCGTGTCGATGAATTCGGTGAATTCCGGGCTGTGACGGCTGCGCGAAACAAAGTGGATGTACGCGGTGAAGGAATCGAAGCCGTAGTGGCGGACCAGGCGTTCGAGCCGCGACGAAACCAGCGCCTTCTTAGCTTCGGGGAGACTGATCCCGCACGTATCGCGCGCCAGATCGCGCACCAGATCGAAATCCATCGCGGTCAGCGGCCTGACGGAGGGGGCAAGAGCGGCTCCCTGGGCAACGCGGCGGCCTGGGGCCGGGTTGATCATGCCGGCCCGTTCCGGTAACGCAGCGTATTCACGTCGATAATCAACCCGACGCGGCCGTCTCCGAGGATGGCCCCGCCCGAAATCGCGGGCACGTCCCGGAACGTCGTTCCCAGCGACTTGATCACGACTTCCTGCTTCCCGATCAGCTGATCCACCGCGATGCAGCAGAGCTGCTCGCGGCTTTCGACGACGATCAGAACGCCCGGGGCACGGTCCATGGCGCGGTCTTCCAAAAGACGCGAGAGGCGGATCACCGGCAGCAGCTTATCGCGGAACAGCGCGGCTTCGGCGCGGTTTTCCAGCGTCACCAGGGTATCGGGTTTGGGCGAGAACATCTCGCGCACGGCGAACATGGGCAGAATGTAGCGCTGTGCTCCCACCCCTACCACCAATCCGTCGATAATGGCGAGCGTGAGCGGCACTCGCAGCGTAAATACCGAGCCCCGTCCCGGCTCGGAGCGAATGGCAACCCGGCCGCGCAGCTTCTGGATCTGCTTCCTCACCACGTCCATCCCGACGCCCCGGCCCGACAGATCGGTCACCTTTTCGGCGGTCGAGAAGCCCGGCTCGAAAATGAGCCGCAGAATGGCCTCTTCGTCGGGCGTTTCCTGTTCCCCGACAAGTCCCTGCCGGCGCGCTTTGGCGAGCAGCTTCGCCGGGTCCATGCCGCGGCCGTCGTCCGAAATTTCGATCACGATGTCGCCCGCGTCGTGCAGGGCGCGCAGACGAACCGTGCCCTGGGCGGGTTTGCCTGCCGCAGTACGCTCGGCGGGCGTCTCGATGCCGTGATCCATCGCGTTCCGAACCATATGGACCAGGGGGTCCGCCAGTTCTTCGACGATGCCGCGGTCGAGTTCGACTTCCTCTCCCGTCAGAATCAACTCAACGGTTTTCTCCGATTTCCTCGCCAGGTCCCGCGTCAGGCGGCTCATCTTGCGGAAGAGCGTTCCGACCGCCACCATACGCATCGACATGGAGGTTTTCTGGACTTCCTGGACGACCCGCAGCAGTTGCGCGAGATTGCGCGAGAGCAACGGATCCGCCGCGCCCCCGATGGCGGGATGATGGCGAACCACGGATTCGGCGATGACCAGTTCGCCCACCATGTCTATTAGGTATTCCAGCTTCGCGGTCTCGACGCGCACCGAGTGGCTCTCAACTCCGCCCGGCGCCGCGCGGGCGCCGTCGTCGGCCTTCTCGGGAAGCGGCGCGGTGGAGGGTGTTACCGGCGTCGCCGGCGCACCCCGTGCGGCCTGTTCGAGCGCGTGGAGCAGTCCTTCGTTGCAGCGCGGCAATTCGTTCAGTTTCTGCGTGCTGCCTTTATCGAGATACCGCGTCATCTCGTCGGCGGCCCGAAGGATCAGATCGATCGTCTGGCGGGATACGGAGATCTTGCCTGCGCGGGCCTGCGAAAGAACGTTCTCCGTCTCATGGGCCAGTTCCTGAATGGCCGCGGCGCCGAGGAATCCGGCCAGCCCTTTGATGGTATGGAACGAGCGAAAGACGCCATTCAGGGATTCCCCGTTGGCGGGATCGCGCTCCAGTAAAAGCAGGTTCGACTCGACGGTGGCCAGATGCTCGCGGGCTTCCACGAGAAACTCCTGGACCAGTTCCGGATCGCTGGCGAACTGATCGGCCGCGGCGCGCTGCTCATTTTCCGCTTCGACCGCTTCCCGCAGGGCCAGCAAAGCGGCGCGGAATTCGCCTTCGCCCGAGGGATCGAGCGCGTCGCTGTGCGAGATTTCCGCAATCTTCGACGCCGCCGAGCGGGCGTCGGCGGAAACCGGCTGCGCCAGAAACTCGCCGACCGCGCCGAAGAGCTCCTCGAGGGTCGCGGAAGCATCGGGAAGCGAGGCGTCGAAGTTCTCCGTCCGCAGTGCCCGATCGATCCGCTCGGTTAGCTGTATGTCGATTCCGTTCATTCGAACCTGGCTATTAACCAGATCGGCCGTTGCGGGCGATGTCTTTAGGGTTGGCGGCTATCAGGGAAATACGGAGGTAACATCGAAGGAGATGGCGCACAAGCAAAAGACTGCCGCCGGACAGGTGGTTTCGGATCCGCTGCGGGACGCGCTGCGTCCGAAATCCGTCGCGAGCGAAGACCGCAATGGCGTGCCGCTCCTGCCCCGGCGCCCCAACGGGCCGCGGGTTACGGCCGCGCTGGTCAACCGGCTGCGCGATGAGGACGTTTGAAACCCGGCCTGCTGGGCGGCCTGCCCCATCACCGAAAACGGCTGCGTCCGCATCCTGAGAAAACCGGCCTGCCCGTCATCGCGGACTCCCGGTTCGCGGCATTCGGCGGGAGGGTGTGGCCGAGTGCGGCGCGGAGAATCTGGAACCCGGTACAGGCGGCTTCAGCCGCGTCTCTTGCCGTGCCGGACAGACGCGGCCGAAGCCGCCTGTACCCCGATCGGAGCGTACAAAGTGAACGTGTTGCCCCCTAATTCTCCGACGGCTTGTCCACGTGGTCGATGACCAGCACGTCAATAGGCGCTTTGGTCGATTCCAGCCGCAGCCCGAGCTGCTGCTGGATGGCGGTGAACAAATCGGGCGGCGCATCGGCATTATCGGCGGGCGGCGGGGTGTGGACGCCCCCGAGCGCGAGGAACTGCGTCTGATCGGGCGTCCACTTGAGGGTGAAGTCCCAGCGCCCGGCAATCCCCGTCTGATCCACCACCGGCCGGTCGAGGACGGCGCCCTGCATCACGCCGGCGAAGTCCGACATGGTGGCGTTTCTCGCGGGCAACACCCCGAGGCCCTGAAAAAACAGGCCGGGGAGACCGTTCGGATCGCCTTCGCTCTTCGTGAGCTTCGGCCCGGTCTTCGCGACGACGATAGCGTAGGCGGAGAGTTCCTTTTTATCGTGGTGCAGTGTCAGCTTGAAGCGATCCGCCAGCAGTTGCTGCAGCATTGTCTTCAGCTGCGTGGTGTTGGGCTGGCCGTCGATGTCGGGCTGCGCGGTCAGATCGTACTTGTCGGTTTCGAGCCATGCGGGACCGCCCACCACCTGCCGGGGATGAACCCCGTAGGCGAAGTCGATCATATCGCCCAGGGTCGTGTTGATGGTGACGAAACTGCGCCCGCGGAAGGTAAACGCTTTGCCCGGCGTGCTGGGATTGCTCGGCTTGATGGTGGAGACTTCGAACACGGGCTTCGCGTCCGCGGGCATGCGCTTCGGCGGCGGCGGAGGCTCCGGAATCGCCCACGCGGTCTCGGGAGTGGCGCGCTTCAGGTTGAGCGGCAGCGGCGCAGGCCCCTGGGTCCAGGTTCCGGCGATCGAATTTCCGTCGGCGCTCACCTTTCCCTCATACGCGCCGTTGATCGCCGGCACTGTCATTTTCACGCCCGAGCCCTGCCGCGTCACCGTGGCGGGGATTGGCTGCCCACCCTGGTCGATGCTGTACATCACGGCCTTCAGCGCGTCGTTGTCGGTCGTCGAGATCTTGACGACGATGCGCAGTTCCTTGCCGGCCTGTAATGTGCCCTGCCAGTCGCCGATTACGTTTTGCGCGTACAACGTGGCTCCCTGCCACGCCGTGAGCGCGATCATCCACGGCAGAAGTCTCTTCATGGCTGTCTCCTCGGAAAAACCTTTCGTGCGGGGCCTTTGGTATCTCCCCATTCTACGCGGGAAGAACGGGGAAGGTTAGCAGAAGCTATACGGTTTCCGGCAATCCGAACGACCCATCCGGCCGCAGGATAAGGAGCACGCCGGTGTGAATGTCGAACCAGGCGCCATACAGTGTGAGCCACCCGTCGGCAATTCCCTGGGCGATCCAGGGAAAAGTCGCGAGGTTGGCGAGCGAGATCTTGACGACTTCGCGCTCGCAGCATTGCCGGCGGTCTTCACCCGGCGGACAAGAGAGGGCGCGCGCGCGCGCAGGCGCCGCCATCGACATCCACGGCTCAACGAAATCGCGCGCGTTGGCGGGCGCACCTTCGAGCAGCGACTGGACGCCGCCGCACAGGCCGTGGCCCAGCACCACGATGCGCGGGATTTTGAGCACCCGCACGCCGAATTCGAGCGCCGCGCTGGTGCCGTGATAGGCGACGTCCGGCGCGTAAGGCGGCACCAGGTTCGCGACATTGCGCACAGTGAGCATCGCGCCCGGCGCGGCGTCGAAAATGAGCGACGGGTCGACGCGGCTGTCGACGCAGGCCACCACGAGCGCGTCGGGACGCTGGCCGTCGCGGGCGAGCGATTCGAAGAGCCGCCGCTGTTCGGGCCACTGGTTGGCGCGGAATCGGCGATAACCGGCAAGGAGAGTCTCCATTGTTTTAGTCTCCACTATGGGGGTGAGAGCTTCCGCTGGCGCCGCCCGTCGTCGCCACGGTATTCTCAGAGAAGGAGTGGAGACCATGGCCACAGCAGCCCTCGATTGGTCAAAATGCCCCGCCGTTGAGAGTATCCCCGGTAAGCGCAGCGGCGCGTGGGTGTTCCGGGGAACGCGGACGCCCGTTTCTACGGTGTTCGAGAACCTTCAGGATATGAGCGTCGACGAACTGGTGGAGGAATTTGGTGTTACGCGCGAGCAGGTACGGGCTGTCCTGCAGTTTGCCGCGAGCACAACCGAAGCGCCTGCCCCCGATCCCGTAAATGCTGGTCCTGTTCGATAACGGGACGCCCCGAACTCTCGCCCGCTTTCTGATCGATCACCATATGGTCACGGAGGCACGCGCTCGCGGGTGGGAAGAGCTCGAAAACGGCGACCTTCTGAGGGAGGCCGAGGCGGCGGGTTTCGAAGTGCTGGTTACAACAGACAAGAATCTCAGCTGCCAGCAGAATCTTTCGGGCCGCAGGATAGCGATTGTCGTGCTCGGTAAGGGGCGGTGGAGTCTCATCAGGCCGCAAGTCGCGCAGATCGTGGCGGCAGTGAACGCGGCTACGCCCGGCAGCTTTGTGGAAGTGGAAATCCCGTTCGAATAAGCGGTTAAATTCCACCGCCATGGCCGTGAACCAATCACGGGTTTCTGCCGTGATGCCTCTCCCGCCCGGTGGGAAGACTAATCGCCCTGTTGATACCAACGAAACTGCCTGCCGTCCCAATACAGTAGTCCGCTGGCCGCCTCGGTCTTCACGATCAGGATCGCTTCGCCGATCAGGCGAGGCGGCGCTTCTTCGCTCGCGCCGCGAGGCCGCGCACCGTCCGGTTATCAACGGGTCGCATTTGATTAATTTAATGAGCGCGCATGGTGTCTTTCCCGAAGCGCTCGTGCCAACGGGGCGAGCCGTGGAATCACGCCTTAAGATTAGTGCCACTCGTTCTTTCAGAAACAGCCGAGTTTTGTGGGGCCCCGATCGCGGCCGCAATTAACGCGCGCCTTCCTGTGGAACGGCCGTCCCGATCCATCTCTTGCCCAGAGAACCGGCGCATGGTTGTTGCTCTTGTCCATCGGGTTTCGCGTGGATTTCCTGTGTCTGGCGGCAGCCGCTCGCGGCGATGACTTTCGGATCGGTTATTGTGTGATGTCGCTATTTTCAGCGGGATCGACATCGTTACGCCGCGTCACCGCCCGGAACGAATCAGCTTCGCGATCGGACCCGCTACCGCGAGGGTCACTTCGCCAATCGGCTTCTGCGCTGCATCGAGTTCCGCGCCCGGCTTCTTGGGCTTCGTTTTGCCGGCGGCCATGGCGGACAGGGCTTCGTCCGAGATGTGCGCCAGCACAGTCGAAACCGGCCCCGCATCGCGCAGAATCTGGCGCCGTGCAATCAGCGGCTGCAGCCGCGTATCGTTCGCCGCCCAAAGCGTCAGCCATTGGTGAATCTCATCCCGCGCGGCCACATCGGCGCGATTAGCCAGCCAGCGGTCAACCAACTCCGCGAAATGCCGCGCCACCGCCGGGTCGGGCCGCGCCGCGTCCACCAAACGATTGAGCGGCGTGCTCTGCGCGTAGTCCGGATTCACGCGATGCCGCAGCCCCAGCGTGCCCGGGTCCAGCACATCGGCCAGCGTTTTCACGGCATCGATATCCGACGACCCGGCCAGCCGCTCCAGCATCATCCGGTAGTTCGCACTCTGCCGCACCCCGATCAAATCCAGCTCATCGTCGACGATCTCCAGCCGCCGGTACATGTCCTTCACATCCCGCACCTCCGCCGGCGACCAGAAGCGTTCCGCAATCGCCGCCGTGCGCGGCCAGATGCGCGATTCCTCCGTCTCGTCCGAAACATACTCCGCCCACATGCAGACCTCGCCGCCCAGAATCCGTTGCTTCTCGTCGCCCGTCAGCGCGGCCGCCTGATCGCCCAGCGGATCCACCAGATAAAGCTTCGACGCCGGCTCAATATGGTCGAGATAGTAACCGGTAGACAGAATCCCTTGATATCCCTGGCGCGCGGCATCGGCCAGCGACTTCGCGCCGCGCCACGACTGGATCACAATGTTCTTCGGCAGCGCCGGGTTCAGAATCTCGTCCCAGCCTTCCATCCGCTTGCCGTACTTCGTGACAATCCGCTCCAGTTGCTGATTGAAATACGCCTGCAGATCGTGCTGCGTCTTGAAACCGTGCGACTGCATGAAGGCCGGAATATCGCTCGTGTTGGCCGCCCACTCTTTGCCGTTCACCTCGTCGCCGCCGATGTGGAAATAAGCGTCGGGAAACAGCGCCGCCATTTCGCCGATGAAGCTGTCGAGGAAAGTGTAGACCGCGGGCTTCGCCGGGTCCATCGCCGGATCGTAGACACCCCACGTGCGGATAATCTGAAACGGCCCGGGCGCGGCGGCGAGCTCGGGATACCCCACCAGCCAGCTGGTCGCGTGGCCGGGAATATCGAACTCCGGCACCACGCGGATGCCCCGGTCGCGCGCGTAATCGACGATGCCGCGCACCTCGTCCTGGGTGTAGTAAAGGCCGTCCGAGCCCATCTCCTGCAGCTTCGGAAAACGCTTCGATTCGACGCGGAAACCCTGATCGTCGGAGAGATGCCAGTGGAAGACGTTGAGCTTCACGGCGGCCATGCCGTCCAGATTGCGCCGCACCACGTCGAGCGGCATGAAGTGGCGCGCCACATCCATATGCAGCCCGCGCCAGGCGAAGCGCGGGCGGTCTTCAATCGTGACGGCGGGCACGCCCCAACCGGCAGCCGTGTTGTCGATGAGCTGACAAAAAGTTTCGAGCGCATGCAGCGCGCCCAACGGATTGGGCGCGGCGATCACGGCCTGATGGGCGTCAACGGTCAGGCGATAGCTTTCGTCTTCGTCGAGCGACTGCACCAGATTCGAGCCGCCCGCCACGCGCAGCAGCAGAGTCGCGGAGCCGTTCGGATCGAGCGGCATCCCGGTCAGCCGGGCCACACGTGCCGTGAGGCGCTCCGCGGCGCGCGCAAGCCGCGGCTCAGTGTAACCGGCGCCGTCGATGGAGATAGCGAAGTCCTGTCCGATCGCAAGGCGGCCCTCGCCGGCGCGCATGGAAGCCGGCATCGGCATCACACGCCACTGGGCGGGCAAAGCGAGCGCCGCAAATAACAGAATGAATCCGGCACGCAGCATTTGCCTTCATCCTATACGCTGTAGGTATGTCATTGACGATTGCCGGGCGAACTTTTGGATCGAGGCTGCTGATCGGGACGGGAAAGTACCGAAGCTTCGCCGAGATGGCGCGCTGCCATGAGGCTTCGGGCGCCGAAGTCGTCACGGTAGCGGTGCGCCGCGTGAACCTGACCGACCGCACGAAGGAATCGTTGCTCGATTACATCGACCGTACGCGCATGTTCATCCTGCCCAACACCGCCGGTTGCTATACGGCGGACGACGCCATCCGTACCGCGCGGCTGGGGCGCGAAGTGGGGCTTTCGCACTGGGTGAAGCTCGAAGTGATCGGCGACGAAAAAACGCTGTTCCCCGATAACGCCGGCCTGCTCGAAGCCACCCGTGTGCTGGCGAAAGAGGGCTTCGTGGTGCTGCCCTACACGAACGACGACGTGGTGAACGCGCGCCGGCTGATAGACGCGGGGGCAGCGGCGGTGATGCCGCTCGCGGCGCCCATCGGCTCGGGCCTCGGCATCCAGAATCTGACCAATCTGCGCATCATGCGCGAGATGGTGACGGAGGTGCCGCTGATTGTGGACGCGGGCGTGGGCACGGCGTCGGACGCGGCGATTGCGATGGAGCTGGGCGCGGACGCCATTCTCATGAACACGGCCATCGCGGCGGCGGACCATCCGGAAAAGATGGCGGTGGCGATGAAGCTGGCGGTGGAAGCGGGGCGGCTGGCATTCGAGGCTGGGCGCATGGAGAGGAAGCTCTACGCCAGCGCCAGCAGCCCGTTGGCGGGCGTGATCGGCCGCTAGTCCCGTTCTTGCCGCCCGCGTGGTGGCGCGGACACGGTGGTTACCAGTGCCAGACGCATTCGGCCACTAACGGTGGTATCCACCGGGACGGTCTTGCCGTCTGCGAAGGGCGAGCGCAGTTCGCCTGCCCCCCTGAAACCACGGGTACCGGCTCCGCCCTGGTTTTTGCGATGATAAGAAGGTGACGATTCGCAGACTCCTGCTTCCTCTTCTTGTAGCCGTGGCGTGCCTCGGGCAGGCCACATGGCAAACCGTGACCAACCCACCAGGCGTCGACTTCAAGGGTCTGACGGGTGCGAAGAGGCAGTCGGCGCTGCGCGTGATGCAGACCGAGGAGTGCCGGTGCGGGTGCGGCATGAAGATCGCCGAGTGCCGCGTGAAAGACCCGACCTGCGCCGTGAGCCTGAAGGCGTCGATGACAATCGTGAAGGACCTCGGCGAAGGCAAGACCGTGGCCCAGGTGCACGAGCATCTGAACGACGTGCTCGACGATCCGGTCACCATTTCGACGGCGGGCGATCCGGTGCTCGGACCCGACAAAGCGCGCATTACGATCGTCGAATTCTCCGACTTCCAGTGCCCGTATTGTTCGGAAGTGGTGCCGAAAGTGAAAGCGGTGCTGCGCCAGTTTCCGAGCGACGTGCGCCTCGTGTTCAAGCAGTTCCCGCTCGACGAGCATTCCGAAGCCGAGTTCGGCGCGGAGGCGGCGCTGGCGGCCCAGGCGCAGGGCAAATTCTGGGAGATGCACGACCTGCTCTACGCCGGGTTCCCTGATATTTCCCGCGACCGCGTGATGGGCTATGCGAAACAGATCAAGCTCGATATGAATCGATTCACGAGCGAGCTCGACAGCCACAAGTACAAAGCGCGGGTGCTCTCCGAGGAAAAAGAGGGCACCGATGCGGGCGTGGGCGGGACTCCGACATTCTTCTTCAACGGCCGAAAGTATAACGGCAGTTTCGACCTGGCCGCGGTCACGCCGATAATTAAGAAGGAACTGAAGTAAAAGAGTCAGCCGGGCTGCCATGAAGGCATGTGGGGCAGGCTTGACCACTGGCGGAGATCAAGTGTCGGCCTTATCCGGGATAAGCCCCATGGCCCGGCCGGGCCACCCAAGGCATGAAGCCGTTGTGGGGCAAGCTTTAGCTTGCAGCCGCCTTCAGGCGGCTCTTCGGGCTGGCGCTCGCCCTCGCCCTCAACGGGCCACCCAAAGGCATGAAGACCATGTGGCATTAGGCGCTTCCGCCCGCCAGGGCGAGCGGACCTCGCCTCGCCCCAGTCTTCAACGGAGCCGGTCACAAACCTGGTTCCAGCCTCGCTATCCCGGCTGCACGCTCCTCTTCAGCCGATCCAGCTGCTTTCGCGCCGCGCGCGCCCAGGAACTGGTTCCATCCAGCTTCAGATACGCCTGCCAGTACCCGATGGCCTGCAGTATTTCCCCATTGCGCTCGCACAGCAGCGCCAGATTGAAAAAGGCGTCGGCATAGCGCGGGTTGAGGCGGATCGCAGCCAGGTAGAATCTGCGGGCCTCGTCGACATTGCCCTGCTCGTCGTGCAGGTTGCCCAGGTTGAAGTGCGCGAGCGCGTACTCGGGGTCGGCCTCCAGCGCGCGCGCATAAAAAGCCTCGGCCTCTTTGAGCCTGCGCATACGAAACGCAATGGTGCC
>Ga0302320_10025402_pt1 | contig 11519 bp, 6 predicted proteins | sample Bog_T0_3_FD_202130 | JGI IMG/M metagenome (GOLD analysis project Ga0302320, IMG submission 202130) | Peat permafrost microbial communities from Stordalen Mire near Abisko, Sweden - Bog_T0_3 | ecosystem: Environmental > Terrestrial > Soil > Wetlands > Peat | place: Sweden: Abisko, Stordalen Mire... | reverse complement strand
CAGACACCGACGAGCAGAAGGCCAGAAAAATCTATGCTGCTGTCCTGAAACTCGAAAACACCACCTTCGGCCACACCAAGACCGAAGCCGAGCGCAAGGCGGAAAAGCTCAAGGATATTCGAAGCGCAGAGGATATCTGGAAGTACCAGAGTGGCAACAAGAATGAAATCACGATGCTTTTCGTTGCGCTTGGTCGCGCCGCCGGGTTAAAAACTTGGCCGATTCAGATTGTTCCCCGCAACCATCGCATCTTCGACAACACATTCCTCACGCTTCGCCAGTTGGAAGACTACCTTGCAATCGTAGAACTCAACGGTAAAGACGTTTATCTCGATCCAGGACAGAAAGTGGCCCCATTCGGCGCGCTCAGTTGGCCGCATTACCTGGCGGGAGGCTTTCGTATGGCTGCGGGCGGCGCCACATCCGTCCTCACCCCCGGTAACAACTACAAGACTGCCGTCCTTCAGCGAGTTGCCCAGCTCTTCATCGACCCTTCCGGCTCCCTCACCGGTTCGGTCCGCTTCATCCTCTCCGGCCCCGAAGCCCTCTCCTGGCGTCAGGCCTCCCTCGAAAACGATCAGGATGAAGTCAAGAAACGATTTAACGAGTCCTTGAAGGATGCTTTCCCCGCAGGCGTCCAGGCCGACTTCGACCACTTCCTGGCCCTCGACGACTACACCGTCAATCTGGTCGCCATCGTCAAAGTCAGCGGAAACATTGCCTCCGTCACCGCAAAGCGACTCATCCTTCCCGGGGTATTCTTTCAGTCCCGCTCCAGGCATCCCTTCACTTCCCAGGAAGCGCGCACCACCCCCATCGATGTCCACTTCGCCAAAACCGAAGAAGACGACGTGACTTACCATCTGCCCGCTGGCGTTACCGTTGAAAGTGCTCCGCCGCCTGCCAGTGCCGCCTGGCCTGACCATGCTGTTCTCAAGATCGTCTCGAAGGCTGATGGGGGTAGCGTCAATGTTCTGCGCACTCTCGTGTACAACTTCACCCTCCTCGATTCCAAAGACTATGGCAGCCTCCACGACTTCTACCTGAAAGTCGCCACCGCCGATCAGGAACAACTCGTGCTTGCCCACGCACCTGCCGTTCAGGGAAACTGACTTCAAAGGAAACCGGATGACCGAAATACCGCCGTCGAACTCGCTACCCGCCCGTCTGCTGCTTGCCGCGCTTCTGGTTTCCACCGGCAAGCCTGCCATTGCCGGCATCTTCGGTGGTTCTCAGCCCATCCCGGCGTGGGGCCTTCAGGCCTACAAAACTAAGGTCCCCGACTACGCCAAAGATGCCCCCGCCCTCATCCTCTACGACGAAACCGTTGAAACCGTCGACGCCCAGGGCCGCGCCGTCGAGCGCGAACGCATCGCCAAACGGGTCCTCAAGCCCCAGGGCCGCTCTGAAGTTACCTGCGCCGTCGAATACGGAGAAGACGAGAAAATTAACTATTTCCACGTCTGGACCATCGCCGCAAACGAAAAGCAATACCAGGCACAGGACTACGACTTCACCGAAGAAGGCGACACCGGCATCCCGGTGATGCTCTCCACCACCCGCGCCCGCATTGCACATGCCCCCGCCGTCGATGTGGGCGCCACTGTCATTTGCGAGTCTGAAGTGGTTCTGAGGCCCTATATTCATGAGTCCATCTGGGAGGTCCAGAAGAGAATCCCAGTCGTCTTCCAGGCTCTTGAAATCGACCTGCCCCCCGGCATGCTCTACGCCCCAGCATGGCACAGCTTCAAGTCCGTCCAACCGGTTGAAGTGGCTCCAAACCACCTGCGCTGGGAACTCAATGACACGCCCGAGCTCAACCTGCGCGACATTCCTTCGCGTCCCGCCTGGGCCGCCCTCGCCGGCCGCATGTCCGTCCAATGGGGCGACGCAGCCGTACCCGGAACCGATGCCCAATGGCGCGCCATCGGCAAGTGGATGACCTCCCTCGAAGCAGGCCGCCCCGACCCCTCCCCGGAGATCACCGCCCAAACCCAGACCCTCATCACCGGCGCGCCCGACTTCTACACAAAGCTCTCTCGCATCACCGACTATATCCAGAAAAACATCCGCTACTTCATCGTCGAACGCGGTATCGGCGGCTTCCAGGCAAACCACGCTGCCGATATCTTCCGCAACAAATACGGCGACTGCAAAGACAAAACCACCCTGCTCATCTCCATGCTCCAGGTCGCCGGCATCCACGCCTACTACGTTCCAGTCGACGACCGCCGCGGCATCGTTGATCCCGCCGAGCCCTCACTCTATGGCAACCACATGATCACCGCCATCGAGGTCCCCGCCGACGTCCAGGACCCCCGCCTCATGGCCATCGTCAAAGCCGCCAACGGCAAGCACTACCTCATCTTCGACCCCACCAACGAGCGCGTCCCCGTCGGCAACCTTCCCTCTTACGAGCAGGGTAGCTTCGGCACCCTCGCCGCCGACGCGGACAGCCAGGTCATCGCGCTGCCCGTGCTCCCTCCGGACGCCAACTCCAACCAGCGCACAGGCTCCTTCACCCTCTCCTCCGACGGCACCCTCACCGGCTCAGTCCAGAACACCTTTTCTGGCAGTGGCGCCGGCGAACAGAGGAACATCCTCAAGTATTCCGACGAAAAAGAACGCAATGAGGCCCTGGAACTGGAAGTCGCCCACGACGTCCCTGGCGTGGTCCTGAACTCCCTCCAATTCGTTCAGCCGCCAGCCCTCGACAAGCCAGTCGAAATCCAATACAAGCTCACGGCCGGCCAATACGCCCACCAGGCCGGCACCCTGCTACTCGTCCGCCCCCGCGTAGTCGGCACAGATGTTCTCCCCTTCGACGACAAGCCCCGCAAAGTCCCTATCGATCTGGAAACCACCGGTCACTGGCACGACTCCTTTGACATCACCCTCCCCCCCGGGTACGTCGTCGATGAAACCCCAGACCCCATCAACGTCGACGTCGACTTCGCCGCCTACCACTCCAGCGTCACCGCCAAAGACAATCATCTCGTCTACGAGCGCGACTACGAGGTCCGTAAAGTGGAGATCCCCGCCGACCAGGCCCTCGCCTTCCGCCACCTCGAAAGCCAGATCCTAAGCGACGAAAAAGGCACCGCCGTCCTCAAAAAGCAATGAAAAGAATGACACTGTCATCCAGAACGAAGTGAGGGATCCGCGGCTGTTCTTAAGAAAAAGCGAATTGCGCTTCCGCGGCAAACGAAAGTATCGCCGGGTGCCCGCGGTCTGGATCCTCAGAGCGGAGATCGGAGCAGAAATAATTCGAATTCCTTCGCATGCAATTACCGCCCAAAGGCGCAAACTGGGAAAGACAACAGCGAGAGAATCCACCCAAATCACCCTGAAAAAACCCGCAATCCACCCTCTCCCCTTGAGGTCATGAGCGCCTGTTGCAAACAAAGGAGTTATGTTCAGACAGGAGGAAAGATTCGCCAAAAAACAGCCCCAAATCGTCACTTTTCGCCGTTTTTTCCCTCAAAATCAACCAATTCTGCCCCTTTTTTAGCTCTTGGATTCACGCCAGGACTCACCCTCACGCATCCCCGAACCAACTTACACATCCAACCAGTCATGACTCATCCGCTTTTCTCTGTCTTGAAACTCCGCTCCCTCGAGTTCTCCAATCGCATCGGCGTCTCCCCCATGTGCCAATACTCCTCTGAAGACGGCTTCCCCACCGACTGGCACCTCGTGCACCTTGGTGCCCGCGCCCAGGGCGGCGCCGGCCTGGTCACTCTTGAAGCCTCCGCCGTCACCCCCGAGGGCCGCATCTCCTCCGGAGACCTCGGTATTTGGAAAGACGAGCATATCCCCGCCCTGCGGCGCATCGCCCTGTTCCTCCATTCCCAGGGAGCTCGCGCCGGCATCCAACTCGCCCACGCCGGCCGCAAGGGGAGTATGACCCCTCCCTTCATAGCCGAACGCCTTCTGTTGCCCGAGGAAGGCGCATGGCAGCCTGTCGCTCCCTCTGCCATCGCCTTTTCCCCCAGCTACGCCGTCCCCCGGGCCCTCGACCACCCCGGCATCTCCGCCACCGTCGAGGCCTTTCGCCTGGCCGCCCTCCGTGCCCTCGCCGCTGGATTCGACTTTGTCGAAATCCACGCCGCCCACGGCTACCTGCTCCACGAATTCCTCTCCCCCCTCGCCAATCAGCGAACCGACAACTACGGCGGCAGCTTCGAAAACCGCATCCGCATGCTCCTGGAGGTCGTTGACGCCGTTCGCGCCGAGTGGCCTGCCCACTTGCCCCTCCTTGTCCGCATCTCCGCTACCGATTGGGCGGAAGGCGGCTGGAATGCCGACGAATCCGTCCAACTCGCTCATCATCTCCGCGATCACGGCGTCGACCTCATCGATTGCTCGTCTGGCGGCCAGGTACCCAACGCGAAAATCCCCGTCGTTCCAGGCTTCCAGGTCCAGTTCGCCGAGCGAATCCGCCGCGAAGCCAACATACCCACCGCCGCCGTCGGCCTCATCACCGATCCCGCGCAGGCCGACGCCATCATCGCCAACGGTCAGGCGGACCTCGTCTTTCTCGCCCGCGAGTTCCTCCGCGACCCCTACTGGCCCGTCCACGCCGCCGCAACCCTTGGAGAACCCGCCAGTTGGCCCACGCAATACCTACGCGCCGCTCCCCACCACTCCACGGCTCGAAGCCCGATCACTCGTCCCACGGAAGCCTAAATCCAACAATCCGGGTCAATTGCCGGCCTGGATGAACCCTTCTTTACACCCAAACTTGGCCTCAAAAGCAGATTTTGCTTCGCAAATTGTGCAAACCGTAGCCTATACTGCGTTTAGAGTGAGGTCTTCAATCCAATCAGCTGATCCTCCTCAAAGCAGCCATGGCCACTCAGATCTCTCGCAAACACGCACCGGAATCACCGACGATCCCAGATCGCCTCTATTTCAAAATTGGGGATGTGGCCAAGATCTGCGGACTTGAAACTTACGTCCTGCGGTTTTGGGAGTCGCAGTTCCCGCAGCTCAAGCCCAATAAGAGCGGTACCGGCCAGCGCCTCTATCGCCGTCGCGAAGTAGAACTCGTTCTTGAAATCAAGCGGCTCGTTCACCAGGAGGGCTACACCCTCCCCGGTGCGCGACAGGCACTCGAGCAGCAGAACCGCCGCCCCGCGGCACAGGAGTCCAGGCAGGAAACCCCGCTGGCCAACCCACCCCGCCTCTCAATCGCCGCAAAAACCGCCAGCTCCCCCAACCTTGACGCCGCCGCCGCCGTCATCGGCCACGCCCGCGCCGAGCTGCGCGAGATTGCCGCCATGCTCGCGACGCCACCTGCCCGACCGCCCCGCCGCCGCCCCCGCCTCGCCGCCCTACCCAACCGCTCCGATTTGCTGTTCCCTTCCTGAACTCAGTCCTCCGGCATAGCTTCCAATGCCCGCCGCCACCCATCCCACTTCAAATCCGAATCAGGCCGGCTGTCCCTCAGCCCTCCCGCATATAAACGATTGAAAAAAGCGTTTTCCAAGCGCGCTTACAGCGCGGAGTCCCTTGGCCTGGACGAGAAAAGGCACCTCGTGGGAGCCGCTCAGGCCAAAGAGGTATCCAGCAAAGATGTCCGCTCGTGATACATTTGACGCACCCATAGTTGAATTTTCAGCAGTTCATCCTGATGTCTTTGCTGCGCCCTGTACCTCTTTTGATAATCGCCCTCATTGCTTTGGAGTCTCTCCACTATGAATTGTCCCTACTGCGGTTCGGACCGTGTGCGAAACTCGCGCTTTCGGGCCATCGACATTCCAAATTCCTTGCTCCTCCGCTTTCCTGTGCGCTGCCGGGAATGCGAAGAACGGATCCATGTGTCTATCAAGCGAGCCCGGGAAATTCGGCAAGCCTCGGAGGCACGTCGTGCGGAGCGGACCACTGAGGCCAGAGATAGAAGCGCAAGCGGGGGTAGGTCGTAAGCCTTCCGTCACTCCGCAAAAAGGCGCCAAATCCGATCGGATTTACGGGCTGCGGGAAGAGGCCTTCCACGAACGGATTTTTGATAGGAGCTTTTGCAGGGCCTAAAGCCCAACATTGGTTTGATTGGCTTTATCGGCACGACTGAGGTCATGCCCTGTTACAAAGCGCTCGAAATCGGCTACTGGAGCGAGTTTTTCCGGAGCCTATTTAGCCCCCGGGGGTATTGTTCATGCTCCTCAGGTATTTATGGGATAACTACTACTTCAGGTCCGTCAACTCCCGTCGGGCATCCGCCAGTATCTTCAGCTCCGGATCGCCATCGTTCCATGCATTCAAGAACGCTTGGTACTCTCTGCGCGCCGCTTCAGTCTTCTTCTCCAACACCAGCAAACGAGCCAGCCGAAGGTGCGAAAGCGAGTAAACAGGCGCAATCGGATCCACGCCCTTGTTGTCCAGAATGAGCCGATAGTCGGCTTCCGCCGCGGCAATCGACCCTGCTTCAGTCTCTGCTTCCGCTCGCAGATACGGCACTTTGAAATCCCGCAGTTGGTAAGGACGCGCCGGTTCCAGCAAATCCACGGCCTCTGCCGGCCTGTGCCCCTTGAGTGCCATCAATGCTCGTAACACAGGCAGCCGGCAGCAAACCAGAACGGTATCCGTCGCTTTGCTCCCATCCCCAACAGTGTCTGCAAAATGTTTTGCCGCCTCCAGATCCCCGAGCTCCGCCCGCAGAAAGGCCATCTCCCCGAGCGTTCCTCCGCCCACATTCAAGCTGCCGCCCTCGCCCTTCAGACCATCCAATGTCGCGCGCGCTTCTGCCGGTTCCTCCAAATCGATCTCGACGCCAGCCAGATTCCGCATCACCTGAACCGCAAATTCCACGTTCCCATCGCGAAGTGCCTCGGTCCGTGCGCGCTCGAAGTCACTCTTCGCTTCTCGCAACCTGCCGCCGCCGGCCGCCGAGAATCCCAGATCGTTCAACGAAAGCCGTGCGCTCTGGTGCGCAAATCCCCATTCCCCATTGATCTTCATGTTGGCGGCATCGTGTTCCACATAGGCAATCTGAAACAGCGTACTGTGTGTCCCCCAGTTCGAGCTCTCGGCAGCCACCGCATGCGCCACTCGTTTCGCGTCGTCAAACCGGTTGGCCCGCTCATACGCACGCGCCAGCGCATCGGCCACAAACCCGGAATTTGAATCGATCTGCCACGCTTTTTCGCCGGCCCCGATTGCCGGCCCATACTGGCCCAATTCCGTGTACACGTTGCACAGGTTGCCCCAGTTCCCCGCACTGTCGGGATAGATATCCAGGTAAAGCTTCAGGCTGCGGGCGGTCGCCTCCAGGTCGCCCAGACCGAGATAGTCATACGTCGTCTCAATGTTCAGCCGCTCGCGTTCGCTGGTCCGTTCCCGCAGGTCGAAGGCCTTCTTGCTGAACTCCGCCGCGCGCGAAAACTCAGCCTCGTTGTAATACGTCCAACTCAGCGATTTATATGCCGAAGCGAAGGTGGGATCGAGCTTGATCGCGTTCTCATACAACAACGCGGCCGTCCGCATGTTCCCCTTGTTAAAGCTCTGATCTCCCTCGGAATATGCCCGCAGCGCCTCCAAAGATGGTGTCGATACCGTCGCAATCGGGACCTGGAATTTGTCCAGCGAAGCGGCGGATTCGCCCAGCCGCTGCCGGATCTGACCCGCCGCCTGGTCCACGGCCGCCAGCACCTCTTCTCGTGAATTCGCCTCGGCCTTCGCTCCCGCGACGGATTTGTTGCTGACACAACTGTCGGCATTCAGCAGGAAGACGAACCTCTTCCCAACCTGGGAAATCGCTCCCCGCAGCACCACCTGTCCGTTGTTGCGTTCGCACACCTCCCGCGCCAGAGCCGCCGTCAGCTTCTCGTCTTTCGAACGCTGCATCTTTACCAGCGTCTCCCGAATTCGCGACCGAGTCAGCAGGTTCAAGTAGGGAGACTGCTCCAGGTCGATCCGCAGCGCCTCGTTGAGCGTCGTATCCAGGTTCGATTCCCCCGTCTCGTTTTCAATCTCTGAAAGCACCAGGTCGATGTGTTCCGCATGCTTCGGGTGCAGCCATTGCCAGCTCGCAAACGCTCCCGCCGCCACCACAACAACAGCCCCAAAGGCGGCCGACCAGGCAAGCCATCTCCGCGCTTTCCCATTGTCCGTCTGCTCTTGTCCCTCCGGCGCCTCATCCTCAATCTCTTCCTCAACCACCAAACGTGTGATCGACTCAACCGCATGAAGCCGCAACTGCCCCTGGAGCACCGGGTTCCGTGCAACATGTTCAACAGTCGCCGTAAACTGGTATCCCTTTCCGGGGACCGTGACCACAATCTGTTCGCCCGAGCCCACGCTTCCCAGCGCCTTGCGCAAGAGAAACACGTGTTGCGCAAGATTGCTTTCCTCTACAAACGAGCTTGGCCACACCGCCGCCAACAGCTCTTCCCTGGCCACAAGTTTGTTCGGATGATAAGCAAAATAGACCAGCAAATCGAAGGTCTTGGGGCCCAGAGCCACCGGACGCCCCTCATGCTTCAGAGAGCGTGCCGCAGGGTCAAGTTGAAAGCCCGCAAAGCGAATTATTGTTTCCTGTGGCACGCAATTAATCCGCTTTAGAGTAAGCGCACTTGGTATCAGCAAGTTTATCGTGAGACCCATTCGTCCATTGCGAAGAATTGGTCAACCGTCCGGCCTCGAGTCACGCCCGGACGCTTGTCACTTTTGTCCCAGCCGCGACTTTTCCATCCGTGCCTGCTGGATCGGCGGCAAATCCGGGTCTGCGGACTTCCACATCTCCAGAAAGTCTCCGTATTCCTTGTTTGCCGCCGCTGCATTCCCCTCCATCACCAACGCCCGAGCCAGGTTCAGGTGCGCCAGCGCGTGCAACGGCGTCAACGGGTCGTCAATGCCAGGATTATCGATCAGCTTCCGAAATTCCGCGTCCGCCTCCGCAGCACTCCCTGCCGCCAAAAAAGCCTGCCCGCGCTGGAACGTAATTGTCGGGTCGCGCAACTCATAAGGCTCAGCTCCACGCAACAGCTCTACCGCCTCGGCCGGTTTCCCCGCTCGCAACGCCACTGCTGCCAAAACAGCCGGCGAGTACTCGGCATTCACCAGCGTGTCCTGAGGCGATTCCTTCTCCGCTTCCAGCGCCATCGCTTTCGCCCGGCCAGGGTCACTCAACTCCGCCATCGCGTAGAGCCGGTCCATGTAGGTGTCTTCCGCGGTAAACGATTCTGCAAGCTCTTTCGCCCGGGCCGTAAGCCCCACCTCCGCCAGAATACGCGGCCGGTAGGCGTCGATTGTGCTCATATCCGCTTCTTCGTGATCCCGCCTGGCCGCTCCTGTCGCCTCCGCAAACAACTTCTCTGATTCCCGCGCGCGGCCGTCTGTCAGCGCAGCCATCGCCGCCTGTTGCAGAATCGGAGCCTCCGACGGTGTGCCGCGCGCCCACGCAATCTGCCGGTCAACCTCCGCCTGGTCGTGGCGAAGCGCTGCAATCTGCAGGGCAAGTCCGTGGCAGCCGGGCGAATCAATTTTTTTCTGCACCGCGGTGTTGAAGTACCCAAGTGCCTTGTCGTATTGCCCCAGGTGCTTGAAGGCGCGCATCGCAATCTCGTAGGCAATTCCGTTATGGCTGCCGTTTGCCTCGTTCACCTGCACGGTCCGCGCTGCCACATCTGCCGACTGCTGATACTGGCCTATCCAGGTGTAGAAATTCGCCAGGTTGGCCATCACAATCGTGTCCTGCGGATAGGTTGCCGTCCACAACTCAAGCGTGTTTCGCATCGCAGGCACATCCCCCGTCACGCTCTCGTGATAGCGATACGTGATCTGGAACTGTTCCCGCTCGCCCACCGTCTCACGCATCGAATATGCCTTGCTGATGTTTTCCCGGTCGTGTACCTTGTCCCCCGAGTTGAAATAGGCCGAAGAAAGGTCGGCATACGCGACCGCAAAATCAGGGTCCAGCTCGATTGCGTGCTGGAAAAGCCTCGCAGCATCCTCGTTCTTCCCCTGGTTGATCATGTCGGTTGCCTGGGTGTAGGCCTTCAGAGCGTCCAGCGATGAGGTCTTCTCCAGGAACAGATACCGGTCAAACTCCTTCAGAGACGCTCGCGACTCGCCCACATCCTTGCGAATCCCTTTCGTCATCTCCTCCACCGCCCGCAACACACCGGACTTTGAGTCCGCGTCCTCCTTCCGGGCGCCCACGGTGCGGCCGTCGACACATGCATTCGCACTCATCGTCACAAGATAGTGGCTGCCGATTGCAGCGATCGCCGGCGTCAGATAGACCTGAGCATTCAATCTCTGGCACGCCTCGCGAACATCCTCGCCCGTGATCGGCGCCCCCGCCTTGCGCCCCATCAACTGCAGCGCCTGGCGCAACCGGCCTTCGCCGATGACCGTAAAGTAGGGCGACTGCTGCAGGTCAATCTGCACCACCTTGTTCAGTGTGCGGTCAAACGTGCCGTCTCCGGTTGTGTTCTCAAAGTCCGCGATCACCACCTGCACGTGGCCTCCGGCTCGCGGATGCAGCCGGTTCCACTCCAGCCACGCTCCCACCCCAAGGAGCACCACCAAAACGCTCCACACCAATAACTTGCGGCGCGTCTGCCATGAGGCTGGAGACCTCAAACGCCTCGCAGATTCAACTCCCTCATCTGCGGTATCCTCTTCAACCACCACCCGCGCTATCGATTCCACAGACCGCAAAACCAGTTGGTCCTCGGTCCCCGCCCCTTCCACCTCCGGCGCCGCTTCCACCGCAGCCGTAAACTGGTACCCCTTTCCAGGCACCGTCTTCACGATTTCTTCACCCTGGCCGATCTCCGCCAAAGCCTTGCGCAGAAGAAAAACGTGTTGCGAGAGATTCCGCTCCTCGACAAACGAGTTCGGCCAGACCGCCGACAGCAGTTCTTCCTTGCTGACTACTTCGTGAGGGTGTTCTGCAAGATACAAAAGCAGGTCAAACGTCTTCGGCTTGATCGCAACAACTCGGCCCTCCCGCTTCAGCGTGCGGGAACCGGGGTCAAGTTCATACCCCTCAAAGCGAATTAAGGTGTTTTCTTTCAATGGTTTATCAGGATTGAGAAAAATTGAGAATTGTTGAGCGTCCGATTGAGGACTTCCGCTGCAAACTAGGTCACAACTGTATAAGCGGGAATTGTCCTTACCGTCCTCGCGCTGGTTGCTCCAGACTACAGCGGTTCTCCAGTTGCAGTATAGGGAAAGCACGGCTGCCGAGTGGCTTATTCCTTAAGAAAAAGCCACCTTCGCCGGATCTCAATACTGCACATAAACTGGAGAACCGCTATAACAAGGCAAACTGGGACTAACAAGCACAACAGTACCATTGGATTGCCAACGGGCCAGCTGACTGCAGTGAGGAGGTATCGTGAGAAGGAAGCGAAGGGTCGAAATTCACATTGAGCATCGTGAGATATCCATCTTCTCCAGCTACGCACCTCAGCCGGTGCCGCCGGTCCATCCCTACCAGCCTGATTCCGCCAGAATCCTTCAGCTCGCCAATCCCGGTTGCCCAACATGCGGCTCCCCGGAACTGGTCC
>Ga0302320_10025399_pt1 | contig 11520 bp, 6 predicted proteins | sample Bog_T0_3_FD_202130 | JGI IMG/M metagenome (GOLD analysis project Ga0302320, IMG submission 202130) | Peat permafrost microbial communities from Stordalen Mire near Abisko, Sweden - Bog_T0_3 | ecosystem: Environmental > Terrestrial > Soil > Wetlands > Peat | place: Sweden: Abisko, Stordalen Mire... | reverse complement strand
CCGTCCGCGGGCGCGGAGAAGACGGTTGTGCCGTTGAACCTGGGCGCGCAGAGCGGGCAAACCGTGTTCGATGCAGAGTTGCCGGACACGCATTACAGCGATTTGCAGCTCGGCGTGACGGCGCAGAATTTTATTGCCACGGTCACGGTCACAGGCAGCCGGACGAAGAATGGGAGTGCTGAAACCAGGCTGGGGTCGTACACCATCTTCGATTTGACGCGCCAGAGGCTGGGGCACAGCACGGTGCTTCATCTGCCGGAGTCGGATCTTCCGTTTTTGCATTTCCGTATCGCCGGGCCGATTTCGCCGGAAGACATCACTGGACTTTCAGTGGAGCGGTTGCCGGCAAGCCAGCCCAAATACGATACCGTCGCGGAGAGCGCGCAGGTTACGCAGAAGGGGCATTTGTCGGTTCTGGAGTTCACCGTGCCGGCCCACGTGCCGGTGGACCGGATCGCGTTTACGCCGGGAGCGACGCCGGCGCTCTTCAGCAGGGATGTGAGCGTGAGCGTTGCGGCGGCTGCTCCGCCGCAGGATGCGGATGCGGCCGAGACCCCGCAGCCGGTTACATCGTCTGGGAACTTGTTGCGCGTGCACAGCGATCAGAACGGGCACAGGATCGACGAAGAGCGGCTGGCGATCGATGCGCCGGAGGCGGTTTTAGATACGCCGGCAAAATGGACGGTCACGATCGACAACGGAGACGACGCGCCCCTGACGCTCACGTCGGTGCGGCTTGAGATGCTGGAGCGGCAGCTCTGCTTTGAGGCCGCGGCCGATATGCGCTACACGCTTTATTACGGCGATGCGGCGCTGACGGCTCCTCGCTACGACTATGCCGCGCTGTTCACCGCGCAGGCCGATGCCGCGCAGGCCGCGGCGGGACCGGAACAGCCGAATCCGGCATATCAGCCACGGCCCGATATGCGCCCGTTTACTGAGAAGCATCCGGCACTGCTGTGGATTGTGCTGATCGCGGTTATTGCGCTGCTGGGAGGGATTGCGCTGCGGTCTCAGAAGCGAAACGGCCGGCGGGCGTAGCGGATTGAGGAATCCGAGAGTCGAGAGCGAAGGCGAGGGCGAAGATTGGGCAACGGGACCGGAGCGGCTGGCCAGCCCTGGCGATTATTCTGAAGTGTGACTGAAGAACCAGAGACAGCCGATGCGGTCCCTTTGCGTACGGATCTTCCCGGATCCGTTCCTGAAGCCGCTGGTCAATTTTCGAGCCAATCGCCAAGTCAATCTCCGAACCAAACTCCGAGCCAGGCCCCGGGGCAATGTCCGAAACGGACCTCTGTTGGGTCTTTTTTGCGATCGTTGGCGCGGTGGGTTGCGATCGGGTTGGCGCTGTGCTGGCTGCTGGCCGCGCTGACGCTTGTGGGCCTGCGCTGGATCGATCCGCCGACGACCGCGGTGCACATGGAGCGCCGGTTCGAGGCGTGGATGCACCATAAGCCGTACCACGAGCGCTACGAATTTGTTCCGCTGAGCGAGATATCGCCCGATATGCAGCACGCCGTGATTGCCGCCGAGGACGCGCGATTTTACCAGCACCACGGGTTCGACTGGCACGCAATGGAAATCGCCGCCGAAGGCGACATGGATGGCGGGCGCATTCGGGGCGGGTCGACGATCACGCAGCAACTGGTGAAGAACCTGTTTTTTGGAACGAAGCGCTCGATTCTGCGCAAGGGCGCGGAGTTCACGCTGGTGCCTGTGGCGGAGCTGGTGCTCGGCAAGCGGCGGATTCTGGAGCTCTACCTGAACGAGGTGGAGTGGGGACCGGGGATTTATGGTGTTGAGGCGGCGTGCCATACCTACTACGGAATGCCGGCCCGGAGTGTGGGGCGGGCCGACGCGGCGCGGCTGGCGGCGATTTTGCCAGCTCCGCTGAAGCGGCGGCCGGAGCGCATGAACCACTACAGCGATCTGATCCAGGAGCGGATGGGGCAGATGGGGTGGTAGCGGGTTGGCTGAAGCCTGCCTTTTTACAAGACATGAGAATTTGGGATTGTGCTTTCACAGGCCGGATTTTGAACCGGCCTAGGTCGCGTTGACTTCGCTGGCGCCGTCGCAGGAGAGGAATTCGCCGGAGCGCTTGCGGGCGAGCTCGAGGAGGCGGATCAGCCTGGACAATTCGGCGGGAGACATGTGTCCGAGCAGCTCGGCGGGGACGCGGCGGACGACGGGATCGAGGGCGCGGAGCAGGTCAAGGCCGGCGGCGGAGATCTGGGTGCGGACGACGCGGCGGTCGCGGCGGTCGCGGTGTTGGAGGATGAGGCGGCGTTTTTTGAGGCGGGCGAGAAGACGGGTGATGTCGGGCTCTGCGGTGATCATGCGGCTGCCGATCTCGGCGCAGGTGAGGCCAGTGGGGACGGCTCCACGAAGGATGCGGAGCACGTTGTATTGCGTGGAGGTGACGCCCCAGGCGCGGGCGCTGTGCTCAAAGGCGCGGTGGGCAAGGTCGGAGGTGCGCATGACGTTGAGCAGAGCTTCCTCCTCTAGGCTGTCGAAGGGCTGCTGCTGGGCGATTTCGAGTTTGAGGCTGGTCATAGATTGGCGACATATATAGGATGGCGCGGGCGAGGTATTCGTTGCAACAAGGGTTGCGATGGGCGGGTAGGCAATCTGGTATGCTGCCGTGCATGCCGGTTTGGAAAGATTTGAAGGGGCTGACGGCTGGGCAGCGGCGCGCATTTCTGGCTGCGTTTCTGGGCTGGACGCTGGATAGCCTGGATTTTTTCCTGCTTGTATTCTGCGTGAAGGCGATTGCAACGGAGTTTCACACCGAGCCCTCGGCGGTGCTGGGCGCGGTGTTTCTTACGCAGGCGTTCAGGCCGGTGGGAGCGCTGGTGTTTGGCATGCTGGCGGACCGTTATGGACGGCGGCCGGTGCTGATGTTCAACATAGTGAGTTTTTCAGCGATTGAACTGGCGTGCGCGTTTGCGCCGTCGCTGAATGCGCTGCTGGTGCTGCGGGCGCTGTTTGGCATTGCGATGGGCGGTGAATGGGGCGTGGGCGCGGCGCTGGCCTTTGAGACGCTGCCGAAGGAGGGACGCGGCGCCTTCAGCGGCCTGCTGCAAGAGGGCTATGCGATGGGGTCGATTCTGGCATCGGCGATGTTTGCGCTGCTGTTTGCGAGGATCGGCTGGCGGGGGCTGTTCATGCTGGGCGCGACGCCGGCGCTGCTGGCGTTTTATGTGCAGTCGCACGTGCCGGAGTCTCCGGCGTGGCTGGCCGGAGCGAAGAAACGGATGGCGGGAGAGCATTTGCGCCGGCAGCCGCTGGTTCCTCCTCACCTGATGGAGTTTTTGCCCACGTTTCTGTTTCTGGTGCTGTTGATGACGGCGTTCATGAGCTTTTCGCACGGGACGCAGGACGTGTATCCGACGTTTCTGGCGGTGCATGCGAAGCTGAAGCCGGAGACGATCGGGCTGATCGGGGTGCTGTATGGGATCGGCTCGATTGTGGGCGGGATCGTGTTTGGCGCGCTGTCAGAGACATGGGGGCGCAAGCGGGCCATTGTGGTGGCGGCGCTGCTGGCGCTGCCGGTGATTCCGCTGTATGCGTATGGGCACTCGGCGTGGGCGCTGGGTGCGGGCGCGGTGCTGATGCAGTTTATGGTGCAGGGGGCTTGGGGGGTGGTTCCGGCATATCTAACGGAGCTTTCGCCGGGTCCGGTGCGGGCTACGGCTCCGGGGCTGGCGTATACGCTGGGCGGGCTGATTACGTCGTGGAACGGCAAGGGGCAGGCGCTGGCGGCGGAGCGGTGGGGTAATTATCCGGCGGTGCTGGCGATTACGGTGACGGTGGTGGCGCTGGCGCTGGCGGGGCTGGCGATGCTGGGACGCGAGGCGAAGGGCGCGGAGATGACGGAGGGGTGAGCGGCAGCGCGTCGCTGCAGACGCATCCGAAGCTGTGATTTCGGGTGATCCGGCCCGCACCTTTTGGGTCATATCCATAAATTCAATGGCAACTTAGAATGGGCTGGAATGACGCAGGGTTTCAGCCGCGGGATTGTGATTGTCGCCATCGGACGCAACGAGGGCGAGCGGCTGAAGGTGTGTCTGCGGGCGGCGCTGAAGTGCGCGCGGACGGTGGTTTACGTGGACTCCGGCTCGACGGACGGAAGCGCGGAGCATGCGCGAGGTGTGGGCTGCGAGGTGATGGAGCTCGACCCAGCGAAGCCGTTCAGCGCGGCGCGGGCGCGGAACGAGGGTTTTGACCGCGCGATGATGCTGGAGCCGGACGCGGCCTTCGTGCAGTTCATCGACGGCGACTGCGAGCTGGAAGAAGGCTGGCTGGAGCGGGGCGCGGCCGCTCTCGGCGAAAGAAAAGATGCGGGGCTTGCGCGCGGACATCTGCGCGAGATACGGCCGGAGGCGAGCATCTACAACCGGATGTGCGATCTGGAGTGGCAGAAGACGCCGGGGGAGATCGCGGCCTGTGGCGGCATTTTTTTGGCGCGCGTGGAGGCGGTGCGAGGGGCGGGCGGATTCCGGCCCGATGTGATCGCCGGCGAGGACGATGAGTTTTGCGTGCGGGTGCGGAGCCGGGGCTGGAAGATTCTGATGGTGGACGCGCCGATGGCGCGGCACGACGCAGCCATGACGCGCTTTGGGCAGTGGTGGCGCAGGGCGCGGCGCACGGGCCACGCATATGCACAGGTAGCGGCGCTCCACGGCGGCGGTGTAGAGCGATACTTTGCGCGCGACCGGCAGCGGATTTTGCTGTGGGGACTGGCGGTGCCGGTGGCGGCGCTGGCGTTTGCGCCGCTCACGCGCGGGGTTTCGCTGCTGGCTATGCTGGGGCTGTATGCGTTGCAGCTTGCCTACATTGCGCGCGGATGCCGCAAGCGCGGCTGGCGATGGGCCGACGCGTGGCCTTATGCATGTTTCGCGCTGATCTCGCGGTTTCCGGCGTTATATGGATTGATTGAGTACCATTGGCGGGACGGGTGCGGGCAGCCCATGACGATCATTGAGCACAAGAGGAGCTCATGAACGGTACGGCGCAAACCTTCCAGGGTTCGAGCACCGGAGCAGCGAGCCGCAAGCGGCGCGTGGCGTTGGTGGGGGCGGGGTACATTGCCGACTGGCACGCCAAGTGCCTGGAGTCAGTGGGGGGCGTGGAGCTGGCGGCGGTGTGCGACCGGATATTGCAGCGGGCGCGGGCGCTGGCCGGCAGATACGGGATTGCGAAGACATATGAGTCGCTGGATGCGCTGCTGGCGGCGGAAACGCTGGATGCGGTGCATATCCTGCTGCCTCCGGACCGGCACTTTGAGGCGGCGCGCGCGGCCATCGAGGCCGGCCTGGATGTGTTGCTGGAAAAGCCGATGTGCGACGGCGGAGACGCGTCCGAGGAACTTGTGCGGCTGGCAGAGGCGCGCGGCGTGCGGCTGGGCGTGGGGCACAATTTTCTGTTTTCAGAGCCGTACGAGCGGCTGCGGCGCGATGTGCGCGGCGGGCTGCTGGGGCGCATCGATCAGATCACGATTACGTGGAACCGGTTTTTGCCTGAGTCAGTGCATGGGCCCTTCGATATATGGATGCTGCGCGATGCGCGCAACATCCTGCTCGAGATTGGATCGCACCTGGCGGCGCACATGATGGACCTGGCGGGTGAGCCCGATGAGCTGGAGGTGCGGGCGGAAAATCCCATCGAATTGCCGACAGGGAAGAGCTTCTACCGGCGCTGGCGGGTGGACGGCGTGAAGGGACAGACGGCGGTGGAGCTGCGCTTCTCGTTTTTGCCTGCGTTTGCTGAATACAAGCTGCACGCGCGCGGGACGCTGGGCGCGGCGACTGCGGACCTGGAGCGCAATACCTACACGCTGGACCGTTATCGCGCCAGCGAGCCGGACTTTGAGAACTACGCGATGATTGCGGACCATGCGAAGAGCCTGAAACGGCAGGCGCGGCGGACGCTGACGAAGTACGTGCTGTCGAAGCTGCACCTGGAGAAGCGCGGCACCGCGTATGGCGAGAGTATTGCGCGGGCGATGGATGCGTTTTACGCAGCGGGGGAATCGGATGAGCGCGTGGACGGGCAGTTTAGCGCGCGGGTGGTGCGGGTGTGCGAGCGGATGTGCGCGGCGGCGAGGCTGCCGGAGCCTGCTACGCGGCCGATGGCTGCTCCGGCGCGAACGGCGGCGGCGCGGACACTGGTGCTGGGCGGGACGGGGTTTATCGGCAAGGAACTGGTGCGGCAGTTGATTGCTTCTGGCCAGGGCGTGCGGCTGCTGGTGAGAAGCACGGCGGGATTGCCGGAGGATGTAGGCGCGCATGTGGACTGCCGGAGCGGCGACCTGATGAACCGCGAGTCGCTGGCGCGGGCAATGGAGGGCGTGGAGTGCGTGGCGCACCTGGCGAAGCCAAATGTGAAGAGCTGGGCCGACTACCAGGCATATGAGATTGAGGCGACGCAGCAGGTGGCCGAGTGCGCGCTGGAAGCGGGCGTGAAGCGGCTCGTCTATACGGGGACGATCGACTCGTATTATGCGGGGCGCGGAGCGGGCACGATTACCGAGGCGACTCCGCTGGACCGGCGGATTGCGCGCAGGAATTTGTATGCGCGAGCCAAGGCGGCTTCAGAGGAGATATTGATGCGGATGCACCGGGAGCGCGGACTGCCGGTGACGATCGTGCGTCCGGGGATCGTGATCGGTCGCGGAGGAAGCCCGTTTCATTGGGGCGTGGGGATGTGGTGGCACGATGCGGTTTGCCGGATATGGGGCGCGGGCACGAACAAGCTGCCGCTGGTGCTGGTGGAGGATGTGGCGCGCGGGGTGAGGGCTGCGATGGAGACGGCGGGGATCGAGGGACAGTCGTTCAACCTGATCGCGGACCCGTGTTTGAGCGGGCAAGAGTATCTGGAGGAGCTGAACCGCGCGGGCGGAATGCGGATCGATTGGCGGGCGGAGCCGATTTTCGAGTTTTATCTGGCCGACATGATGAAGTGGGCGGTGAAGGTGGCTACGCGGTATCCGGAGCGGCGGATGCCGAGTTACAGGGATTGGGAGAGCCGGACGCAGCTGGCGCTCTTCGATTGCACGGCCGCGAAGATGGTGCTGCGGTGGAGGCCGGTGAGCGAGCGGGGCGAGATGGTGCGGAGAGGGATCGAAGAGCCGTTGCGGGAGTGGATGGCGTAGGGCGGGGTTCGTGGGTTCCCACCCTTTCGCCAGAAAAAAGCGAAAGGATGGGGTACGGGACTCCGTGCATTTTGGTATTCCATCCGGCTTTTCTTCAGGAATTTTTGTATTCGTAGTAGTGCTCGACGATGGCTTTAGGGCGGCCGCGGAGCTGCCACCAGTAGTATTCGATCATTCCCTGGAGGCCGGGGAACTTGGAGAGCACGGTGAAGCGGGCGTAGACGAAGGCGTCGCGGACGGGCCATCCGCGACGGTGGGCGTAACGGAAGATGCGCGCAAAGAGAAGGAAGTAGGCGCAGAGCAAGACGAGCAGGGAGATGCCCTGGGTCAATGAGGCCAGGCAGAGCGCGACGACGGGCAAGGCGAGCGCCCAGCCCAGGTTGCGGCCGCACTCGCGGACGTAGAGATGCTCATTGCCGCCTCCGTGGAGGGCCTCGACCTGGGCGTAGGCGAAGCCGACGCGGCGGGCGCGACGCCACCACTGGGAGAAGCGGATCATGGCGGCGTCGTGGCGGGCCATCCCGGCATCGGCCTGGAGGATCTTCCAGCCGGCCTGGCGGATGCGGTAGGAGAGCTCGAGGTCTTCGCCGGCGGCAACGTCGAGGCGGAAGCCGTGCACGGTGGCGAAGACAATGGAGCGGATGAGGATGATGCCACCGCAGGCGGCAATCTCGCCGGGCTGCTGCTGCCACTCGAGGTCGCAGAGGCGGTTGTAGACGGTGGCCTCGGGATGGATCTCGCGGAGATTGCCGCAGACGACGGCTACGTCGGGGCGGGAGCCGAGGATGCCGATGCCGCGCTCGATCCAGTCGCCGATGAGCTCGCAGTCGCCATCGACAAACTGAACGATGGGCGCCTGCGGCGCGAGCGCCATGGCGGCGAAAAAGCCTTCATTGCGGGCGCGGGCGGGCGAGAAGGGAATCGACGGATCGAGTTCGACGACTGTGCAGGGGAGCGAGCGGGCGAAGTCGAGGGTGCCGTCGGTCGAGCCGGAGTCGACGTAGACGACGGTCGAGGAACAGACGATAGCCGAGGGCAGGCAGCGGCGAAGGCGCTCGCCCTCGTTGCGGCCGATGACGATGATGGGGACGCCGGTTCGCTGGCCGGACGGGGGCACTTGCAGCGGGTTGGCGTTTGCGTTCGACATGAATGGATTACCAGGGAGGCGGTGGGCTCATCCTTCCGCCTTGCGTTTCTTGCCATGCCTGGCTCAAGAGGCCGACCAGCAGGCGGGCTTCCTGAGCGCGTTCGCGGCGGACAGGATGGTTACTCCTACAATTACGCAGCCAGCGCAGGATGTAAAGCCCCTGCTGACGCGGAGGGACATGACCCATACAGGACTCGATGAAGGGGAAATGGGTGAAGCAGAGTTCATTCGAGTGCCTCAAGTATAATTTGGAACGGTCGCCGGGCGGGTACGGGATTCGATCCCCATGCGGCGGGGTTGAGCGGATCGGCTAGGAAAGGCAGTCCGGAGGCATGATGGAACGGCTGGTGATGAGGGTGTGGCGGAGGCTCTTCAGGCCATTCGCGTACTTTGCGGAACTGGAGCGGGCCATTGGGAACCCGAAGACAGTTCTGGATGTGGGGTGCGGGTATCCGTCGCCGATCCGGTGGTTCAGCCGGAAGTTTTATTCGGTGGGCGTGGATGCCTTTGAGCCCAGCATCGTGAAGAGCCGGGCGGAGGGGATTCACAACGACTACATCAAGGCCAATGTGCTGGAGATCGGGGCGAAGGTCAAGCCGAAGTCGTTTGACTGCGTGGTGGCATTAGACCTGATTGAGCACCTGGAAAAAGAGGACGGATTCAAGCTGCTGGAGATGATGGAGACCATCGCCCGGGAGCGGGTGGTGGTGTTTACTCCGAACGGATTTGTGCCGCAGGGCGAGTACGGCGGGAATGCGTGGCAGATTCACCTGTCGGGGTGGTCGCCGGAAGAGATGAAGAAGCGCGGCTACCGGATTGTGGGCATCAACGGGCTGAAGCTTTTGCGCGGCGAGTACGCGGAGATCCAATACAAGCCGGCGTTTTTGTGGGAGATCGTGTCGGACACGACGCAACTGGTGCTGCGGTGGTTTCCGAAGGCGGCGTTTCAGATGATGTGCATCAAGGATATGACCGCGAAGCCGCCAAAGCGGAAGAACGCGGCGGTTGCGATGCTGCTGCTGGCGCTGCTGAGCATGGCGACGGCCTCGTGCACGCGGGCGCAGGTGGCGAGCGGAGCGGGGAACGGCGTGACGGTTCTGCGCGTGACGCGGCAGGTGGTATTGGCCGGCGTGACGCGGCTGGGCGTGAACCTGGGCGACCAGGCGTACTACGACTCCGGGCAGCTGTTGAAGAACCTGCTCTACCGTAATCCCGGATTTGAGGGAATGCACTACCGGAGCATCTTTCACTGCCAGCTTGGCGGGCCGACGCGCTGCGAGGATACGTGGGGGGCACAGTTTCCTGCGGACTTCTGGGATGGCGCCAGCTACACGGTGCTGGTGGGCGGCGCGGCGGGGCAGCGCGGGACGGTTACGGCAAGCGGGCAGGTTGGAGGCGCGTTTGCGCTGGCGCTCGAACCGAATGGAGGCGGTGGCAGAGCGGTCGCGTCTGGAGACTGGATTTCGGTGGAGAAGGAGATTCCGGGCGATCCGGCGGCGGGGTGGTGGCCGAAGACCGAGGGCGGAGCGCAACTGGAGGCCGAGCGCGCGGACCTGCCGCCGGGCGGGCTGGGACGCCAGGCGCTGCGGATGGAGGCGGCGGGACCGGGACAGATGGCGCAGGTGAACTCCTATTTTGATTCGCTCGAGGGGATGACGTTTGTAAGGCTGCGCGGGCACTACCGGCTGAGTTTTATGGCCAAGGGACTGAACGGCGGGGCGGTGTTGCACGTGCATGTGGGGCGGCTTGCGCCGGGGCTGCGGCGGTATGTGGATTTGGACGTGCGGCTGACGCCGGAGTGGAAGACATATAACGAGGAGTTCAGCGCGGCAGAGGTGAATCTGCCGCCGGCGCCGGTGGAAGCGGGATTCAGCGTAACGGGCGGATCGCTGCTGCTGGACGATGTGGACCTGGAGCGGACGGACGGCGACCTGGCGAACCGGACCGCGTATCGCGATGATGTGGTGGAGACGCTGAAGGAGCTGCATCCGGGGGTGCTCCGGCTGATGGCGAGCAACGCCGGGCTGGGCAGCACGATCGACAACCTGCTTGCGCCGCCGCTGGCGCGGCAGCGGTCGGGATTTCATCTGTGGTACGGCAGCGTCGAGGATATTCCGATGGGGATTCCGGAGTTTCTTGAGCTGTGCCGGGAAGTGGGGGCGGACCCGTGGATCGTTGCGCCGACGGCGATGAGCCTGGAGGAGGCGCGGACGCTGACCGAGTACCTGGCCGGCGGACCGGAGACACGGGGTGGCGCAATGCGCGCGGCGCAGGGACGGCGCGAGCCGTGGACGCAGGCCTTCGGGACGATTCACATCGAGCTGGGCAACGAGACGTGGAACTCGGTCTTTCGCGGGGAGACGATGGAGGACCCATCGGCTTACGGGCAAAGGGCTAACATGGTGTTTACTGCGATGCGCTCGGCGGCCGGGGCCGAAGCTGGGCGGTTCGACCTGATCGTGGGGACGCAGGCGGTGTACGCAGGACGCAACGGCGCGATTCTGGCGGCCGCTCCGCAGGCCAATTCGCTGGCGTTCGCTCCTTATTTGATGTTCAGCGTGACGCAGTGGGCGAACGACGACCAGCTCTATGGGCCGCTACTGGCCGAGCCGGAGGAGATGTCGCGGGACGGGATTGTGACGCAGGCGCAGGCCTCGGCAGGGGGACGGCAACTGGCAGTCTACGAGGTGAACCTGCACACCACGGAGGGCGACGCTCCCCAGGATGTGCTGGACAGGTTTACGCCGTCGGAGGCAGCGGGCATCGCAGTGGCCGGGCACATGCTGCGGATGATGCGCGACCACGGCATCCGGGACGAGATGCTGTTCAGTTTCCCCCAGTATGAGTTCAAGAGGTCGGACGGAAAGAACGTGAGGCTGTGGGGCAGCGTGGTGCAGATGGGCGCGGACGGACGCAAGCGGCCGCAGTTCCTTGCCGAGAGCATGGCCAACCGGGTGATAGGCGGCAACCTGGTGCGCGTGGATGTGAGCGGCGAGAATCCGACGCACGACCAGCCGCTGGGCAACAATGGAGTGCAACTGAGAAACGTGCACGAGATCGATGCGTATGCCTTTCAGGATGGAAACCGGCATGGCATGGTCGTGTTCAACTATGGATTGCACGCGTCAAGGCGGATCAGCCTCGACGGGCCTGGCCTGAATGCGAATACGAACATCGATTTGTGGAGAATGGTGAGCCCCGGACCGGGCGCGACCAATGA
>Ga0302320_10025398_pt1 | contig 11520 bp, 5 predicted proteins | sample Bog_T0_3_FD_202130 | JGI IMG/M metagenome (GOLD analysis project Ga0302320, IMG submission 202130) | Peat permafrost microbial communities from Stordalen Mire near Abisko, Sweden - Bog_T0_3 | ecosystem: Environmental > Terrestrial > Soil > Wetlands > Peat | place: Sweden: Abisko, Stordalen Mire... | reverse complement strand
AATCTCGATCTGATCCCCAGGCTCGATCGGCGGGTCCTTCGAGGGATCCTTGTACAGCTTCCTGCGGCTGTAAAACTGCACCTTTCCACCGCGTGTCAGGCGAATCTTGTCTCCCGCGAAATCGCTCACTCCGCCCGCCGCGTTGATCGTGGACATCAGCGTCAGGTCGGAGGTGTAGGGCACCCGTCCGGGCGCTTTCACCGCGCCGCCCACGCTTATGAAACGCATGCCGGCCGGCGGATTTACCGTAACGGTCGGGTTGGTATAAATCCCATCCGAGATCAGCTTGTTCTGGATCGCGATCTGCACCTGGCTGGGCGGCAATCCGCCCGCCTTGATCATCCCGACAAATGGCAGATTCAACATTCCCGATTCATCGAGCGTATACGACCCAAACCACTGCTGCTGGTCCTCCGGCGGCACATTCGCAATGCGGATCTCCACCGAATCGCCATTGCGCAGACCCACCGCCGCCGCACCTCCCGCCGCCTGTGCCGGCGTCGGTTGTTCCTTCTTCTGCGTGACCGGCTCCGCCTTCTCGACGACCGGTTGCGCCACCGGCGCCGCCTGTGCCAGCAAACGCGGCCCCGCCATGAGCGGTATCATCAAACCAAGAATGAGAGTTTTCTTCAGCATACGAAAATCGGAATCCGCTTCATTGATGAAACTCCAGCTGGCGCGCTCAATACTGTTCTCCATGCACCTGGGGTTCGGCTTCGGCCTGGGGTTTGCGGCCATTGGCCTTGCCACCGACGGCCTGGGGGTGCTCCTCGCCATTTTGAGGTGAGTAATAATCGTAATAGCCGCCGTAGTACCCGTACCCGGAGTCGTGCTTGGCATCCACCTTGTTGAGCACCACGCCCAGCAGGTTGCCTCCCACGTTGATGACAGCCTGCTTTACCCGCTGCAGCATCGAGCGCGGGAAGCGCCGGTGTTCGATCACCATGATCGACAAGTCCACCTCGCTGGCCAGCACCGCGCCGTCGCTCACCCCCAGGATGGGAGGCGAGTCAAACATCACGAGGTCGTAACGCACCTTGGTATTGCGGATCAGGTCGGTCATCCGCTGCGAGTTGAGGATGCCTACGGCCTCCCTCTGGATCTGTCCGCTCGGGATGAACGACAGGTTCTCGACCCCAGTCGTCCTCACTACCTCCTCGAATGACATGTTGCTCGTAAGGTAATTGCTCAGTCCCACGTTATTCTCGACCCCGAAGAGCCGGTGCTGCGAGGGACGCCGCAAGTCCGCGTCCACCACCAGCACGCTGTATCCGCCCTTGGCGCATGTATAGGCCAGGTTGAAGAGCGTCGTCGATTTTCCCTCGCCCGGCCCGCCGGAGATCAGCGTCAGCGTGTTTGCATCCGGGGTTTTCCGGTTGAACTCAATATTCGTCCGCAGGATGCGGTAGGCCTCCGCGTCGGGTGAATCTCCCTGCTGGTGCATGAGGATGCCGACATTCTTGGCGATGACCGCCAGCACCGGCACGCCCAGGAAGCGCTCGACGTCCTCGAGCGACTTGACGCTGGTGTCCAGGTACTCGAGGAAGAACGCCAGGCCGGTCCCCAGTCCCAGGCCGATGATCGCCGCCAGGACCATGTAGAAAACGACCTTCGGCCTCCCGGGTGAGAGGGCCGGTTCCGCCTTCTCCCAAACCTTGGCCGCCACGATGTTCATGCCCTGCTGCATCTCCTGCGTGGCATACCGCTGCTGCGCGGTCTCCAGCAGGCGCTTGGCTTCGAGGTATTTGTACTTTGCGTCCGTGTAATCGCTCCCCGAGTTCTTGAGCGCGGTAAACTGGTCCCGCGAAGCCTTCAGCCGCGTCTGCAGCGCCGTCTCGGTGCTCTTGGCGACCGCGAGCCGCGTGCTCAACGATGCCTTGATCGCGCCAATCTGTTCGTTCAATTGCTGCGTGTAGACATCCTTGGTCGCGCGCAGTTCCTTGATCTTCGGGTGATTGGGCCCCAGACCGCTGCTCAGCAGCCGCGCCTCCTCGGAGACGGTATCCTGGAACAGCGGCAATATCTTCTCGATGGTCGGGTCGTCGATGTTGAGCAGGTGCAGCGCCACCATCAACTCGTCGGGCTTCAGCTTGTCGACCTGTTCGAGTTGCGTCTGCATCTCCGCTGTCTTCAGCACCGCGTCGTCCACTTGCGACTCGAGGGCCCTTACCGGTTGCGTGTCCAGGTCCGCCCCGGTGCTCGTCATCGTCTCGGGGTCCGGGTCGACGATTCCCAGTTGCGTCCGGAGTTTCGCCGCCGACGCGCCGAATTCGGATACCTGCTTCTTCTGATCCTCGACTTCATCCTTGAGCCGTATCAACCCGGTATCGACTGTCTTGGTCTGATCGGAGATGCGCTTTTCCTGATACACCTGGGCTATCGAATTGGCGATATCCTTCGCCTCGGTCGCGTCGGTGGACCAGACGCCGATTTCGATCAGGTCGGTCTGCCGCACCGGAGTCAACTGCAGCATGGCCTGCAACTTCGCGTACGCCTGCTCCAGTTGGAGCGGCGGGCCGCCGTTGGCCCACTTGGTCGTCAGACTCAGGGCATCGATCACCGGGTAAAGGATCTCTTTTTCCTGAAGGATCTTGAGCTGCGTAGGCGCCAGCCGCGGATCGCTCGCGGGATTAAAGTCGCCGCCGCCGCCCCTTTCGCCGAAGATCTGCAACGAGGTCGCGTCGGGTTTCACCTCGATGGTCGATTTCGAGAAATATTCCCTGGGCAGGAAGTAAACCGTCACCCCTGCCGTGATCATCGTGAGCAGGAACGTCAGGATGATGATTCCCGCCCTCGCCTTGACGACGCGCCAGTAATCCAGAAAATGGAGTTTTACTTCGGTGGAATCGGACATACGGGAGATGGTTGTGGCAGGGCGCACCTCTGGCGCCAACGGAGGGGGTAAGGTAGCTCTTTGCCCGCCCGCCCGCAAGCAGGGATGGAGAAAAACATTTTATTGAAGTCAATGCTCTTCGACATCTCCCGCCGCCTTCCGTTCACTGGAAAAGGTAGGTCCCCCCGACATCGAACTGGATCCGGTCGTAGCTCGAGTTCGCCTGGGTGGACAGGAGATCGTTGTACGTGTAGCTCAGGTTCAGGCTAAACCGCGGCGTCACCGTGTAATTCAAGCCCAGCGTCGCTTGCAATTGCTCCTGGGTATAGGATGCCGCGGCGTTCGACCCCGAGGTCCCGACCGCATTGTCTTCAACGTAATTATACGCAAGCGACACGGATGCCACCAGCTTGGTCGAGAGCGGCTGCGAATACGTCAGCCCCGTGCGGTAGCTGAAGACTGTCGAATCCGGGCTGCCGGAACTCTCGGACCCGAGCCGGTTGGTCCACTGCAGGGCCGCCCCGCGCGGCAGCATCAGCGTGGTCGCGCTCTCCATATAGGGCACGGTTTGGTTCCCCTGCCCGGAAGGGTAAACATCGGACTCGAGGCCTCCGCTGATCCTGTTGCTGATGTTGGGCGAAATGATGCTTTCCAGCCCCAACAGAAGAAATGTGGAACTCGAGTTCGCCGCCGCATTGGTCGGGTAAGTCGTCGTCGATTCCCGCAGCTCCGCCGTCACTGTGTTGCGCGCCGATACGGTGTAGCGGAACTGCGTTCCAATCGTGTTGCCAAACTGATTGCTCGATGCGTTGGTTGCCAGGAGGTTCGCGCCCAGGGAATACGAGCTGACCGTCGACAGCCTGGCGGTCCACTGGTAGCTCAGGTCGATCTTTGCACTCCCATTCAGGTAGTCCCCGCCGCTCCCGTTGTTAGTCGTAGGCGCATTGATGAGGGAAAAATTCGGCTGCTTCTGGTACACGGCGCTCATTGAAAGGGTTAACGTGGCCCGCGGAGTCAGCCGGTGCACGTATGACGTGTCGAAACTTCCGTTGTAATCCTCCTTCCCCCCGGGCTGCTGCCAGTAAATCTGCTCCGCCAGGTTGGCATCCATCGTCAATATCGTCCGCGGCGTCCCCTTCTGTATCTGAATCCCCAGCGTCGCCGTGCTCACCTGGCTCCCGATTATCCCCAGTTGCTGCACGGGCTTCGGGGTGGGCGAGGTGTGCAGCGTGGGCCGGAATCCCTGGAGGATTGGAACCGGCGGGGCCGGCAGAGTGATGCGGAACCCGATCACCCGGAACTGCAAGACCGGCGTCGGCGAAGGCACCGGCGTCGGCGTCGGCGCTATATGACCGCTCGCGCTGAAGATATTGTCGTCGTACCCCTCGGTGACCGAGAGCGTAAAGGTAATCGGCGGTTTGGCCAGCCGCCCCTGGCCCAGCGTGAAGGACTGCGCCGCGCTTCCGCCGTACCCGGCCGGCAACGTGAACGTCACCGGCGGCGTCGCTTGCGCTCCCGGGGCGAACGGGTTGGCTGTAGCCGGCGTCGGCGAAGGCGTGACCCCGGCCCAGGGCAATGTTCCCGAAGGCGCGGGGGCCGCGCTCGGCGCCGGCAGAATCGTCGAGCCTCCGCCGGGGGTCCCTTCCGTGCCCGGGGCGGGTCCGAAGAGATCGCCGGTCCCCGGTGTAGTGCCCATCCCGTTGCCATTGCCGTTCTGATCTCCGTTGCTGTTCCCGTTCTGACCTCCGCTGGTGTTCCCGTTCCCATTGCCCCCGCCCGTGTTCCCCGTGGCGCCGGAAGCGCCTGCCCCGGTCGCGCCTCCCGAGTTCTCCGATCCGCCGGAGGTATCGCCGCCGCCGTTGCCCCCGCCAGTATCCTGCGCCATCATGCGCACCGCCAGAAGCGCGGCGACGCACAAGGCCAGAATTTGCAGGCATCGTTTCATTGTGGGGGGAAATTGGCCATGCGGCAGGCTCTTGGACCACTCCGCCCCGCCGCCGTTCGTTTTCCCCCGCATTTTCTCGCGCCCTTCCGCAGCCCGGGCTTCTCATCTTTCTGGGTTACGGATGGCATGACGGGGATTTGCGGTTCCCTCGGGGGAATTTGAGACCGCAGAGTTACCGGATGCCCTCCCTGCAAGCAAGCCGTTAGTCAGCCGTGCACGACGCAAACTGGAGCGGGCAACGGGAATCGAACCCGCATGGCCAGCTTGGAAGGCTGGAACTTTACCATTAAGCTATGCCCGCGCGCGAGTGGAAGTGATCCTAGCGTGTGGCCAGCCTTGCGCAAGCTTTCAAAGTTACTGAACCTCGAGCAGGTAGAGATTGGTGTTGTTCACAGGCACTGGCGCTCCCAGCGTCAGAGTATCGGTTGGGATGATCGTCCCCGCCACCTTCACGAGGTGCAACTGCTGGGCCACAAAGCCGTAACTGTCCGCGGGCGACGAATCCCCGGTCGGCTGGCCCGCCACGATGATGCTCGCAATGCTCGATTGCACGCCGACGACCGCCGGGCTTCCGATGCCCGTGTTCCCGCCCGTCCCAAAGAACCCGGCCGAGTCCGGCAGCGCTCCGGCGACCACGTTGCTCGCCTCGAGCGTCGAGTGAAAAGTGACCGTCCCAATCTGCGCCGAGCCGTCGGTCGGATCCCCCAGCGGCGCGCCTGCGGCGTTATTGCCGCTGCTCACCACCGGACCGTATCCGGCCAGAATATCCAAAAAGCTCGCCGCCCCGCTGATGTTCACGCTCTGGATCGCCAGGTCGGTCGTCGGACGCTTCGACTTGCTCACCCCTTGCTCGGCCGAGATTATCACCGGGTTCGACGCCGACCCGGTGACCGTTCCCAGGATGGTGAGCGATGAGATGTCTCCGGAGGAGCGGATCGCTCCGTCGTTTGCAATCCCCCCGCCGCCGGCGTTGGTTCCGGAAGTCACATTCCCCTTGATTGCCAGCGTCCCGAAATGGCTGGCCTCGATAAAGCCCGAGCCCACCAACGGCGTCGGCTGGTTCACCGAGTCGCCGACGAGGTTGCCCCCGATTTGCAAGTTCGTAATCGACCCTCCAAAACCTACGTCGGCCACGATCGCTCCGCTGTTTGCCCCCGAATTCCCCGTCACGCTCCCGCCGATCACAATGCTGCCAAAACTCGTCGCCCCGTCCCCCAACCCGGTTATGATCCCGCTGCTCGGGCCGTTGCCGCCGACGATATTTCCGCCAATCGTAATCGACTTCGCCGAGTCCACAAGAATCGCTCCACTGGTATCCGCCGTCCCGGGACTCGCCGCGGTCCCGCCTATCAGCGACCCCATGATAGTGATGCTCTTTGCGCTGAACGCGCTGATGATCCCGGAGTCTCCGGGCGTTGCCAGCGCCGAGGAGGTCGCAGCTATGCCGGCGCTTCCTCCGGTGATGCTCCCGCCAATCGTTACGGTTCCGATGCCTACTGGCACCGTGCTGGACCCATTAAGCAACTCTCCAAGGATCACTCCGCTGTCTATCCCCGAGCCGCCGGTCACGCTTCCCGTGATTTTAACCGTTTTCAGCGGTCCTGCGATTTCCCCGGAATCCTGTCCCGAGCCGCCGATGACGCTCCCATCCACGGCCACCTTGCCGATCGAAGACTCCGCGAACACCCGTCCGGACCCGGTTCCGGTCCCTCCGGTGATCGATCCAAGCACATGCAGCGAGCCGATGCTCGTGGGGAGAGTGGATTCTCCGCGCAACGTCCCCGTGAAGTCCGACGTCGTGTTTGACTCGGCCACGCTGCTGCCCGTGATATTCCCGATCGTCGCCGAACCAATATGGCCCTGGAAATAGATCTGTCCCGAATCCGAATCTCCCGCCGAGTCCGCCGCGAGCGAGCCGCCGATATACAACTTGCCGATCGATCCGAACTGATACCCGATCAAGTTCAAGTCCGCGTTGAAATCTCCCATCACGGTCATCTTGGGGATCGACCCCAATACCATGCTGGACGCCCCATCGACCATGGATCCCACCGTCAGTGAACTGACCGCCGGCGTGGAAACAATATTGCTTCCCACATTAATCAAACCAAGGTTCCCCTGGATGTAGATCGCCCCTAGGCTGATGTTCTCGGTCACCGTGCTGTTCCCGGGAAAATTCGCCGCCAGGATTTCGCCCACGTTCACCGTCCCGGTCCCGATCCCCGCCTGCGGGATCACCTTCACGCTGATGTTCATGCCCTGCGCATCCGTGCGCCCGAGCAGGTTGATATCGAACAGGAACTGCGCTGTGCCATTGCCGGCGTACACGCCGCTGAACGGCGAGGTAATCAGAGTGGTAGTGCCGTCAGTAGCCGTAAAGCCCAGTATGTTTGCGGCCGCCGTTGGACTAGTGAAGAGCGGCTTGGAAATCGTCACAACCACCGTGTTCCCTGGCTGCACCAGGCTCCCATTCTGGGTTTGGTAATCCTGGTAGGTCACCGTGTAGGGATTGACGATCGTCGCCGGGGCGATCCGGCACTCGAGGGGCTCGATGTAGGTCAGGTGTTTCATCGGCGTCAAACTTCGTACAGGAATACGTCCGCATTTCCGCCCGTGAGCAGTTGTTTATCGTGGAAGGGGAAGGTGTCGTTGTCCGGGCCGGCTATCAGCGCCAGTTGCTGCCCGGCCACCTTCGCATTCGCGATGTACTGCGCCGCGATACCGTACGTGTCCGTGGTGGAGGTCGCCGGCGCAACCACGTTGCCCGTGATGATGATCCTCGATATCGTCGAAATGATCGAGGGCACGTCCGTCACGCCCGCCCCGCTCAATGCCGCGCTACCCGCCGTCCCGAAGCCCGTCGTCCCCGGGCCCACCCCGGCGATGATGTTCGTCGCCTCGAGATTTCCCCCTATGCTCACCGTACCGATCTGCGCATCCGCGTTCACTCCCGTGCCCGTCGGCGTCATCCCGCCATTCGTTTCCGTGTTATAACCGGCCAGGATGTCGCCATAAGTCGCATTCCCGTGGACCGTGATATTCTGGATCGCCACGTCTGTCTTGGCGCTCGCCGCGAGGTTCGCCGGGCCGACCGCGGAGATAATCGCCGGGTTGGTAGCGTTCCCGACAAGGCTTCCTACGGTAATGCTCCCGATCGCCACTGTCGACCGGATCGCCCCCGAGGTGTCGAGCGTGCCTGGCCCGGAGGTCTGCCCGGCCGTCAACGCTCCTCCCACGGTCATTGTGCCGATCCCGTCCGCCTGCACGTAGCCCGTATCGCTCAGAAGCGCCGTGGCGGAGTTGCTCCCCGTAATATTGTTCTTGATGGTCGCGCTCTTCAGCAATCCGAAGACCGAGATCGTCCCGGTGTCGTCCGCCGACCCTCCCGTGATGCTCCCGCCGATCACCAGCGAGTTGACCGGGCCGTTCACGCTGATTGACCCCGACCCCAGAATTGTCGTGGACCCCGCCCCGGAGCCCCCCGTCAGATCATGCGTCAGCAAAAGTGTCCCCACCGTCCCGGCCACGAGGATCGTTCCACTTGCTGCGCCGGAGCCGCCCAGGACGCTGCTGTCAAAATTCGACCCTGTCGTCTTGTCCCCCTTGCCTATTGTCAGCGTTCCGACCCCGCCGCTGTTGTCTGTAATGATCGCTCCCGAGGTTGGACCGCTGCCGCCGATCAAATTCTTCGCGATCGACAAGCTGCCGATCGTCGTATTGCTGACGATCACCCCATCCGTGTCTCCCGTTTGATTCGAGTCTCCGGCCACCAGATTGCCTCCGATTACCGAGCCGCCGATAACCACGCTTCCCAGGGCCATCGCATCGATGGATCCGGCTGTCCCAGTGATTGCAGCCGCCGATGACGTCGCCGCCACTCCCGCCGTTCCTCCGATCACGTTTCCCATCACCGTCACCTTCTGGATCAATCCGTCCGAGTTCACCTCCCCGGACTGCAATCCGGATCCACCCACGATATTCTCGCCAATGGTCACGCTCCCGATCCCGGAGTTGACCCCGGTACCCGTCGCGATTTCTCCGGAATTGGGTCCGCCGCCCCCGATCAAATTCTTTGCGACAAATACGCTGCCGATCGTCGAGTTGCTGATGATCACTCCATCGAGGCTTCCCAACTGATCCGAGCTTCCGTCGTTCACCGGGTTGCCGCCGATCACCGAGCCGTCGACAACCACGCTCCCCAGGACCTGCGCATTGATGCCTCCGGAAAAACCGCCGGTCGATGCTGTCCCCGCCGATCCCCCTGCCAGATTGCCCATTACCGTCACCTTCCCGATCAATCCCGTCGAGTACACCTCCCCGGAGCTCGAACCCGAGCCTCCGGAAATATTTCCTCCGTAAATCTTCTTCCCAATGACATGGCCGATGGTCACAGACTCGATGGTTCCACCGAAAACGATCCCCGACGAGTTGGCCTCCGTCGAGTTTCCCGGCGTGAAATTTCCGCCGATCAGCGACCCGGCGATGGTCACCTTTCCGAGGCTGGTTCCGCCCTGGATGGATCCCGACGCGACCCCCGTGCCGCCGTGCACATCCCCCGCCACATACACGCTCCCGACAGTCACCGCGGCGATGCTGCCGCTCAAGCCGCCGGTCCCGCCCAGGATCGAGGTCCCCGGCAGCGTCGGAATCGGGTTCGGATTCGGATCGTCCGGCACCGACCCCTTTACGGTGATCGACCCGATCTTGGAAAGCGTCCCGTAGCCGCCTCCCGAAGCGCTGTCATACCCCCCGATGCTTCCGCTGAAATTAACCGGTCCCCCTTCGATCCCTCCTCCGATGACCGCCTTCCCGAGCGTCCCCGTGAAGAAAATATCGCCCGTTCCAACGCCGGTATTTCCATCCAGCGATCCCCCGATGTTCAGTTGCGCGATGTTCCCGGTGCCCACCTTCCCCTTGTAATCCTGCGCGAAGATCGACCCGTACACGTTCCCCGCCACGTTGATCATGCCAACCGTTCCCGTGATGTTGCTTTGCGTGCTGGCCACGAATGTCCCGTTCCCTCCTCCCTGCGTCGTATTGCCTTCCGCTCCCAGGGTGTCGATCGTCAGTTTCCCCAACGCCAGCGAGGCCGTCCCGCCACCCGCATCGATTCTCCCCAGGTCCCCCGGCACCGTTACACTCCCGAGATTCACGCCAAGCGCATCGATGTAACCGATATTTACATTCGAGATGCCCCCGGCCACCGGAATCAGCGAAAACGAAAGATTTGCTCCGTTAAATTGGTGCTGCCCCGACAGGTTCAGTTCCATCAATTGCCCGGGCGAGTTCGGATCGAAGACAAACTGCGAAGCCGCAAACGCCCCCTTGGTCGTCGTCACCACCACCGTATCCCCGAACGGGTCGGTGTAATGCGCCGATTTGTGGTCCGGTGCAATCGTCAATCCTCCCGCGGGCGCGATCCGGTCTTCAAGGGGTTCTATCAACGATACGGCGCGCATGTGGGAAAGGGGGCGGCGTTTCATCGCATACAGCCGATGGGCCGTCAAGTGAGCCGCTGTGTGGTTCGTGCAAAAAGGCCATTCCTGCGGGCCGGAGAGTGAGGAGAAATTCGAACCGCGGATGGACCGAGGAGGAGGAAGGGGCAAGCGGAGGTTGGCGGGCGGGCGAGACACGGATGAACGCGGATGGGGAGGCGGGGCAACCACCGAGCCTCAGTTATATCCGTGTCCATCCGCGTCCATCCGCGGTTCGTTCCCTCTCATAATCGAATTTTTCCTCATCGCCGCTATTGCCAGCCCCGAGTCCGCCGGTTACCATGCTTTCTCCCCTATGGGCATCTCCATCCGGCTGCTTTTCCTCGCCGCGTTCTCGTACGTTTGGATCATCCTTTACACCGATGCCAAAGCCGAGGCCCACAAAGAGAATCCGGATAATTCGAGAGTCGTTCTTCTCTTCGCGGGCACCATCCTCGACGGGCTCGCCGTTGGCCTCGTCCTCACGCTGCTGGTAGTCCCTTCCATCGGCGACCGCGTCGGCGGTTTCTTCTACAATCCCGGCACGGAAATCGAGCACGACCCGCACGCAGACGCAATTGCCAGACTGGCCCAGGGCAACCCGGAAGGCGCCATCGACGTTTACGAGGAAATCCTCAATAAAGATCCGTCCGACACCCTCGCCATCAGCGAGATCGCCCGCATCTGCCATCGCGACCTCGGCGATACCCCGCGCGCCGCCACCTTTCTCGAGCGCGCTCTCGATCAGGAGTGGCCTCACGAGCAAAGCTCATTCCTCGCCAATCGCCTCGCCGATGTCTATCTGCTCCAGGGCGACCGCTTGCGCGCCCGCGAGCTTCTGGTCCAGATCGCCACCACCCTCCAAGGCACCAAATACGCCGCCAACGCCCTCCACCGGATTCATGAAATCGAACGCGCCATCGATGTCGGCGCCTCGGCCGCCGGCTTGATGGAAGGCGGCGAAGAAGCTCCCATTACGGCAGAAGTGGCTCCCCCGCCCGAAGACGAGGCTCCCTCCATCTGAGGCGGTTTATAAAAACCGCTCCTGCGTAGCCTTTATAGGTCGCATAGGCCTCATGGGGCTATGAGCATTTGCAATGAAAACCCTCCCTCTATTCTGCGTCACCGCGCTTACAATCTCCTCTCTGGTCCATGCCGGACCGGTTTTTGACATTCCCCGGATCGACGGAGTAACCATCGATGGAAAAGCAGGCGATTGGGGCGAAAAAGGCTTTCGCGTCGAGACCCTGGCAGGCCAGTCGGGCGAG
>Ga0302320_10025396_pt1 | contig 11520 bp, 12 predicted proteins | sample Bog_T0_3_FD_202130 | JGI IMG/M metagenome (GOLD analysis project Ga0302320, IMG submission 202130) | Peat permafrost microbial communities from Stordalen Mire near Abisko, Sweden - Bog_T0_3 | ecosystem: Environmental > Terrestrial > Soil > Wetlands > Peat | place: Sweden: Abisko, Stordalen Mire... | reverse complement strand
TCGCGTCAGCAAGGGGTTTGGTCTTTTATAACGAAATAGGTGTTGTCCGCCGTCCCCACTAATACACGCGGACGGACCTTCGACAATTCCCGCCACGTTTCGCCGAAATTGTCGGGTTGCCGTTCGTGCGGATTAGCCGCGATAGAAACCGCTGGCGCAAGGCCAGCGGCTCCAAGTAGTAACTACCAACGGCAAACACGAACGCCGTTGGGATTGATCCAGCAACGGGCTCCGTAGCCATACCCATATCCGCCGTGAAATCCATAGCCGCGATACCCATAGCCCCCCCGATACCCGTAGGCTCGGCGATAATAATAGACATGCTCAATGTGGGATGACGCGCCGGACTGTTTCAGCGAGGAGGAGGAGGAGGAGGAGAGTGTAAAGGCGGGAGCCGGCGTCGCCGCGCCGACGAACATAGCCGCGCCGCAGATTGCGGCAACAATGCCGCTCCGCACTATATTTGTAGACATGATGATCTCCTTTGCCAAACTTCGCGATCTCATCCCAACACCATGCCCATGAACTGCAAATGAACAGAATGAACTTAAAGCGGGGGCGATTTGAACCTCGTTTTGACTTCGTTCATCTCATACCGCCGATTGACGGGACCATTGCGCCGGGTCGACCCTTCGAGGGGAGATGACGCCGGGCGTGATCACGGAATTGTCATCCCCTTCTTCACCGCCGGCCGCTCGCCGACCGCCTTCAGCCAGCGTTGAAAATTCGGCAGCGCCGCCAGTGTCTCGCCGAGCACCGGCGCGAGGAACGTCGTCGCGGCGAAGCTCCACGTGTAGCAGGCGATGTCCGCGATCGAGTAATCGTCGCCCGCGAGATAGGGCGCCTCGCCGAGGCGGGTCTCCAGCACGCCGAACAATCGGTTCGCCTCGTCGGTGAAGCGCTGGATCGGCAGCGGCGCCTTCTCGGGACTGCGCAAAGCGTAGAAACCGAGTTGCCCCAGCATCGGCCCGAGCCCACCGATCTGCCAGTTCAGCCATTCCAGCGCCTTGTAACGCGCGGGTCCCGACGGCGCGAGCAGCTTGCCCGACTTGTCGGCGAGATAAGTAAGGATCGCGCCGCTCTCGAACAGCGACAGCGATCCATCGACGATCGCCGGTATTTTGTTGTTCGGCGATATCTTCAGATATTCTGGATCGAACTGCTCGTTCTTGCCGATATTGATCGGGTGCACGTTGTACGGCATCCCGATCTCCTCCAGCATGATCGGAATCTTGCGTCCGTTCGGCGTGCCCCAGGTGTAGAGTTCGATCATGCTCGGCTCTCCTTTTCGTCGAAACGGGCCTCAGCCCAGGCAATCTTTCTCGTCCGGCCGCGCGTAACCCGGCTGCGAGACACCGAAGAACGTGCCCCAATAGGAATCCGCGAGCAAGCTGCGGCGGATCGCCAAGGCGCGCGTGAAGATGATGCAGCGCAACGCCTCGTTGGTCTTATAGAGCGCGTCGAGCCGGGCGTAGGCCGCGTCGGCGAAGGTCTTGCGCGCGGCGGCGTCGATTTTCGGCGGCCCGCCGGCCTCGGCGTCGAGCAGCTTGTCGATGTCGTTCTTCACCAGTCCCGCGCAATGGTTGACGACCTCGAGCACGAGCCGCGCCGAGGACGGATCGACCGCTGCGTCGCCCTGGCCGCCGAGGGAATAGCTGTTGCAGGGCAACGGCCAGACCAGCTTCATCTTGTCCTTCGCCTCGATGGCGAACGGCGTGTCGACATAGAACGCGACGTCGCGCGCGACGCTAGTGTATTGGATCGCCCAATCCTTGTCGGAGGCCGCGAACTCGTCGTTCGCCGCTTACCATTCGTCGGCCGCCGCGCCGCGCTCGATCGCGCGCACCATGCGATAGGTCGCGTGCCAGCGGGTGTTGATGAGATTGGACGCGCTATGATAGGCGCCGAGCGCATTCTGCGTGTCCTTGTCGATCTTGGCGACCTGATTCTGCCACGCCCAACCGCGCTGCTGAATCCAGCTCGTTATCATCGTGCCGAGCACGCCAGTGAGCAGAAAGCCCATGAAGGCGAGCATCGCCTTCTCGCGCAGCGAATCCCCGAACGCCGAGTCCTTCGGTTTCGACGGCTCGGGCGGCGGCGGAGGCGACAAACGCTAGTCCTTCTTCAGATCGATCGCGTTCGGCGCGCGGCCGAGATCGCGGATCGTCAGGCGAGCGCCCGTAGTCGTCTTGACCAAGCTCGCCGACCCCGTCGCGAAGCTGAATTCGATGCGCGAGCCGCCATCGAACACCCGCGCGGGCCCGGTCTCGCGATAGTCGCCGCCCCAGAAGAAGCCGATGATCTTGCCGGAGGTCACCATGACTTGCGCCGTCGCGCCACGCGCGTCCAGGCCGCCCCATTCGCCCTCGAGCGGGCTCGCGGCCGCGGAGGCGCCGCTCGCGGCGGCGACGAAAATCGATGCAAGCAAACCCATGACCACGCGGCGACGCTCCCTCGGGCCCCCGGCTTGCATCGCGTTTCCCCCGTTTGCCTAAAACATCGCCTAAAGCAGAGCTTTGCCGCCCCGGACCCCGATGTTATAGGGGCCGCCTGTCCAACGCGCAACGCGCCCCGCTGGGAAGCTCCGATGTCCAAGATCAAGGTCAAGAATCCGGTTGTCGAACTCGACGGCGACGAGATGACGCGCATCATATGGCAGCTCATCCGCGACAAGCTCATTCACCCTTATCTCGATGTCGATCTGCAATATTACGATCTCAGCGTCGAAAACCGCGACGCGACCAACGATCAGGTGACCATCGACGCCGCGCACGCGATCCAAGCCTGCGGCGTCGGCGTCAAATGCGCGACGATCACGCCCGACGAGGCGCGCGTCACTGAATTCAAGCTGAAGGAAATGTGGAAGAGCCCGAACGGCACGATCCGCAACATCCTCGGCGGCGTCATTTTTCGCGAGCCGATCATCTGCAAGAACGTGCCGCGGCTCGTGCCCGGCTGGACGCTGCCGATCGTCGTCGGCCGTCACGCCTACGGCGACCAGTACAAGGCGACCGATTTCAAGGTGCCCGGCAAGGGCCGCCTGACGATCAAGTTCGAGGGCGACGACGGTACGGTGATCGAAAAGGAAGTGTTCAAATACCCGGGCGCCGGCGTCGCGATGGCGATGTACAACCTCGACGATTCCATCCGCGATTTCGCCCGCGCCTCGCTCAACTACGGCTTGCTGCGCAAATATCCGGTCTACCTCTCGACCAAGAACACGATTCTCAAGGCCTATGACGGCCGCTTCAAGGATCTGTTCGAGGAGATCTATCAGGCGGAGTTCAAGACGAAATTCGCCTCCGCCGGCATCACCTACGAGCACCGTCTGATCGACGACATGGTCGCCTCGGCGCTGAAGTGGTCGGGCGGCTACGTCTGGGCCTGCAAGAACTACGACGGCGACGTGCAGTCGGATACGGTCGCGCAAGGCTACGGCTCGCTCGGCCTGATGACCAGCGTGTTGATGACCCCGGACGGCCAGACCGTCGAGGCCGAGGCAGCGCACGGCACGGTGACGCGCCACTACCGCGAGCACCAGAAGGGCAAGGAGACGTCGACCAACTCGATCGCCTCGATCTTCGCCTGGACCCGCGGCCTCACCCATCGCGCCAAGCTCGACGACAATGCCGAACTCGCTAAGTTCTCGGCGACGCTGGAGAAGGTCTGCGTCGACACCGTCGAGGCGGGCTTCATGACCAAGGATCTGGCCTTGCTGGTCGGTCCCGAGCAGAAGTGGCTGTCGACCGGCGGCTTTCTCGACAAGGTCAGCGACAACCTCAAAGCCGCGATGGCCTAAGGAAATCAGGGGGGTCGCGCGACTTGCGCGGCCCCTTGGTCAAGCCTATCTATTGGGGCCAGCGCACGCGAGGACCCCATGTTCATTCAGACCGAAGCCACGCCGAACCCGGCCACGCTCAAATTCCTGCCCGGCCGCGCCGTGCTGGACGAAGGCACGTTCGAGGCGCTCGACGAGGCGCAGGCCGAGCGCTCGCCGCTCGCCAAGGCGCTGATGGAGCTACCCGGCGTCAGCGGCGTGTTCCTCGCCCCCGATTTCATCTCCGTGACCAAGACCGACGGCGAGTGGCAGCATCTGCGCCCCGCCGTGCTCGGCGTCGTCACCGAATTCTTCCTCTCCGGCGCGCCGATCCTGACGGGCGCCGCGAGCGCCAAGAACGACGAGTTCTTCAACCCGGCCGACAGCGAAATCGTCGACACGATCAAGGAGCTGATCGAAACCCGCGTGCGTCCGGCGGTGGCCGGCGACGGCGGCGACATCGTGTTCAAGGGTTTCCGCGACGGCACCGTCTATCTCGGCATGAAGGGCGCCTGCTCCGGTTGCCCCTCCTCCACCGCGACGCTGAAGCACGGCATCGAGAACCTGTTCAAGCACTTCCTGCCCGAGGTGAAGGCGGTGGAGCAAATCTGAGGGCCGCGCGCCGCAACTAGGGGGTCGTGATGTTTTACACCGCGATGTTCTGGGCGATGTGGCTCATCTGGATCGCGATCTGGGTCGTCATGGCGCGCCGCGTCAAGACGACGGCGCATACGGAGAGCCTGGGTCAGCGACTGTTGCATGTCATCCCGCTCTACGTCGCTTTCTACCTCCTCGTCGCCCGTAGCGTGCCTTGGCCCGCCCTCGAAATCCGCTTCGTGCCCCGCGCCTATTGGCCCGCGAACCTCGGCATCGCGCTGACTATCGCGGGCCTCGCCCTCGCGGTCTGGGCGCGGCTATGGCTGGCGGGCAATTGGAGCGGCTACGTCACGTTGAAGTCGGGCCACGAGTTGATCACGACCGGACCCTATCGTTATGCTCGGCACCCGATTTACACCGGGCTGCTGCTCGCGCTCATCGGGACGGGGATCGCGGTCGGCGAAGTTCGCGCGCTGCTCGCGGTGCTGCTCGCGGCGGGTTCGTTCTGGTGGAAGCTGCGGCGTGAAGAAGCGCTGATGCGGTCGGAATTCGGCTCGACCTATGTGGAATACGCCGCGCGGGTGAAGGCGCTCGTGCCGGGAGTGGTGTGAAGGGTCGTTTGCGCGAGCGGGGAGCCGGATCTCGAATCCGCACCTCGCGAGGCGGTTCGTTTTTCTACGATCGCAACAGCGCCGCGGCGACGTCACCGTCGGTCGTATAGTGATTCACATGTCCGGCAAGCACGGGCTGACCAGCCTGATACGAAGTGACGTTTTCGATCACACGATTCCGCTCCAACTCGCCGATGACGAAATCGCGTTCGACGTTCGTGTCGAAGTCGGTCGCGTGCGTGAATTGGAAGGTGAGCTTGGTGAAGGAAAGTCCGGTGTCTCGCGTTGCCGCGCCAATCCAAAGAGCGGGCGCGTAGTCGGCTGGCCGATCGCTGTTGAGCCAAAAGTCGGCGGTCCCGAGGGTTTCCTCCGCGCGTGCGGGCGCCAAGGCCCAAAAGCGAACGTGATGACGCTTGCGCGGGCTGTCCCCGATGGGCAACTGAAAGCCGATGTCCTGGCCGCGGCCGAACAGATACAGCGTGCTGAAAGGCGCCGTGGGGTAGGAGGAACTGAACACAAAGGACCGGGCCATGCGAAGAGAGCTGGCTAGGCCAAGGCGGTCCGCCTCGCGCCAGCCGCAAGCCTCGAACGCGGCGCGTAACTGATGAAAATCGCCCTTCAGTACGAGATTGATGGGATCGCCGGGAAGGCCGTCGCCCGTTGTCGTGAAGCGAGGCACGCTTCGACGTTGCAGGACTTTCAGGCCCATTCGCACTATGCGTGGCAGGATCACGTAGGCCGCAAGTCCATAACTTGCGCTCAGAGCCAGAATCCAGGGTAGCCGGCGATCGGCTATCTTGAAAACGAAGATGATCAGCCAGACGCTGACGACCCCCAAAACGAGGATCGCGAATCGTTGGAGAAGTCGAGTCAATAACGCCACGATTCTACAGATTCCTTTTATGTATTTCGTCGGGACCGCTACCCTTTACTTATCATAGCCGTGGTCAAGTGGGGATCGGCGACGGTGGTCCCGCTAGGGATTTTGTTCGCGGTTGCTCCGCTCCGGCCTTTCCAGTCACCTAGTTGACGCTCGCTGTTTGCGTTTTGTTGTAACGGACCTTGCCTATCCGATAAGACGCATAGCCACTACATACAGAGCGGTCCGCGCTCGACGCAGCGGCGGAGACGGGCGGCATGCGTGATCCGCTTCGCGGGTGAAAGCGTTGGGCCCAGGGGTGGTGTGAGCGGAGCCGGCTGAAACTTCATCGCTTCTGTCCAGCGTCAAGGTTGAGGCGAGAACAGAATCGCGGATTCGGAATCGAAACACTATGTCGTACGTTCGCGATCCAGCGGGCCGCAGGGCGCTCCTTCGTCGCCGTGACACAATTGCAACATTAGGACAGAATGTTGGCGAATGATCCTTTGAGATATTGCTTCGCTCCATGAATCGCGGATAGTTATGTGGCAATTGGTTTGGAGCCTCTGCAAATGGCGCATCTGAGAGACATACTGATTGTATCCGCGGCCGCCGTGATGGTGGCTTCGCCGGCTTTCGCGGCGGATCTGCTGCCCACCAAGAAGGGACCGCCGCCGGCGCCGATCGTCCAGCCTTTCTCCTGGACCGGTTTTTACGGCGGTGTGCAAGGTGGCTATGGCTGGGGTGCGGAATCCGACAATTTCGACGCGATCAGCGGATATGCGCTCGATCACATCGGGACGTCCGGGGCGATCGGCGGAGCGCATATCGGATACAATTACCAGTATCCGAATTCCTTTGTGATCGGTCTGTATGGAGAACTCGATGCGAGCGGCCTCAGTGGCGGCAAATCCGCCCACATCGTTGGGCAGGAAGGTACGATCGTCAGTTCGCTTTCCATGCGGAACACGTGGCAGGGCTTCGCGCTCGCTAGGGCGGGGGTTGCCTTCGACCGTCTGTTTATTTACGGGACGGGCGGACTTGCCGTAGCTGACGACAAGGAAACCTACTACGTCAACGACCCGTCGTTCCCTCCTGCCTGGGCAGGATCGCAGACGAACACGCTTTTTGGCTGGGCCGTGGGCCTGGGCGCAGACTACGCGTTCAGCGATCGTTGGAGCATGAACACCGAAGTGCGTTATGCGGATTTCGGAAGAGCCAGTTACTCCATTCCGGCGAGCCTGAGTCTCTCCGGCAACGCTACCAGTTTCAACGCCGGATTCACCGAGACCTTGGTTCAAGTGGGACTGAGCTATCATTTCTAGAAGGCCGGCCGAAGCGACTGGATGCTTCATTCTCGGGATTTTCCCCGGTCGGTCCACGAGACGAGCGCGTCACCATCGGTGACGCGTTTTTTTTATTTGACTGATCAGCAACGTCGCCCGGCGAAAGAAAGCGAGTCTCGCTATTCTATCAGTGACAGAAACATCTCGTAAGCCTTGCCGTTTTCCATTTCGTTCTCGATCTTGTCCACGATGACGACGCTCACGTTGTGCTTCGGGAAGCTGCTCTTGATATATTTGATCAGATCGTCCCATTGCCGTGAGCTCGGCGGTTTTGGAACGACGATCTTGAACACCAGGTCAGTCAGGCTGGGCTGAACCAACTGCCATTCCCGGAAGTCCAGGATGGCCTCGAGCCGTCGAGCGACGATATTGCCGGGCAAAAACAAGCCCCCATCCGGATTGCGAAGCAAATTGCGCTGCCGGCCGATGACCTCCGAAAGCCTACGCAACCCTTCGGCGCCTCTCGATGGCGCTTTCGCGAACCGGACGTAATCTCCCGGCGCATAACGGATCAGAGGCGTTCCGAATGCGTAAAGCGGTGTGGTGATCACGCGCAGCGGGTCCTTTACGTCACACGACGGTGGCGGTCCCTCCAGGAGCACGGTCTCCTCGTTGACCCGAAGACGTCCATCCGGACCCTCGCATGCGATGGGGCCCAGCTCGCTCGTGGAATAAAGGTTGATGACCTTTACTTTCAGTTGGCGCTCTATCTTCACCCGAACTTCCGGCCGCAAGACTTCGCCGCAGGCCACGATGGTCGTCAGATCCGGCAGATCCCCGAGCTTCGCGAAACCAGCCCACCTCGCGGCGACGCTCGGCGGCGCAATCACGTGGGTTATCCGATGACTTCGCAGGAGTTCGGTCTGCTCACTCGAGTCGTTGAGCTCGGCAATTTTCAGCATGTTTGGCCCCACGTAGCCAGCCGTCGCCGGGCCACCGGGAACGGCGATCCGCTGAATCGGCCAGAGCCCGTGCCACTTCAGCGCCCGGTTGATCAGGGCCTCCGAAGCCACCCTCTGCACCAGGGTCTGACTGAACTTGAGCGGCGTCCCCGTGGAGCCGGATGTCGAACGCGCTTCCAGCGCGCCCATTTCAGGGGGAATGTTGCGGGCTTGAAGCGCGTCCTGGTGTTCCCTCGCCTCATTGCGCGTGAGAACGGGCACCGTGTCCCAGCCCGAGAGATCAAAGGCGCCATCGGCGCGGAACAAGCCTCTCAGGCGCTTGCTGTCGCGATAGAAAGGCACGTTCGCGTCGGCGTGCCGCACGAGTCTCTCGAGCAGCGCCGTTTGACGTCGCACGATGTCGTGGCGCGCGAAGTCCTGACTGAGCGCGAAGGCTTGGGTGAGTTGGGCGAAGATGATCTCCGCCGCAGCCGGCTTCATCGGAAATCTGGCCTTTCCCCACGATCGACGGAATGCTGATTTCCCATCATATCGGCGAAGCCGACCTCATCTGGCCGATTTCGCGGCGACAGGCGGACACGTTTACTCACAAGCCCCGTCCTCTTTGCGCGCGAAAAAGTAATCGCCGACTTCCCGCGCGAGCTCGCCTTGGGGATGGGTCCATCGCCACGTGCCGTTTTCGGCGAGTTCGATATCGACGGTCGGGTCGAAATCATGGTCCACCAGCACGCGACGCCGTCCGCGATAATTTCGATCCGCGACCTCACCGTGCCAAAGATGAAAGACATGGTGGGGGAGATTGTCCAGGTATTGCAAGAGGCCCGCCGCCTCGGCGCGCCGAATCCAGTTCTCGGCATAAGTCACCAATCCGGGGCTGCACGGGCGAGTTTTGATGAAGTGATCGAACTTGCGCAAAGCGGCGAAGGTCTTCACCGAATCGCCGCCGCCAATGACCGCCCCGTCGAACAGGCCGCAACGCTCGAACTCCGATCGTCGCGCCGCCCACGCCATGCCATAACAGTTGCCGCTGATTTCGTATGCACCCTGACTCGCCATCGATCGCGCCTCGTTTTCGTCGAAGAGCGACGTTCGCGCCGCGGCGGCCGACGAGGTCGCGGTGCCCAGCGGGCGCGTTTCCTCGCATTGTCGCGGCGTGACGCTCGCGGGATCTATCGAGTTCGGCATATACGCCACGGTCTCGAACGGTTGCAGCAAGCCGCCGTTCCGAGCGAGGCGTCGCGCGGCCTCGTCGGCCCAATTCTCATTTTCGAAAATGATATCGCAATCCGCCCACGCGACGAATTCGACGTGGCGTGGAAGTTCGGCGACGCCGATATTGATCATGCGTTCTTTCTGCCACATGCGGTCCTCGCCCGTCAGCTTGATGACGATATCCGCGTCGTCCTCCTTCAATTGGTGGCGTCCTTCGCGCGCGAGTTCGACCACCAGAAGCGGCGCTCGCAAATGCCTTCGAAACGCTCGAAAATTGTCCAGTCGGCGGTTGTAACCGGCCGGGTTGAAGTAGGGGGTGACGACCCAAATAGCGTCGGAGGTCGGGTTCATGGACAACGCGCCGTCGAAAGTTCTGATTGCATCCGGGCCGGAGGGAGACATCTCGCAAGGTAAGTCACAATGCGATCTAGGGACATGAGTGATGCATTTCCATCACGGCGGCGGGGCTCGCCTTCTCTCCCCGCATCACAACAATGAAACGGACGCGACGAAGCTCACTCACCGGCCCCATCCTCCTTTCGCGCGAAAAAGTAGTCGCCGACATCACGCGCGAGTTCGCTATCGGGACGGGTCCAACGCCATGTGCCGTTTTCGGCCAGCTCGACATCGACGGCCGGGTCGAAATCATGTTTCACCAGGACGTGATGACGTCCGCGATAATTGCGATCCGTGACCTCGCCGTGCCAAAGATGAAAGACATTGTGGGGCAAATTATCCAAGTATTGCACGAGGCCGGCCGCTGCGGCCTTCACGATCCAGTTTTCAGCATAGGTTACCAATTTGGGACTGCAAGGGCGCGAATGCTTATAATAATCGAATTTGTTCAGCGCGGCGAAGGTTTTCACCGCGTCGCCGCCGCCGATGACGTTGCCGTCGAACAGGCCGCAACGCTCGAATTGCGATCGTCGCGCCGCCCACGCCATGCCGTAGCAATTGTATTGATCCAGCAACTGAAAGTAGCGGCTGTTGTCGTAGTCGCCCTTGCCCATCCCTAGTCGCGCCTCGTTTTCATCGAAGAGCGTCGTACGCGCCGCGGCGACCGAGGAGATCGCCGTGAGTAGTGGGCGTGTTTCCATACATCGCCGCGGCGTGACGCTCGCGGGGTCGATCGTCTTCGGCATATAAACCGCGGTCTCGAACGGCTGCAGCAATCCGCCGTTCCGCGCCAGGCGGCGGGCGGCCTCGGCGGCCCAATTCTCGTCCTCGAAAATGAGATCGCAATCCGCCCAGGCGACGTATTCGACATAACCCGGCAGTTCTCCGACGCCAATATTGATCATGCGTTCCTTTTGCCAGATGCGATCTTCACCCGTTAAGCGGATCACGATGTCCGCGTCATCGTCGCTCAATTGATGCCGCCCTTCGCGCGCGAGTTCCACGACCAGAAGCGGCGCGCGCAGATGCTTTCGGAACGCCCGAAAGTTTTGCAGTCGGCGTTTGTACCCGGCGGGATTGAAATAAGGGGTGACTACCCAGAGAGCGTCGGAGGTCGCGGTCATGGCGGAGATTCCGTCGAAAGTACTAAGTCCATCCGAGTTGGACGTGGAGATTTCGCGAGATCGACTTCACGGCGACGTCGGGGCGCGAGCGCCGAGCGTCGGTATCCTCTTCCCGCAAAAGGCAGATCATGAAAGAACGTACTCTCCCGACGAGCGGCTTGGCAACGAAAGCGTTCTCACCCTCTGTTCAGGGGCGATGTATATGAGTTAGGAAATCGCATTCTATTTTTACATTTTTAATTAGTGTATATGCGTCACCGCAAAACTTCATCCGTTTTTGCATCGCGCCCTTCGTTCCAGAAGAAGGCGCCTAACCTCTCTAAATCCCCGGCGCCAGACCTGAAACCGCCGCGCCGCTCACATCTCGACGACCCGCCCTTCCCTGAGCGTCACCCGCCGATCCATTCGCGCCGCCAGATCCATGTTGTGCGTCGCGATCAGCGCGGCGACCTTGCTCGCCTTGACCAACGAGGCCAGCGTCGCGAACACGTGGTCGGCGGTCTTCGGGTCGAGGTTGCCGGTCGGCTCGTCCGCCAGCAGCAGGCGCGGCGCGTTGGCGAGCGCGCGGGCGATGGCGACGCGTTGTTGTTCGCCGCCGGAAAGTTCCGACGGGCGATGGTTTTCGCGCGCGCCAAGGCCGAGATAGTCGAGCAGTT
>Ga0302320_10025395_pt1 | contig 11520 bp, 9 predicted proteins | sample Bog_T0_3_FD_202130 | JGI IMG/M metagenome (GOLD analysis project Ga0302320, IMG submission 202130) | Peat permafrost microbial communities from Stordalen Mire near Abisko, Sweden - Bog_T0_3 | ecosystem: Environmental > Terrestrial > Soil > Wetlands > Peat | place: Sweden: Abisko, Stordalen Mire... | reverse complement strand
GAAGGCAAACGCATCCAGCGACCTGTAATAGGAAACCTCGGGCCGAATCTCGATCTGGGGCGAGAACCAGTGCTGATAGCCGATGCCGGTCTCGATGTAGCGGGTCTTGGTGCCGGTGCGCTGCCCCTGATAGTCGTCGACGAACTCCGCGCGGTAGGAGATGTTGTCCAGCGGCGACGCCTTGTAGTTCAGATACATCAGAGCGGTCTGCCACGACGCCGTGCAGCTCAGCACCGCGGCCGTCTTGCAGATGGCGCCGCTGGGAGCGTTGGACGCCATGGATTGCAGCGAGAACGGCGTGCCGCCGCCGGCGATGATCGCCTGCGCGGACGCATTGAGCAGGTTAGGCACGTTGTTCTGGTGCTCGTTGTAGGATTCGATCGCGACGTGCCATTGATCGTTGAACTTGTGGTAATACGTGCCGCCATACCACTGCAGGTTGTTGTAGCCCCATTGGCCGCCATTGATGGCGTTCGAAACCAGGTTGATGTTGTCATTGCCGTCGTCGCTGCCCCAGCGCACGCCGAAGGTGAAGGTCGGGACCGCTCCCGGATCTTTCGGCATAGTCATGCCGGGGTAAAGCGCGTTCGGCATCGGATTGGGAATCGTCGCCCCGACATGCCAGGGCAGTGATTCGGTTCCGGCCGTGAAGCCGAACTGCAGGATCCAGTTCTTGGTCGCCGCCATGGTCAACTCGATGCCGGTATTCGTATAGTTATCGTAGGTGTAGGTCATCGAGTGCGAATACATGTAATTGTTCGGCGCCAGCTGCGCCTCGATGTCGGGGATCGAGATGTAGCGTCCGAACCGGACGTTTAGGCCTTCCATCACCCAGGGAATGAACACCTCGCCATAGGCCATCGGCATGTCGTAGCCGCTGTTCTTGTTCTGGTTCAGGAGCTGATTGCTCCACAAACCGTAGGCCGTGGTGTAGCGATAGTTCTCGCCCCAGATCGGCGCGATACGAAAACCCCAATCCAGGTGATCCTTCTGGACGGTGTCGGGCAGCCGCTCGATGTAGATCACGGCCTGGTCGAGCTGGACGTTGTTCGGATTGTAGCTGTAGGCGGCCGGCGCGTTGCCGCCGCGCACCGTGCTGCTTGACAGATTGCCGCCGGGATCGACCCAGCCATAGATCTGGATGTGGGCATCGTCCATCCAGTGGCCGACCGGCGTGTTCGCCATCGCGACCATCAGCGGACTGTCGACCGAGTTGGTCCGCGTCACGCCGAGGTTGGTGGTGCCGCCATACGGCCATTCGGTAAAGGGCATCGGCGGCACGCTCTGCGGCGTCACCGGCCAGTAGTCGCGGCGCCCCGGCGGCAATTTCGGATCCGCGGGCGGAGCGTCGTGGTTCCATTCGAGCCGGTAGTAATTGATGAAGCGGCTCAGGAAGTCGGTGCCGAGATAGGGATCGAGGCAGTTGTAGTTCTTGTAGGGATCGCCGCCATAGGGGCAAGGATCCGCCGCCTGCGCCGTACTGCTCAGGGCGATCGCTGCCAAAGAGACGGTCGCCAGAAGAACTGCTTTCATATGTGGACCTGAAGCTCTTGTTGGATTGGGTTCAAGCGCTTCCGGCGCTCTGCTGGCGCTGCGTACCTTTCACAGGGGTGCACGACAGATCGAATTGGCTCACGCGCAGTGCGAGGCGTGCCCGTTACTCTGCCGGACCGCGCCACATCGGCGATTTCGGACCGCCGTAATAGCGCATCGGCCCGAGATGGGTCGGCGCCGGCGATACCAGCTGGGCGTGGCTTTCGTAGAAGGCGCTGCGGGCATGCACGCGCCCCTTGTGAACCCCGGCGGATGCATCGCCGCAAAGGCCGGCGCTCAGCAGTGCTGCGGCCAGGGCGGTCATTCCGAACCGCACGCTCGTTCCAGTCAGGTTGGTCATATCCGTCACCTCCAAGAAAAAACTGGTCATCATTATTACTGGCCCGACCACATCGGGGATTTCGGTCCCCCATAGTAGCGAGGTTGATTGCTGCCGGAGTTCTCCGCCGCCGGGGCCACAGTATCGCTGACGCACCCAGCAACCGCGGCGCACAGCGCCGCGACGGCAAGCATGATCTCGATTCTTCGCCTTGGCCCTGGAGCACGCATGGCTGTCCCTCCGTTGGCGAGCGACAACTGATCCGCCGATGTCGCGGATCAGCACAGCGAGGCATCAATACTTCGCAACGACGGGTCCACCGAACTTGTAGTCGAGACCAACCGTGATCACCGAATAGCTGCTGTCGACGGTGTAAGGCACTTGCAGGTTGTTCGGCGTGAGGACCGGGGCGCCGCCGCGGGCGTACTGTCCCATGGCGTAGTAGCGGTATTCGAACTTGCCGATCAGGTTGTTGGTGATCGCATAGGCGATGCCGCCGCCCGCCGCCAGGCCGCTCTGCTTGTTGGTGAACGAATCGACCGGCAAACCGGCGGTGGTGCTGGTGTGAAGGATGCTGCCGTATGCCCAACCGCCATCCATGAACAGCAGGATCCGGTCGATGGCGATACCGCCGCGCGCGACGATCGAGCCGACCCAGCGAAGGTTCGACTGGTCGATGGCGTTGATCGGAAGCACGCCCTGGTTGAACTGGCTCGCATCGCTGCCCTTGATGCCTGACCAGAGACCGCTGCCCTCGATGCCGAACACGATGTTGCCGCTCTGTGCATTCCAACCAACCTCGCCGCCGGCGACGGCGCCCGACGAGTCGTAATTGATCAGGTAGTTGGCGAAACCGTTCTGGGTTCCGTTGTTGTAGTTGTGGTTACCCAGGCCGCCGCCGCCGAACGCGCCGACATAAAAGCCGGACCAGTCATAGACCGGCGATGCGAGCGGTGCAGCCTTGGTGTAGGCCGGAAGGTCGGCAGCGAGCGCCGGCGACATCAGGCCCAGCACACCGAGCGAGACGGTGGTGAAAAGAATTCGCTTCATTGTATTCCCCTATCGAACTGTTGTGCGTCTGACAGCCTCGGCCGTCGCGATCTTTCCACGCGTCAGAAGTGAATGATGATGTCGGACAAGCCGATGATGGCGTACTTCTTGTTGTTCGGAATGCCGAGGTTGGCGTTGCCGTTGAACGCGAAGGCATCCAGCGCCCTGTAGTAGGACACCTCAGGCCTGAACTCGATCTGGGGAGAGAACCAGTGCTGATAGCCGATACCGGTTTCGATGTAGCGGGTCTTGGTGCCGGTGCGCTGTCCCTGATAGTCGTCGACGAACTCCGCGCGGTACGCGATGTTGTCGAGCGGCGACGCCTTGTAGTTCACGTAAATCAGGGCCGTCTGCCAATCCGCGGTACAGGTCAGCACGGCCGCCGTCTTGCAGATCGCGCCGTTGGGAGCGTTGGCCGACATGTATTGCGGCGAGAACGGCGTACCTCCCCCGGCGATGATCGCCTGCGTCGTGGCATTGAGAAGGTTCGGCACGTTGTTCATATGCTCGTTGTAGGACTCGACCGAGATGTGCCACTGATCGTTGAACTTGTGATAGTAGGTGCCGCCGTACCACTGCAGGTTGTTGTAACCATACTGGCCGGCGTTGATGGCATCCATGACCAGGCCGATGTTGTCATTACCGCTGTCGGTCGTGTAGCGGACGCCCAGGGTCAAGCTTGGAACCGCGCCCGGATCCTTCGGCATGGTCTGACCGGGATAGAGCGCGTTCGGTATCGGATTCGGGATCGTCGCGCCGATATGCCACGGCATGGCCTCGGTTCCAGCCACGATAGCGGCCTGGAAGATCCAGTTCTTGGTTGCCGCCAGGGTCGCCTGAACACCGGTGTTGGTATAGTTGTCGAAGGTGTAGGTCATCGAGTGCGACGACATATAGTTGTTCGGCGCGAGCTGGGCTTCGATGTCCGGGATCGAGATATAGCGCCCGAATCGGATCATGAGGCCTTCCATGACCTGCGGGATGAATACCTCGCCATAGGCCATCGGCATGTCGTAGCCGTTGTTCGCGTTACGGTTGAGGAGCTGGTTACTCCAGAGTCCGAACGCCGTCGTGTAGCGATAGTTTTCGCCGTAGATCGGCGCGAGACGGAAACCCCAGTCGATGTGGTCCTTCTGGACCGTGTCGGGCAGCCGCTCGATGTAGAGCACGGCCTGGTCGAGCTGGACCGTGTTCGGGTTATAGGCGTAAGCGGCCGGCGCGTTGCCGCCGCGGACGGTGCTGGTGCTGAGGTTACCGCTGGGATCGACCCAGCCGTAGACCTGGATGTGGGCATCGTTCATCCAGTTGCCGACCGTGGTATTGCCGAGCGCCGCCATCAGCGGACTGTCGATCGAACTCGGCCGCGTGACGCCGAAGCTGGTGGTGCCGCCGTAGGGCCATTCGGTGAAGGGATAGGGCGGCGTGGACTGCGGGGTGCCCGGCCAGTACGCGCGGCGACCGGGAGGCGCCTTCGGATCGGCCGGCGGCGCATCGTGGCCCCATTCGAGGCGGTAATAGTTGATGAAGCGGCTCATGAAGTCGGTGCCGAGATAGGAGTCGAGGCAATTGTAGTTCTTGTAGGGATCGCCGCCGTAGGGGCAAGGATCAGCAGCCTGCGCCGCGCTGCTCAGACCGATCGCCGCCAACGACACGCCCGCCAGAAGAAGTCTTTTCATTGTCTTGCCCCAACCTGTTGCTACTGGCGCCACCGGCGCTCTCACGATTCCCGTTAACCTCCCTATGATCTTTCGATGAGGTGACGATAAAAATCGATGCGCTTTGCATCAGCAATTAATAAATATAAAATATCCAAATCATCTGCTTTGAGATCACTTGATTACAAAAGTGCCAATTGCCCGTCGCGTTGCTCAAACTCCCAGCGAAATAAGTGACATTTCGGCGAAAACTCCCGACGCACTGCAATAGATTGTCAGATGCTGTGGCTTTTTCGCTACAATTTCGCCGCATGGCGCGATCGACGCGCACAGGCGAATGTCTGCCGGCGCGCTTTGGATATTATTTTTCTATTAAAAGGACGGCCGTTCTACATCGAAGATATATGTCGCGACTCGTTATGCTGTAGCAATGAGCGAAATCTGTTCGCTCGTCGCGAGGCTCAACGATGGAAGTCGTGACGGACGATACCGGTCGCGAGGCGCCGACCGGAAAGGTCGAGAGTGCCGATCTCGGCTTTTTGCCGAAGAGCCTGACCGCGCAATGCCGCAGCCTCATCGAGAGCTATCACGAACTGCACGGCTACGCCTCGCTGCCGAACATTCTCTGGAAGGCCAAGCTCGGCCCCTTCATCGAATCCCACCGGGAATTTCGCCAGCTCCTCAAGAAGGCATCGACCACCAGGAGCGCGAAGAAATCCAACGAAGGCTTCGTGCGGATCACGACGAAGATCCTGGCGCTCGAGATCCTGGCGAGCAGTTTTGCCGGCTGGAGCGCGATCTACCCCGAAGCGGGCCCGCTGGCGCAGGCGATACTCAAGCGCAATGCACGTGGGCCCCAGATGCCCCTGATGGATTTCTATTTGTATCCGCCGAAACACATCTCATCGGCCGCAATCGCCACGCTCATCCCGCCGCCGGGCAAGTTGAACCCGGCTGACCTGGTCGGCGCTTCCGAGCGTGCGACGGAGTTCTCCTTCGTCGGCTAGTGCCGTGGCATCCGACGCCGCAACGATCCGGATCGCTATGTTTTTTTAATTTCTTCCATCTGCGGACCGCATAGATTTCTTATGAAGGTATGACGCACGGTCGAACGGTCTGCTGATACTTGGCGGTTACGGGCACGTCCGACTTGTGGGCATGGATTTCCTTCTTGGGGTTGCAGCGCAGGATGGCTGGTCCTGCGAAGCTGGTTCGCCGCGTCCATTCCTCCTCTGGCTGCCGGAGCCGTCATTCAACCGGGAACGCCGGTCGATTCGGAAACAATCGTCTCATGCCTCGTTGCCGCGACGAACTCTGCCGGGAACGCCGGTTGATCCAAGGGGGCGCCGCTTCAGGCGTGAATGGCGGATTCGACAATGAGTAAAATCACCAACCTCGTGCTGCTGATCGACGACGAGCCGAAGATCAGGCGGTTTCTCCGCGCCGGCTTCGAGCTTCACGGCGGCTTTTCCGTGCAGGAGGCCGAAGGCGCGGCCGACGGACTGCGAGCGGTAACGTTCAACTCGCCGGATCTGATCATCCTCGACCTGGCCTTGCCGGACCGCCGCGGAACGGAAGTTCTCGAAACCATCCGGTCATGGTCGGACGTCCCCATCATCGTGCTCTCGGTCGAATCGGACGAGGAGGCAAAGGTCAACCTGCTGCGGGCGGGAGCGGATGACTACGTGGTCAAGCCGTTCGGCATGGCCGAGCTGCTCGCGCGCAGCGAAGCCGCGCTCCGGCGATATTTCAAGTCGGCAACCGAAAGCCCGGTGGTGACGGCCGGTCCGCTGTCGATCAATCTCGTCGACCGGACCGTCCTGCTGAACAACAACCAGATCAAATTGACCCGCAAACAGTACAGCCTCCTGCACGTGCTGGCGAAACATGCCGGCCTGGTGGTCACGCACGACCAATTGCTGGAGGATATCTGGAAGGGCAACGTCCGGAAGAACATTCAGTATCTGCGAATCCTGGTTCGCGACCTCAGGCAGATCGTCGAAGCCGATCCGGATCATCCGCGGCTGCTGATCACCGAATCGGGCGTCGGTTACCGGCTGCAAACCCGGTTCGATGAGGTCGCAGCGGCCTGAACTGATTTCACCGGCGCTGGAGCCGCTTCCGTTTCGATAGAATCAAAACGCGGCTCTGGATGAATGGCATCTTCTCGACGCGAACCGCGCTCATCCCGGGAGCAATCCCCGGGGTACACATCGCCTGAAGAGCGAACCGAATGCCGCGCCCGACGCCGGGGCGCGCTATCTCACTTCGCGCCACATCGGGGATTTTGGTCCGCCATAGTAGCGCATCTGTCCAGGCTGCTGCGCGGCAACCTGCACCGGCTTTGCGGTTTCGTTGTTGACGAGCGGCTTGCCGGCCTTGGCCGCGGCATCGCCGCAGAGCCCTGCAGTCAAGACCACGGCGGCCAGGGCTACCAATCCAATCCGCACATTTCTTCCGCAAGTGTAGGTCATGTCAGCCTCCCAAAGAAAAAACCGCGCACATTCGCCGGACCCGACCGCGCCGCGGACAGCCGCTGCTGGCGACCGCCGCGGATCGGTCGAGGCGAAGCCTCAATACTTCGCGACGACAGGCCCCCCGAACTTGTAGTCGAAGCCGATCGTCATCACCGAATACGAACTGTCGACGGTGTAAGGCACCTGGCCGTTCGGCGTCAGCGGGGTGCCGGCGCGGTCGTACCTGCCCATGTTGTAGTAGCGGTATTCCAGCTTGCCGATCAGGTTGTTGGTGACCGCGTAGGCGATGCCGCCGCCGGCGGCCAGGCCGCTCTGGTGATTCGAGAACGTATCGACCGGGAATCCGGCCGCGGTGCTGGTGTGAACGATATCGCCGAAGGCCCAGCCGCCGGTGAAGAACAGCAGCAAACGATCGATGGCGATGCCGCCTCGCCCGAGAACCGCGCCGCCCCAGCGCAGGTTCGACTGGTCGATGGCGCCAATCGGTAGCGTGCCGTTGTTGAACTGGCTCGCGTCGTTACCCTTGATGCCGGACCAGAAGCCGGTGAGCTCGAGGCCCCCCACCAGATTGCCGCTCTGCCCCATCCAGCCGACCTCGCCGCCGGCAATGCCGCCCGACGAGTCGTAGGTCAACAGGTTGTTGGAGAAGCCGTTCGGCGTTCCGTTGTTGTAGTTGTGGTTGCCCATGCCGCCGCCGCCATAGGCGCCGATATAGATGCCGGACCAGTCGTACACCGGCGCTACGACCGGTGCGGCCTTCGTATACGCCGGAAGGTCGGCAGCGAGCGCCGGCGACATCAGGCCCAGTACACCGAGCGAGACGGTGGTGAAAAGAATTCGCTTCATTGTATTCCCCTATCGAACTGTTCTGCGTCTGGCGGCCTCGGCCGTCGCGATCTTTCCACGCATCAGAAGTGAATGATGATGTCCGACGCACCGATGATGGCGTACTTCCTGGTATTCGGAATGCCCAGATTGGCGTTGCCGTTGAACGCGAAGCCATCCATCGCCTTGTAGTAGGAGACTTCGGGCCGGATCTCGATCTGCGGCGAGAACCAGTGCTGCCAGCCGATGCCGGTCTCGATGTAGCGAGTCGCGGTGCCGGTGCGCTGTCCCTGATAGTCGTCGACGAACTCCGCGCGATAGGAGATGTTGTCCAGCGGATCCGGCTTGTAGTTCAGGTACATCAGAGCAGTCTGGAACTGGGCATTGCAGCTCAGCACGGTGTGGTCCTTGCACAGGGCGCCGCCGGGAGCGTTGTACGGCATGTATTGCGGCGAGAACGGCGTGCCGCCGCTGGCGAGGATGGCCAGCGCTGCGGGATTGTTCAGGTTCAGCACTCCGTTCTGGTGCTCGTTGTAGGACTCCATCGAGATGTGCCACTGGTCGTTGAACTTGTAGTACATCGTGCCGCCGTACCATTGCAGGTTGTTGTAACCCCACTGGCCGCCGTTGATACCGTCGGCGACGAGATTGAGGTCGAACTTGCCGTCGTTGCTGGTGTAGCGCACGCCGGCGGTGATGCTCGGGACCGCGCCCGGATCCTTCGGCATGGTCATGCCGGGATAGAGCGCGTTCGGCGCGGGATTCGGGATCGTTGCCCCCCAATGCCACGGCATCGCCTCGGTGCCGACGGTGATACCCAACTGGAAGATCCAGTTCTTGGTCGCCGCCATGGTGAATTCAAAACCGGTATTGGTATAGTTGTCGAAGGTGTAGGTCATCGAGTGCGAGTACATGTAGTTGTTCGGCGCGAGCTGGGCCTCGATGTCCGGGATCGAGATGTAGCGTCCGAATCGGATGTTCAGGCCTTCCATCACCCAGGGAACGAAGATTTCGCCGTAGGCCATCGGCATGTCGACGCCGTTGTTGCTGTTATGGTTCAACAGCTGGTTGCTCCAAAGACCGAACGCCGTGGTGTAGCGGTAGTTCTCGCCGTAGATCGGCGCGAGACGGAAGCCCCAGTCGACATGGTCCTTCTGCACCGTGTCGGGCAGCCGCTCGATATAGAGCACGGCCTGGTCGAGCTGCACGGTATTCGGATTGTAGCTGTAGGCGGCCGGGGCGTTGCCGCCGCGCACGGTATTGGTGCTGAGGTTGCCGCCGGGATCGACCCAGCCGTAAACCTGGATATGCGCATCGTTCATCCAGTTGCCGACCGCGGTATTGCCGAGCGCCACCATCAGCGGGCTGTCGATCGAACTCGGCCGCGTCACGCCGAGATTGGTGGTGCCGCCATAGGGCCACTCACCAAACGGCATCGGCGGCGTGCTCTGCGGGGTCGGCGGAACTTCGCTCTCGGAGCGACGCGACGGCGGCGCCTTCGGATCGGCCGGCGCCACTTCGTGTCCCCATTCGAGCCGGTAGTAATTGATGAAGCGGCTCATGAAGTCGGTGCCGAGATACGAATCAAGGCAGCCATAATTCTTGTAGGGATCGCCGCCGTAGGGACATTTATCTGCCGCCTGCGCTGCGTTGCTGATACCGATCGCTGACAGCGCAACGCCTGCCAAAAGAATTCTTTTCATAGTTCTTGCCCCAAGTGTTTGTTAACGGCGCCTTCAAGCGGCTGTTGACGACGTTCATCTTTCACAAGGGTGGGAAAATTATCGATTGGACTTCACCCGGCAATAAATTGGGAAAAAATAGGGAAACCCGCATTTTGGCGCTCAGATGCACAATCTCGTGCCAAATACCCCACATTGAGCTCAAATTCCGGGCGGTTTTAGTGACATTTCGGCAAAAAACTGCGGCGCACTGCAACAATTAGTTCCGCGATGTGTCATTTTGGCAATAGGTTGCGCGATCACGAACCAGGTTTATTGCGCGCTGAGTCAGTTCTCGTACGGATGCCTATTTTTTTCCTATGAATAGGACTTCGACTCCCCATCGAAGATATATGCCGCTGCTCGTTATCTTCTGATTCATGAGCAAAATCTCTTCGCCGATCGCGGGGCGAGACAACGGCGTGGCAACTGAGGTTGCGAGCGAGTCGTGTGGCGCGGCCCTCACCGGCAAGACGGAGGAGCTCGATCTCAGCTTCCTGCCGAACAGCTTGACCACGCAGTGCCGGAGCCTGATCGAAAGCTACCATGAATTGCATGGTTATGCCTGTCTGCCGGACATCCTGTGGAAGGCGCGACTCGGCCCTTTCATCGAAAAGCATCGCGAGTTTCGCCGGCTGCTCAAGAAAGCCTCGACGACCAGGAGCGCAAAGAAGTCCAACCAGGGTTTTGCGCAGATAGCGACCACGATCCTGTCGCTCGAGATATTGGCGAGCAGCTTTGCCGGCTGGAGCGCGATCTACCCGGAAGCCGGATCGCAGGCGCAAGCGATTCTCAAGCGCAACGCGCGCAGCCTTCCGATGACGCTGATGGAATTCTATCTCTATCCGCCGAAATACATCTCCGCCGCCGCGATCGCGACGCTTGCCCCGCCGGCCAGCCGACAACCCGCCGAGCCGCAATTGTACCGGTCGCCCGAACCGGAATTGTCCGGCGAAAAACAGGCCCTCAATTACATCAATGCCGTCCAGAAACGGACGGATAGCGGCTGCCTCAGCCGGCGGGAATAGCCCCGGCCTGAATCCGTTCAGATCAAATAGCCCGATCACGGCTTGCGGTCGCCCCGCCAATCGGCAACCACTTTTAATATAGAGACAAAACATCGACCGACCTGCGCACGCTTTTCGCCGTCGTGACCGCTTATGTCAGGAAGCGGACCTTGTTTTATATATGACTTTTATATTTCTTTTTATAACTAACGGCATAGATTTTCTACGTCGAAATGGAGAATGCTCGCTTCGCTGGGTAGTTGATGACATTGAGGTAAGCGTTTGATTCGAGAACGATGAACGGCTCTTTCGCAGACCTTTCGATCGGCAATTGCTGATCCCTGCGAGTTTCGAAGCATCGCGAACGAACATTACCGGGGCTTGTTCGCACTTGGGCCGTTGCAGGCCATGGTGACGATCATTTCGATGTCTTTGCGCTACGAAAGCAGGTTCCTTGAATTCTCATCTGCCCATCGATCAGAAGCTCGCCAAGCCGCGCGCCAGACCGATTGCAATCGGGACCGGCGGCCCTTTGGCCCTGGACGCGGAATTGCCTGCCCGCAGCTTCTGGCGGAAGGACATCCTGCCGCTGCTGCTGTCTCTCCTGGGCGTCAGCGCGATCACGGCCGTCCTGCTCCTGCTCGAACAGAACGCCGCCGCCAACCTGGTTCCGATCGCCTATCTGATACCGGTGATTTTCGCGGCCACCCGGTGGGGCATCTGGCCGGCGACCCTGGCGTCGATCGTCAGCATGGTCGAGGCGGATTTCTTCTTCTTCCCGCCGGTCTACAGTTTTCGCGTCGAGGATCCGCAAGAGGTCGTCGATCTCCTGATGTTCCTGATCGTGGCGCTGGTCAGCAGCAACCTGGCGTCGCGGCTGCGGCAAGAGACCGAATCGCTGCGCCTGCGCGA
>Ga0302320_10025393_pt1 | contig 11521 bp, 15 predicted proteins | sample Bog_T0_3_FD_202130 | JGI IMG/M metagenome (GOLD analysis project Ga0302320, IMG submission 202130) | Peat permafrost microbial communities from Stordalen Mire near Abisko, Sweden - Bog_T0_3 | ecosystem: Environmental > Terrestrial > Soil > Wetlands > Peat | place: Sweden: Abisko, Stordalen Mire... | reverse complement strand
CCAATTTTTTTGCAAATATTTTTTTTTTAATTTAATTTAATTAAATTTTTTTTATTTAAAAATTAAACAAAAAATAAAACAAAATATATTAAATTAAAAAAAAAAAAAATTAAAAAAACTAATTTTGTATAATTTAATTTTGTAAAAAAATCGAAATCTATTTCTTCATTTTTGAGTTTATGATTCGAAAGGAAAAAATTTAATTTTTTCCAAATCTCCAAAGTTCCAATGCTAAATTCCTACAAAATATTTGATTCATTTAATAATATATATCATAAATGAAAAAATACCAAATAATTTGCAAATAACCTCCATATTAATTTGCTTTTACATTCATAGGAACAAGTTTCTAAATATTCTAAGATTGATAATACAAAATGGGTAGCAAAATAATCGCAAAAACTCAAAATTTCATTTATTTCTTCAATAGCCAATGGTTTTTTCAGCTTCATTGCAAGAAAATAATACTTCCTTTTTAATTTTTCATCAATTTTTTCTGATTTCTTCTCGTTTTTATAAATTTCTAATTCGTTAAAAGCTCTTTCAAACTTTTTAATGAAATAACTCAACTATTTAATAAAATAATCTACAAACTTGGCCTCCTGACTGAAGAAAATCAATGAAAACATTAAAGAAATGTTCGTTTCCTTTTTGATTCAGTTTCAATGCCTCTTCAAAATATTTTGGGTTCATTAAAGCAGCCAAATTGTAAAAATCGGGATTATTCAGATGTTCAGATTCGTGAATTTGGCTTTCATACAAATAAATCTATTTAATAAAGAATTTCTTTTTGATATTTACTTCTCAATTAGTTTCTTTGCTTCTTCTTTTTGTCCGAAAACTAACATTATCCTGATTAATTTGTTCAAATTTTTGAAGGAAGCTTGATAATTTTTTTTATTTAATTTGTAAAATCCATTATATAATGCTTTGTAATTGTAGAAGATTGCATTATTAAAAGGCTGATTTGAAAAAAAAGCTTCCCAAAACTTAAAATTTATTTCTATTTTTTTTCAAAATATTGAATTTACTCACTTCACAAAAGTCCTCTTCGATTTTTTCAATGGACATATTGTAAGTATTCAGAAAATAGGATAAAATCTGAAAGGCAAGACTTTGCAAATCAGGGATCATTAAGACCTTTCTTAAAAGAAAAGCCAAAATACGCTTTTGTTTCAAACGAAAGTTGGTGAAACTGTAGTTTGGTGTTAGTTCGAAATAATTCTCATGGCAAAGACTTTTATTTCGGATATTGAAAATCCTTAAATTTTTTAGACTCATGCTCTTAATTAATATCAGTTTTGATGTTTTTTGAATAAATAATAATAAATTTTTGAATTATTTTTTTGATAAAACCTCAATAAAATTTTTGTTAAACAAAATGACTTTTGTAAGTAATTTTTTTTTTTATGATTATTATTTTCAAAATTTTTTAATTTTATGTTAAACAACCTTTTAAACTCAGCTCCAAAACCTCAAAATCATCTCTTGAAGCAAATTCGAGAGCAGGTTACAAAGTTTTAAACAATCTAAAATACATTTAAATTTCTTTTTCTACAGCTAGATCGAGCGAAAAGATCAATGCCGAAAAAGGAGTCACCACAAAAAAATTGCTTTGATTTGAGTCAAAATCTCAAAAAACGCAAAAAAACATTAAACAAATCTATGGGCAACAACAATTTAAACAAAGACCTGGGTAATTTTATTTCAAGAGTTGAATAAATAATATATATTAGAAATTTCGAATCAAGACTCCTTTTCTTTATTAAAAGAAAACAATATTACGACACAAAAAACTTTAAAAAACCATTCCATCAACAATAATAACTCTTTTAAAATAGAATCCAAAATACAAAATCTACTAAATACTAATAATATTAACAAAGAACCTGAAAGCGAGTTTAATAGCAATTTCAGCAAGGAAATCTCAATTGAATTGATGAAAGCCTTATCGATATTGAGAAACTCAATACCAGAAGAATGCAACGAGAATTTTTTTAAAGCCATAATGAAAGATATTACGAATTTGCTTGAAATACTCAATGAAATCACTATGGAAGCCACCAGCTTTTCAGAAAATCTCAAGATTCAAGTAAAAAATATTGAATTTTCCTAAAAAAGTTTTTTATATAAATGAAGTATTCGCAAATTGATCATGAAAATAAAAGCTTGCAAACCCAAATTTCAGCATTGCACAAAAAAATTGAGGTTTTTCTTTAGTAAATAAAAAAAGTTATTTTTCTTTAGGATTTGCAAACGGAAAACATTAAAAAAAACGATGAGATTGAAAAATTAAAATTCCAAATGAAAGAACCGAATTTTTCTAAAACACAATTCATTTTTGAGGATAAATCAAATTTGTTTTCCCCAATTAACACTGTTTCGCATTCCACGAAAAATTCTGATGATTTAAACAAATTGAAGAAGCTTCTGAGCGATTTGAAAAACGAAAATCAAACACTCAAGGATGAAAACAACATTTTAAAGATGGAAAATAAAAAAGCTTGTGATTTGTTGATCCAACAAAAATCCCAAAAACTCATTAAAAACCTCGAAAATAAGGTCGACAATACCATAAGAACACTAAACAACAATATGAATGGCAACAACAAAAATATTCAAAATAATGAATCAAAAAACAATAGAAACAGTTTCAATAATGAATCAGAAATAAATGAGGAAATGAAATTCGAAAAAACCAAGAAATACCGATTCGTTAAACCTAAAAATTAGCATTTTTCTAATAAATTTTGTATTTTCGTTTTAATTTCAAAGGAATATATTAATTATTGTCATTTTTTATTAAGAATTTGAAGAATGTGAAGTATTTAAAAAATTAGAGATTTGGAGCTCAGAATTCAAATTTTAAAATATTGTTAATTGTTATAAAAGGCCGAAAATACCATTTTTCATGTTAACTGAAAGCATAATTTCCTGCGTGCGGATAAAACCCCTCAACGGCAAAGAAGAGGAGATTTCATGCACAAAATTCGATGAAAAGTCTGTTTTGCTTTTGAAATCCAATGAAAAATACAATTTTGGTTTTTTTAAAAAAATACCTCATAAAAACTTTTAAATTTAAAGAAATCGTTTTTGACGAGCAAGTAAAAAACGAGGAAATTTTCACTGCTTTATGCAAAAACCTAATGGATGAAGCTTTTCATGGGATCAACAGTGTGATTTTTTGCAAAAACCAAGAATAATTCTTTTATTTATAAAACATAATAGCATGCATTTTCGCTTATGGACAGACATCTTCAGGCAAAACATTTACAATGAAAGGTATATTATCTGATGTATTAATCAAGTGAATAAATGTTATAAGGAACAAATAATAATCCTGGATTAATTCCAAAATCTATTACCTATGTATTTAGCAAAATTAACGATGTACAATTTTGAATATTTAGGTTATAAAAATATAAATTTTCATTTTTAAAGAATAAAGACATTTCTGTGGAAGTTAGAGTCTCCTATTTGGAAGTAAACAAAAAATTGTTTAAAACCATATGTTTGTTTTTTTACAAGATATATAACGAAAGCATCAATGATCTCCTCAAAAAGGATAATAATAATCTGGATATTCGAGAAAACCTCGCCAGAGGCATTTATATTCAAAACCTTTCAGAAATCGCAATTAAAAATGAAAATGAAGCATTAGATAATTTGTATTCTTAATAGCATGAATATTTGGTTATGAAAGAATTTTAGTTATTTTGGAGAAAATCAGAGAAAATTCGGAGAAACTTCTTTAAATGATGAGTCAAGTCGTTCACATACGGTTTTCCGTCTTCATTTTGAAATCAGAAATAAAGAAAGACCTGGTAATATTCTAAATTTTTTATTTAGCTTTAAATTTTTTCAGATAAAATAAATTTTGCGATCGTCAATTTGGTTGATTTAGCCGGAAGTGAAGGTGTTTCCAGAGCCAAGACAGAAGGGATGCGAAAAAGGTGTGATATGATCCAAAAAATTTATTTTTAAGTTATTAATTTTTAAGAGAAGGCACAAATATTAACAAGAGCCTGCTGGCCCTTTCAACTGTGATCAGCAAATTGAGCCAAAAGGAAAGCTCCTATATAAATTATCGAGACTCCAAATTAACAAGATTATTACAACCATGTCTGGGAGGTATTTATATTTATTTTTTGGAAATTTTTTAAATTTTCAAATTATTTAAGGAAATTCACGCACAGCTGTTATTTGCACAATAAACCCACACATTTTCAATATAGCAGAAACAATAAATACTTTGAAATTTGGAATGAATGCTGGAGTCATAAAGAACCAGATAAAATTAAACGAAAGAGAAAGATTCGAAAAGTCAAGCATGGAAAAATTCAGTGTTGAGAAGGGTCTTTTCGATCAAACATTGAAAGAAAACACTGAATTAAAGGTAAATTTTTTAATAATAAAGTATTTTTTTCCTTGAAAAAAAATTCTAAAAGTTGGAAATTGGGCAATTCGATGATAAAATCAACAATTTATTAGAAAAAAATAGCTTTTTGGAGAAAAAAAATGAAGAATTTAAGGAAAAAATTAATGTCACACATGGAGAAGCTGAATTTTTAAGGAATGAGAACAAAAACTTGAAATTGAACAATGAAATTTTGATGAACCAAAATGAAAATCTCAGAAGAAACAATCAAGAGTTCTTAAAAAAATCAATTTTTTTTAAATTTTGATGTAGAATGATGAAAGTCCTGAACGAATTTAAAGCAATTGAAAAACAAAATCTTTCCTATGGGAATCTTCAAAAAAAGCTTCAGCAAATCGAAGAAGAAGTATTAAAAATATTAAAAAATAACCATTAAAATTGATTAATTATATTAATAGAAAAACAAATTAGAAAATGAAAACAATATTTTGAAATCAGAATTTGATTCAAAACAAGAAAAATTCATTGAAGAATTAAAATTGAAAGGTCAAAAAATTTCGGAGCTTATTGAAGAAAAGGACAATTTGATTAAATTCACAAAAGAGTTAAATTCCAATATAAATAACAACGGCTTTAAAAGCGATAAAACAAGTCAAATGTTTGATAATAAAGAGAACAAAAACCAACTTAATGTCAACACCTCCAGTTTTTTCAAAGATGAGAACTCTTTAAAATTAAAAGTGAGCAAAAGAAAAAATGAAATCCAAAAAAACGAAATCAGTTTGAATTTCGAAGAAAATTTGGAAAATTTGGAATTGACAAGTACTCAAAAAACAATTTAAATAACTTTAAAAAATCCAAAAAAAATTATTTAAAAAGGTAATTTAAGCTCCAAAATTTTCCAAAAGAACAGGATGTTAAACCATTTAAATGAGAAGATTATTGCGATGGAGAAGATTTTCCAACAAAAGGATGAAAAACTCTTCGAGTTAAACAATGAGCTTCTATATTACAAGAACATTTACGGCGTCAATAACAATATAACAGGAACTTCATTTGAAGATCTGAATACCTCAAATTCTCTTTTGAAAAAAAAGAAAATTGACGATTATGTATTTATTTATTATATAACTGCTGATTTAATTTTTTTTATTCTTGTTAGAGTTTCGTTCAAAAAAAGGTCCAATGTTCACCAGATAAAGAGGAATTGAAAAGAGAAATTAAGTATTTAGAATGCAAAACAAGGAATTTTGAAAAGCAAATGATGAGGAAAAAACAATTGGAAGCTGAAAGTTTCTTGTTTTTATTAATTTAGGAATTAATTTGATTTTAGATTATAAACGAATTGAGTTCTTGAATAGCAAAAACCAGAACTTGGCCAATATTCTGGAAGAAAAATGCTTCAACTTTGAGAATTTACTCGAACTTTAAAATATTCTCAAATTTGAATTTATTTTATCCATTTTTGTAATGTTTCATATAAATTAATGTCTTACTTAATTCAAGAAATTACATAATAGAATATGGAATTTTGACAAATTTTGCTCTCAAAATAATTAAATCAAAAATATTTTAAAATAATTTTTTAACAAAAGAGTTTTGAACTAAATTTCCAAAATACAAAAAGTTTTTCCCAAAATTAAAAGGACAAAATTAAAATTAAAACATCAAAATATTAATTAAACTATTAGTTATCTCCCTAAATATCCTTGAAATGCGGTGATGAACAAAACAAGGTTTTTTGATAACTGCATCCATTATTATTATTATTGGTATTCAGATTGTTCAACCCTTTGACCTCGGAATCGTCTTGTAATTTATTTTCAATAAAATTAAAGAATCCTTCATAATTTTTTATTTCCTTATTAGGAGTAACTTTGAAAGGACTCGGCTGGATAATATTCCCAGATTTCAAGCTTTGATTTTCTGTCGCTTTGTTTGTTTTATTAAACTCAAACAAATTCACCCTATGATCCAAACTTTGGAAAATCCCTTTCAATTCATGCCTTTCACTTTTTTCCATCGGAGGTGAGGTCATCGGTGCGTTCGTTTGCATGATATTGGAATAAAACACATTGGTGTTGTTTTGGTTATTGTTGACTTTTTCCAATAATGTGAGATATTTCTTATTTTGCAGCTTATCAGTGCTCTGGAATCTTTTATTTTTGTTTTTATTATTTTCTTTGTTCAGATTATTCATTAATTTGCCCGGTTGAGCAGAATTAAATTCACGAATGCATTTGTCGGTGCTTTTTGGGGTTGTTATGAAATCATTTTCCTTATTATTAGATAAAGTGCTGCTTGAGTTCTTTGAATCTGAAGGCTTGATTTCTGGGTTTATTTGAAAAGGTTGAGTGCCTATTAAAGGAATTGCTGATTTGTTTCCTCCAACAGATAAATCAATGATATTATTATTACTATTATTATTATTATTAATATTGGATTTCAATCCGGTAGCCAGGGAGTTTCTGATCGCATTTTCAAACATTTCCTTGTTCTCAAAACTGATATATATACTGTTATTATCATTATTGGATTTGTTCATATTATTATTGAAGATGTTATATTTAGGTAGGTTCTTCTCCAGTGGGATGGGACTTTCGCTTTCAATTGAGACATCTTTCTTCAAATAAGAGGTGGAAACCTCGAATGTGGAAAACAAAGAAACAATATGAGGAGTCAATATTTCATCGATTTTTTTCTGATAGATTTTAATTGAAGAATTCGTCATTTTTTCCAATTGAAGCTTTTCAACATAAAGGCTTTGCCAATAGTTCTGATAATGGTTAAGCTTGTCTTCATATTTAGACAAAATCAAGTTGAAAGGATCTGTTTCCATGTGTTTGAGTATATTGGGTCTGTTTTGTTCTATATCATTAAAGATGAAGTTCATATCTTTCATGTTGCTGTCCATTTGTGTGATCATCGAATTGAAGGCCGATGTGGTAGATGACATAAATTGTTTCAATTTTGCAGTGCTTTGGTTCTTTTCCTTCTCAATAACTCTTAGCAAATTGTTGTAAATTTGATCTAGTTTGATGATTTGTTTGTCGTAGAAAAAAATAATATCCTTTTTGCGAGAATTCAATTGCTCATATGCTGTGGAGGATTCTTGCTTTAAAACTTGTAGTTTCTTGATAAATTTAGAAAGGTCCACATCTCGTTTGCTGATTTCGTGTGAGTCTATTTCAAAAGCATTTTCGTTGATTTCATCAATTATGGTGTTTTTTGAGTTTTCTTCAGGGATTTTGCTGAAATTCTCGGAGGATGTCGGACTGTCCTTCAATTCTTCATGAATATCTAAAATTTTTTTGCCTTGTGAAGCTAAATCTATTGCGCATTTTGAGCAGCAGAACACCACATCATCGAGATTTTTGCCTTTCCATTTTTCCTGAATGAAATATTTAGCCTAAAAATTAAGAAAAATATTATTTATTAAATAAATCAAAAATAATCAATACTTTTTTGGTGGGATGTCTCAAACAAAAAAAATCATTTGTAATTTTGTCAATTCCTTTTTTGCTTTCATTGAGCACATCTTCATCATTTTCTCTGATTCCATTCATTTGCCAATTGTTGTTCTTAAACCTATGGCTTAAAGCGCTTGAATCTTCATTAATTTTCTTCCCCTTCATGCTATTTTTGACTATAGGAGTCTCTTCTCGAGCAGTTTTGCTGAAGAACCCCATGGAATTCTGCATTGGGGATGCGCATTTCCCATTATAATTCTCCTTATTTGAATCATTCAATTGATCGTTATGACTGTTCGCGAGATTCATTTTATAATGGTGAAGAGTTTTTGAACGATTCAAAGTGGAATTTGAATTATGAGCGGGCATTAGAAAGTAATTTTTGGGGGCGGAGGAAAGAGTGATGGCGTTGTGTGTGTTGATTGTGTGGAGTTTTTGCTTTATTGACATAGAGTCCTCGGGCTTTTCTTTGGATTGAGGGGGGGAGGTCAGGTTGAGCGATGAGTTTGAGCGATTAGATTTGGAGTTGCTAGTGGTTTTAGTGAGTTTTACACATTTTATTTGGATTTGGGCCATGGAATTGAATTTGGACTGGTTTGAAGGTTTTTTGGATGAGAGCATTGAAAAATGGGAAAACAAGAGATCAGAACGTTAATTTTTTGAAAAATGAGGTTTTTTTTGATTTTTTGATTTTCCCAAACGTATTTTTTATATTTAATTTTTGTTTGGGTAGGGTTTTTTTTAGTTTTTTAAAGGTTTTTTAAATTAAGTTTCAAGTTGTTTTTAAATAAAAAAAACAAGAAAAAATTTAAATTTCTTAACGATTTTAAATTTTAATATTCAGAAGTAAAGGTTCTTCCCAATTTAAAAAAAATTATTTAATTTTTAGTTTTGATTTTCCTAAAAAATTATTTAAAACAAATCCAAGTTCCTTCTTCTTTCTTTTACAAATGCAACCCTACAACTACACTCGTTCTTCTACAGTACCTTAATCCTTTCAATCTGTTCTTTATTTTTTTCTAATTTGTTTTAGTTTCATATACCTCTCTCTCGAAATGAAAACCAAAATCCAAACCAAAACGGAAATCGTCCCTTCAAATTCAGAAAAGAAGAACCCAAACTCACAGATGTACCCCAACGAGTTTTTGGTACAGAAATCACCAATCTTGTCAAGCCTTTAAAACCTTTAAAGCGCACAAAAACCAACTCAATCGCCGGCCATCCACAATTAAATCTCCTTAAAAATCAAAATCCCAATAGTATGAATCTGGCCCCTCCTTGTGATGAGGGGGTAAAACCCCAATGTTATTTCAATTCTCAACAGGTTCCAATTAAAAACATGAAAATGGAGGAAGAGACCACTGAAATGGATGAAGAAACGAAGATGAATGAAAATCCACAGTATGTGTGGATTTATGTCAATGAGATCTACAAGTATTTAAGAGACATTGAGGTAAAAAACTATTTTAAATTTAGTGTATTTTTTGGGGTGATTTGAAGGAAAGAGAATAGCTTGTTTTTTCTTTAATTTTTTGAATTTTTTTAAATTTTTGTTTTTTTCTTACAGTTATTAAAATCAAATAATAATATTTGAATTAATATTTTCCTGTTTCACTTGAATTTGTTTTTTTTTTTGATTTTGCTAAACCTTTTCCCCTTCACATGTTACATTTTCATTTCTTTATTCATAATTCATTTTTTTAGGGTAAATTCTCAATCAAAACAGATTATATGTCGCGCAATCAAAAAGACGTCAACGAGAAAATGAGAGGAATTTTGATTGATTGGATCGTTGATGTACATCTCAAATTCAAGCTGCGTCCAGAAACCCTTTTTCTAACAGTAAATCTCATCGATCGTTACCTTGAAAAGGTGACCATCTTGCGTTCTAAACTCCAACTTGTAGGAGTTTCCTCTATGTTGATAGCCTGTAAATACGAGGAAATCTACGCGCCTGAAATCAAAGATTTCGTTTACATAACAGATAAAGCCTATTCAAAGGAAGAAATCCTTCAAATGGAAGGCAACATCCTCAGTGTTTTGGAATTCAATTTGACATTTAACTCCTCATTGAATTTCCTGGAACGATATGCCAATTTACTACATTTAGATGAAAAAATGATGATGCTCGGCAGATATATGCTGGAGCTCACACTTGTGGAATATAAAATGATTAAATATCCGCAAAGCACCATTGCGTGCTCTGCATTATATCTTATCAATAAGATCCAGAAAGCTGAAGGTTGGCCTGAAATTATCGCCAAAAGCAGCAGATACTCAGAAATGGAGCTGAAACAATGCTCCAAAGAAATGTTCTCCATTTTGCAAAATGTTGAAAAAACCAATTTGCAGGCTGTTAGGAAAAAGTTCGGGTTGCCAAAATTCTTGGAAATTTCGAAACATGTGCAAGAAAAAAATTAAAAACTTATTGGTTCACAAGTTGGCCCTTCTCGCCAAAGTTTTTGATGTTCAATGTAAAATTGTATATTAATGTTAAATTTCTCAAAGACTGGATGGGAAAGGACCCTTCTTACATTTGTGAGGGGGGGTGCATCGGCTTGTGAAAACTTTTATTTTATTTAAGTTTAACGAATTTATTAATTTGTTTTTGTCTGGTTTGTCAAAATCTGAAAAAATGATGTTTCTATTTTTTTTATAAAATCTGCTTTTCCTTGAAACTTTTGTTTATTATAACCTCAAAATAAAGATTTTAAAATAAATGTATAATTTACATCGAGGCAAAACAAACCAAAATCCTAATACACCACAACAAGGAAGGAGAAGATTAACTCCTGAAGAAGAAGCGAAAGTCAAAGAGCAGGCTATGCTTGCTCAAAGTATGATTATGACTTTTATGGAAATCAAGGAATTAGATAAAAAAATATCAAATCATTGCTTCGAGACATGTTTAAATTTCGAGGAAAAAAATTTGGAATCTGATGAAAAAGAATGCCTTAAAAACTGCCTGTCGAAGATTCGCCCTTTTATGAAAACAGCCCAAAACATTTTGAAAGAATATGGACAAAATTTCACTCAAATGGAAGATAATTTATTAAAGTCTGAGGCTTTTTTAAAACCAGATAAATTTCTTAAACATTAAAGGGATTTTTAATAAGAGAGAACCTTTTCTTAAGAAAAACATTAAAGTGCTCACATAAAAGCAATAAAATGAAAGTCATTCATTAAAGTTTTTTTTTTAATTTCATGATAATCAAAATTTCAAATTCATTTATCTAATTAAGATCTTCTATAAACTTAAAAATGAAATTCCTTATGAATAAACCATCAGTTTTCTACATTTCATCAACATACTGGACTGCTTTTTGAAAAATAATAATCGGTCCTTCCTCAAAGGAGAAGCATTGTCATCTTACAAAAAGCATGAACCGTACTACTAAATTAAAAAGCATTGTTTTCCAAACTTATTGATCAAAGAACAATAAACTCTTTCAAAAATTTAAAAATCAAAGTTTATGTTTTTTTTCTTTTCTTTTCTTTAAACTACACTGTTATTCCAGAGGGTTGAAAAAAAAAAAAATCTATCTTCATTTTAAAATTTTGTTTTTTTCCTTAAATTTTTTTTCCAATAATTTTTTTTTAGAAATCAATATATTAAAAAAATACCTAAAATTAAAAAAATTTCCTATAAATTAAAAAATTTTTTAATTAAAAA
>Ga0302320_10025392_pt1 | contig 11521 bp, 11 predicted proteins | sample Bog_T0_3_FD_202130 | JGI IMG/M metagenome (GOLD analysis project Ga0302320, IMG submission 202130) | Peat permafrost microbial communities from Stordalen Mire near Abisko, Sweden - Bog_T0_3 | ecosystem: Environmental > Terrestrial > Soil > Wetlands > Peat | place: Sweden: Abisko, Stordalen Mire... | reverse complement strand
CTGGCGCCATGCCGGCATGCGGCGGCGCACCGTAATGATACGCCTTCATTAAATGCCCGAATCGTTTCTCCGCCTGCTCGGGCGTAAGTCCCATGATCTCAAAAACCCGTTCTTGCAATGCGGGATTTGATATGCGAACGCCGCCAGAAGCGATCTCATAACCATTACAAACCAGATCGTACTGTTGGGCGTGCAAATTCCCGAGGTCCTCCCCTTTCATCACTTTTTCCACGCACTCCGCTTTCGGCGCGGAAAATGGATTATGCGCAAACGTCCAATTCTTCGTTTCTTCATCTTTTTCGAAAAGCGGGAAATCAACGACCCATGCAAATGCCATGATGTTTGGATCTTTCTTTTCTTCCTCGCTCCGGAGATCGAACTTATCGGCGCCATATTTTTTCATCGCCTCGTCGTGCGCGAACACCGGAAACGGCTTTTTCCAAACCTTCTTTCCGCACGATTCGGCAACGCGGATCATGAGCCCTTCCACCATATCACGAACATCCTGCTCGGTCGCAAAGGACATCTCAAGGTCGATCTGCGTATGTTCAAGCTGACGATCACCGCGCAGATCCTCGTCGCGCAAGGCTTTGGCAAGCTGGAAATATCGTTCAACGCCCGCAATCATGAGCAGCTGTTTATATTGCTGGGGCGCCTGCGGCAACGCATAGAACTTCCCGCGCTGAAGCCGTGACGGCACCAAAAAATCACGCGCACCCTCCGGTGAAGATTTCGTGAGAAGCGGCGTTTCCACTTCGATGAAATCGTTTTCAGCAAAATAGTCGCGGATCAAGCGTGTCACTTTATTGCGCAATATCAAATTATCCCGCATGCGTTCGCGGCGCAGATCAAGATAGCGATATTTCATACGCGTCTCTTCGTCGATGTCGTATCCATCGGAATCCACCGGGATCGGCAACGCTTCAGCAACGCTCATGATCTCGAGCTTCGTCGCGGAAACCTCGTACCGCCCCGTTGCCATCTTATCGTTCACCATTTTTTCCGGCCGCGCTTTCACGTCGCCCGTCACGTGCACCACATATTCAAGTCTCAAATCGGTTGCATTCGGCACGTCCGGCCCAAAAACCACCTGGCATAATCCACTTCGATCGCGAAGGTCTATGAAGACCAACTTACCGTGATCGCGCCGCGCGTGTACCCAGCCGTACAGCTCGACCTGCTTCCCTTCGTTTTTCACAATATCCGCGATATGGGTCCGTTCCATGTTTTTAATTTTTATTTAATGATTTATTTCCTTCGCTACTTGCTTAGTTGCGCAAATTAGCAAATAGATTCGAAACAAAAACGCCCTTGCCAAAACCAGAATCCAAACCGGAATTCTGACTTTGGTAAGGGCGATGCTTTCTTTCTCGCGGTGCCACCTTACTTTGCTCGGCTGAACCGATCAACCGAACCTCATTCTGAATTTTCACGGACTTTTCCTCCGGAGGGTTTTACTCGCCCTGAGCCTGCCGAAGGACTTGCTCCTTCAATGCAACGCAAAGCTTTCTTCCCTCGGCTCGGCCGTCGTCAGCGGCATCATTGCCTTTGGATTAAATATAACAACTCTCGTAGCCGAAAGCAAATTATCGAGGTCTATTAGCTCGCTTTTATCGGAGATTTTGTGTTATAATCTTCCCATGCTAACCCTCGAAGAAATGCTTGCGCGGTTTGCGATCGCACTCGTTCTAGGCGCCATTTTGGGCATTGAACGTGAGCTCGTGAGAAAAGAAGAGGCGGGCGTACGCACCGAAATGCTCGTTGCGGGCGGTTCGGCGCTCTTTGCTATGGCGTCGCTTGCACTCCCCTATCTCGTCGCAACCTCGCCGGAGAATTTGAACGCGCTCATCTCCAGCGGCGGGTTTCTCGGCATGATTGCCGGCGTCACGAGCGGTATCGGGTTCCTTGGCGCGGGGATCATCATCAAGATCAATGATCATCCACACGGCGTCACCACTGCGGCGCTCGTCTGGGCCACTGCCGCGCTTGGCGTCTTGGTCGGTATTGGCCTTATTGAATTCGCGGCGATCGCGGGCGTTGCCCTTGCGGTCATTCTCTTTCTGTTCCGAAAGATAGATATCAGCGCGAAACAAAGAGATCTGTAAGCGGCGGCTCGTAAATCATCATCGGTGTCGGCAACCGCTCACCGACCACGGAAGTCGGAATCCGTCAGGATATCCGAAAAAAACATCATGTTCAATTTTTTCAAAAAATCATTTGAGCGACGGTCGCTCGCACCGCTCATGGATAAGGTCGAGGAGATTAACGCGCTCGAAGAGAAAATGAGCTCGTTTCGCGACGATGATATCACCGTCCAGAGCGCCAAATTGAAGACCCGTATCCAGGAAGGAGAATCTCTGGGCGATATTCTACCTATCGCCTTTGCACTGGCACGCGAAACCGCACGGCGAACTCTCGGCCAGCGGCCATATGACGTTCAGCTCGTCGGCGGCATGGTAATCCACCAAGGCGCCGTCGCCGAAATGATGACCGGCGAAGGAAAGACCCTCGCGGCCGTGGCTCCCGCATATTTAAATGCCCTGACCGGCAAGGGCGTGCATATCGTGACCGTGAACGAATATCTCGCCCGCCGCGACGCGGTCTGGATGGGAAAGGTCTACCACGCGCTCGGCATGTCGGTTGCCGTCATCGTACCGAACGGCGCGTTCCTCTATGACCCGCTCTACAAAGCCCCGGAAGAAGGCAATGGGCCTGATTCGCAAAATCCGGAGACATCGGTCTTGCTCGACAAAGAACGCGACACCACCGGCAGCTTTCTCGTCCAACAGGAATTCTTGCGTCCCGTTTCACGCGGCGAAGCTTATCGCGCGGACATCATCTACGGCACAAACCATGAGTTCGGATTTGACTACTTGCGGGACAATCTCGCCTACCGACTCGAGGATCAGGTCCAGCGCGAGCGCCACTTCGCCATTATTGATGAAGTTGATAGCATTCTGATCGACGAAGCACGAACGCCTCTCATCATTGCGGCGCCGGACAGTGAATCGAGCGATTCCTATCGCACGTTCGCGCGCGTCGCGACGAATCTCGTGAAAGACGAAGACTACGACGTCGACGAAAAAAGAAAAGCGGTCTCCATCAACGACCACGGTATCGAGAAAGTGGAACGCATCGTCGGCGTAAAAAATATTTATGCGCCGGAGAATATCCGCCTCGTCCACTACCTCGAAGAAAGTCTGAAGGCGCACGCGCTGTTCTTCCGCGACAAGGATTATGTCGTAAAAGACGGCGAGGTGGTGATCGTCGACGAATTCACCGGACGTCTGCTTCGCGGCCGCCGCTATCAGGAAGGACTACACCAGGCGATCGAAGCGAAGGAAGGCGTTACCGTAAAAGAAGAATCTCGGACCTACGCGAAAATATCTCTTCAAAACTATTTCCGCCTGTACGAAAAGATCTCCGGCATGACGGGTACCGCGCAAACCTCCGCCGAGGAGTTCCATAAAGTTTATAAATTGGAAGTGGTAAGCATTCCGCCGAACCGTCCGCTCGGCCGCGATGATATGAATGACGTCATCTACAAGAACGCGGACGCGAAACTCGCCGCAATCGTTCGCGACGTGCGTGAACGCTCAAAAAATGGCCAGCCGGTGCTCCTTGGAACCACCTCTATCGCGAAGAACGAAGCTTTGTCCGCTGCGCTCGCGGCCGGCGGCATTAAGCACGAACTCTTGAACGCAAAAAATAACGAGCGCGAGGGATCTATTATTGCGCAAGCCGGAAAACCCGGCGCCGTAACGGTCGCCACGAATATGGCCGGCCGCGGCGTTGACATCCTCCTTGGCGGCAATCCATCGACCGAAGTCGATAAGAAACGCGTGCATGAGGCCGGTGGACTGCATGTAATCGGTACCGAACGGCATGAAGCACGCCGCATCGACAATCAGCTGCGCGGTCGCGCGGGCCGTCAAGGCGATCCGGGTTCATCGCAATTTTTCCTCTCCCCTGACGACGACCTCTTACGCATTTTCGGCGGCGATCGACTGAAAGGACTCATGAATCGCTTCGACGTTCCCGATGACGAACCGATCCAATTTTCGTTCGTGACGCGCGCGGTCATGCAGGCACAGGAAAAAGTAGAAGGCTCAAACTTCGATTTCCGCAAGCATCTTTTGGAATATGATGATGTTCTTAATAAGCAGCGAAGCGCCGTCTATGACCGGCGGACCAAGATCCTCGGCATGCTCACGAAGGAGGATATTGCCGCGGCGATCTCCGAAGCGGCGCTCGGCCATTTTGACGCCATGCTCGCGGCAGGAACCGATCCGAATGAAATAGTGAAACAACTTTTGGCGGCGGGCATCATAAAGAACGACGAAACGGAAGCGACTAAAAATACTGATCCGGAAACGCTTCGGACTATGCTTCGCGAAAAAAGCGTGGCAGCAGCGGAGAATTCCCTCGCGCGGAACCAACTCATGAGCATTCTCGACATGCTCTGGATGAACAATCTCGACGACCTTGAATCGCTCTCGCAATCGGTCGGTCTCCGCGCGTACGGCCAGCACGATCCTCTTGTGGAGTATCGCCAAGAAGCACATCGTCTTTTTAAAAATTTCTGGGCAAACTATGACGCTTGGATTTTCGCGAATATCTTCAAGCTGGCGGATGGCGCAGGAAATGCACCACAGCAAAACCAGCCTAAAATTTCCGGCGCGGCAAGTTCTGCCACGACGGACCATCGGTTCGATCATGTCGGACGTAATGATCCCTGCCCGTGCGGCAGCGGGAGGAAGTTCAAGCACTGTGGATTAGTAAATTCCGAAGAGCATAAAAGATTTATGGCGCAGAAGGGTCCGAAGCACGAAGTGACCGGCGGATAAAAAGCTGCCGACTTGCGATGTCGGCGATTTCGCCGACATCGCAAGTCGGCTCTGTCTCTTTAGCAATGAAAAAAGGCCCTGTACGCGGGGCCCGTCGCGGATCAGTCGCCCGGGAGGCAACTGGTCAGTTCGTGTTCTGCTCGTGAGGAAAAACATTCATCCAGCAGAACAGATGGTACATAAGAACTACTGCAGTGAAGACAATTACCAAGGTGGCGCAGATACTCAACGACCTGCCAATCGGTTCATTGTTCCATGCCGCGGAGCATAGGAGATACGTCACACCAATGGCGGCGCCCGTTGCCCACCGAAGAGATGAACGGGTCGTAATCGGGTTCTCGGCCATAAAACAAACGGCCAAGTGCGTAACGACCGCAACTATACCTACCCACAAAAAGAACTCTTGCATACTGCCTCCTTGCGACGCTCGGCGGTCGCGCACCAACTCATGGACACAATCGTATCACGTAATGTGATACTTGTCAATCCATGGTCGCGCGCTCGCATTCATATCCCCTGCCTGCGCAATGTGCGCTCCAGCTCCTCGCAAGAGGTAAATGTTTTTCCGATCAACGCCCGAAGGTCAGTGATATCGGTATTTTTCAACACGGAACCGATGCCGGTCACGCGAACCTCTCTCGAATATGGATCCACTGCGCAGTAAACTTCGATGCACTGAGAAAATCCATCTCTCGAAAGACGCGCCATCCGCAGTGCCATTCCGTTGCCACGCGGAGTATCGCACTCGTCACCAGGAATAGATACGCTTTCATATCGCTCGAAGTCCATGATGAATTTCCTCCCTTCCTATACTTAAGGATATATGATTCTCTTTGAGAATCAATAAACGATATAAGAACCCACCTTAGAAATATTTCATTCGCGAACTGGATTATTTTTCAGATAGGTTCTACACTGAAAAAAAGATGCTCTCCTTCATTCAGATTTTTTTTGCCGTGTTTGGCGTCATGGACCCCGTGGGCAACGTCCCTTTTTTCCTTACCTTCGCGCGTTCGCTCGATAAAAAAGGACAGGATAAATTTGCCCTAGCCGCCATACTCTATGCCGCCGGAATTTTGGTCATTTTCATGTTCTTAGGAAATGCCATCCTGAATGTTTTCCAGATATCCATAGAAAGCTTCCGTATCGCCGGCGGCATCGTTCTTTTTCTCATCGGCATAAAGATTCTCTTTGGCATAGAAACCGGCGAAAAGAAAGAGCATGAAGAAAAAGAAAAGAATCCCAGCATCATGCCGCTCGCCACGCCACTCATCGCGGGACCCGGCATGATCAGCCTCGTGATCATCTTTGCCAAGGAATATGGTTATCTGCTTACGCTCGCAGGTGTCTTGAGCAACCTTCTCCTGAGCTATATCCTGTTCCGCCTCGCGCCTTATATACTGAGAATTTTAGGGAAAAGAGAAATTATGGTTTTCTCCAATATGATGGGACTTATTCTGGTAGCAATCGGCGTCGAACTTATCCGAAAAGCGCTCGCGTTCTGAGAAAAATCGAATAATTCCAATTCTAGAACCTATCTCAAAAATAGGTATACGGGTATCGCGAGGGATTTTCGAGCGAGCGGGACGAACTTCCGAAGATGGAATAGCAGAGCTATTTCGATGAGGAATTCGTTCCCGCGGAGCCGAAAATAACCGCGAGAGCCGGATGGATATTTTTGAGATAGGTTCTAATCCTCGAGCACTTTCAGAAGAGCTTCTGTTACGGGTTTCAGCTCGAAAATTTCTTCTTCCGCCGCATGCTGGATCGAAGGTTTGTTGGTGGCTTTTGAAACATACAACGCCCTGACCGGCATCTGAATATGGGCTTCCCCGAAAACGTGGTCGGTCAATATCACTTCTCGTTTCGATTCCGCGGTCCGCATCGTTCCGTCGGGATTTAACACAACGAATGCTTCCATCCAAGCGGCATCAACTTTTCCGCCATGTTTTCTCGCGATATTCTGCCAAAATTCCAGCATCATGTTTGCAATCTCCTGCTTGGTCAGCGACTTTTCGTCCGCAGAGCCCAAAGCCTTTCTTTTTGGCGCATCGACGAATCCTTCACCCTCGACCCAAAAACCAGTGTCGTTCGCGAGGATTGGCATATCCACTTTTCCAAAATAAGCCCTCGCCTTGATCAGCGCATTCTCGGCCAATGTCTTCCCGTTTTCTTCCGGATCGATATTTTCCAACCCAAAATCTTTCGGCGTAAAAATATCCACGTCCAGGCCCGTATTCCGCAAAAGGTTCTTGAACCTTTCTATCTTCCCTTCGTTATGAGTTGCTAAAAAAACCTTCTTTTTCATTCCTTTTTAAAAAGAGCTCTTATATAGATCGGATGGATATAGATATCTCGGAAACTAACCCGTGCTCCAGGGCTCCGGCAATAAAGCCGCAAGGGGTTTTCGTTTCGTCGCCAAAAGGTGGACTATGGTCTTTTTATTGCGTGGATCGATCTGAAAGATCAGCTCCCGGCACCTTCCGCATGGCGGCAAGATCCTTCCGTGACTGGTTATCGCAATGATCTCTTTGATTTCAGACTCCTTGTTTTTCAGCATCTCGGCTATCGCGGAGTGCTCGGCGCAAAATCCAACACCGCAGCAAGCATCAATACAGATGCCGGTATAGATATTCCCCTTCTTTGTGATGAGCGCGCTACCCACGCTGCCACAGTTCGCAAGTTTACTTAATTTCCTATATTTGCTGATTTTACCAGCTTCTTTATGAAGTATTTTAAAGTTATTCATGGATAGGTTTTATGCCAATGGCATAGATGCCAAATTTTTTTATATTTTCTTCGTATCCTTCCAAACTATTATAGCTCTTAATGCCTCCTTCGACATCGAGGCCGCTTGAAAGGACATTTTCCGTACCTTCTGCCTCGAGCATCGACCTGACATCGGGATACTTTCGCACGAAAAGGACTTCGCACGACATTTTTTCGTCGCTCACGATGTTCGTGAAATTTATCGTATCGCCTGCGACCACGCGAGCATACGGCGCATCATCATCGTCCGTCGGTGTACGACCTTCGACCTTCTTCGTCCCTACCCGTATCGCCTTGAACGGCCGGTCATTGAGATCCAGATCGTAGGTCATGCTATGAACGGGATCAATGCTTTTGTTTTCTTCTTATATTCCTGATATTTCTCGGGGAAAAGTCGCATCATATACTTTTCCTCAATAGGAATGCGATAGATGAAATTCGCACAAAATATGACGAAAATTGCGAGAAACACCATGCCAATCGTGAGTGCCGATCCGAAGAGTGCGACAAGCATGCCGGTATAGATCGGGTGGCGCACGAAGCGATAGGGTCCGGTAGTCACAAGCTCATGCCCTTCTTTCATAGAAGGTGTTCCGCTCCAATTTCTGCCGAGGCACCATCTCGCCCATATCGCGAACGCGATTCCCGCGCCACACAGTACGACGCCAATCGTTTGCGCAACCAAGCCGGATCGATATTCAAAAAAATGCCGCAAGGAATTTACCTGAAGTAATACGATGATGATAATAATGAATAGGATACGAATGCCGGCGTCGCGACGCCACTCATTATTGTGGATATTCTTTTTCACCCCTATTGCGGAGACGATCCAATATCCAATAAAGATAATCCAGAAGATCGAGATCGAATATTGCAGGATTGCCATGAAAGTATTCTAACACGAAAAACTATAAGCGATGTGACATATTGGATTGCATACGGACCTATTTTCCGGAAAATCCTATCGCTTCGCTAACTTGGTGAAAGAAAATTCGCTGGTCTTACCGATCAACGTCGCAAAGTCATCTTTTACAAAAATCGCTTGCCGGTCGGTGATACCCACAACCGGATAGCGCGCTTTATCGGCAGCCTTCTTGACCACGCCGATATTCGATCCATCAAGGTGCACCGACATGACAAAGGGTGCCAAATTCAATCCACGCAGATCCTTGAGATGGTTTGTATTCCTTTCGGCACGTTTCCATCCCGCAGATTCAATGTTCGATCCGGCGACGATGCTTCCCGCGCTTACGCCAAAATAGAAAACTCCCTTTTTTACGAGTCTTATTATTTCTTTCCCTAGCCCTGTCTTTCTCATCCTGTCCAGATACCAAAACGTATTGCCGCCACAAACATAGATAACATCAATGCCACGAAGTTCCGCTCTTTGGATCTTCCGATCGAGGCTGAAAACGCAAATATTCGTAACGCCAACATTTTTCAGCGATCTCATCGTTCTCTGGACATAACCCCAATTGACATCACCCTCTATGGCCGTTGAAACCACCAGAACCTTTGCTTGAGAGGGCTTTTTCCCAAGAGATTCAACGAATGCTTTTTTTATTTCCGGATGTCCCTTAAGACCAACTGAGGTAAGTAAAAGTTTCATGCCTATTATTATAGTACCTTTACTGCCAGTCGAGGCACTGGCCAAATTCAAACCTATGTTATACAGAAAATCCGTTTATAGATGCTTTAGGAATCTCAAGTAGAATGCGATGAATATTAGGACAATTCCCACATTCACCGCCAGTCGTTCCCAGAAGAAGTTCCTGAAAAATAGGATGTCCACGCCGATTATGACGGCTACCATCAGCACAATGAAGACCGCTGCGACATATGATGAGTTCATAACTTAATCATACTCCTGTATATCGAGGCAATCAAAAAAATCCCGCCTTGGCGGGATGTTTTTGATTGCTGGTGCGCAGAGCAGGATTCGAACCTGCGTAGCCCGTAGGCGTCAGATTTACAGTCTGATGCGATTGACCGCTCCGCCATCTGCGCAAAATACGTTATCCATCGTAACGCGCGCGGGGTCTATTGTAAAGATTTCTTGAATGCGCCGAAGGTATTTGCCGAGACCGTATCTCCCGTAGGAGATACGGTCTCAACCTCAGGAAATCCGCGGAAAGAGCGGGTCGATGCGCTTGGCGCGCAGAACATCGCCGTCCCATTGAATTGCCGCCGTGATCTTCCGTGAAGACTCCGGCATGAACGGCAGGAGTATCGCCGCCACATTATCCAAAAGTGAAACGAGGTTGAATATTTTTTTTCTCCGATCGTCGTCATCCTTGATCGCCCACACGGCATTATCGTTCAAATATTTATCACCGTACGAAATCGTTACCCAGACGAGCACGAGCGCGTCATGGAACTTGTAATCCTTGATCTTCGCGAAAACCGATTCTTTCATCGCGTCGATCTCTCCTTGAAAGACGCCCTCAAGCGGCACCCTACGCAACTCTTCTTTCTCCGCGAGTGCGAGCACACGCGCGGCAAAATTACCGAGACCGTTCGCGAGATCGCTGTTATAGCGTTCCTTCATTTTCGCTTCCGAAAAATCGCCGTCCTCACCAAAAGGCAATTCACGCAAAAGAAAATATCGTAAGGCATCGATGCCATAGGTCGCAACTTCGGTAAGTGGATCGATCACATTGCCGAGGGTCTTCGATATCTTGGTATTGTTAATGGTCAAAAATCCGTGCGTCACGACCTGTCCCGGCAATGGCAATCCCGCCGACATAAGCATCGCCGGCCAAATGATCGCGTGAAAACGAGCGATATCTTTTGCGATCATATGGATGTCCGCCGGATGCTGTTCCCAACCTTCGACACCACCCACGACCGTAATATAGTTCACTAAAGCGTCAGCCCACACATAGATCACTTGATTTGGGTCGTCCGGCACCGGAATCCCCCATGCTTTTTTCTCGCGAGAAAAGCTCACGTCCTCCAAGCCGTGCTCCACGAAACTTTTTATCTCATTGAATCGGTTAGCGGGCGCGACAAATTCCTCGTGCGCTTCATAAAAATCGAGCAAGGGCTGTTGGTATTTCGAAAGGGAGAAATAATAGTTCTCCTCCGACACCCATTCCGCCGTTATCTTATGCACCGGGCACAGCCCGTCCGGCGTCAATTCCTCTTCCTTATAGAACGTTTCGCAGGGCACACAATAGAAACCTTCATATTTATCTCTATAAATATCACCTGCCGCTTCCATCCTCTTCCAGAAATCCGCGACGACCATCGCGTGACGCGGTTCCGTCGTCCGAATAAAATCGGTATAGGAAATACCAAGCTTCTGCCACGTCGATTCCCAAATTTCCGCCATGCGATCGGTGTAGGCGTGGATCTCTTCGCCGAGCTTCGCTGCCGCATCGACGGTCTTCTGCGCGTTCTCGTCGACGCCCGTGGAAAAAGTGACATCCTCGCCGAGTCCCCCGCGCCAGCGCGCGAGCACATCCGCGACGATCGTTGTATACGCATGGCCAATATGCGGCTTATCGTTGATATAGTAGATCGGCGTCGTGATATAGAATTTATTATCCATGGAATTTTTTGTCACCTTTGATCTAGTCGAGGGTCCGTGCTTTTAAATAGTGAAAGCATGGGTCCCCGCCTACGCGGGGACGACAAATCATTATTTTTTAAACCGGCGTTGGAACCCCTCTCTTTTTTACCGACCATTCTTCGACCACCTCCTGAAACACGGCGGCAGCCGGAACCGCGATCACCATCCCAAGAAAACCACCCACCTCGGCGCCGATCAAGAGCGCCGTGATCACGATGACGGGATGCAGATCGACCGAACGCTTGGTCAAAAGCGGCACCAGGACATTCGATTCAAATTGCTGCGCGATCACGAAGAATATGAGCGTATAGATCGCGAGTTGCGCCGAGGT
>Ga0302320_10025389_pt1 | contig 11522 bp, 12 predicted proteins | sample Bog_T0_3_FD_202130 | JGI IMG/M metagenome (GOLD analysis project Ga0302320, IMG submission 202130) | Peat permafrost microbial communities from Stordalen Mire near Abisko, Sweden - Bog_T0_3 | ecosystem: Environmental > Terrestrial > Soil > Wetlands > Peat | place: Sweden: Abisko, Stordalen Mire... | reverse complement strand
ATCCCACCTCCTGTTTGAAAGTTGCTCGGAAGGGCTCAAGATCCGATTTCAGAAACCGGATATTGCGGCCCATCACGCGGAGATGGGGAATCTGCTTTCGCTCAACCCAAAGATACACCGTCTGCGGACTGACGCCAAGGAACGACGCGGCGGCACGGACAGTGAGCGGAAGCTCGTCCCGGACCGGGGTGGACAGAGCTGTTGCGCCCAACGGCTGAGATGCGAGAAATGATGACATGTGCCTTCCTTTTTTCCTTTCGTCAGATGAGCTTGCTTTCGTCGGGCGGACCTGACGGATACTGCCAAACCACGCGCTTCTTTTCTTGCTCCCGGAAATTCGATAGCGGATCGAAAGCCTTTGAAGCGGGACCGGAGCCATCATCCTTTCCGGCTGCAATCGGCGGGATGACGGTCTGGGTTTTGGCCAGAACGCGGCCGCTCTTTTCTTTCTCCCGCTGAAGGCGTCCGCGGTAAACCGTCAGCCGCCGATAGGTGATGGGGATGCCCATCTGGTTCAGCCGCCGGTGAATCACCCGCAGCGTGTGGCCGATGTTCAGTGCCCGTTCCACATCCGGCCAGACGGCGCGAAGTTGCGCCATCAAGGTCGCGGGCTTCTCACCCGCGAGCGAGGCAATGGGCGATGGTGAGTGTTTGTCTGGCAAAAAAACCGCCTACATATAACAGCCCAGAATCGCTTTTTTGGACAAGTTTTTTGGATGAGGGACTCGACCTACAAAAGACCCCCGAAGACCCCAGAGTGCCCCACGATTCCGGCGCGAAGTCGTGGGGTGACCCGGAAGGCCCCAATCAACCCCAGCCGGGTCCTCAATGTACCCCTCGAAGCCCCGGGGTGCCCCAAAGTTGGGCTATAGCGGTGTCAGGAAAGGACCACTGAAAGGCAAAAAACACCGGTAGTGGAACATAAAGGAGTTGTCGAACAGCCGGGTGTTTTTTCACTCGCAACGAGTGTGCGGTCAGCAGCTTCCGTCGTGGGACAAATTACTTCGCACGTTCGACCGATGTTCGACGCAGGATCGCGGCGAAGAAAAATGTCCAAAAATGCCGTTCTGAACTGTTATATGTAGAGGCCTTTTATGAAGCAACGTGCGAGTACCGCCCGAAGTGCCAGAGTCGCGGTCCGACTCACGAGAGAGGATCAGCGCCAGGTTGAGGAGACGGCCAGGGCCAGAGGCTATGCAAACCCAAGTGCATTCATTCGGGCGGCGATCCGCAACGAACTGGACGGGAGAGCCGAGCTGACAGGCACCGACGAACGGATGGGCGCAGGCTTTGATCGCGTTTCGCGGGACATTTTCCGCGTGGGCCGTGGACAGCAAGCGTTGTATTCATTGCTGGACGCGTTCGCCAAAGCGATTCTGACCTGCGTGCCGGAACCGCCGCCAGACGCCAGGCAGCAGGCCGTCGCCCGCGCGAAAGAGCGTTACGAGCGGCTCGTCAAGACCGCCGGTCAGGCGATGTCGGGCGCCGCGCGCGCCGCCATGCAGGATTTGGTGGACCATGGCACGAACTGACGACGACCGTGAGTTCCGGCTACGACCGCCAAAGCCTCGCGTTGCCCGGAACGAAGGTGCTGCGTGGTCGAGCGGATTCAGGCTTCTCATGCACTATGCCCGAAGCAGCCGAAAGGCAGGCAACCGCGCGCCAGGCGGAAAAGGGAAAGGCCCGCGCCCGTACCATCAGCGCTGCGCAGTGCGGGTGATGTACCTGCAGAACAAGGTTCGGGGGCAGTGGAAAGCGAACGGGCGGTATCTCGCACGCGAGAGCGCCACATTTGAGAACGACGCCAAGCCGGTGGGATTCAGCCGGGACATCGAAGGAGTGGACATCGCGGGGAAACTTCAAAGCTGGCAGGCGGCAGGCGATCAACAGTTCTGGAAGCTGATCGTCTCGCCGGAGTTCGGGGACCGGGTCGAGCTGACGCGACTGACGCGCGAACTGATAAAGCAGATGGAAAAGGATCTGGGAACGGACTTCGAATGGGTTGCGGCTGAACACTACAACACCGAGCACCCGCATGTTCATGTGGTGATTCGAGGAGTGAGAGACAGCGGGGAGGCTCTGCGCCTGACTCGCGAGTATGTGCAGCAGGGTATTCGGACCATTGCGGCAGACCTGTGTACGCGCCAGATTGGGTATCGCACGGAACTCGACGGGGTCGTGGCGGAGCGCCGCGAGGTTTCCGAGAAGCGGTTCACCTCTATCGACCGAAGGCTCTTGAAGGACGCGGGCGAATCCAGCCCGGACTTCGGATCGCAGCACTTCACGGTGTCGCGGAATGCGGAGCAGACCGGGTTGGGAGAAACTGCCCGGTCTCGCACCCGGCATGATGTTGCTCGCCTCGCCGTGCTTCGCCAGATGGGCCTGGCGGAATCCTCGGGGCCGAACACATGGCGTTTACGAAAGGACTTCGAGCAGGTTCTTCGGGCAATGCAAAGAGCCTCAGACCGGCAGAGGACGCTGGCGGCGCACGGCACCGTCATGTCGGACGAGCGGCTGACGATTGAAGTTCTCGATCCAAGGCAGATTACCTGCGTCGAGGGCAGAGTGCTCGTTCATGGTCAGGATGAGCAAACGGGGCGCAATAATCTGATGCTCGAAGGAACCGACGCCAAAATCCATTTCATTCAGTACACGCCGGAGATGGAGGAAGCGCGGAGGAAAGGTGAACTTCGAGTCAACTCCTTCATCCGTCTGCGAAGGCAATCGGATAAAGCGGTTTTGGACGTCAGCGATCTGGCGGACGCCGAGAAACTATTGAAGAATCCTCGTCATCTCCGTGACATTGCCAGTGACCTCCTCAAGCGGGGGGTCATTCCGAGCGAAGACGGGTGGGGCGGCTGGCTCGGACGATATCAGACTGCTCTCCGGGAAACTGCTGCCGAAATGGAGCAGCGGAAGACACGTAATCAGATAAACGTTCGCGACCGCCAGCGAGATCGTTCACGCAACCGCGGACGATAGTCGGTTCCATCTCCCTTTTCAGCCAAAAGGCAGCAAGTTCAAATCATGTTTGCGTAACCAAGCAGTTCCACACTCCGAATTCTCTCCGTGCTCCGCAGACACATACATTGGCGAAATTTCCGGCCTGGAAGGGGAACCTGATGACGGGTAGGGTAGTCACAGGCCGCACCAATGGCGCAGGCGGCGTCGAGCGCGTGGTGTTCAACGACAAAATGTGGGAGACGCGCCCGGAAATGTTCCTCACCGAGCTTAAACAGCGGATTCGCGACGTACGCCAGGGGCGCGACGGGTTGATCTATCTGCTCACCGAAGAGACGGACGGCGCGGTGCTGAGGCTCGAACCGGCGGATTAGCGCGCTACGCGCGAGGCGCTTCCTGGTGAGGTCTGCTGGACGCAAACGCTCTGTCCCAAAATACGGGTGGCTGAAGCGAAACGGTTCCGTGGGCAAACAATCGCAGCGGTCTCAATCGGGGAAGTGTGGAGTAATGCACCGAACCCGAGACGACGCAGTGTCCACATTTCGCCGCGTCGGAGATGTGTCGGGCGATAAGTCGCTTAAATTCACAGAACGCGCCGTGGAAGCTCTCCTGCCTTATTCCCGAACATGGCAAACAGTTCGGATCTCAAGATACTCGGAACGCCGAAGGAAGTGTCCCGGCGCAGATTCGTCAAAGGAGTCATTGGCGGAGGCGCTGCAGCCTCTTCAGCGGGTTATTTACTGGAAACCTCGACTGTGCACAGCGCCGACGAACCAGGCGAACAAATCGTAAGCCTGAACGTCAACGGTCAGAGTTACAAAGTCGCCGACGTCATGAAGCAGGAAACGCTGGCGTGGACGCTTCGGTACAAGCTCGGGCGCACGGGAACGAAGCTGGGGTGTGATCGCGCCGAATGCGGCGCCTGCACGGTCTTGCTCGACGACGTCCCCCATTATTCCTGTTCTGTTCTCACGCATACCGTGCGCGACCGGAAGGTGCTGACGATCGAAGGCCTGGCGAGTGCGGACGGAACGCTGCACCCGGTGCAACAGGGCGTGGTCGAGGAGCAGGGATTCCAGTGCGCCTTCTGTATGTCGGGCTTCGTCATGGCTACCGTTGGCTTCCTGAAAACAAATCCCAACCCCACGAGAGCGGAACTGGCGCACGGTATTTCGGGAAATCTGTGTCGCTGCCAGGACTATGACAAGATCCTCACGTCGTTAATGCGCGGCGCGGAAAGGATGAGGGACGCCCATGTCTAAAAGCACGGCCGGCAATACACCAGGCGACCGTCAATACGGGCCTCAATACAAGCTGATCGGCAAGGACTATGTGACTGCGGATCTCTACGCCAAGGTTACGGGAAAGTCGCGATACGCCGAAGATTTTCGGGCCGAAGGCATGCTGTTCTGCAAGCTGCTGCTCAGTCCGTTCCCGCATGCCAGGGTCAGACGCATCGACGCCCGGGAAGCCTTGGCGATGCCGGGTGTAAGAGCGATTCTCACGGCGGACGATCTGCCTGCGCCGGCCGATACCCTGACCGACAACGGGACAGTCATCAAAGCCAGCAAGTGGGGCGAACGGGGGCTCACGATGGAGCCGGTCTATCAGGGCGAGCCAATTCTAGCGGTGGCCGCGGTCGACGAACTCACGGCAGCCAACGCCATTGAAAAAATCCGAATCGATTACGAGCGTCTCCCTTTCGTGGTCGATCCGCTCGACACGCTGCGACCTGGTGGACCGAATCCGCGGACGGACGGAAACATCTGGATGACGAAGCCGGGGGCCACCGCTCCCGCAGTCACTGAACTGAAGTGGACCGATGCGGACTTCGCCGAAGCGGGAAATGGCCGCCTGCCAATGGGCAAATCGCCTGATGAATGGTCGTACGGCGACCTCGACGCAGGCTTCCGGAATGCCGCGCTAGTCCTGGATGAAACGTTCGTCACGCCGGACGTTAGCCATCAAACTCTGGAAACTCGCAGCGCGATGGCTTTCTGGCGCGACGGCAAGGTCTACCTTCACACGGGCACCCAGAGCACGGCTCAGACACTGCCAGCTATCGCGCGCTGGCTGAACATGGATGTAGACAAAGTTGTATTCATCAGTGAATACACCGGCGGCGGATTCGGCAGCAAAATCACCGGCGGTGTCTCGATGATCATCCCGGCTTTGTTATCGAAGAAGGCCGATGCGCCGGTAATGATGCGGATCAGCCGGGAGGAGGAGACGTTTATCGGACGCGCGCGGCCGGGCTTTCAGGGCCGTATGAAAATCGGCTTCTCGAAAGAAGGCCGCATCCTCGCTCTCGATATGTTCGTGATTTCAGACAACGGTCCTTACGACGCACAGGGAGATGCACCGACGTCGGGGCATATGGTCTCTCTGTTGTATCAGCCGCAGGCCATGCGCTGGCGCGGGTTGACGGTCTTGACAAACACGCCTCCCCGCAGTGCACAGAGCTCGCCCGGGGGACTACAGGGAATTTCCATCACAGAGCCGATCATCGCCAAAGCCGCGCGCAAGCTAGGCCTGGACCAGGTCGCGATCCGCTATATCAACTGTCCCGAGGGCAAGGCGCAATACGGGCCGCCGGTGAATGGCAAGCTTCAGCACGCCACAAGTGCATTCATCAAGGAAGCACTGGAGCGCGGCGCGGAGCAATTCAACTGGCGAGAAAGAGCGGCGAGAAATCCCAAAAGAGTAGGCACAAAGGCGCGCGGAGTTGGCGTATCGTTGAGCTGCTACGTCGGTGGAACCATCGGCTTTGATGGACTTCTGGTGATCACCCCGCAAGGCAGAGTGCGTTTTCAATCAGGCATCGGAAATCTGGGAACGGAATCGGTGATCGACGTCCATCGCGCAGCTGCGGAGGTTCTCGGCGTCCCCTGGGAAAGATGCGACGTCGTGTGGGGCAACACGGCGAAGCACCTTCCGTTCACGTGTGTATCCGGCGGCAGCCAGACGACGCACGCGATGACTCGCGCCGCCCATGCGGTGGCCATGGATGCGACACGGAAACTCCAGGAGATCGCCGCGACGACTCTGGGCGGCAAACCCGAAGACTACATAGTGGCGAATGAGCGCGTCGTCCGGAAGGGATCGGGCTCGGGGTTGACTCTCGCGCAAGCAGCACAGCGCGCGATTGAACTCGGCGGCGAGTACGACGGTCACGAAGCCCCCGCCGACGTCAACAAAGTGACCAAAGCGTCAGTGGCGGCGCTGGCGGGCCAGGGCCTTGTGGCGGCGGCGCGGGACAACTACGGGCGCGACGGCGTGACGCACTCGTACGTGGCAGCCTTCGCCGAAATTGAGGTAGACGTCGAAACCGGCAAATACGGCATCGTAGATTTCCTTGCTTACGCCGATGTAGGCACGGTGATTCATCCGCGCGCGCTGGGCGGGCAGATTCTCGGGCGCTCAACACTCGGCATCGGTCACGCGATCGGTCAGAAGTGGGTGTTCGACCCGCACTACGGCGAGATGGTTTCGAAACGCTTTCATCACAATAAACCGCCCACGATTCTGGATGTGCCGGTGGATATGCAATGGGCAGCGCTGGATATTCCCGATCCCGAGACTCCGGTCGGCGCCCGTGGAATAGGCGAACCACCTGTCGGGGGCGCTTGTGCGTCGATCCTCAATGCGCTCTCGGACGCTCTGGGGGACGAAATCTTTCAGCGTGCCCCCGTCAACCTCGACACGATCCTGACTTCACTGGAAGCAGGGCGGCCGATGCAACATCCCCTGATGGCCCACATTTGATGGCACATATTTAGAGACTCAAATCGAGACGCGAGAAAACTTATGGCAGTAATACGAGACGTGATGCCGGCTTTCGAACTGGTCCAGCCGACCTCGGTAGCCGATGCACAGAAGGTTCTGCAGGACTACCGGGCCGACGCATGGATCATGGCCGGCGGACTCGACAGTTTCGACTGGCTTAAGGACCGAATCAAAAGGCCGAAGGTGCTGGTGGACCTGAGCGGAATCGCGGAGCTCAGGGGTATTCGCACCACTGCGGAAGGCATCGAGATCGGTGCCATGACCACACTCACCGAAGTGGTGAACCACCCCGTTATTCGGGACAAATTCAGTCTTCTGACAGAGGGCGCTGAGGCGGCAGCTTCACCGCAGATCAGAAACCAGGGCACGATCGGCGGCAACGTAACACAAGACGCGCGCTGTTGGTACTACCGGTCGGGTTGGCCTTGCTACCGGGCGGGCGGAAACATGTGCTATGCGGACACGCCCACGGCCCGCAGTCGCGAGCACGCGATTCTTCACGCCGATCGATGCGTGGCTGTGAATCCTTCGGACTCGGCCCCTGCGCTGATCGCCCTCGACGCCAAATTCGTGATGCGCACAAACAAGGGAGAACGGATTGTCGATGCGGAGGATTATTTCATCGGACCCGACATCGACATCACTCGCCTCCACATTCTGAAACCGGGCGATCTGCTGACGACGATTCGTATTCCATACACCTGGGCCGGTGCGCGCTTCTATTTCGAAAAGGTACGGGACCGGAACGTGTGGGACTTTCCATTGCTGAACGTTGCTTCGGCCATGCAACTCTCCGGAAACATAATCGAGCGCGTCCGTATCGCTGTAAACGGGGCCGCCGCCCGCCCGCTGCGACTGAAAGCCGTTGAAGACCAGGTTCGGGGGAAGCCGGCGACCGCGTCCACAGGTGAAATGGCGGGGCAACTGGCGGTGCGCGGAGCTATCCCGCTGCAGTTCAACGCCTACAAGATTCCGCTCATGAGGAATCTGGTGAAACGCGCCATAGGGGGAGTGGAGGAAGCAAAATGGGTATCCTGAAGCCGATTACGCAATGGGCTGCGAATCCATGGGGGCAAAATGTTCCCATCCACATCGCCTGGTTCCTGATCTGGGTGGCCGCAACCGCCGGGCTGGCATTCCTCATCGTGCACGCAGTTTATTTGCGGTATTTCGCCAGGGCCGAAAAATTCGAGGGCGAAGTCCCGCAAATGCTGGCGGCTGCTTTGCCCCGGCGCATTCCCAGACATTCGTTGGCTGCGCGGATGTTTCACTGGATTATGGCGGCCGCGATGTTCACCCTGCTTCTCACCGCTTTCCTGCCGAGGGTCGGCGTACAGTTCGATTGGGTGACCTACCACTGGATCGCGGGAACCGTACTGACCGCATCCGTCATTTTTCACGTTATTCATGCCTCGTTGTGGCTGGACTTTTGGGCGATTTGGCCGGATAAGGACGACATTGGGGACGCAAAAAGAAGAGTGCGCAGGTTCATCGGGCTGCCGGCGCCGCCGCCGCGGAGATTCGCGAAGTACCCGCTGGAAAACAAGCTCTATCACGGAGCGATCATTGTTACCGGCCTCTCCGCGATCGGGACTGGCGTATTCATGATGTCCCGGGTCCGCACCGTCTTTTTCCCGCGCAATCCTTATTTGTTCAGCGATATGACCTGGGGTTTGATGTACGTGCTGCATGGCCTCGCCGGGGTTGGGTTAATCGCCCTGGTGATGATCCATGTGTACTTTGCCGTGCGTCCGGAGAAACGGGACATCACAAAGTCGATGATCTTCGGCTCGATGAGACGCGAGTTCTATCTGGAGCACTACGATCCGGAACGCTGGCATCCGGAATTGTCGCGGCCGGAATCGTCCCGAACAGACAGGTAGGACATCCAGGAAAGGAAAATAGGTATGAAACTTCACTTCGCAGGCGCGCTCATCATCCTCGGCCTCACGGCTACTTTTCTCCCGGTCGCAATCCTTGCCGGCAGCGCATTCAGTTCCGGACTCGGGCCGGCCGATACGTACTTCGTGACGCAGACATCGCTCGGCACGCCATTTCAAGTCGACTCTGGCCGTCTCGCCGAAACAAGGGGGACCAGCCAACCCATTCAAAGCTACGCGCAGCTGATGGTGAGTTCACACATCACCGTCAACAATGCACTAACGGCGATTCTGAAGAATAAGGCTCCCACTCCACCCGCTACGCTTCTGAAAGCAGCCTACTCCACGATGGTTGCAACCCTTCAGCATGAAAGCGGCCCGACGTTCGATGCCGACTACGTTGGAGGTCAGGTCAACTATCAAAAGGCCAATGCCGCTCTCTATGAATATGAAATTGCGAATGGCATGGACCCCGAGCTGAAGGCCTTTGCACAACAGACGCTGCCAAAAATTCAAGACCATTTGGCACGCGCACTGAAGCTACAAAGCGCTGAAAGTAAGTAGAGCCGTTTGGTTGCGGGGAGGCTTACAGATGGATTGGGCAAATCATGGAGTCAAGATCGTACATTCGAATGATCTTGATTTGAATACGCCGCAGACGTCGGGCATGACCCGCGCCGCCGCAATTACGCATGCAAGAGCTGGAGCGAGCAAGCTGTGGGCGGGCAGAATGCTGGTTCAACCGGATGCGAGGACAGGACCCCATCATCATGGAGAACTGGAGACGGTCCTTTACGTGGTACAGGGCCGGATTCGGATGCGATGGGGCGATCAGCTGGAATTCAGCGACGAAGCCGGGCCGGGCGATTTTATTTACGTTCCGCCTTACGTGCCACATCAGGAGATTAATGCCAGCCCGGACGAGACATGCGAGGCGGTAGTTGTGAGAGACGGGCAGAATCCGATTGTTGTCAATTTGGATCTGCGCACTCCGGAACCCGCCAGCGCAGGGCATGTCGGTATGCCGTTTCACCCTGATCGCTGAGTATCTCGGGGACAGTTGCTGTCCCCGTATTTGAGCCGCGCGTTGCCCGCACTTCGGAACCTATGCCGGCAACAGATCATGCTTGTCTTGCGGTGCACTGCGGATGGTCCGCGCTGCGAGTCTCAGGTGCGCTTCCGCCATTTTGTCCGGCATGCGGGCGATCCATTGATTGAGGGAAATGTCCTGATAGCGCGATGTCCTGAACATCTCCAGGAAGACAAGATCTTCCGTGCCGGTGTTCTCAATGCTGTGACCCGCCATGCTCGGGACAAAGCCCACATCGTTTGGATTGAAATCCATGGTCCGGGCTTTAGCCCCGGCAGTCACTACCGTCATGCGGCCTTTGCCTTTGATCCAGTACTGCCATTCGCTCACGTTGGGATGCCAGTGCATTTCCCGCAAGCCCCCGGGCTTGATCGTGACCATGGCCGCGGCGATATTTGAGGCGACGGGGAAGTTTGTGGAATCGACAACCCGTGTCTCCCCGCCCGCTGACTTCCCGGTGGGAGGCATACCTGCCATCTTGAAAGTGTATTTGATTTTGGTCTCGAGATTCGGTCCAAGAAAGCGCTTGTCGTCTTCAAGAGGCCCCGGAAGCGGGGCTTCGAAGATATACAGTTCGGTTGGCGGGAGTTGGTCGAAGACCTGTCTGTTCCAACCTGTATTCTTCTGCAGGATCTCGGGCGGCGTGTGAGCCAGGAACTCTGAAAGAAGAAAAGTATCGTCTTCTGAAAAGTTACCCTCGTCGAATACCAGCAGGAACTCGCATCCATCGCTTGCCGGATCCCCCGTCGGACCCTCGCCCTTCAAACCCTGGATTGAATGCGGGTAGCCCGACGGGAAATACCACAGGTCTCCAGCCTCTACGTCGTCAATGAACATCTTGCCATCGGGCTGCATTACACTGACGCGTGCCTTGCCGGTGAGCATAATTGCCCACTCGTTGGCGGTATGCCAGTGCAGTTCGCGGAACGAACCTGCTGTGAGCCGCATGTTGACGCCGGCGAGATCCTTCGACGGCGGAAGCTCGCGCTGTGTCACCTGATGGGTCCAGCCGCCGCCCTGCATGCGCTTCGGCGCAAGGTCGAAGGAGTACCAGATCGGACCGGGGTTGCCGTGGTCGGTGAACGGCGGATTGTTCGCGCTGGGATTCTCTCTGAGCAGCGTTTTGTTTTCGGGACCAGGGTCGCTGGGGTTGTTTTCGCGGCGGCCGGCCACCTGCTCGGCGCGCGTTTGCGCCGAAGCATTGCCATCGATGAAGCCAGCGCCCGCCAGTGCGGCCGCACCGACGAACATGCGCCGCGACAGAGACGGCCGCGAATTTAGCGTGGATTCTTCATCCAACTGTCTGACTGTTTCATTATTTGTTTTCATTGGGATTGTCTTCATTTGGTACCCCTCAGCAGAAACCAAGCACCAGCTTCTTTATTGCCTGTCTGGAAGCGACCCGGCTATAGGCGTCCAAAGCGTTCTCAAACGGCGCGACCTCAATCGGCGGCGGTTTTAATACGCCCGTTTCAAAACCCGGGCGAAGTTCATCCTCGATTTCCCTTACTTCCCGCGTTGTCAGTCCAAAACTGTCTACTCCAATCAGCCGGGACAAATTGTGATAAAAGTCGACGAGGCTGAAGCTGACGCGCGGGGCCCCGGCGCTTGAGATCACCACTTGCCGCCCCCCAAGTCTGAGGGATCGCAACGCCGGCTCGAACATTGAGCCGCCCACGGTGTCAAAGACAACATCGACTCCTTTTCCGCTCGTCAGTTCCATGACTTTCTCGCGAAGGTCTTCTGCGGCGGTGTTGATCACTGACTCGGTGCCAGGAATCGGATCGGATGTGACGTCCGCGCCG
>Ga0302320_10025385_pt1 | contig 11523 bp, 9 predicted proteins | sample Bog_T0_3_FD_202130 | JGI IMG/M metagenome (GOLD analysis project Ga0302320, IMG submission 202130) | Peat permafrost microbial communities from Stordalen Mire near Abisko, Sweden - Bog_T0_3 | ecosystem: Environmental > Terrestrial > Soil > Wetlands > Peat | place: Sweden: Abisko, Stordalen Mire... | reverse complement strand
TGCTTGGCGATTTCGAGCGTCTCGACCACGGCGGAGGATTTCATCCGCCGACATTATACGGTTTCAGCGTTACCGACTAGGAGGACGCCCGCCGGACGGATACATCTGAATCCAGTACTCTGTGTTTGTGTGTGTCGTGTCGTTCATGTGATCAAGGTGGTCACAGTATAGAGCTGTTGGATACGAGTTACTAGGGCTGGAAAACTGGAAGGATGTTGTGAGTTCTCGAACGCCTCCTTTGCCCGGTCCTGTAAACCCTTGCACCTGGTTGTGACGTGCTCGCGGAAAACTGGACCAGGGATGTGTTAGTTTAGGCCGGAGGGTAAACCTCAAAAAGAAGCAGTGAAGAGCAGATAATCTATGCGCTACGCCAAGTCGAGGCAGGTGCCAAGATCGGCGACGTCTGTCGCCAGATGGGTGTGTCGCAGCAGACCTATTTCCGTTGGAAGAAGCAATACGCCGGCCTGGGGATAAGCGAATTGCGGCGGCTGAAGCGGCTGGAGTCGGAAAACTCCTCGCGTGAGCCACGTCACCAGCGTGTGGTGTCTCACACCTTCCTGCTCAGCGAACGCTCGCTGGGTAAGGCCGGTGCGATCGTACGCCGCCAAGACTGCCAACCGCCGCTCCTCGCCAGCCAGGCGACGCCCACGGCTGTCGCGCTTATCCGTTCCCGCCACCAGCTCAGCCGAGATCATTCCCATCCCTACATCCTACCCGACCTCCGCTCATCCGACTAGGGGTCCCCGGTCGGACGCTTACGGCCTTCACTGCGCTTTCCACGAAACCCACTCCGATCAACCCGTAGACTCGTTGGTCCGCGCATGCCCGTCGGTCTTTGACCATCCGCGGCTATAGGCATCCCGAATTCGCGTCACGGCGTTTCGCGTCAGCGTCACCCGCCTTTGTGCCCGCCCGGTTCTGATGTTTTACTCCTCTCGCCCATAAGCGGAATTAGGTCCATATAACTCTTGAAACAATTTCCTCCACTCACTCCGGCTTCGTCTATAAGCAAGCAGCGCATACCCGCTCGTTCAGCAGCGATCCCGTCTCGATCCATTCTGTCCCCAATGACCAAGACATCCTTCGGTTCGACCGCTAGCATCCGTGCCGCCGTCAGAAACCCGGCCGGATCCGGCTTGAACCGATCAACCGACGGATCAACGGCGCTAACAATCGCATCTGCTTTAAGCCCCAGGGCTGCGATCTTTGCCGTTGCCGGGTAATCGGACATCGCTGCAACACGGACTCCAGATTTTCTCAGCACACCAAAGAATTCATCGACCCCTTCGTACCGGCAGCGCCGCAAAAACGGAAGCGGGGCTTCTATGATCCATTGACCTACAACTGAGCGCACCCGCGTCTCACTCGCGCCCGTCTTTGCGGCGACCCTTGAAAACTGTTCGCGCTCTATGTTCCGAATCCCCTGTACGCTCATCTCCTCACGATTCCTTCGGAACTTATATAATATAAACACGTCGTAGCATCGCCATGGCCGCACAATATAAAATCTTGCCAACCGAAATAGCATTATCCTCTGCACCATCTTCAAATCATAAAGCGTCCCGTCCACATCGAATATCACCGCTCGAATTCCGTGCAAATCAAACGACTGCAAGCTCGTCATAGCGCATTACTTATAGCTCACGAAGCTATTTTCCAAGAACCAGTTCAATCCAGGTACGTCGACGAACAAAAGGAATGCGAGAGCGACGATTACTAATAGCGTGTAGGCCATAAATGCCCGCTCTTTGTAGAGGCTCTCTGGTCGCTGCGCCGCCGAGTCGGCCTTCATACCAATGAACAAATACCATGCAAACATAAGCGCAAACAGTGGCAGAGTGAGCAAGAGCTCAATTCTATATTTGAGCATGAATACACCAAAAAAGAAGGCAAAGCACATGGCGTAGAAGAGTATCGACGTCATCAATTTGTCTTCCGTATAGAATTGAAACGACCGTCGGTAAAGACCGGCGGTTTTCCGGTCAGCTATGAGCCGGAGTTCCGCATAACGCTTTACCGCCATCAAAAAGGCCCCACCCATCCAATAGGCTAAAACAAGGCTCGAAGGAGGCAGAGGCGACGAAGTGACTATGAACCATCCCAACAACAATCGGATCGGATTGTTCACCGATTCCGAGAGTACGTCTAAATAAGGCTTATCCTTTGTTCGGACGGGTTTGATGTTATACGCCATTCCCATCACCAGGAGCCAGAGGTCGATCGCAAAGAACGCCCTCGAAACTCTGGACGCAATGAAGAGCCCGACTGCGCTAAGCAGCAAATATTGCGTATACACTCCGGCTGCCGAGACTGAACCATCGACCGAGGGTCGATGCTTTTTTAATGGATGGTGCCGATCGCAATCGGCATCTAGCCACTCGTTGATAGTATAATTTGCCGACGTGACAAGGCATACTGCCACCAGCCCGATGACGAAATTCGCTGCGATCGAAGACCACGAATTATGGGTGAGGAGAACCGCCATCACCACACCGGGCAGAATAAATACGTTCTTAAACCAGTGATTAGGCCGGGCAATGGCAATATAATTTCGAAGCCGTTTCATATTAGCCTTTCGTTTTCTCGAAGATCGCCAGGATCGAATCGTATGGATTCACCGGTACGGTTACCCTACTAAGGATTCTCGGAGGCGTGATCCGCAAGAACTTGGGAAGGTATTTATTTACCCTTTCCATCAGATAGTCGGCGGGAAAATACCAACCTGCCCTGCCCTCGTAAACACTCGTCAGATCGGCGCGCTTCGCTGCTAACCTTAGAGTTTGCATGTTAAAATATCCGATGTGCGCGACCCGAAAGTGCCACCACCGCCACCGCAATACCCTCGGCACAAGCGCCGAAACATCCGGCGTGACAATCACAACGATTCCACCTGGTGCCAATTGCCTACTCATGTCCTTGAGGAGCTCCACCGGGTTGGTAACGTGCTCAATCACATCTACTAGCGTCATTATGTCGTACGTCCCAACGAGACCCGGATGTGGAAACGCACCCAGGATGACAGGCAGGCGAAGGTCGTGGGATTTCTTCTGTAACCACTCAGAAGGCTCAACCCCCTGGGTCTGGTAGCCGCGGCTCATAGCCTGTTCCACCAATATTCCGCTTCCTGCACCGATATCCAAAAGTCGACCGCGGCTCTTGTAACGTGCAATGGTATCCATAAGCCTCGAAGCCTGTAGGGATCGTTGAGGCCGGCCCTTCTCATATCCTGGGTCTTCGAGCAGACGATAGTAATCATACACATCGTCAATGCTGGTACATTGAATGAATCCGCAGCGCTGGCATTTCGACAATTCTCCTGTCACTCCGTAGTCGCTGTTACTGATAGCAAAGGAATTTCGGTCGATGCCTCCTTTGATATTGGACAGTTTTACAACGCGGAGCACGTCCCCACCGCAAACGCGGCATATTCTCTCCGATTTGGATTCGTTATCGCTGCTCACCGTATTCGTTGGCACGGGTTCCATTGATATTTCTCAGGTTTTTGCGAAACGCCCTACGGCACCTCTAGAATACCAACTCTACGAAATCGGAGGCATCCGCTTCGTTCATTTTCGCTGCAAGAGACCCGACGAACTGCCCGCCTCGCCCGATGTTTTCAACGTGACGGCGAGATCTCAAATCCTTCGTTAACCCGCCACAGCCGGGAGGGACTCTACACCACACAATACCCACAGCACACTTAAGGTCCGCAATGTTATTACGCCTTCCCTTATCTTGAGTCGTTGAAACGAACATGTTTTTGAAAGGGCTATCAGATTGACCGAATTATCTCGATGTAGGTCCGCCAGGCACTTTCGCCCATTTCTCACCACCCCGCATTGTCGCCCAAGAGTCCACACCCAAGCCTAACAGCAATCCAAGAATTGGGACCAGGTCCAGGGAAAGCCTACCATAAGCCCAAACCGGGCAGTGTTCGAGCCAGAGTATGAGCACGAGCAGCAATCCGAACTTCAGGCGCTCGATCTTACCAAATCGCAGCATGAGGACGCCTCCAAATACTGCTGCACCCAGGTAGACTGTTTGCATGGCAATAAAAAGGCGAGTCTTCCTCCAGTTCTCCGCGCGAACCCAAAACTGCCAAATATTCGCAACCTTGGCTTTGAGAATCTTGGTTGGATTCTCCTTAATCCATTTCATGGAGGCATCGGCGAATGCCTTTTCGCATTGAACATCCCAAAGCGCCCTAGTTCCAGGAGTTGGGTTTTGGGCAACTCCGTGCGCGATGAGAATTTCATCCTGACGGTGCAACACATACTTAATCACCTCCCCATCAGGGGCATCTAGTCCCTTCTCTTGCTCAAAGTCATAAAAGAGCACGTTTTGAACAAACGGTTGCCAAGCGTAAGCCTGCACCGGAACTAGGCTACCTTTGGTTACGACGAAATTGCGGTAGGTCCATGGAGCAACCACGCCAATGGAAATTACAAAGTAAATGAGCACCGGTGTCAGTTGCCTTATGCCGCTGATTTCGGACCGTTTGATCCACACAAGTACAGCCGAACATATTATCGGAACAGGGAGATAAACCGTCTTGTTAAGGATCATTAAGCCGGACGTAAGCCCCAGAGCCCACGGTATCCAACCTCGGAAATAGTCCTTCTCCCAGAGACAGAATAGATACCACCAAACAATTACCATGGGCATCATGGTTGTCATTTGGTTTATCTTAGCCGTGTAATATATAATCGGGAGATTCAGCGCATAAAAGATACCGGCTAATAGCGCCGCCCGTTCCCCAAGTATCTTCCTAGCCAATAGGATGAGCAAAAAACATGTTCCCGTATCAAATAACAAAAGGGCGATGCTCCATATCCAATACCTATCGCTGAAAAGGATATAAAGCGGGGCCAATAAAACCGGGAAAATTGGACCTCGCAGTACCGAAGGGTCGCTCGGTGCAGACGAATATCCAAGCGTGTGATAATCTACTAGATTAATCGCGAGTTCATTCCATTGGTCCGGAGTTCCTCCCGTCCGCCATTCCCAGCTATTCCAAAAAGCAGCAAATACCAATAATCTAACCGCTAGTGCAATACCGAGCACAACCAGCGCTAGGCGGTTAAATTTTTTGGGGTCAGCAACATCCCTCAAGATGGTTTTTACGGCTTCTCGGACAGTTAGCATACCGTTATCGATTAACGACTAATGATCATTGTGGATCATTGAGATTGGTTGAGAAATTGGCTTCCTTGATACGCGAAGCAATTTGGGTGTCGATAAGCAAATCAATGGCTCATTTCCCTGGCCGTTGAAAAGTGTCGCCGATCCAAGATTTGTAACATCTTGATTCTTTGGACGGCGCATTGAGTTTCTGGCCCCAAACGAGCTCAATTCGCTTGGGCCCAATCGATGTCCCGACAAACAATCAGAAGCGAAGTGTTTCTCCGAAAGTTGTGGGCACTTGGGATTTCCCGTCAAGGGCGTCCCGCAAAAATGCACAAAAAAACAGCGAAATGGCGTTCGTCTTTGATTGTCATTCGGTTCCGCAATTCTCGCTTGTTCGAATGGTCGAATTCGCGTTGTTTCCGGATATTAAAGTGGCATTTTTTAAATATCATATCTCAATATCTTGTAGTTTCTTATGCCATTCCCCATCGAAATTCTCCAGCATTTACTGATTAGAGAATTGAGGGAAGCTCTACCAGCGAGATACCTCTCAGAAAGCGTCGAACGCCAGATTTGACCTGGATGCACAATTGTAACTGCTCGTTTGGACAACCTATTCTAAGGAATATGGGTTCCCCGATAAAAACTGCGGCCCCTCGGTCGTTATACCTGATCATCTTGGTCGCGCATCTCTCCGTCTTCGCGGGACCAAGGGCGTTTGGCGCTGAATGGTATGTCGACGCCGCAGCGGCGGGTTCGATCCACGATGGGCGTTCGTGGGTCAACGCATGGAAGAGTCTTGCTACGATTCAACAGACCTCCCTTTCAGGTGGCGATGTGGTCTGGGTGAAAAGTGGATTCTACAACGAAAGATTTGTCCTTTCGTCGGGAGGTTTGGACGGCCGGCGAATCAACTACGTTGGCACGGGACCGACAAGACCGGTTGTTCGCGGTTTTGATGGTGGTTCTTTCTCTAACATTGGAGTCATCAACTTCGAGATTACCCAGGAATCGGAAGCCGATGCGTTTGATGCCATCTACCTGCGAGGAGCATCTGGTTGGCTCATCGAAGACAACTATATCCACGATACCTACGGAAGCGGCATCCTGACCGCCTACAAGACAATCAACTCATTCATAATAGTGCGGCACAACACGTTTTCCGATATCGGATCCGTTGGCGCCGGAAGTTCAACCCCAGTTGTGATGTCGTTGGCCGGGGATCACAACCTGATTGAATACAACTCCGTAAGGCACAGCATGGACCGGTGTCGCGCCTTTGGCCTGGGAATTGTGATTCGAAATAACTATTGGGGCCCGACCGACAGCAACCTCTATCCCAATTCAAAGCCCTATCCCAATCACACGGACGGGTTTCAGAGTTGGGAAGGCGGACCTCCGCTTATTCAACTTCTTTTTGAAAGGAATTTTGACATCGACAATCTCGATTCGGCCGGGGGAACAAACGGGCATGGATTTCTAGTCCAAGATGCGGCAGGCATTTTTGGCTTCAATTGGTATATATTGCGTTTCAACATCCTAGTTCGGCCGGGAGGTGGAGCGTATTCGTTCCAGAATGTCGCCCAGACTTATGTCTATAATTCAACATTTATCGGAATACAGTACGGCGCCAAACGCCCATACCAAACTGCGGCCGCTTACACCTATCCGTCGACACATTCTGCTGCTTCGAGTGACTTCGCCGATGCCAGAAACAACACATGGGATTTTTGTCCCAATTGCAGAGATCCGCGAGGTGTGATCTCATCGGCCTATTGGCCCAGGCATTTTACTTCTGCTGCACAGCATAGCTTTAACTTTGGCGCGCAAGTAGTTCTCCCAAGTGGTGCCCAACCCGCAAATCTTCCTCATAGCAATCCCCTCTTTACCGACGGCACGGGTTTCCGCGGTCACGATGACTACTCCTTGCAATCGGCGTCGCCGCTAATCGGAGCTGGTGCCCCAATCACCACCGCGATGTGCGAAGGGAAATTTTCCACGAAGCTCTACGTTGCCGACGCGAAACGGATCTTCGATGGCTGGGGAATTGCAGAAGGCGACGTTATCAAGGTTGGCACCGGTGATTATGTGCGGGTCGCATCGGTAGACTATGATTCAAATCACGTAATTCTATGTGCCGCCAGATCCTGGAGCAACGGCGACCCAGTCTTTGTCAAAGGCTCCGAGGACGTGGGAGCACTGCCTTTTGCCTTTGCGCTGCCCGTTCAGGTTTCGAATACCACTCATCGCACTCTTGCCGCAGGCAAGGCCAGGCTTACGGCTCAAAGTGCGAATGGATCTGCAATTCGAAAAGTCGAGTTTCTGGTAGACGGTGTCCCGGTGGGGGAAACAACGGATTCACCCTATTCTATTGAATGGCAATCGGATGGGAATCGCCACTCCGTCGAGGCACGGGCATATAACGCATGGGCGAGCCCAATTCTGTCAGCAAGCGATACAGCGACGATCAATTCTCGATAATCGGACTTTCTTGACGTCGCGCTAAAGCCATTTCGGGCTCCTTTGGTTTAGACTGCGTCATCACCGGCTATATGTGTATCCGTCCGACGGCCTACCTGGGGGCTACGCCCCCAGCCCCCCATAAAAAAGCCGGAGGACAGGGTGGTATACTTTGAAATTACCTTGCTCAGACCGAACTGACCCCTCTTCCATCAACTCGCTGCTACGGGTGGTATCCTTTGACCCCGTCCCCAGCTGGTATCCTTTGGGGTTTATGCCGAGTAAGCGATAATGCGGAGTGGCGCGTGACCCCGTTCCCGTTGTAGAGCGGGATTCGGGAACCAAGCGGCTTGGTTACTCGGCATTATCAAACGGCTTCGAGGAAGCCTAGTATCCTCGATTTTTCGGGTGAGGGCCGAGGTGAAACATCGTGCTGGTCGAGCTGTTCCAGGCACTCCTGCTTCATCTTCAAATCCGCGACCACGTATCCGTGAGTCGTAATGGGCGAAGCGTGGCCGAGCCACAGGGCCACGATCTCCAGCGCCACGCCGGATTGCAGCAGATGCATAGCGGCAGTATGCCGGAACGTGTGGGGCGTGACGTGCCGCTTCTTAAGCGACGGGCACTGACGCGTAGCCCGCTGGACAATTTGCGTTAACCGAAACGCGACGCCATCGCGGGAAAGAGGGGCACCACGATGGTTGGTAAATACCGGTCGATCGGCACGGATTTGGTTAGACTGGCACCACTGGCGGAGTCGTTCGGCCAACTTCGCTGGGATAGGAACTTCACGTTCTTTACGTCCTTTGCCATGCAAGCGGAGGACTCGACCGCGGAGGTCCTCACCGTGAAACTGAAGCAGCTCCGAAACACGGGCTCCGGTATTATAGAGCGAAGAAAAGAACAAGTGATCCCGTTGCCCCGTCCATAGCGATTGTTTGATGGCGTCGAGGATGGCCGTCATCTCCTGACGGGTAAGGTAGCCAAGCACGGGCTTAGCGCATCGCTTAACCGGAATAGCGAGCACCTGCTGCAACGAGAAGAGACGACCGGGCGCGTCGAACACCGTTGTGTAACGGGCGAACGAACGCAGGGCGGCCAAGCGCACGTTGCGCGTCTGCACGCTGTTGTCCCGCTGCGACTCCAGGTGCTCGAGGAACGCCAGCAATGAATCAGCGCTAAAGTCCGCGAAATCCAGCCGATCGAGCAGCTTTCCCGTCCGATCAGCGAGGAACGGGAGCAGCAGGCGGAACGTATGCCTATAGGAGTCGATGGTATGGGCGCTGAGGTTGCGTTGCTTAGGAAGAAAATCCCCGAAGAAGCGCTGGATCACCTCAGCGAACGTGTCCTTCATAGGTCCTCTCCATCCTGGGATCGGGCGTAGCGCTCGAATTGCTTAGCAGCTGCCCGTAACGCATTGCCCTCGCCGGAAACATACCACCATGTGTGCGTGAACTGCGCGTGGCCAAGATAGCGTGTCAGCAGCAGGAGCCTATGCGCCACGGGCGCTTCCTCTTTACTCCACTTGGCGACTAGCTTCGTGGCAAAGGAGTGACGAAGGTCATACGGCCGAACCGCGTGGCGCGCGCCGTTGCTGCGAATGCGTCGCATCAGGCGCTGCATGGTGAGGCCGTAGCTAGTCCGGCCGACTCTGCGTCCGATGGGGCCGACAAATAGATGGTCACCCATCGGGCATAGGCGCCGGCGCCGCTCAAGGAATGTTTTGAGCGCAGTGACGGCCGTCGGATGCAGCGGCAACACGCGCTCCGGGCTCGTCTTGAGCGCGGGCACACGGATGGTGCCACTCTCAGGGTCAAAGTCCTTTATCTTCAAATGAAGGGCCTCGCAGGGACGCATGCCTGTGCAGGCCAATAACCCAATGAGGGTCTCGTAGGTATGGGGCCGTAGCGGTGAATATGTGTCGCGCAGGCGGCGCGCTCGCAACATGAGGCGGACAATCTCCGCATCCGTGAAAATGTGCGGCCGGCTTCGCGGCGCTGCGCTACCCAGGATGCGCGGCGATGGCACCTCGGTCCTCGGGTCAAGATTGGCGCAATATAGTGTGAAATTACGGACAATTGCGAGGCGGTCGGCACGGGCAGCCGGGCCTGCGGTGGTCAGGCTCGCCCACTCGACGGCACGGGCTGTCGTGATCGGCTGACACGGCGCCACAAGGTCGCAATACTCCCCGAAGCTCTGCAGACGCCTATCGAGGTTCTCGAGCGCGTAGCCAAGCCGGCGCCTGTGTTCGAGATATCGACGCGCCAGCGTCGCTATCTTGAGATGACCGTTCATACGGGCCAGGATTGGGCGATCTGACGCAAGCCCTCAAAGTCGACCTGCGTGTAGCGGTGGGTGGAGTTGAGATCGCGATGGCCGAGCATGTCGGCGATCTCCTTAACGGGCGTTCCTGACGAATAGAGGCGGCTGGCGAACGTGTGACGGAGCCGATGTGCGCCGGTCCAACTCGCCGGAAACCCACAGCGACGATAGGCACGGCGCATAGCGTGAGCAGCCGCGTTGACGTCTAAGGGAGCGCCCCGAAAACGGGGATGACGCACAAAAAGCCGATCAGAATTACTCGCCGGGCGAAAGCGATCAATGTAGTCCCGTAGCGCTTCGCGCAGTCGTGGTACAAGAGGTAAGGTTCGTTCCGTATGGGCCTTAATGCCTGGCACCGTCAGGCACCCCTGCTCCCAGTTGAGATCGATCAGCCGCAGCAACACGACCTCACCGGTACGTAAGCCGAGATCTACCATGCACAATGCCATGGCGTAGTCGCGCGAACCCTCGCTGTGACTCCGATCGAACGCCTCAAGGAACAGACGCCGTTGGTCCTCGGTGAGGATCTTCGGAGAACTCTCATCGAAACCGTAGCTCGCGTGAAATGACACGGCGTTGGCGAGAGCGATCGGACACTGTCCGCGCAAGTGCATGAAGCGGAGGAACCCGCGCAGGTTACTCAGGTGATGATTAGCAACGCTCGCCTTGTAGTCGCGCGAACTCTCGTCGCCATAGCGCCAGATGTCCTGAACGCGGACTTTAGCCCAGTCGCACGGCCGTCGGCCAAACTGCCATGTGAGAAATTTACGAACGACGCGGGCCTCCTTCACGAGTGATGTCTGGCAGATGGCCTGATGGTTGGCTCGAAAATCGAGATAATCGTCTACCCACGACTGCCACGGACTAACCCTCCCTCCCCGTGGCGGGTTGCGGTAGCGCAGCCAAAGCCGAATGAAGCCGCGCCCGAGTACCCTGTCCGCAGGCTGTAAACGTCGCAGGAGTCCGAAAAGCTCTTGACGGTCGAGAGCGGCGAGCTGGCGTCCGGAGCGCGCGACTCTCTGGAGGAAAAAATCCAATCGCTGTTCGTGCATACGAATGGTCGCGTCTGCGTAGCCACGGGAGCGAAGATATGCGATAAACGGCGCGCGAACGATGCCGTCATCTGACGGAGGAGCGCTCGCAGAGGAGAGCGATGGGGTCGCATGCATAGGCGCAGCTCCTATGAGAAAACCACGTCCCAACTTAGTTGCATCGAACCTGGTAAAGGACGTGTGAAACACGTTCGGCCTCCCCGGCAATGGCAACGTGATAATGCCGAGCAACCAAGCCGCTTTGTTCCCAAATCCCGCTCTACAGCGGGAACGGGGTCACGCGCCACTCCGCATTATCGCTTACTCGGCATAAGGCCAATAATGCCGAGCTCGGCATTATGGGGTGTCCCTTGAGAGATTATCGGGAGGTATAGGGCGTAGTATAATCCGGCGAGCAACGCTGCCCGGCAGCCCCAGAGCTTTCGAGCTGTTACTATGAGTAGATCAGTAGTGTCCGGAATTAAGACACGGTCCTAGAACAAGTTAGGAATATCATCTGTGAATTCTCTTGTATCGAGATATATAGTACGTGACGCAAATAGTTCTGCGACAGGCACTTTCT
>Ga0302320_10025383_pt1 | contig 11524 bp, 11 predicted proteins | sample Bog_T0_3_FD_202130 | JGI IMG/M metagenome (GOLD analysis project Ga0302320, IMG submission 202130) | Peat permafrost microbial communities from Stordalen Mire near Abisko, Sweden - Bog_T0_3 | ecosystem: Environmental > Terrestrial > Soil > Wetlands > Peat | place: Sweden: Abisko, Stordalen Mire... | reverse complement strand
CTCAACTTTTGAGATTTCAAAACCTCTTTAGCTCTAGTTTTCTCATTGAATGATTCGGTTTTCTTCACAAGCAGCAATCGTTCCTCGATAAGATTCTTCTGTTCCTGTAATTTCTCTATAATATTCAACAAATTTTGGGATCTTGATTGATCTTCACTCTTTTCCTTTTCCATATCCTTTGAAAAGTAAAATTATTGAATATTTTCTAATTAACAGAAACATTGATTTTTTTTTCATATTCATGTATCAGATTCTTGATGACTTCATCATTATTTGATGTGATAATGTTTCTGCGAATATTATTCTCGATTTTCTTTGCATTCAATCCAAATCGGATCGTGCTTAATGTTTGTTCATATTGTGAAAAACATGGGTTTACACAAAGAATGATGGCAGTTCTTGAATTCCCACCAAGAGAAGATCTCAATATTTTGGTCAATGGTGAATTACGAAAGGGAATGTGAATTTCACTGTAAAAATTCAATGAAACTATTCATTAGGAGTTTTAATTACGGTTTGCCTTGAGATTTCAAGGAAATCACTTGGGTTAGGAAAAAGAGGGATTTGTTGATATGTTTGCTTTCATTGACTCTATCTTTGAAGGCAGAATTGTAACTGCTATTGCTAGCACTCAAAGGCGATGAATTATAATGTCCAGCCGATTTATCTCTGGTTTTTTTGAAGTAATGATCATGGATTGAGACTTTTTCGCTTCCTGCTAAATCAACGAAATTCTAAATAAATTTTAATGAGACTTTTTAAATTAATCTACTCACCAAAACTGATTCTGTTATGATATCTTGTGTTTTTGAGGGTATGCATTGTAAAAACTGTGAGAAATTAAATGATTTTTATGGATTTAAATATTAAATACCAATCTGAAGATGGTATGTGATCGACTGCTGGAATGATTCATAATAGTGGTTGCGTAATGTCGATTTGCTTCTCCTCTTTTCAAAATAAACAAAGCATCTTCCACAGATGTCACGATCTCATCCGTGGCTCCTTTCACATAAAATTCTTTCTAAAATTTCCATTTAATTAATTTCATTTTTTTTCAATTCAAACGTTCAAATCTTCTCCTATCGTCAATGTTTCAAGCAATTTATCCTGTTCATTCAATAAATCATAAACTATGTCTGTATAAATCTCCAGATAAGAGCATCTTATGAAGAATTTCTTATCACTTTGTGTTTCCATTTCTGAAAAGAGATCCTTTAATGCTAATCCGAGAATCCCCTCCACGTTTTCATCTTCTGCATGATTAAAGAGACATTCTGTTTGTCGTTTCAAAGGATTTGCATCAGAATTCTCAAAGAAACAATTGGTATATTGTTCTCTTTTTAGCCCTTTTTCACTCTCGATCTCCATTTTTTCAGACTCTGACATCAAGCTATTCAGATCAATTTGAATGTTGGCGATATTTGAGGCGCTGTTTATCTTATTAGGAGTTTTCAAATTGCGGAAATTCTGGTTATTAATAGGAGTTTTTTCCAGAAAATCATGGGTATTCGGGGGAATTGGAGGCTTCTTATGTGGATATTCCGAGATTGAAGGTTGGTTTTGTTTTAAAGATTGAAATTTATTGCCTAGAATCGTGAATGTCTTGCCACTTCCAGTTTGTCCATACATGAAAATCGTGCCTTATAACAACAAATTTTCTCTTTTTTAAATAATTTCAATGACTACCATTTATCCCTTGCAAGCTGGATAACGCGATTCTTTTAATTGACCTATCATAAATTTGTTGGTTTGATGTTGTCTGATTGTAGCAATAATCTTTTTAAAAGTAATTTAGGATAATTTCATAGGGAAATTTACTAAAATTAAAGGAAGTCTTTTGGCCAGGAATGATCTTGCGATAATTTAACAATTCGTTGTTTTTTTCAGAGGAAATACCGATCGTTTGGGGCGAAAGAGAATCCCATATTTCGAGGTCATTTGAAGAGAGCTCGGAAATGTTGATTGGCCGGATTCGGATGGCAACTTCGATGTTTTCCATTTGGTTTTAAGCTGATTATTGATGATATTTTTAATAATTTAACTGTTTAAATTTAAAAAAATTAGAAACAAAATTTTCTTATGTTTTTCAAATTAATAAATGAAATGCAAATGAGTTTTTTTTTATCAAGGAGGATTATAAATAAAAAAGTATTAAAAAATAGAAATTATTTAAAAAAAAATGGGAAGAAATTTTGAATTTGTCAAATTTTCCAATTTACCCATTTCTGAAAATAAGGCGACTTATAAAAAAAAAGTACCCAAAAAAAAATATTTTATATTATTGAAGAGAAGAAGTAGCATTGCAATCTGGGGAGAGTTTTTTTTTTCTTTAATTTTCAAAGAAACTTAACTAAAATCTTAAGCATATTAAGAAAATTTTATCTTTGCTTCCTTTAAAACTGCAAGTTTTCAATCAAAACCGAGCTTCCACCACCTTTAAAAATTCCTCATAATCCTTTAAAAAAACAATAAAATATCAACCTCCTGCATTGCAAACCGAAGCAATTCCAAATTTCGCCTTTTTCTGTTTAAGGATTTCGCTCAAGCCCAAAATGATCTTCGCTCCCGAGAACCTAAAAATCCAGATTAATATTAATTCCAGATTATTTCATACCCAACAGGATGTCCTTGGGCAATGGCTCCTCCATGAATATTGACTTTTTCAAGATCAATATCGAGCATTTGGACGTTTGAAAGCACTGTCACTGCGAAAGCCTCATTGATTTCCCAATAATCAATGTCCTTCACTGTCAAACCAGTATTCTTCAACAATTTCCTAATAGAATGGGCTGGAGCTATGGTGAAGTCCACAGGTTCCAGTGCAGCATCAGCGAAACTGATAATTCGGGCCAATGGTTTCAGGTTATGTTGCTTCACCTTGTCTTCATTCATGAGGACTAAAGCACATCCTGCATCATTAATTTTAGAGGAATTGGCAGCAGTGAGAATCCCAGTTTTTGAAAAGGCTGGCTTCAAAGTGGGGATCTTTGCCTTGTTGTACCTTTTTTGCTCCTCATCTTCACTGATCTTTTTTAACAAAAAACTTAGAGTTTTTAAAGAAAGGTTAAATTTTACGGTAATCTTATCATTGATCTTAACTGGAACTATCTGGTCCTTGAACCAGCCCTTAGTAGTGGCTTCGATGGCTCGTTCATAGCTCCTATAAGCATATTGGTCCACCTGTTCTCTTGTTAACTTGAAATCAACAGCTGTCTTCTCAGCCAGAAGACCCATAGCTTTATTCACTACGAAATCCTCCAAACCGTCTCTTACAATACCATCTATCACTGGAGTGTTACCATAACCAGCACCTTTTCTCAACTTTTTTTGTAGAAATGTTTAAGTTTAGTAAAATATTGAGATGTTTTACATTAGGTATCAAATATGGCACATTGGACATGCACTCATAGCCTCCAGCCACAGCAACGTTGGCATTTCCTCTAGCGATGCTCATGGAAGTGTATCCCACAGACTTGACCCCTGACGAACATAGTTTGGAAACGGTCGTGCAGTGAGCTCCGAGATGCACACCTTTTGAATTTAATAAAATTAATAGTGAAAATGGTTAAATTTGATAAAATAATGAAAAAAAATTTAAAATAAATGAAAGTAAACCTGCAGCCAAACTGACTTGTCTCGCAGTGTTTTGTCCTTGTCCAGATTGGTAAACATGTCCAAGGACCACCTCATCGACTTCTGTTCCTGCAAGGTTTATAGAGGACAAAGCGGCTCTGATGGCAAGAACCCCGAGGTCTTTGGCTGATAGTTTGGAAAGACCTCCTTGGGCGGTGCCAATAGGAGTTCTTTTTCCCGCTACTAGATAAATCGGCTTGGGTGCGAAGGCAGTGGCTGTGGAGAAATAGCGTAGAAGCTTAAGGTTGTGGGGGGAGGAGAAACGAGATGGAAACATGGTTTATGAGTTTTGGTTATTTTTCAAATTTTTATTTATAGTGCGAATCTTTCAATATTAGAGGAAGGAAAACGATAAATTTTTATTTCGAAATAAAAATTTGGGCTGTTCAGAAATTAATAATATTGAGTTATTTTGATTTTTGAACCAAATCCCCAAATTTTATTAAATTTTTAAAAGGAAATTTCCGGGTTAAGCCTTAATAAAATTAGAAACCTAAAATTTTGTTTTAAATTCAAGAAAATAATATATAAAAATTATGGTCTGTTCGGTGAAATGTCATTATTTTCATCATTCAGCAGCTGGTATTATTATTAAAAAGCCATTAAGTATGAGAAAATACCTTATTCCATTGAGAAACCTCGTTTAATTGGTTAAGGTTTGCAGGGTTTTTCGTTGGATCTCTATCAAAATTCAACGATAAAGTGAAATTATTCTCCTCCATTTCAAGATCTCCATTATTGCATTTCACTTTATTGCACGAGATCCCCTTATTACTTTCTTTTATAGTCAACGAATTGATTTTTTCTATATCTTTTTCTAGTTTAGAAAATCGTTGGTCAAGACTCACACGCAAATTTGTGAGATCTGAAGTCTTGTAATTAAAAACAAGTAACAATGAGGAAGTATTTTCCAGGTTATATGATTTTACGGTGTCTGTGTTATATTTTGAGAGGTTTGTAATGACCTTTTGCTGCATTTCAAGGAGGTTTTTCTGGAGTTTTTCGTTTATGGTGATTAATTCATCTATTTTGGTGGCCTGAGAAGAAAAAGGGCTGATTAAATTAACTGAAAAGGATAAGGCGTTTATGGTACTTGTTGTTTAATTTTGTCTTGAAACTTTTTGGAAGAGGAGCAGCCCATTCTAATAAAAAATGATTCTAAAAAAATTAACAATTTCTTCACAGGAAAAAATAGCTAAAATAATTAAAAATTTTTTTTTGTATTTTCAAACTTCATTTTAAAACATGATATATTCATCCCCATTTCCTTCCTTCTTTTCTAGTAGTTATATTCATTGTGATTTCACTCAGATGTGTCGCGGGGAAGTGTAGTCCATGAGGTTTTTTTGCACCACGAATGTTTTTGATTACTTCACAATCTCGTTTAGATTTATCTGTTATTCATCCTCCCAGAAACCTTCGAGTTCCATCAGCTCATCATACAAAAGGGTCCCCAGCTTCACTCTTTCGTCTTTTTGGCAATATCTCCTCAGATAGTCATAGAAGTCTGTTATCGCGGACCTCTCCCTGCAATAATCATCATTTATGGAGACCAAGTTATCCTTCCAGATTTCTGATCCCTGGCTCTTAAACTTTAGCTCCTTCATATTGATTGCGTCTTCTCAGTAGATGGCTTCCCCCAAACTCCCCCTCTCCGTACTTTCCCCTCTCTTTGGCTTTTCATCTTCCTTTGGTTCCAGGCCCATCTTCTTAGGGCTGTTTATAATTTCTCCGGGCTCACCCCCTCAATTTCATTTTCTTCTCCTTTTTTCTTTTCAATATTGCTTGTGGTCTTTCAACTGGATTGACTTTGGTTTCTGGCAGTTTTGAAATCCAATCTATCTGAAGCAAACAATCAATCAATCTGGTTGCCAAAATTTCCAATTTACCAACTTTTGTGTTAATCTTCTGAATAAATGAACCTCATTTGTCAGGGATCTTCTGAAAGACGATCTAACAACAAAAGAAGCAGCGAGAAAATCCAAGGAAATTCGTTGCTGTATGAATTTCCTCCATTGTCTGCATTTTTAGAACTATCTCATAGTCATAGAAATTTATCTTATTGATCGATTTTAAGCAGTTCTAATAAATATAAGGGGTTGTTTATTATGAAAATTGATTTTTGGCTGAGAATTTTGGGTTCTTGATCTACAGCTGGAATCACCACTCCAAAAAATGGAAGTCGCCCTCATCACAAGGGTCCAGGTTGAATTTTTAATGGAAGAAAAGGGATCATTTGTTTTTCTCATCAGGAAGCTGATTTCTTCTCAGAGAGTAAACCCTCTTTGCAATTTCCCATTTTTTTTTCAGAAATAATATGTTTGAAATTTAAAACTTTTTTCTAAATAGTTTTTATTATTTTCAAGAACCCATCCCAATATTACAAAAACAGTTTTTAAAACAAATAAATTATTATTTTTTAAATTAAAAATAATCTAAAAACTCGGAAATATCGAAAAAATTTAGAAGTATGGTATGTAATTTTTAAATGATCAGATTCTATAAATTAATATTTTCTAGCATAGATCTGTATTGAATTTTAGTTTTGTCATATAGGTATCGGAATTTAACGATGTTTTTGTTCTCTTCATTCAAAATCTTCACCTGACTTTTTAACTCTTCCTCGATATTTTCAATCTAACCAAAAAACGAAAATGATAATTTTGTTTCCATTTTAAAACAAATTACGAGTTCCTCATATTCCTTCATATTGATTAAATTTCTTGGAACAGTCAGAATTCTAGTTGGAATTTCAATGGACATTTCATTTTCAGTTTCAGTTGACTTCGGGAGAAAAGCATCTTGAAATATATTTATTATCAAATGAAATTTCTTTTATTTTATATACCAAAAGCATCTGGTTTTGTTTGAATTCTTTCCTTAAAAATTTTGATAGTTTTTTCAGTGATCGCTGGATTGTCGCCTTTGAAAAATTTTATCTTAGAAAAATTCAAAAAAAACCTATGTAATCCAATTTCGGATTCAAATTCGCTAAGGCATACGAAGTCATAAAGTTGTTTTCAAGGTCATCAGAAGTGACATCCAGTTTCACTTCTTCCATCTAAATGAAAAATTAATTCAAAAATAATAAAAAATCACCATTTTTTCTATTTTTTTTGAAATTTCAGGTAAATCTTCTGGATTGTATGAGTTTTCCTCTACAACACTAGGAGCAGATTCATTTTCAATCCAGGCGAAGTCTGAAGAGTTCCTTGAAAACTTCCTTTCATCGGACCCGACTTTATGATAGAATGTATTAATACAAAAATATTTAAAAGAATTACTTATGTCCGACTTAATTTTTTTCAAATAAACACTCTCATATTCATCGATTCCACCAATGGATTTTCTCTTCACATTCATCAACGAATTTTTGCCCTCATTTGATTGATCTGAAACATCAATTGTCTGATGATTATTCGTGAAATTTTTAGATTTGACAAATTTTTCAAAGGGAATTGGCAAATTTGAAATTGTTGTCGAATCCATTGATTTCAAAGGATTCTGGGTCATATATCCGCTTTTGCCCAAACTGTGATAATAACTATTCTTATAATATACTAAATTGGAAGTCAAGAGCAGAAAAATATGGAAAAATACCTGAAGGCTCTTGGGAGAAAAAGTTTTGCTTATTTGGATATGTGGAAGTATTTAAATTCGATGGATGTCCATAGTATTTGCTTTGGTATTTTGATTCATAGGGGCCTTTTTGCGCTTGATAATACTTCTTATGGGTGTTAGTTGAGGAATTATGCTCGTTGTTGGAAGCTTTGGGAATATAATTGATATTCATTTTTTGATAGTTTTGGCCAGATTGGTAGGAATTACCATTATTCATATTTTTTTGAATTAAAAATTAATTTTGTATTCAATTTTTTGGTTTTTTATTAAATTTTAATTTTTACTATGTAAAAAAAAAATTCAAATATTTTGTTTAGGAACTTTCTTCTAACAAATATCATTTATAATTTGTTAGCATAATTAATTATAAAAAAAAATCATTTTTTTTAACTCTTAACATTTTTTTTTAGAAAATTCATTTTTGAGGGGTATTATTTCTAAAATAATTTATTTGACAGGAAACAAAGAAAAAAATCAAAAACAGAAAAAAACAGTGGATGTCCAACATTTTTATAAATAATCTTAAATAAAATTGCCAAAAAATTTAATAATAATTTCCTTATCAAATGATTGAGAAATCAACGTCATATTTTTTATTTCCAAATTTCTCTAATGATAAAAGGACTATAAAAATTGTTGGCTAGGCTTGGAAATTATTATAAAACAATATTCTGATATTAAATTCGCAATTTAAAGATGAATAAAACCCACTTTTTCTCCCAAGCTAAAGAGTCTCATCATTCTTCAATTTCTTCACTTCCTTTCTTTCCCAACGCGCAATCATGTCCTCAGCTGCCAATGTCGCAAGTTCCTCCATATGACAATGCCCGCTGCGTCCTCAACATGAACCAATTCAAAATTTTTCCTTGCCATATAAAGAAACAACACAACCATAAGCAATGCATGTTTTATCATAGTCCCAAAGATCAACGAAGGTCGAACAAAAACTACCACGATGAAATATGCTTCTTCATTCTCAATAATCAGGAATGCCAATTGGGAGCCGATTGTCCCTTTAGTCATAACCAGGTCGAAGAAAGATATATGCCGAGGAACTACAAGAAGAAGTTCTGTTATTATTTTGAAATTTCCAAAGTTGAAAATTGTGAGTATGGCCATTTTTGCAGCTACGCTCATTGTGAAAATGAAATCAACATTGAATTGTTGCACAAAATGAAGGAAGATGAGCATTTCTTCATTTCCAGATTCAAAACTGTTATGTGTCCTTTTTTTAATTTGAAACATGATAAAGGGACATGTGTTTATGCTCATAATTATCAGGATTTTAGAAGAAGACCAGACATTTTCTCCTATGAGATGAAACCGTGTCCTTTCTGGAAATACGATGCTTATGTCCACAAATATGAGGAAGGGTGTCCAAATGGAGAAAACTGTGATAAGTGTCATGGATGGAAAGAGTTGGACTTTCATCCGTTGTTCTATAAAGCTACTCCTTGTCCAAATAGCACTCGATGTTATAAGAACTATTTGTGTCCGTTTTTCCATCACGAGAAGGATCAACGGTATCTTTCAAAATTATTAAAGAATTTTTTTTATAAATTTAATAGAAAGGTCTTTGACCCTTTGAATAACAAATTTTTCAGATATCAAGAAAGAAATAACAAAATGGCCTCTGTTGAAACATTGAAAAAGTAAGTGACCTTGATTTTTTTTTCATACAATCTTTACCTTTTAGTTTCCCAAAAAAAGTTTTTAAAGAGGACTTAATCTGTTTTACGATAGAAAACTATTCTGAAGAAATTAATGAATTTGCTAACAAATCAAGTAATTTTCTAGAAACTAAAGAAGTTCTAATATCTATCATTTATTTCAGCTGAATCTTATATAAGTAACACCTCCATTGATGGAAAGAATTCTGACAATAATATGTAAATTTTTAATATTTAAAGAAAAAAAAATTAAATCTTTTTATAAAGTCCATCTGGGAAAAAAATTCTGGATTTAGACAATATCCAGGTCTATAAGAGTCTCTTTTGTGATTAAATGCTCACATTTTTTATTCTCTTTTTTATCATATATTTTGATGCTATTTTTCAGGTTAATAATTTAATTTATATGTTAGAGTTTTATCGCTTGATAATTTTTTTTATTATTTCTTGATTTTCATATATTTATAAACGAAATTTCCATATATTTAACAAAAGGAAAAAAAATAAAATAAATAAATTTTGCTCTTTCATAAAATTTTTTTTAATTCTGCTTTCTCAAGTTGCAAAAAAGTTTTAATTCCCAATGTTTTCCTGATATAATTGTTGAAATATCTTTTCATAAAATTTCTTCGCTTCATGTCTTTTGAGCTTAAAAGTCGTTGTCAAAATATCCTTTAAAGCGAAAGACTCTTTCTCCAAATAAAGGTTTTTCACCATTTCAAACCCGAAGAGTTTCGCTTCTTTGCCAGTTTTGTTCATTTCATTAAGAACATAATTCTTCACTTCCTTAGTTTTTAATAAATCATCAATGTTTTTATGCGGAATTCCCTCTTTATTCGCGAATTCTTTAATCGTTGCGATATTCGGCACAACGATTGCTATCAAATAGGATTGGAAACTATCTCCATGAACGAAAATTTCAGTGATTAATTTATTCTGCAAATAGGTGCTTTCTATTTTCTCTGCAGCGACATATTCCCCATGTGAAAGTTTGAAAATGTTCTTTTTTCTGTCTATTATTTTAATGGAACCGTTCCTATTGATCTGCACAACATCTCCAGTGTGCAACCATCCTTCTTCATCCAATGTTTCTTTGGTTTTCTCAGGATCTTTGTAATATCCTTTAAAAACACCAAAACCTTTAATGCACATTTCGCCTCTCGGCATAGGTCTCCCCTTCTCATCCAGATCCTTTGATGTGTAATTCATTTCAGGAACATCAACAAGCTTGAACTCCGTATTTACACAAGGTCCCCCCACACATCCAGCTGATTTATTATCCAAGAGACGTGTGACAAAAGAAGCACCTGTGCTTTCAGTTTGTCCATATCCTTCCATAATATTGCAGCAGAATGCAATCTTCAGAAAATTGAGGACTTCATGACTTGTCGGAGCAGAACCCACCAATAACCATCTCACTCGATCCCCCAAAGCTAGTCTCATTTTTTTGAAGATGATTCTGTCATAGAAAGTATGTTTCAAGGTGCCTTTTTGTTGGAGAGCCCTGAGTTTTTTAATAATGGCTTTGCCTGCTAACGATTTCTTGCAACCTTTTAATTTTTCTATTCCAGATTTGATGACATCATGTAAACGAAGCAATAATCTGGGAACTGTGACGAAAACTGTTGGTTTTAATATCACCATATCATCCTTGAGCTTTTGAACATCTCCGCCATAAAAGCCTATTGAACATCCATGATAAATCATTCCAATCATAATGATTTTCTCCAAAATATGAGCGAGAGGAAGATAGGATAAATACACATCATTTTCAGTGAGATCTAACGCATAGACTGCGTTCGTTACTACTGAAACTAAATTCCCATGAGTAAGCATTGCACCTTTAGGCTTGCCTGTAGTTCCACTTGTATAAGAAAAAGTGAATGTCGAATCAGCTGTTACATTTTCAATTATGGGATAAATTTTCTTTTTTCCAGCTTCAAGAACTTCCTCAAAACAATATAATTTCAAATTCATATCTGAAAGAATTTGAAGCTGGTTTGAATCTATGACCTTCTCGAAAGTTATTATCGTTTTCAGTTTGCCAAATCTCTTATCCTTTATAAGCTTAATTAGATTTTCTAATGAACAAACCAAGATCTGGACCTCTGTTTGATCGAAAATGAAATCCAAAGCCTCGGGACCCAATGTGTCATAAATGGGAAGTGATATCCAACCATAGAATATGCAGGCAAAATCCGAGAGGACCACCTCCTCACGATTTTTGGAATAAATGGCTAAAAATCTCACATCATTTTCACCATTATCGGCCTTTTTGGGATCAATCCCTAATTCAAATAGTCCTGATGCAAAGCCTTTGCTTCTGTTGAGGGATTCCTCATAGCCTCGCCAATAATATATACCGTTGTTCTTGGTTCCCAGACATTGTTTTACTCCAAATTTGTAAGAATTCTTGAGAATATCTTGAATTGTTAAGATATTGGGGGATGGACTTGACTTTAATGATTGAAGACAATCAGGATGACGATATATTGCGGATTCTCCTTCTTTTTGACTTTTCTTATAGATTGTGCTGTAGATGAAATTATTTGAAGAACCACTTCCCATCTTTAATCTTTAATGTTTTTAAATTATTT
>Ga0302320_10025382_pt1 | contig 11524 bp, 8 predicted proteins | sample Bog_T0_3_FD_202130 | JGI IMG/M metagenome (GOLD analysis project Ga0302320, IMG submission 202130) | Peat permafrost microbial communities from Stordalen Mire near Abisko, Sweden - Bog_T0_3 | ecosystem: Environmental > Terrestrial > Soil > Wetlands > Peat | place: Sweden: Abisko, Stordalen Mire... | reverse complement strand
CAACATCGTTCGCTTCCTGCTGGGAATGGCAGAAGCAGGCTTTTTTCCCGGCGTGATCTATTACCTGACGTTGTGGTTTCCGGCACACATGCGAGCACGCGCAGTGAGCCGCTTCTACATTGCCTTACCGCTCAGTTCGGTGGTGATGGGCTCGCTGGCAGGGTGGCTGCTCGGCCTAGGCGGGAAGCTGGGATTGGCCGGTTGGCAGTGGCTCTTCCTGATTGAAGGCCTGCCTGCCGTGCTCTTCAGCTTCGTCATACTGAAGATGCTGCCCGACGGACCGGCCAAAGCCGCGTGGCTCACACCCCAAGAGAAGGCCTGGCTGACGGGCCAGCTCAAGACTGACGGCGAGCAGGCTCACCTGGGACATGAGGCGGGAGTCATGCAGGCCCTGCTTTCGCCCAAAGTATGGATGATTGGCGCGTACTTCTTTTGCGCGCTGACAACCAGTTACGCGTATGGCTTCTCTGCTCCGGCCATCCTGCAGGGAGTCACCGGATGGAGCGTGGCGAATGTCGGCTTTCTGGTGGCCTGTTTCGGGCTCGCAGGCGCGGCCGGCATGCTTCTTAACAGCGCCCACTCCGACCGCAGCGGCGAGCGGGCTTTGCACTGCATCGTTCCCTGTATCGTGATCGCTGCCGGATATGTCACAGCAAGTTATGCGCGCGCGCCGTTCATGGTCGTCGCGGCTCTGGCGGCAAGCTTCATCGCGTTTCAATCCGTGCAGGGCCCGGCGCTCGCATTGCCTTCGCAATTCCTCGCCGGCAGGGCCGCGGCGGCGGGCATTGCCGCCATGAACACCATTACCATGTTCAGCGGATTTGTCGGTCCATACTGGATGGGCCTGATGAAGGATGCCACCGGCAGTTATCAGGCCGGCCTGCGCGGCTTGGCGCTTCCTGCTCTCGGAGCTGCCGCGGTGATGTTTGCGTTAACCCAGAACCTGAAGAGACGGATCAGCATTCCGCTCATCAAAGCGAGCGAGTTAGCGGGTTAGTCGACAATGACGCAAGATTGGCCTGAGAAGTTAGACGCGCTGATAGCCGCGCCACGGCATCATGCGCTGCTGTTTGAGAACGAGCATGTGCGGGTTCTCGACACCAGGGTCGCGCCGGGAGAAACGGTTCCGGCGCATACCCATCGATGGCCGAGCGCGCTTTACATTCTGAGCTGGAGCGATTTTGTGCGGCGAGACAGCACCGGCAACATCCTGGTTGATAGCCGCACCAAAGACACATCGTTCGAAGGGCAGGCATTGTGGTCAGCGCCGTTGGACCTGCATACCCTGGAGAATGTAGGCCAAAAGGAGCTTCGAGCGATCAGCGTGGAAGTGAAGGGACCATCGTGAAAGACGAACTCAAGAAGTAAGTAAAGGTAAGCCCCGCGGCGAGCTGCTACCAGCGCAGCAACGGCAACAGGCTCGAATAGTCGTCGGTCCATAGGCGGACTTTGGTATCCTCGGTGGGTTTGCGTGCGCGGCTTGCAACTTCAGGCTGCGTGAAGAATCTGGAGTCGCTGGTCAGCAGCATCCAGGTGGCCGTGAATTCGCCGCGGTCATGATTCTCAAAGCTTGATACGCGGCGCACATTCATTCCGGAGGCCTTGGCAAGCAGCACAATCTCCGGCGCAAGATCGACATGGCTGTTCGAAATGTGAAACGCAAGAATCCCGCCCGGCGCGAGATGACGCTTGTATAACTCGACCGCCTGCGTGGTCAACAAATGCAGCGGGATGGCGTCGCCGGAGAAGGCGTCGATGATGAGCACATCAATTCCCATTGGAGGTTCGCGGCTAAGCGTAGACCGGGCGTCCCCTTCTACGCTGTCAACTTGAGCTGCCGAGTCGCGCATATACGTGAAAAAGTGCTGCGCGATTGGATAGACGGCTGGATTGATTTCGTAAAAGCGAATCTTATCGCCGGGCCGGCCATAGGCAGCGATAGTGCCCACACCAAGGCCGACAACGCCGATATTCCGGGCGCGTCCATGGCAGCAGAACCGCAGCGCAAGTCCCACTCCCGAGTCTTCAGCGTAATAGGTCGTAGGCGTCTTGCGTAGCTCAGGCGAAAATATCTGCGTGCCGTGCTGGATGGTTCCGTTGGTGAGCGTGCGCATGGTTGCGCCGGGATAAGCCGAGAGCGATTGCCGCACGCGCAGGCTGGCGTAGAAATTGCGAGTGGCAAAGGGCGTATCTCGCTGGTAGGCCAGGTGCAGCATGACCACCAGCGCCAGAAGAAGAACGCTGGCCGTGGACCATAACAGGCGCTGCGCCCATCCGCTTGACCAGGTAACTGCAAGCGCCAGCAGCGCCGTAACAAGGAAGGTAAGCGCCAGATCGTAATTGAAGGAGAAAATAAGCGGAGATGCAACGCCGATGAGAAACGACCCGAGTGCACCTCCGGCGGCAAACAGCAGATAGAAAAGTGTCGACTCCGAAGCTCGCTGTGGCCGCAGCGCGTAGGCCTCGGTATGGCAGAAGAGGCAAGCGAAGAAGATTTCAACAAGAAAGAAAGAGAGGCCAATGCGCAACGGCACCGATACATCGATCTGCGAGAGCATGTAGCCAAGGCCGGCAAGCATGACAACAAGGAATCGCACGATGATCCCGCGCGGCAGCAACCTGGGGAACTGGAACGCAAGAATCAGCGTGATGAGATAGACCGCGAGCGGAAGGATCCAAAGTAGCGGGATTGCAGCGATGTTTTGAGTAAGATAGCTGGTAACTGCGCATAGCTGCATCGCCGCGCCCATGGATAACAGCACCCAGAGCAACCTATGACTCATCGGCGCCGGAGTTATGCCGGATTCGTTCTCCATTTCCTCTGGAGCGTCTGTCGCGGTTGCAGACCGGGTTCGCCAGGTGAGGATGACTGAAACTAGAGCAAATGCGGCAAAGCCGCAACACCACACGAGCCGCTGCGCTCTCAAAGTCAGATGCGGCTCAATCAGCGTTGGATAAAGCCCCAGAGCAAGCAGCGAAGCGAGGTTGGACAACGCAAAAAGCCGATACGGAATCCCACGAGTCTCAATCCGCGCAAGCCACACCTGCAGCAGTGGGCTGGTTGCGGCCAGCATGAGAAAAGGAAGTCCGATTGATGGACCCAGCGCGGCAAAGATGGAAGAGACGGGATGCTGCGATGCGCGGTTGAGGTCAACCGTCTCCGCCGACCAGCCGATTGCAGATGCGGTTGCAAGCAGCAACAGGGCGAAATGAAGAATCCAGCGCGAATGGCGCACCAGCCAATGCGCATAGAGGTAGCCCACAAGCAGTGCCGTTTGGAAGAAGACAAGACAGGTGATCCACACCGCGGCCGACCCGCCAAACACCGGCAGCAGTTGCTTGGCCGCAATGGGTTCGACGAGGAAAAGCAGGAAGGAAGCCAGAAAAACGGCGCCGGCAAACAGCGTTCGCAACCGGGTCATGCGCAACCTCAGGCATCCCGGCTCGGGACGCGGAATCAACCCTGATTCTACTTCGGCTCGTTCGGTCAGGACGCCTTTTTCAGATTGTCGCTGCGGCGGGGAGAATTTCGTCCACATCCACCCACTGTGTGGGATAGTTTCCCGTGTAACAAGCGGTGCAATATCCGGTTTTCTCTTTGGTCTCGCAGGCCTTCAAAAGGCCCTCAAGCGATAAATAAGCCAAAGAGTCGGCCTCAATGAATTGGCGGATCTCTTCGAGAGACTTGTTCGCGGCAATTAACTCCCGCTTGCTCGGCGTATCTACGCCATAGAAGCACGGCGAGATTGTCGGTGGGCAACTGATGCGCAAGTGCACTTCCGTTGCGCCTGAGCCGCGTACCATGCGCACGATCTTTCTGCTCGTCGTCCCGCGAATAATCGAGTCGTCGATCAGCACCACACGCTTGCCTTCAAGCAGATTGTGAACGGGATTCAGCTTCAGGCGCACCCCGAAGTCGCGCACTCGCTGCTCGGGCTCAATGAAAGTACGGCCCACGTAGTGGTTGCGGATGAGGCCCATGCGAAACGGCAACCCGGCCTCTTCCGCGTAGCCCAGCGCGGCAGTGACCCCCGAATCGGGCACGGGCACAACCACGTCCGCGGGCACACCGGACTCGCGCGCCAACTGGCGCCCCATCTGGTCGCGGCTCTCCTGCACCCAGCGGCCGTAGATGCGGCTGTCAGGGCGCGCGAAGTACACATGCTCAAAGATGCAACTGGTCTGCGGAACGCCGGTGGCATACTGCCGGCTGGTCAGCCCGTCTTCCGTGACCATGACCAGTTCGCCGGGCAGCACGTCGCGAATGTACTCGGCGCGGAGCAGGTCAAATGCACAGGTCTCGCTGGCAAAGACGATCGTGTCCGGCCCGTCCTGATTTTTGATTCGCCCGATGGAGAGCGGCCGAAACCCGCGTGGATCGCGGGCCGCGAAGATTCGGTCGCGCGTCATCATGACAATCGAGAATGCGCCTTCCACACGGCCCAGAGAGTCGGCAATGCAATCGACAAGCGTGCCCGCCTTGGAGTGGGCGATGAGTTGCACAATGATTTCCGAGTCGCTTGTAGTTTGAAAGTAAGCGCCCTCGCGTTCAAGGCGCGAACGAATGTTGCCCAGGTTGACCAGGTTGCCGTTGTGAGCAATCGCGATGAGCCCCTTGGTGGATTCAACGCGAATGGGCTGCGCGTTGAGTAAAGCCGAATCTCCGGTGGTGGAGTAGCGCGTGTGTCCAATAGCCATGGAGCCGGGCAGCTTGGCCAACACATCGTCGGTAAAAATTTCGCTCACCAGCCCCATGCCCTTGATGTTGGCCAGGCGCTGTCCGTCGGCCGAAGCAATACCGGCCGACTCCTGGCCGCGGTGCTGCAGCGCATAAAGCCCTAGATAAACCTGGCGCGCAGCATCGGGATGGCCGTGAACGGCGACAACGCCGCATTCCTCGCGGAGTTTAGGGTCCTCCAACTGACCCGTCGAAGAATCCGCAGTCTTAGAATCGAGACCTGGGACACCCAGGTGTGCTGCATCGATCTCGCCTGGGACGCCCTGGTAAAGGCGCTGGATCATGCCGGGACCTCGTCGTGGAGAATGGCTTGAAGCGATTCGGCCCAGGGCTTGCGAAGGGCGCTGAGTGGAGCGGAGATGAAAGGCTCGCGATCCACCGAGATTTCGAGCTTGGGTCCGCCCGTGGTTCCGATGCGTGCAACGAAGAAGCTGTATTCCACGGCCAGCTTTTCAAAATCGGAGACTTTTTCAGGGTCGGCTGTGACCACTAAGGTAGAAGCCGGTTCTGCAAAAAGGCCAAAGAATGGATGGACCATGAGCGACTGGTCTTGCTCAACCGTAGCGCCAATCGACATCGGAAATGCAGCCTGGGCAAGGGCAACAGCAATTCCCCCGTCGGAAATATCGCGCGCGGAACGAAGCAGGCCCCGGTCAGCGAGGACGGCGAGCAGCGTGTGCAGGTCGGCTTCCGCATCCAGATCGAGCGGCGGCGGTTGCCCCCAAACGCCGCCCAGCACAGCCTTCGCGTATTCACTCGACCCAAGCACCGCGAGTTCAGTTGCGGCCGTGGCCGTGGTCGCTGTCTCGTCCTCGGGGACCACGATTGAATCTTCCGTCGTGATTTCGCGGATCGGAACCTGCCAATGCAAATTGCGATTATCCAGGGGAACGCGCAGATTGGGGTTTGGCTCCTCGCCGCGTGGAATCGGCCAGAGCAACAGAATCGCATCGCCTGCGCGCTGAAAATGTGCCGGGACAGCTTTGGCAACATCGTCGACGATGCCGACAATGCCGAGTACCGGCGTGGGATAAATGCCTTCCCCGCGCGTCTCGTTGTAAAGCGAAACATTGCCCCCAGTGATTGGGGTGGAAAGCGCGGTACAGGCTTCCGCAATGCCATCGATGGCCGTCGAAAGCTGCGCCATGATCTCCGGCTTCTCCGGATTGCCGAAGTTGAGGCAATTGGTTGCGGCCACCGGGGTTGCGCCGGTGCAGGCCACCTTGCGCGCCGCCTCGGCAACCGCGTGCATGGCGCCAAGCTTGGGGTCGAGATAGGCCCAGCGTCCGTTGCCATCGAGCGCCATGGCCAGGCCGCGCTCGTGACCCGGCGTACCCGTTCCCTTGATGCGCATCACGCCCGCTTCTCCGCCCGGCCCCTGCACCGTGTTGCTCTGCACCATGGTGTCGTACTGCTCGTGAACCCAGCGTTTTGAGCAGACGTTGGCCGAGGCGAGCAGCTTCTTTAGATCGGCGGTGTAGTCGCGATCCCTGGCCAGCTCAGCCACGATTTCTTCTGGAGGTTCAAGCGGCAGCGGACATTTCCACGTGCCGACAGGACGATGGTAAAGCGGCGCGTCGTCTGTGAGTGACCGATTCGGAATGTCAGCCATCAGTTCGCCGTGATGACGGATGCGCAGCCGCGGCTCCGGCTGCACGGTTCCCACGATCACTGCGTCCAGTCCCCACTTGGCAAAGACGCTGAGCACCTCGTCTTCGCGCCCCTTGCTGGCCACCATCAGCATGCGCTCCTGACTCTCGGAAAGCATGATCTCGTAAGCAGACATGCCCGTCTCGCGCTGCGGAACGAAGTCAAGCTCCACGTCTAGTCCAACGCCGCCGCGAGCACCCATCTCGCAAGTCGAGCACGTCAAACCCGCAGCACCCATATCCTGAATGCCGACGATCGCTCCAGTCTTCATCGCTTCAAGGCAGGCCTCAAGCAGCAGCTTCTCCATAAAAGGATCGCCCACCTGCACATTTGGCCGCTTGGCCTCAGTGCCGGCGTGGAACTCCTCGCTGGCCATGGTAGCTCCGTGGATGCCGTCGCGCCCCGTCTTAGCGCCCACGTAGATCACCGGATTCCCGGTTCCGGAAGCCTTGCCATAGAAGATCTCGTCGATGCGCACCATGCCCAGCGCGAAGGCGTTCACCAGCGGATTACCGCTGTAGCAGGGCTCGAATTTCGTCTCCCCGCCCAGGTTGGGCACGCCGAAGCAGTTGCCGTAACCCGCGATGCCGCTCACCACCCCTTCCACAATGGAGTGGTTCTTCGCCAGCAAATCCCGTTCCGCGTCTCCCGGTTCAATGGGCCCAAAGCGCAATGAGTCCATCACCGCCAGCGGCCGCGCGCCCATGGTAAAAATGTCGCGCAAAATGCCGCCAACCCCTGTGGCCGCACCCTGAAATGGCTCAATATAACTGGGATGATTGTGCGACTCTATCTTGAATGCGCAACCCCACCCGTCGCCCACGTCGATGATACCCGCGTTCTCTCCCGGACCCTGGACCACGCGGTCGCTTTTTGTGGGCAGGCGCTTCAAATGCACGCGGCTCGACTTGTAGGAGCAGTGCTCGCTCCACATGACCGAATAAATGCCCAGTTCGGTGAGCGAGGGTACGCGGCCAAGAGCTGCCAGAATGCGGTTGTATTCCTCCGCCGTAATGCTATGCTGCGCCAGCAGCTGGGGAGTGACCGCAACCGGTGAAGGAACTACTGCAGAAGAGGCGGGGTTCATCACGGTTGCCTCCATTGTCGCACGGCGGCTGCGCTGCGGCAGGCGCCTTTGCCGCGCAAACCCCAAAAAGCTGCTTGCGCCGGACTGGCGACCGCTCCGGGGCTCGAGCAAGCGGCGGCAAGGCTGGAAATCCCGACCTGATCCCCAAATGAGCCTTTTACCCCCGTGCCAAAGTGGTAGCGGATGGAGCAAGGCCTGTGCGATACTTTTTGAGCAGTCCTACCCCCGAGCCGGGATGGCGGAACTGGCAGACGCAGCGGACTCAAAATCCAACATTAGAGTAGTTAACAAATTTATAATCAACCATATAGAACTTTACTTTCCCTTCCACATCTGCTACACAATTACACATGCACGGCATTCCTGAGGCACGAAGGAGCTATCAATGTCCGAAACCTTAGAAAGCCCAAAACCGAAAACAGAAACCCACAAAACCATGGGCGGCAAGGTCAACATCTACCGCCGCGAGAACAGCGACAACTGGCAGTGCTCGACCTTCCTTAACGGGCGCAACTGGCGCGTCTCCACGCACGAAGACAGCCTCGGTCGGGCGAAGGACTTCGCCGAAGACTGGTATCTCGCCTTGCGCGGCAAGGCGCACGCCGGACTTCTTCCAAAGGAGACACGGCGACAAGGCAAGAAATTCAAAGAGGCCGCCGCGAAATTCCTCGAAGAAGCTCTCATTCTCACCCAGGACCAGCGCGGCCGAACCTGGCTAAGTCAGTATAAGTTGAAGCTGAATGGCGTCATCCTCCCGTTTCTCGGCGACAAGCACCTTGCCGAGATCACATCCGGCATCATTCAGGAATACCGTGTCTGGCGCGCGCAGAATTGCAAGACGGGCGGCGTTCCGGCGCGGAGCACGGTACACAAGGAAATCGTCTGCATCCGTCAGGTACTGAAAACGGCTAAGCGACATGGCTGGATCGAGTACCTCCCCGACATGTCGGCACCCTACAAGACTTCCGGAAAAATCACGCACCGGGCATGGTTCTCTCCGGAGGAATACAAGAAACTCTACGAGGCAACGCGCAGGCGCGCGCATGAACCAAAGCAGGAGCGATTCAAATGGGAATGCCAACAGCTGCACGACTATGTGCTGTTCGCCGTAAATACTGGACTCCGACCCGATGAGGCCTGGGGGCTGCAATTCCGCGATGTGACCGTTGTCGAGGATGAAGCCACTGGCGAAACGATCCTCGAAATCGAGGTGAGAGGCAAGCGCGGAGTGGGCTATTGCAAGAGTATGCCTGGTGCTGTGAAACCGTTCGAGAGGTTGAAGAGCCGCGAGCGCCCTAAGCGGATCGGCGACAAGAGTATACCTGGCGCTGTCAACCCGTCCGAGCCCCTTGAGAGCGGCCCGCGCCCGGACCAGATCGAAGAGCCGGGGAAAGGAGGAACAAACGAAAAGGCTACCATGCCCAAGCCCACAGACCGTCTCTTCCCAAAATGGCAGCGCGAATTATTCAACACCATTCTCGACGAAGAACAGCTGAAGACCGACCGCGATGGTCAAGCGCGCACCGCTTACAGCCTTCGCCACACCTACATCTGCCTGCGCCTCATGGAGGGGGCGGATATTTACCAGATCGCCAAGAATTGCAGGACATCGGTCGAGATGATCGAAAAATACTATGCCTCCCACATCAAGACGCGCTTGGACGCTGCGGCCATCAACATCATGCGAAAGAAGAAGGTGGCCAAGACGGTAGCGAAGGAACTTCGCACCGGCACCTGAGCCCTATGTATAAGGTGGCCACGCGGGCGTGGCGAAAGTCGAAATAGGATGAAAATCCGCAGGCCGCAAGGCCGTGAGGGTTCAATTTCTTCCGCCCGCACCACACCCGCTTTCTAAGCGGACCAGGATGGAACCATCCTGGTATGCTTTTCGAGCGCCGGACTAGGGCCGCTTCGGCCCTCGCTCGGGACGGCGCTGCAAAGCGTTTCTGCATACGAACGTATGCAGCGCTCCTCGTCGCCCTCCACTTCTGCGTTTTTGGTCCCTGAACTCAGTCGTGAGAAGCAGAAAGACCATGCAACTGATCCAAAAATTAAATAATGGCACGCTGACGGACAAAGTATTGATCCATAATGAGTTCATCGTACTGGACATTTTTCCCCTTCGAAGTTCACAGTGTAGGGCGCAAAAGGGTCGTATGACGTTGAATCCCGTTGATTTGGTAAATTTCGTCGCATTGGCTGATTATGGAATACCGCATGAAGCACATACCTTTCTTTCATCGGCTCGGAGCGGCGTCTCTGGCGAAAAGTGCATTGGTCGTTCTACTAACAATGATCCTTTGCCCTGATTGCGCCATTCCACAGAACTCTGACACCGACTTTGTATTATCCGGGAGGGTTCAAACGAGTGGTGCACAAATGCTCGATGCCGTCCAGTTACGCGTTGAAGAATCGGGATCACAGATCTTTCAGAAGACTATCGAACTGACCAATGATGGATCATTTACAGTGCATTTAGGTTCTCTCCATTCAAAACAAATCATGTGTACGTTTTCCGCACCTGGTTTCAATCCTCAGCGAGTAACAGGTCTGACTGGCGGAACAACCGCAGTTTCCCTGGGATTGGTTCGATTGAGCCCTTTTGTTGAGTTGGGACCTGTTTCCGTTGCCAGAGGAGAAGACGGTTATGCAGTCGTCGACTTCTGGGTAACGTCTCACATCGCAAAATCCTTGACCTTCGTCAACGTTTCCATCACGTCATCTCAATCTATTGCAGGTCCGTGTTTCGATTCAGACCCGATCCTGACACTGCGATTCACGATGAGTGCGCAACGAACATCTCAATCACAATCTGTTTCGACGGTCCTTCACATCGACTCAGGGGGCTCAGCAGGGACCCATAGCCAGCCGACATTACAAGTGAACGGTGAAATTGAGAGAGACTCGTGTGGGCCACTGATGCTTCGTCTTGCCGCTCCATACTCCTTCACTCTCACGACAGATGACCAGTCAACCCCAAGAAAGATCAGGCTCGAAGTGCCGGTCACTGTTGCAGTTCCTAAACTAGGTATTGTTCATCCAGACTGGGATCACGCGACAGTGACAGCTGAGATGGATACCCTGGAGAAGATTAGTGGCTCACCCAAGTAATGCTCCCATGAAAGACAGCGCTACGCCCAATTTGCTCTCCACGTTGAAGGCAGTTGGTCCTGCTATCGGTGCCGCTACTGCATTTGAGGTCGCGGCGAAAACTTACTTCGGGACCAAGGGGTTCTTTGGCCTCGTAATTCCTATCGCTTCGGCAGTCGGCCTTCTCATCACTAGCGCGTATCTATTCCTTGCAAAAGTTCGCCTTGACAAGAAGAAGTCTCAAAAGACTCCGCGATTCTCGGATGGCGTGAGGGTGGTTGGCCTCACTGGAGCAGTGTTGTTTACCGCGCTCGTGTTCCTTCGTGTTTGGAATGCTCGACCGAATGCAATACATGGGGAAACATACGAGGCGGGCTTTTTCTGTGACGCAGCAAGCGGATTGCCAATCGGAGATGCAAATGTGGTGGTCTTAAGTCGCGGGGGGAGACCGATGTCAAGCAGCCAGGATTTGGATAGTCGGGGGTTCTTTTATGCGGAGCTTGATAAATGGTCCTTTCTTCCGGGATCAATTCAGGTCTTTGGTAAGAACTGCAAAGTCTCAGAACCTGTTGACATTGAGTCCGGAGGCAAAAATCTCTGCTCTGCGTCACGGGATGCGGATAATCCCGCGTCCCTCGCAATTCATCAATGGAGGGTTAAATGCCAGTAACCTCTTTTCGTTTCGCCACGATGATTGTGATCGCAATTCTTGCTAGAACTGTCCCGGCTCACGCGCAGGAGATGGCTTCAGCAAACAATGACACCTCGGCGTTGTTTGACGCGCAAGCATACCTTCGCCTTCTCGGACCAGCTTCAGAAATTGCCGCTCGAATATTGGCTGGGTTAGGAAATCCCATCTTTGTTCCCGACAAACCTGTGGCGCTGCAAGCATTAACAAGTCAACCGGTTTCAGTCACGGTGCTGTTCCCCACGGAGAAGCAGTTCCCTCAATATCTTCC